>WPCH01188767.1_pt1 | contig 26490 bp, 24 predicted proteins | sample 5399881 | NCBI WGS metagenome assembly WPCH01 (sample SAMN12869468, study PRJNA574797) | sludge metagenome | isolation source: wastewater treatment of pH5 | place: China:Beijing | collected 2019-05-20
GCGCCCTTCGACGGGGTGGTCAGCGAGGTGCAGGTGGCGCCGGGGGACCAGGTGGCGGCCCGGGCGGCGCTGCTTTCGCTCTACCCGGTGGGGGGGCTGGAGCTGCGCGCCCGGGTGCCGAGCCGCTTCCAGAACGAGCTCGCCGAGAGCCTGGCCCGGGGCGAGGCCCTGTCAGCCGTGGCCGAGGAGGGGGGGCAGCGCTTCTTGCTGTCGCGGCTGGCCGGCGACAGCGACCCTTCCGGCACCGAGGCGATCCTGACCCTTGAGGGGGAGGCCGGCGGGCTGCGCCCCGGGGCCCTGGTGGCGGTGCTGCTCAAGCGCCCCACGGTGGCCGATGCCCTGGCGGTGCCCTTTAGCGCCCTGCACGGCAGCGACCTGCTCTATCGCATCGATGAGGCGTCGCGGCTGGAGCGAGCGCGGGTGGAGCGGCTGGGCGAGACCCTGGGGCCCGACGGCGAGCGCTGGTTGCTGGTGCGTGCGGCCGGGCAGGGCGAAGGGCTTGCCGAGGGGGATAGGGTGATCGCCACCCACCTGCCCAACGCCATGCAGGGGCTCAGGGTCGAGGTCGCTGAAGAGATGGCCGAGGAGCCGACCCCATGAGGCGGCGCGGCGGGGTGATTGGCTTCTTCGTCCACCACAAGGTGGCCGCCAACCTGGTGATGCTGGTGATGCTGCTGGCGGGAGCGCTTGGCATCGCGCGCATGAACATCCAGTTCTTCCCCACCTTCGCCCTGGACGTGGTCAGCGTGCGGGTGGTGTGGTCCGGGGCCTCCGCGGAGGATATCGAGCAGGGCATCACCAACCCCCTGGAGCAGCGCCTGCGCAGCCTCGACGGCCTCAAGCGCATGACCTCCACCTCCGCCCAGGGCATCGCCAATATCACCCTGGAGTTCCAGGAGGGCTCGGACCCGGTGCTGGCCCTGGACGACGTGCGCCAGCAGGTGGACAGCTTTACCAACCTGCCGGCGGACGCCGAGGCCCCGGAGGTGTCGCGGCTGGCCCGCTATGAGCCGGTGGCCCGGCTGCTGGTCCACGGCGACCTGGCCCCGGCGGAGCTGCGCCAGCTGGCCCAGCGGTTCGAGGACGAGCTGCTGCTGGCCGGCATCGACCGGGTGGAGATCACCGGTCTGCCGGCCCAGCAGATCAGCATCGAGGTGCCGGCGGAGCGCCTCCAGGGCCTGGGGCTCTCCCTCGGCGATATCGCCGCCCGGGTGGAGGGTATGTCCCGTGACCTGCCGGCGGGGCTGCTGGGCCAGCGCGATAGCGCCCGGGAGCTGCGCTCCCTCGAGCAGCGTCGCGACGCCCTGGGCTTCGAGAGCCTGCCGATCCTCAGCGGCGACCGGGTGCAGCTGCGCCTGGGCGATATCGCGGTGATCCGCCAGGAGCCCCGGGAGGGGCAGGTGGAGCTCGCCTACCGCGGCCAGCCGGCGGCGGAGCTGATCCTGCAGCGCGCCGAGGCGGGCAACTCCCTGGCCGCGGCCCGGGTGCTGGCGGGCTGGGTGGAGGAGACCCGGCCGACCCTGCCGCCGGGGGTAGAGATGAAGGTTTACGATGAGTCCTGGCAGCTGATCGACGACCGCATCTCGCTGCTGCTGGTCAACGGCGCCAGCGGCCTGCTGCTGGTGGTTATCCTGCTCTACTTCTTCCTGCCGGCCCGGGTGGCGCTGTGGGTGGCCATCGGCATTCCCACCGCCTTCATGGCGGCCCTGGGCGTGTTCTGGGGCATCGGTGGCTCCATCAACATGATGTCGCTGTTCGCGCTGATCATGGCGCTGGGGGTGATCGTCGATGACGCCATCGTGGTGGGGGAGGACGCCGACGCCCACTACCGGGCCGGGGAAGCGCCGCGCCACGCCTCGGCGGGGGCGGCCCGACGCATGCTGTGGCCGGTGGTGGCCTCGTCGCTGACCACGGTGGCGGCCTTCATGCCGCTCCTGATGGTGGGTGGGGTGATCGGCAACATCCTCGGCGATATCCCGGTGATCATGATCTGCGTGCTGATCGCCTCGCTGCTGGAGTGCTTCGTGGTGCTGCCGGCCCACCTGCGCAACGCCTTCGTGCCGAGCGGGAAGGGGAAGTCCGGCCAGGAGCAGGCGCAGCGCCCGCGCGGCATCTCCCGGCTGCGGGAGGGCTTCGAGGCGCGCTTCGATGCCTTCCGCCAGGGCCCCTTCCGGCGCTTCTCGGCGCTGACCCTGCGCCATCGCGGCGCCACCGTGGCCGCGGCCCTGGCCGTGACCCTGGTCACCGCGGGGCTGCTGGCCGGCGGGCGCATGGGCTTCAACTTCTTCCCGGCGCCGGAGTCCAGCGTGGTCTACGCCAACGCCGGCTTCGTGGCCGGCACCGACCGCGCCCGGGTGGCCGAGTTTATCGACCACCTGCAGGCGACCCTGGAGGAGACCGACGAGGCGCTGGGGGGCGGCCTGGTCCGGGTGGCGGTATCGCGCTACGGCACCACCCTGGAGGGGGGCTCCCCCGGGCGCACCGCCGATGACGTGGGTTCGCTGATGATCGAACTGATCTCGCCGGATCACCGGGAGGTGCGCAACGCCGCCTTTATCCGCGCCTGGCGGGAGCGCATCCGGGAGCCGGCGGGGCTGGAGTCGCTCAATATCAACGAGCGCGCCGCCGGCCCGCCCGGGCGCGACGTCAACGTGCGCCTGACCGGAGAGGATGCGCTGTCGCTGCGCCTGGCCGCCGATACCCTGGCCCAGGCCATGGCGGGGCTACCCGGGGTGCTCGATACCGAGGACGACATGCCCTGGGGTCGCGAGCAGCTGGTCTATCGGGTCAACGCCTACGGCGAGGCCCTGGGCCTGACCACCGCCGAGCTGGGGCGCCAGCTGCGCACCGCCTTCGACGGCCAGATCGTGCAGATTCACCAGGCCGGGGCCGATGAGGTCGAGGTGCGGGTGCAGCTGCCCCGGGCACAGCGCGAGCGGCTGGCCACCCTGGAGTCCCTGGCGGTGAGCCTCCCCGATGGCCGCCAGGTGCCGCTGGCACAGGTGATGGCCCTGGACCACCGCCAGGGCTTCGAGGCGCTGCGCCACGCCGATGGCCAGCTGGCGGTGGAGGTCACCGCCGAGCTCGACACCTCGGTGACCTCGGCGGAGCAGGTGCTGGAGAGCCTCTCTGCCGAGCTGCTGCCCTCCCTGGCCCGGGAGCACCACCTGCACTACAGCTTCGAGGGGCGCGCCGCCGACCAGCGCGAGACCCTGGCCGACATGCGCCTGGGCCTGATGGTGGGGGTGGCGCTGATGTACGGGGTGCTGACCTGGGTGTTCGCCTCCTGGAGCCTGCCGCTGATCGTCATGGCGATCATCCCCTTCTCCCTGGTGGGAGCGCTGCTGGGCCACTGGGCCCTGGGCATCGACCTGACGATTCTCTCGCTGTTCGGCCTCTTCGGGCTCTCCGGCATCGTGGTCAACAACGCCATCATCCTGGTGAGCTTCTATCGGGAGCAGCGTGAGCGAGGACTCGCCATCGACGAGGCGCTCAACGAGGCGGTGGTGCAGCGGGTGAGGGCGGTGCTGCTCACCTCCCTGACCACCATCGGCGGGCTTCTGCCGCTGCTCTTCGAGACCTCTCTGCAGGCGCAGTTCCTGATTCCCATGGCCACCTCCATCGCCTTTGGCCTCGGCGGCTCCACCTTCCTGGTGCTGCTGGTCACCCCGGCGCTGCTCTCCTGGCTGGAGCACGGCCGGGAGCGGCTGGCTCGGCGGCGGGCAGTGACAGCCCCGGGCGCGGAGGGCTAGGCTGGAGCCTCGACCAGCCAAGCGCAGGAGGGGAGGCAGACCATGGACGTTGGCGACTATCGGGCCCATGACGCCCTGGGGCTGGCGGCGCTGATTCGCGCCGGCGAGGTGAGCCGGGACGAGGTGCTGGCTGCCGCCTGCACGGCGATCGAGGCGGACAACCCCGCCCTCGGGGCGGTGGTGCGCACCCGCTTTGAGCGCGCCGCCGAGGAGGCACGCGCCCTGGACGCCGGCGCCCCCTTCGCCGGGGTGCCCACCCTGACCAAGGACCTGCTGATGGCCATTGGCGGCGAGCCGCTGGCCTTCGGCAGCGCGGCAATGGCCGAGTGGCGTGCCCCCGAGGACTCGAGCCTGGTCCGGCGCGTTCGCGAGGCCGGCTTCGCGATTCTCGGCCAGACCGCCACCCCGGAGCTGGGGCTGATGGGCATCACCGAGCCGAAGGCCTTTCCCCATCCGGTCAACCCCTGGGCGCCGACCCACTCCCCGGGGGGCTCCAGCGGCGGGTCGGCCGCGGCGGTGGCCGGCGGCCTGGTGCCCCTGGCCCTGGCCGGCGACGGCGGCGGTTCCATCCGCATCCCCGCGAGCCACTGCGGCCTCTTCGGCCTCAAGCCCTCCCGTGGCAGGGTGCCCCTGGGCCCCATGTTCGGCGAGGTATGGCAGGGGGCGGTGGTGGAGCACGCCCTGACCCGCAGCGTGCGCGACAGCGCCGCTCTGCTCGACGCCATCAACGGCATGGACGAGGGGAGCCCCTGGCCGCTGCCCCGGGAGGCGGGCTTCCTGGCGGCGCTGGAGCGCCCGCCCGAGGGGCTGCGGGTGGCGGTCTCCCTGGGCGAGCCCCTGGGGGCGCCCCTGGGCACCCGCCTGGACCCCGAGGTGCGCCTGGCGGTGGAGCAGGCCGCCGCGCGCCTGGAGGGGCTGGGCCATCAGGTGGAGTGGGCCGACCCGCCGGTAGACGGCGAGGCCCTGGCCGACAGCTACCTCACCCTCTATCTTGGCCACCTGGCGGCGGATCTCGCCTGGATCAGCGAGCAGACCGGCGTGCCGGTGGCCCGGCTTGCCCTGGAGCCCTCTACGCGCGCCATCGGCCGCCTGGGGCGCTGCCTGCCGGCCCGGGACTACGAGAGCGCCAAGCGCTACTGGAACCGGGCGGCCCGGGAGATGGCGGCCTTCCATCGCCGCTTCGATATGCTCCTGATGCCGGTGGCCGCCACCCCGGCCCCCCGACGCGGTGAGCTCTACCCCTCGGCGGCTCGGGAGCGGCTGATGTCACTGCTGGCCATTCCCGGCAGCGCCCACCTGGCGCTCAGGGCGGGGATGCTCAAGCGCCTGGCGGCGGACTCGCTGCGCCGCACTCCCTACACCCAGCTGGCCAACCTCACCGGCCAGCCGGCCATGTCGCTGCCGCTGCATATCACCCCCGAGGGGCTGCCGGTGGGCGTCCAGGTGCTCGGCCCCATGGGCGACGAGAAGCGCCTGCTGGCCCTGGCCGCCCGGCTCGAGGCCGAGGTGGCCTGGGGCCGCCATCTGCCCCGGCCGCCAAGCCGTTAAGTTCAGGTAGAATGCCCGCCGACTTTGCCGACGTGTGCCCCATGCCCAAGACTCCCGAGACCCCGACACCCTCTGCGTCGTTCCTGTCCGCCGCGGGCGATCGCCACTTCGACGGCCTGGCCGACAAGTTCGCCGCCAGCCTCTACGGCGGCGTGCGGGGTGAGCTGCGCCTGGCGCTGCTCGACCAGCTGCTGCCGGAAATGCTCGAGCTTCACGGCCAGCCGCTGCTCGACGTGGGCGGCGGCCTGGGGCAGCTGGCGGGCTGGTTCGCCGAGCGCGGCCACGCCGTGACCCTGGCCGAGCCCTCCGGCGAGATGCTGGCCCGGGCCGGCGACTTCCTCGAGGGGCAAGAGGTCCGCCTGATCCAGGCCCCGCTCCAGGCGCTGCCCGAGCAGGCGCCGGGCCCCTGGTCGCTGATCGCCTGCCATGCGGTGCTGGAGTGGCTGGGCGATCCGCGCGCGGCCCTCGCTACCCTGGCGGGCCTGCTGGCCCCCGGCGGGCAGCTCTCGCTAATGGTCTTCAACCGCGACGCCCTGCGCTTCTCCAACGTGGTGAAGGGCAACCTGGAAAAGGCCCTGGCCGATCGCCTGGAGGGCAGGGGCGATCGCCTGCGCCTGACGCCGATCTCGCCGCTGACCCATGCCCAGGTCGAGGCCTGGAGCGCCGAGTGCGGGCTTGCGATCCGCGGCGTGGCCGGCATCCGCATCTTCAACGACTACCTGCGCCAGCCGCCGCAGAGCGACGCCGACCGCGAGGCGCTGCTGGCCCTGGAGCGCCGCTACTGCCGGGTCGATCCCCACTGGCGCCTGGGGCGCTACCTGCTCTACACCCTGGTGCGCCCCGCCACCTCTCCCGAGACCCGGCCCCCTTTGCCAGACACAGACAAGGAGTCCCAAGCGTGACCCACGAGACTTCGGCGCCCGCTCCGGGCGCTGCCCAGACGCCCACCTGCCAGCTGCTGGCGCGCCAGGCGGCCGACTACCGCGGCTGGTGGTGGGTGGCCCCGCCCCGGGACCCTTGGCTGGAGTCGGGGCAGGGCGTGGCCATCAGCGCCGATCTGGCGGTGCGCGCGGCCTGGCAGGCCGCCGGGCGTCCCGCGCACTCTCCCTTCCAGCCTCTGCCCCTCGACCCCCAGCCGGCCGGCGATGAAGAGGCGCCGAAGGGGGCCGTGCTGTTCTGGCCCAAGAGCCATGCCCTGGGGGAGTGGTGGCTGCTGTGGCTCTGCGCGACCCTGCCCGAGGGCACGCCGCTGCAGCTGGTGGGGGAGAACCAGGGGGGCATCAAACGGGTGCTCAAGGTGCTGGCGGCGCTGGGGCTTGGCTGTCGCAAGCTCGACAGCGCCCGGCGCTGCTCGCTCTTCGAGACGCGGCTGGGCCCCGTGGGGATCGACCCGGACGCATCCTGGACGGCCTTCGAAGTCGAGCCGGACGGCGAGCGCCTGCTTCTAGCCAGCCATCCCGGGGTCTTCGGCCACGGCAAGCTCGACGATGGCACCCGGCTGCTGCTGGAGACTCTGCGCGGGGCGCTGCCGGCAGGCGATGTTTTAGATATGGGCTGCGGCGACGGCATCCTGGCCGCCTGGCTGGCGCGCCGCGGGGCGGCGGTCACGGCGGTGGACGTCAACGCCTTCGCGGTGGAGGCGACCCGGCGGACCCTGGCGGCCAACGGCCTGGCCGGCGAGGCTTTGTCTGGAGAAGCCCTGTCTGGAGAAACGCTGGAAAGCGACGTCTACTCGGCGCTGGCGGGGCGCACCTTCGATACCATCGTCAGCAACCCGCCCTTCCACCAGGAGCGGGCCATCGACTATGGCCCCGCGGCGCGGCTGATCCTCGAGGCGCCGGCGCACCTCAGGCCCGGCGGCCAGCTGCTCCTGGTGGCCAATGCCTTCCTGCCCTATCCGGACCTCCTCGAGCGCGCCTTCGGCGGCTTCGAGATCCTCGCCGACGATCGACGCTTCCGGGTCTACCGGGCCGTCAGACGCTGATCAGGCGACACGCTCGTGGTGCTGGGTCATGTCGCCGCGGCCGGCAAGCAGGCCTTCGACGGAGATGTCCTCATCGAGCTCATCCCAGTGCAGGCCCTTGCCGGAATAGCTGATGCGGCACTGGGCTCTTTCGGCCGGGCTGGCATGCAGGAGGCGCGGAAACCAGGCCAGCGGAATCCCGAGCGTTCTGCCATCATCGAGCTCGACCCACATGGTGTAGTCGTCAAAACTGACGGTCTTGGCGGAAATGCTCATTCCAGGCCCTCTCGATCTCATCACGATGCGCTTCCACCAGCTGCATGAGCTGTGAAAGCTGCTTTCGATTGTAGCCGGCACTGCTGGCGATGGCGACCTGAGGCTCAAGCCAGATTTTGGCCTCACCATCGCCGCTTTCTGCATGAATATGGATCGGCTCCAGCGGGTTTCCCTCGTTCGAATAAAAGAAGAAACGAATCCCTTTGTAGCGAAAAACAACCGGCATGGCAGAGTTCCTATCCTTGAGGATCATGATAGGCGATCTCGGTGATCACGTAGGTGGTCTCCCCGCCCGGTGCGGCCACCGTCACCTCCTCGTCCAGGGGCTTGCCGAGCAGCGCCTTGGCCAGGGGCGAGTCGACGCTGATCCAGCGCTTCGTCGGCTCGATCTCGTCGTGTCCGACGATGCGAATTCTCATCTCCTCGCCGTCTTCGTCCTCCAGGGTCACGAAGGCGCCGAAGTACACCTTGCCGGTGTCCGCCGGCAGGCGATCCACCACCGTCAGCTCGTCGAGCCGCTTGGTCAGGTAGCGGATCCGGGCGATCACCCGGTTGAGCTCCTTCTTGTTGTAGGTGTAGTCGGCGTTCTCCGAACGGTCGCCCAGGGCGGCGGCCTCGCCCACCTTGGCGGAGAGTGCCGGGCGCTTGACCCGGGAGAGGTGGTCGAGGATGCCGCGCAGCCGCTCGGCGCCCTCGGCGGTGATCAGATGGCTCTTGGGTTCCTGGCGCGGGTCCTTGGCTGGGTCGCGCCAGCGGGTCATGTTGCGGCCTTTCATGGGGTACCTCGATGATAGGGCTCTGGCGGAGAACATACGCCAAGCGGGGCGCAGGGCCAAGGAGTGAGGAATGAAGGGTGAGGGGGGGAGGGAGTGAGGGGTGGCGAGTCATTCAAACGTTCGTTACATTGCCAGGGCGACCCCCAACAACCACAACACCCCGCAAAGGAGTTTCGCCATGTTTCGACGTCGTCTGCTGAGCACTGCCAAGGGCTTGAGCCTGAGCCTGGGGCTGAGTCTTGGCCTCGCCGCCCTGCCGCTGGCCGCGGCTCACGCCTGGGAAAACCGGGTCGAGGGCATGAAGAACCAGTGGGAGCGCCTGATCACCGAGCAGGCGGAGGGCCAGCGCAGCGGCGGCCTGAGATCCCTTGCCGGCCAGGCCGAACGGCTGGTGGCCGAGCACCCCGACCAGGCCATGCCGCTGGTGTGGCAGGGCATCATCGAGGCCTCCTATGCCAGGGAGCGCAGCGGCTTGGGGGCACTCTCCAGCGCGCGCAGCGCCCGTGATGCCCTGGAGCGCGCCATCGAGCTCGACCCCGACGGTGCCAACGGCTCCGCCTACGTGACCCTGGGTGCCCTCTACGACCGCGCGCCGGGCCGCCCGGTGGGCTTCGGCAACAGCGACACCGCCGAGCGGATGTTCCAGCGTGCGCTCTCCATTCGTCCCGACGGTATCGACGTCAACTTCTACTACGCCGCCTTCCTGGAGGACGAGGGGCGCATCGACGAGGCCCGGGAGCACGCCCGCCGCGCCGTGGAGGGCCAAGCCCGCCCCGACCGCGAAGCCTCCGACGAGGCCCTGCGCGAGGAGGCCCGGGAGCTGCTCGGCCGGCTCTGAGCCGCCGGCAGGAGCGGGGCGCCGGGTTGGCATCCGCGCCCCCGGTCACGATAATGGGCCCTTTTACGCGACCGGAGAGCGCCATGAGTGACTCCCCCGAGGCCCCGAGCCTCGCCGCGGCGCCCTTTACCCGTGCCGACGTGGAGCTGGTGGAGCGCCGCTGCCTGCACCAGGGCTTCTTCCGCCTGGAGGCGCTGCAGCTTCGCCACCGCCTCTTCGAGGGCGGCTGGAGCGGCACCATGACCCGCGAGGTGCACCGTCGCCACGACGCCGTGGGCGTGCTGCTCTACGACGTGGAGCGCGACGCCGTGGTGCTGGTGGAGCAGTTCCGCGCCGGTGCCCTGGAGGATCCCGACTCCCCCTGGAAGCTCGAGGTGGTCGCCGGCCTGGTGGAGGAGGGCGAGTCCCCCGCCGAGGTGGCCCGTCGCGAGGCCATGGAGGAGGCGGGCGCCCGGGTGGAGACGCTGATTCCGCTGCATGCCTACTACCCGAGCCCCGGCGCCTGCGACGAGCGGGTCAGCCTCTTCTGCGGCCTGCTGGACAGCGAGGGACTCGGCGGCGTGCACGGCCTGGACGAGGAGCACGAAGATATCCGCGTGCATGTGCTACCGTTTGCCAGGGCCTGGGAACTCCTGCAGGCCGGAAGACTCGACAATGCCATGTGTCTGATCGCCCTCTACTGGCTGGCGGGTGAGCGGGCATCACTGAGAGCGAGGAGATAGTTTGGGGAGCGAGAGCGTGCGCAGAGACGGTGTGCAGCGAAATGCCTATGTGACCGACCTGAGGAGCCTGCAGAGCGAGTGCAGCATCAACTACCTGCGCCTGCTTCGCCTGCTGGGTGACATGGAGGCCGGCGAGAGCCGGGAGGTCGAGCTGATCAGCGACGGCCGCTGGCTGGGCGTGCTGCGCCTGGAGCTGCTGGAGCGGGCGCCCTATACCAGCATGGTGCGGGTCACCCAGAGCGGCGTGCTCGACTCGCTGATCGAGGCCCCGCGCATGCGGGTCCACCTCTATCACGATGTGCGCATGGCCGAGGTCACCGACTTCCAGCGCCAGCGCCACTTCGACGGCCGCTACCGCTACCCCAATGCGCGCATGCATCAGCCCGACGAGAAGCTGCAGCTCAACCGCTTCCTCGGCGAGTGGCTGGAGCACGGCCTGGCCCACGGCCACTCCCTCGACCACCCCCTCGACTCTCCCGTGATCCGCTGACCCCGAGGCCCCTTTGCGATGATGCGACTGATCCAGATCAGTGACTGCCACCTGCACGCCGACCCCGCCGCCCGGGCCCGGGCGGGTTTCCCGCTGCGCCAGCTGGAGGCGGTGGTGTCCGCGGTCAACGGCGAGCGCCCCGATATGGTGCTGGTGACCGGCGATATCAGCAACGACGAGACCCCGGCCTCCTACCAGCTGGCGGCCCGCACCCTGAACCGCCTCGCGGCCCCCTGGTTCTGGCTGCCGGGCAACCACGACGATCCGGCGCTGATGGCGGAGACCCGGGAGCTCCTCGAGGAGCTCGATATCGGCGCCTGGCGCATCCTGATGCTGGATACCACGGTGAGCGGTCAGCCCCACGGCGAGCTTGGGGCCGAACGCCTGGCGGCGCTGGCGGCCTGCCTGGAGGAGGACGACCGGCCGACCCTGCTGGCCATGCACCATCCGCCGCTGCCGGTGGGCTCGGCCTGGATCGATGCGCTCGGGCTCAAGGATCGCGAGGCCTTCTGGCAGGCGCTCTCCGCCTACGGCCAGGTGCGAGGCATCCTCTGCGGCCATATCCATCAGGCCTTCGCCAGCCATCAGCGCCTCGAGCAGGGGGAAGTCGCGGTGTTCGGCTGCCCCTCCACCACCGACCAGTTCCTGGCCGGCGCCGAGACCTTCGCCATCGACGAGGCCTCGCGTCCCGGCTACCGGGTGCTCGACCTGCGCGAAGGCGACGTCACGACCTGGGTCGAGCGCGTCGATCTGTGATGATTGAGAATAGACGGTCTTTGGGTATAAAAAGAGTCCCATTAATTCTTTTGGGTTATTAGTGATCCGGCGTTAATCTGGTCCGCATGATTTCCATGCCACCGTCATGCGAGGTAGCCGGGCCATGACCACTCTTCATGCCGCCACCGCTGTGTCCTCCCCCGGGGCCGCCGAGCGCCCCGCGCTGTCGCCGCAGCGGCTGACCCATCTGCAGCAGCTCGAAGCCGAGTCGATTCATATCATCCGCGAGGTCGTCGCCGAGTTCGACAACCCGGTGATGCTCTACTCCATCGGCAAGGACTCCGCGGTCATGCTGCACCTGGCGCGCAAGGCCTTCTATCCCGGGCCGCCGCCCTTTCCGCTGCTCCACGTGGACACCACCTGGAAGTTTCGCGAGATGATCGCCTTTCGCGACCGCATGGCCGAAGAGGCGGGCATGGAGCTGCTGGTGCATACCAACGAGGAGGGGCGGGCCGCCGGCATCAACCCCTTCGACCACGGCTCCAGCGGCTACACCGACGTGATGAAGACCCAGGCCCTCAAGCAGGCCCTGGACAAGTACGGCTTCGATGCCGCCTTCGGCGGGGCGCGCCGCGACGAGGAGGCGAGCCGCGCCAAGGAGCGCGTCTTCTCCTTCCGCGACCGCTATCACCGCTGGGACCCCAAGAACCAGCGCCCGGAGCTCTGGAACCTCTACAACGCCCGGGTCAGCAAGGGCGAGTCGATCCGCGCCTTTCCGCTCTCCAACTGGACCGAGCTGGATATCTGGCAGTACATCTATCTGGAGTCCATCCCCATCGTGCCCCTCTACTTCAGCGCCCCGCGCCCGGTGGTGGAGCGCGACGGCATGCTGGTGATGGTCGACGACGAGCGCCTGCCCCTGGCCGAGGGCGAGGTCCCCGAGGAGCGCTCGGTGCGCTTCCGCACCCTGGGCTGCTACCCGCTCACCGGGGCGGTGGAGTCCACCGCCGCCACCCTGCCCGAGATCATCCAGGAGATGCTGCTGACCCGCACCAGCGAGCGCAGCGGCCGCGCCATCGACCACGACCAGGCCGGCTCCATGGAGAAGAAGAAGCGCGAGGGGTATTTCTGATGTCACACCAATCGACTCTGATCGCCGACAATATCGAGCAGTACCTGCACGAGCACGAGAACAAGGACCTGCTGCGCTTCATCACCTGCGGCAGCGTCGACGACGGCAAGTCGACCCTGATCGGGCGGCTGCTGCACGACTCCAAGATGATCTTCGACGACCAGCTCGCCGCCATCACTCGTGATTCGAAGAAGGTGGGCACCACCGGCGAGGAGGTGGATCTCGCCCTGCTGGTGGACGGCCTGCAGTCGGAGCGGGAGCAGGGGATCACCATCGACGTGGCCTACCGCTTCTTCTCCACCGACCGGCGCAAGTTCATCATCGCCGACACCCCCGGCCACGAGCAGTACACCCGCAACATGGCCACCGGGGCCTCCACGGCGAGCCTCGCCATCATCCTGGTCGATGCCCGCCACGGGGTGCAGACCCAGACCCGGCGCCACAGCTTCATCGCCGACCTGCTGGGCATCCAGCACCTGGTGGTGGCGGTCAACAAGATGGACCTCGTCGACTACTCCCAGGCGCGCTTCGACGAGATCGTCGAGGAGTACCAGGCCATCGCCGACAGGCTCCAGGCCCGGGACATCCGCTTCGTGCCGCTCTCGGCGCTCAAGGGCGATAACGTGGTCAACCGGAGCGAGGCCCTCGACTGGTATCGGGTGGAGGGACAGCCCGGCCCGACCCTGCTGGAGCTGCTCGAGAGCGTCGAGGTGAGCCGCGACCGCAACCTGACCGACCTGCGCCTGCCGGTGCAGATCGTCAACCGTCCCAACCTCGACTTTCGCGGCTACGCCGGCACCCTGGAGGCGGGCGTGCTGCGCCCGGGCCAGGCGGTCAAGGTGCTGCCCTCGGGCAGCCGCTCCACGGTGGAGCGCATCGTGACCTGGGACGGCGACCTGGAGGAGGCCTGGCCGGGCCAGGCGATCACCGTGACCCTGGCGGACGAGATCGATATCTCCCGGGGCGACTGGATCGTGGCCGCCGATGCCGAGGTGGCCATGTCCCACGGCTTCGAGGCGGATATCGTCTGGATGCATGAGCAGCCCCTCGAGCCGGGCCGCCAGGTGGATATCCGCCTGGCCGGGCGTTCGGTGGCGGGGCAGGTGGAGGAGGTCCTGCACCAGGTGGACGTCAACACCCTGGAGCGCCACCCGGCCGAGCGCCTCGCGCTCAACGCCATCGCCCGCTGCCGGGTGGGGCTCACCGCCGAGGTCCCCCTGGACGAGTATGCGAAGAGCCCCGGTACCGGCAGCTTCATCGTCATCGATCGGCTGACCAACGTCACCCTGGGGGCGGGCATGATCCGCGCCGTGGTGGAAGGCGATTCGCCGAGCGCGACCGAGGTGGACTGGGCCGGCTTCGAGCTGGAGCTCAACGCCCTGGTGCGCCGGTACTTCCCCCACTGGGAGGCGAAGGACCTTCGCAAGCTGTTGAAGCGCTGAGGGCGGGTAACGTCCAGCATACGGGCCCGATCGCTATGGCGGTCGGGCCCGTGGCATTTCGGCAGCCGGAAACCCACGGTGGTAGGCTGTGTCCAAAGCACCACAGCTAACCCCATGCTCTCGCAGCGTTCGTTGACGAGGGGCGCCGGGGACAAGCCGAAGAGGAGGTCCGTGGACCAGGGATGGTCTAGGTAGCCCCCAGGGAGGGGTTCATGGCGCCTCCTCGCAGGCTTGTCGACGGAACAGCCCCGAGCAAGCTGCGATATCCAGCATAGCGACCCGGAGCCACGCCTCGATGATCGTTCTCGCCATTGCCCTGCTGCTGGCCATCTTCCTGCTGCCCAACGTCTGGGCCCAGTGGGTCATCAAGCGTCACGCCCGCGGGCGCGATGACTACCCGGGCACCGGAGCGGAGCTGGCCGACCACCTGCTGCGCCGGCTGGGCATCGAGGGGGTCAAGGTGGAGCCCACCGACCACGGCGACCACTACGACCCCGAGGCGCGTCGGGTGCGGCTCTCGCCGGAGGTCTACGGCGGGCGCTCGCTTACCGCGGTGACGGTGGCGGCCCACGAGGTGGGCCACGCCATCCAGCACCACCAGGGCTATGCGCCGCTGCTGGCCCGCTCGCGGCTGGTGGCGGTGGCTCAGAAGGCCGAGAAGCTCGGCGCCGTGCTGATGATGGCCGCTCCCTTCCTGTTCGTGCTCACTCGCCTGCCCGGGGGCCTCGCCATCGTGGTGGCCGCGGCGGTGATCAGCTTCGGCACCGCGGCGCTGGTGCACCTGGTGACCCTGCCGGTGGAGTTCGACGCCAGTTTCCAGCGGGCCCTGCCGCTGCTCAAGGAGTACATTCCCCCCTACGACATGCCCGGCGCCCGCCACGTGCTGACCGCCTGCGCCTTCACCTATGTGGCGGCCTCACTGGCCAGCATCCTCAACCTGGGGCGCTGGCTGGTGATCCTGCGGCGTTGACATCCGGACGCCCGGATGTAATAACCATGTTATTACATCCATGATGTTTGTCGGGAGGCGCTTTGTCAGGAGGCGCTTTGTCGGAAGGAGGCGTGACGTGAGGACACATCTTAGAAAGATCGGAAACTCGAAAGGAATACTGATTCCGGCTGCCATGCTGGCCGAGCTGGAGATCAGTGATGAAGTCGAGATTTATCTGGAGGGGCAGCGGCTGGTGGTGGAGCCGGTCAAGCAGCCGCGTCGTCACTGGTTCGACGGTTATGATGCCAGCCGCGACGATGCGGTCTGGGGCGAGCTGGTCGAAGCAGAAGCCGATGAGGATGAGTGGCAGTGGTAGGCCGCGATATCCACCGCGGGGAGGTCTACTGGGTCAACCTTGACCCTACGGTGGGCACCGAGATTCGCAAGACACGTCCTGCGCTTATCATCTCGCCGGATGATATGAATGCGGTGCTCCCCAGGGTGATAGTGGCGCCGGTGACCAGCAAGGGGCAGCCCCTGGGCTGCCGGCCGACCCTGATCTTTCAGGACAAACCGGCACGGATACTGCTCGATCAGCTGCGCTGCATCGACAAGCGGCGGATTCTCGGCAAGATGGGAGATATCCCGCCATCAATCTGGCATGCCACCCTGCTGGAGATGTTCCAGTAGTGAATCCTCATCTGGGCCGATTGGCAATGACCACCGCGCGGCGCGGGGCGGGGTAGCCCTCCCGGGTCTTCGTCGGGTCCTCGGGGGCGAGGAAGTCGGCGAGCGACTGGAAGGTCATCCACTCGGTGGCGCGCTGCTCGTCCGTGGTGGTCACCGCCTCGTCCACCACCCGCACGTCGCTAAAGCCGCAGCGCCGGAGCCACTGGCAGAGCGCGGCGGATGACGGCAGGAAGTAGACGTTGGGCATGGCGGCGTAGCGCTCCCCAGGCAGCAGCACGGTGGTCTCGTCGCCTTCCACCACCAGGGTCTCCAGCACCAGCTCGCCGCCGGGGCGCAGGGCCTCCTTGAGCTGGTTCAGGTGCTCCAGAGGGGAGGGGCGGTGGTAGAGCACCCCCATGGAGAAGACCGTATCGAAGAAGCCGAGGCCCTCGGGGACCTCCTCGATGCCCACCGGCAGGAAGTGGGTGCGGCCGCCGTCGGCGTCGCCCACGAAGTGGCGCACCGCCTGGAACTGCCAGAAGAAGCGCGGCGAGGGGTCGATCACCAGCACGAAGGCCGCGCCGGCCCCTGCCATGCGCCAGCCGTGGTAGCCGCTGCCGCCGCCCACGTCCAGTACCTTCCTGCCGGCCAGCGGCGCCAGGTGGGGCGCCACGCGCTGCCACTTCCAGTCGGAGCGCCACTCGGTATCGATGTGAATGCCGCCAAGCCGGTAGGGCCCCTTGCGCCAGGGGGCGAGCTTTCTCAGCAGATTCTCGGCCTGGCGGCGCTGGCTCGCGGTGAGGTCGAGCTCGACCTCGAGGGTGTCGGCGTCGAGCCTTACCTCGCGTTGATCCGGCAGGAGTGGCAGCTTGGCTACCGCCTTCTCCCAGGCGGGCAGGTCGCCGTAGCGGCGACGGTCGAGCCCTTTGGTGAGCTGCTCGGGCAGCCGGGCCAGCCAGGTGTCGAGGCCCTGATCGAGGAAGGCCCGGTAGAGGGCGCGGTGTTCGGCGGGAATCGGCATGCCTACTCCTCCCGCGGCGCCGGGGCGTCGGCGTCCTTGAAGGCTGGGTCCTTGAACGCCACCAGGGACGCGAAGTTGAGAAACTGGAACCAGGTGTGGCTGCGGGCGAAGCCGGCCCGAGCCAGGCGGGCGTGGTGGGCCGCCAGGGTGTCCGGCACCAGGACGTTCTCGAGCGCCGTGCGCTTCTGGCTGATCTCCAGATCGCTGTAGCCGTTGGCGCGCTTGAAGTCGTGGTAGCGCTCCACCAGCCAGGCGTTCTCCTGCTCGTCCTCTGCGCGGATCTTCTCCGAGAGCACCAGCACGCCGCCGGGCTCCAGCGCCTCGAAGAGCCGGGCGATGACCGCCTCGCGATCCGCCGGGGGCAGGAACTGCAGGGTGAAGTTGAGCACGATCATGCCGGCGGGAGCGTAGTCGAGGGTGCGGATATCGCCCTCGATCACCTCCATGGCGTGGTCGGGGCACTCGGCGGCCAGGGTCTCCCGGGCCCGGGCCACCATCGCCGGGGAGAGGTCCACGCCCGTGTAGCGAAAGGCGTCCGGGGAGAGCTGACCGGCCAGCGCCAGGCCGCCGGCGCCCAGCGAACACCCCAGGTCATAGACCCGGGCGCCGTGGCGCAGGTGGCGGCGGGCGATCAGCCCCAGCATGCCCAGTATCTGCCCGTAGCCGGGCACCGAGCGGCGGATCATGTCCGGGAAGCAGGCCACGACCCGCTCGTCGAAGGAGAAGCGTGCGACCCGGTCCAGGGGTGTGGAAAAGATCGCGTCACGGTAAGATGCGTCACTCATGATCGGGCCAGAAAAGCGGGAACGGGCGCCATTCTACGCCCGGCTCGGCGGGTCTGCATCCGCGGTTTTGAAGGACGAGTCAAGGACGGGGCAAGGAGAAGAGATGATCGACCAGACTGCCGCCTGGGGGGCGCTTGCCGCCCACGCCGAGCAAGCGCGCCGGGTCCACCTGCGCGAGCGCTTTGCCAGCGAGCCGGAGCGCCAGGCGCGCTTCACCCGCAGCGCCGCCGGCCTCACCCTGGACCTCTCCAAGCAGCGTTGGTCCGAGGAGACCCTGGCGCTGCTGCTGGCGCTGGCCGAGGAGGCGGGCCTGCCCGACGCGATTCGCCGCCTGCTGGCGGGGGAGCGGGTCAACGTCAGCGAGGATCGCCCCGCGCTGCACACCGCCCTGCGCCTGCCGGCGTCCGCGTCGCTGGTGGTAGAGGGCGAGGATCTGGTGCCCGGGGTGCATGACACCCTGGCGCGCATGGAGACCATGGTGGAGCGCTTTCATACCGGCCAGTGGCGCGGCGCCACCGGCAGGGCCATCCGTCACGTGGTCAACCTCGGCGTGGGTGGCTCGGACCTGGGCCCGCTGATGGTGACCCATGCGCTCTCCGACTACCGCCTGCGCGATGTCCATCGGGTGGAGGTGCATTTCGCCTCCACCATGGACGGCTCCCAGCTCGCCGACTGCCTGGCGCGCCTCGACCCCGAGACCACCCTCTTCGTGCTTTCCTCGAAGTCCTTCACCACCATCGATACCCTCTCCAATGCGCGAACCGCACGGGACTGGCTGATGTCGCGCCTGGAGGACGAGGAGGGGGTCGATGCCGAGCTGGTGATGCGTCAGCACTTCATCGGCGTTTCGGCCAGCCCCGAGAAGATGGCCGAGTGGGGCATCGCCCCCGACCATCAGCTGGCCTTCTGGGAGTGGGTGGGCGGTCGCTACTCCCTGTGGGGCGGCATCGGCCTGCCCATCGCCCTGGTGGTGGGCATGCAGGGCTTTCGGGAGCTGCTGGCCGGGGCCCACGCCCTGGACGAGCACTTTCGCACCGCGCCGCTGGCCGACAACCTGCCGGTGCTGCTGGCCCTGGCGGGGATCTGGAACGTCAACTTCCTGGATATCCGCGCCCACTCCATCCTGCCCTACGACGGTCGCCTGGAGTACTTCGCCGCCTACCTCGAGCAGCTCGAGATGGAGTCCAACGGCAAGTCGGTGACCGCCGACGGCCGCGAGGTGGGCTACGCCACCTGCCCGGTGCTCTGGGGTCAGCTGGGTCCCAACGCCCAGCACGCCTTCTATCAGCTGCTGCACCAGGGCACCCAGGCGGTGGAGTGCGACTTCATCGCGCCGCTGCGGCGCTATGACGAGGTGGCCGACGACGCCACCCGCCGGCATCTCAAGGGGCAGCACCGCCTGACCCTGGCCAACTGCTTCGCCCAGTCTCGGGTGCTGATGCTGGGCGACGACGCCATCGACGACGAGGGACCGCGCCCCGGCCACAAGCGCTATCGTGGCAACCAGCCCTCCACCACCCTGCTGCTCGACGAGCTGACCCCGGCCACCCTGGGGGCCCTGATCGCCCTCTACGAGCACAAGGTCTACGTCCAGGCCACGCTCTGGGGGATCAACCCCTTCGACCAGTGGGGCGTGGAGCTGGGCAAGCAGATCGCCGGCGAGACCCAGCGCATTCTCGAGGAGCGTCGGGGCCTCGAGGGCATGGACGCCTCCACCCGAGCGCTGATCGAGGCGGCCTGGGCCGCCGACGGTAACGGCGGTCGAGGCGTGTGATGCTGGCTGTTTGTACAGGTTATGCGCTATGCTGAGCGCCCCCTGGCGGGTGGCGCCGGCCAGCGGGGTGCTCTACCTGCACGGCTTCAACAGCGGCACGGGCTCGCCCAAGGCGGTGTGGATGCGCGAGGCCTGCGCCCACCTGGGCCTGCCTTGCGTCGCTCCTCAGCTGCCGCACCGGCCCGCCGAGGCCCTGGCCCTGGCCGAGTCGCGGCTCGCCGAGCTCGGCCCCGCGCCGCTCGTGGCCGGCAGCTCCATGGGGGGCTTTCTGGCCACCTGCCTGGCGGAGCGCCACGGCCTGCCCGCGGCGCTGATCAACCCGGCGGTGGCGCCGGCGCGTCTGGTGGCGGACTGGGTCGACGAGGTCTTCGTCAACGCGCACACCGGCGAGCGCTTCACGGTGGGCGGGGCGCACCTGGCCGAGCTCGAGGCCCTGACGCCCGAGCGGATCACCGCCCCGGCGCGCTACCTGCTGCTGCTGGGAAGCGCCGACGAGGTGCTCGACCCGGCGGCCGCCTTTGCTCTCTACCGCGGTGCGCGCACCCTGCTGCACCCGGGGGCCGACCACGGCTTCGCGGTGCTGGCCCGGCACCTGCCGGCACTGCTGGCCCACGGCGGCCACGCCCTGCCGGCCGCCTGGCAGCCACGATCACACAAGGAACCGGACGACCCATGACGCAATACAGTGCCAGCTCGATCGAGGTGCTATCCGGCCTGGAGCCGGTGCGCAAGCGCCCGGGCATGTATACCGACACCAGCCGCCCCAACCACCTGGTTCAGGAGGTGGTGGACAACAGCGTCGACGAGGCGCTGGCGGGCCACGCTTCGTCGATCACTGTGCGGCTCTTCGAGGATGGCGGCATCGAGGTGGCCGACGACGGCCGCGGCATGCCCATCGATATCCACCCGGAGCACGGCGTCTCCGGGGTGGAGCTGATCCTGACCCGGCTCCACGCCGGCGGCAAGTTCTCCAACGCCAGCTACAAGTTCTCCGGCGGCCTGCACGGCGTCGGCGTCTCGGTGGTCAACGCCCTCTCGCGGCGCCTGGAGGTGGAGGTGCTGCGCGACGGCAGCCGCCACGCCGTGGCCTTCGAGCACGGTGAGCCGGTGTCCCATCTCTCGGTGATCGGCAGCGTCGGCAAGCGCAATACCGGCACCGTGCTGCGCTTCTGGCCCGAGGCGAGCTACTTCGACAGCCCGCGTCTGGCGGTGGGGCGGCTCAAGCACCTGCTGCGGGCCAAGGCGGTGCTCTGCCCGGGGCTGAAGGTCACCCTGATGGAGGCGGACGGCACCCAGAGCGAGTGGCAGTACGAGGATGGCCTGCGCGACTACCTGGCTCAGGCCACCGACGGCTATGAGGTGCTCCCCCAGTCGCCCTTCGTCGGCCACTTCGCCGACGACGAGCAGGGGGTGGACTGGGCGATCCAGTGGCTCCCCGAGGGGGGCGAGTCGCTGATGGAGAGCTACGTCAACCTGATCCCCACCCCCCAGGGCGGCACCCACGTCAACGGCCTGCGCGCCGGCCTGCTCGAGGCGCTGCGCGAGTTCTGCGAGTACCGAAGCCTGCTGCCCCGGGGCGTCAAGCTCACCGCCGAGGATCTCTGGGAGCGGGTCGCCTACGTGCTCTCGGTCAAGATGCTCGACCCCCAGTTCGCCGGCCAGACCAAGGAGCGGCTCTCCTCGCGCACCGTGGCGGGCTTCGTCTCCGGGGTGGTCAAGGACGCCTTCTCGCTGTGGCTCAACCACCATGTGGACCAGGCCGAGGCGCTTGCCGAGCTGGTGATCAGCGCCGCCCAGCGCCGCCAGAAGAGCGCCAAGAAGGTGGCGCGCAAGAAGGTCACCGCAGGCCCCGCGCTGCCCGGCAAGCTGGCCGACTGCTCCGGCCAGGACCCGGCCACCAGCGAGCTCTTCCTGGTGGAGGGCGACTCCGCCGGCGGCAGCGCCAAGCAGGGCCGTGACCGCCGCACCCAGGCGATCCTGCCGCTCAAGGGCAAGATCCTCAACGTGGAGAAGGCGCGCTTCGACAAGATGCTCTCCTCTGCGGAGGTGGGCACCCTGATCACCGCCCTGGGCTGTGGGATCGGTCGCGAGGAGTTCAACCCGGACAAGTTGCGCTACCACTCCATCATCATCATGACCGATGCCGACGTGGATGGCTCCCACATCCGCACCCTGCTGCTGACCTTCTTCTTCCGCCAGATGGCGCAGCTGATCGAGCGCGGCCACGTCTTCATCGCCCAGCCGCCGCTCTACAAGGTCAAGCGTGGCAAGCAGGAGCTCTACCTCAAGGATGAGCAGGCGATGACCGATTACCTGACCGCGACGGCACTGGACGGGGCCCGCCTCTACGTGAACGCCGATGCGCCGGGCATCAGCGGTTCCCAGCTGGAGGGGCTGGTCAATCAGTATCGCGAGGTGATGCGCCGCATCGACCGCCTGTCGCGGGTCTACCCCAACGAGGTGTTGAAGAAGGTCGTGCATGCGGCCCACCTCGACGGCGAGAACAGCCTGCGCGACCGCGGCACCATGCAGAACTGGATCGACCAGCTGCAGGTCGAGATGGACGCCCTGCTGGCCTACGAGGGTGGCCCGCGCTACACCTTCCGGCTGGAGGAGGATGCCGAGCGCAGCCTGTTCCTGCCGGCGGTGACCCTCACCGCGCACGGGGTGACCACGGACTACGTCTGGGGTCTCGACTTCTTTACCAGTGCCGATTATCGCGCCATGGCGGAACTGGGCGAGACGCTCGACGGCTTGCTGGAGGAGGGCGCCCATGTGGCCCGTGGCGAGCGGCAGAAGCGCGTGAGCACCTTCTACGACGCGCTGGAGTGGCTGATGGCGGAGGCCCAGCGCGGGCTCTCCATCCAGCGCTACAAGGGACTGGGCGAGATGAACCCGGATCAGCTGTGGGAGACTACCATGGACCCGGAATCCCGCCGCATGCTGCGAGTCTCCATCGAGGACGCGGTGGGCGCCGACATGATGTTCAACACCCTGATGGGGGACGAGGTGGAGCCGCGCCGCGACTTCATCGAACGCAATGCCCTTGTCGCCAATCTCGATGTGTGAGGCGATGTTTCACGTGAAACATCGCTGAGCGCCTCAGGCGCCAAGCAAGAGCCCGCCGCAGAATGGACTGCGGCGGGCTCTTTCGTTGCGGTTCCGGGAGTATTCTTCTGCTCCTTCTTCTGCTCCGTGCCTAGCGGGCTGGCTCTGCCAGGAGCCAGTCGACAAAAGCGCCCAGGTCGTCGAAGACGTGTGTTTCGCTACCCTCTGCCGCGAGGTCCGGGTGCTTGGCCAGGGTGCGCTCCCCCTTGCCGGTACGCACCAGCACGCCGCGAGCCCCCACGGCCTCGCCCGCCTGAAGGTCGCGCAGGCTGTCACCCACCATCCAGCTGCCCGTCAGGCTGTCCATGTCCAGCGCCCTGCGGATCTGCTCGAGCAGGCCGGGCAGCGGCTTGCGGCAGTCGCAGCCGTCATCCGGGCCGTGGGGGCAGAAGGCGATATGGGCGACCTCGCCGCCGGCCGCCCTCACCAGGCGGTTCAGCTCGGCATGCATCTCGGCCAGGGCCGCCTCGTCATAGTAGCCACGGGCGATGCCCGACTGGTTGGTGGCCACCGCCACCGTCCAGCCGGCATGGCTCAGTCGGGCGATGGCGTCGATGGCGGCAGGGTAGGGGATCCACTCGGCCAGCGACTTCACATAGTCATCGGAATCGCGGTTGATGACGCCATCGCGGTCGAGGATCACCAGGCGTTCGGGGGAGGGCATGGGCACTTCCTTGGTGGCTAGCTTGTGTATGCTCTGGGCGCCGAGTGTTTCACGTGGAACACGTTCTGCCAAGGCGAGAGGCGAGAGGCGAGAGGTGCGCGTGTTCCACGTGAAACATGGCGGGGTGGCCAGGCATGAAAAAGGCCGGCAGCTTGGCTGCCGGCCTTTCTCCTCTCCTGAGCGGCGAGGGTTACTGCTGTAGCTGAGCGATATCGGCCACCTCGAGGAAGAGGGCGCGCAGATCGGCCAGCAGGGCCAGGCGGTTACCGCGGACGGCCTCGTCGTCGGCCATCACCATGACCTGGTCGAAGAAGGCGTCCACCGGTTCCCGCAGGTTGGCCAGGGCGTCCAGCGCCTCGGCATAGCGGGCCTCGGCAAACAGCGGCATGACGCGCTCCCGCTGGGCGCTGACCGCCTCGTGGAGCGCCTTCTCTGCGGCCTCCTGAAGCAGCTGTGGGTCCACCTGGCTGCCGGCATCGCCACCCTGCTTGGCCAGGATGTTGGAGACCCGCTTGTTGGCGGCGGCCAGGGCGGCGGCCTCCTCGCGACCGGCGAAGGCCTGGACGGCACGCAGGCGGCGGGCGAAGTCCAGCGGGCGCGTCACCGGGCGGGCGCGCACGGCCAGGTAGGCCTCGGCGGAGATGCCCTCGTCCTGCCCCCAGGCGCGGAAGCGGTCGAGCATGTAGGCGAGCACCTCGTCGACGAGCGTCTCGGCGTAGGGCAGCTCCTGGTGCTGGGCGGCGGCCAGCTCGAGCAGCTCGCGCAGGTCCAGGTTGAGCTCGCCCTTGACCAGGATGTTCAGCACGCCAATGGCCGCACGCCGTAGGGCGAAGGGGTCCTTGGTGCCGGTGGGTCGCTGCCCGATACCGAAAATGCCGGTCAGAGTGTCCAGGCGATCGGCCAGGGCCAGGGCCAGGCCGGTACGGCTGTGGGGGATGGCGTCGCTGGCGAAGCGCGGCAGGTACTGCTCCTCCAGCGCCTGGGCGACGTCGGCCGGCTCGCCGTCATGCTCGGCGTAGTAGCGGCCCATGATGCCCTGCAGCTCGGGGAACTCCAGCACCATCTCGGTGACCAGGTCGCACTTGGCCAGCTCGGCGGCGCGGCGGGCATGGCCCACGTCGCCCTCGATCTGGCCGGCGATGAAGGCGGCCACGGCGGCGCTGCGGTGGGCCTTGTCGGCCAGGGTGCCGAGCTGCTTCTGGAACACCACGCCGGCGAGTTCGTCGATACGCGAGGCCAGGGGACGCCTGCGGTCGGTGTCGTAGAAGAAGGCGGCGTCGGCCAGGCGCGGACGTATCACCTTCTCGTTGCCCTCGATCACCTGCTGGGGATCCTGGCTGTCGATGTTGGAGATGGTGATGAACAGCGGCTTGAGGTTGCCTGCGTCGTCGAGCAGGTGGAAGTACTTCTGGTTGGCCTTCATGGAGGAGATCAGCGACTCCGCCGGTACCTCCAGGAAGCGCTCGTCGAAGCTGCCGGTCAGGGCCACCGGCCACTCCACCAGGCCGCTGACCTCGACCAGCAGCGCCTCGTCGATGACCGCGGTGGCCTCCTGGACCTCCGCCTCGGCCAGCACCTGCTCGCGGATGCGCTCCCGACGGCGGTCGCGGTCGGCCAGCACCCAGGCCTGTTCCAGCGCCTCCAGGTAGTCGTCGGCATGGGCCAGCTCGATGGCCTGGGGGGCGTGGAAGCGGTGGCCGCGTGTGGTGCGACCTGCCGCCAGGCCCAGGACCTCGGCTTCGACCACCTCGCTGCCGTAGAGCATCACCAGCCAGTGCACCGGGCGGGAGAACTCCACCCGCGAGGCCCCCCAGCGCATGTTCTTGGGAACCGGCAGCGCGGCGACCGCCTTCTGCAGGATGCCGGGCAGCAGGGCAGCGGTGGACTCCCCTCGCTGCTGCTCACGATAGCCCAGCCAGGTGCCCTTGTCGGTCTCCAGGTGGATCAGCTCGTCCACGGTGACGCCGCAGGAGCGGGCGAAGCCCTCGGCGGCCTTGGTGGGCTGGCCATCCTTGAAGGCGGCGGCCAGCGCCGGGCCGCGCTTCTCCACCTCGCGGTCGGGCTGGCTGTCGGCCAGGGCCTCGATGCGTACCGCCAGGCGGCGCGGAGTGGCGTAGGCGCGTACCTCGCCGTGGGCCACCTCGGCGTCGGCAAGCCCGCGGCTCAGGCCGTCCGCCAGGGCGTCGGAGAGGGTGTCGATGGCGTTCGGCGGCAGTTCCTCGACGCCCAGTTCAACCAGCAGGGTATTGGCAGCCATGCTCAAGCGTCTCCCTCGTCGGCAAGCAGTTCCTTCCGCAGGGCCTCGGGAGCCAGCGGGAAGCCGGCGGCCTTGCGGGAGTCGTAGTAGGCGTGGGCCACGTCCCGGGCCAGGGTGCGCACGCGCAGGATGAAGCGCTGGCGTTCGGTCACCGAGATGGCGTGGCGGGCGTCGAGCAGGTTGAAGGTGTGGGACGCCTTGAGCACCTGCTCGTAGGCGGGCAGCGGCAGGCCGGCCTCGAGCAGGCGGGTGCAGTCGCGCTCCTGCTGGTCGAAGGCGCCGAACAGGAAGTCGACGTCGGCGTGCTCGAAGTTATAGGCGGACTGTTCGCGCTCGTTCTGCAGGTAGACGTCGCCGTAGGTGACCCTGGAGCCGTCCGGAGCGATGGTCCAGACCAGGTCGTAGACGCTGTCGACGTTCTGCAGGTACATGGCGATGCGCTCGAGGCCGTAGGTGAGCTCGCCGGTGACCGGGTAGCACTCGATGCCGCCGGCCTGCTGGAAGTAGGTGAACTGGGTCACCTCCATGCCGTTGAGCCAGATCTCCCAGCCGAGCCCCCAGGCGCCCAGGGTGGGGGATTCCCAGTTGTCCTCGACGAAGCGGATGTCGTGGACCAGAGGGTCCAGGCCGAGGTGCTTGAGGGAGCCCAGGTAGAGCTCCTGAAAGTCGGCGGGGGAGGGCTTCATCACCACCTGGAACTGGTAGTAGTGCTGCAGGCGGTTGGGGTTCTCGCCGTAGCGGCCGTCGGTGGGACGGCGCGAGGGCTGGACGTAGGCGGAGTTCCAGGTCTCGGGCCCGATGGCGCGCAGGAAGGTGGACGGGTGGAAGGTGCCGGCACCGACCTCCATGTCGAGGGGCTGGAGGATCACGCAGCCCTGGTCGGCCCAGTACTGCTGCAGGGCCAGGATCAACCCCTGGAAGGTCGAGACGTCAGGCGTCGACCCGGAGGTCGTCGCGGATGTCGTGGACGAGAGAGTCATTGCGGAAAGCACCGTTGGCCATGAATTCACAGGGCGTCAAGTATACAATCACCGGAAGATCGGTTATAGGCGCACGCCCCGAGACAGAGGATTCTCCCCATGATCGTAGTGACAGGCGGAGCCGGCTTCATCGGCTCGAATCTGGTCAAGGCGCTGAACGAGCGCGGCCGGCAGGATGTGATGGTGGTCGACGACCTCCTGGATGGCACCAAGTTCGTCAACCTGGCCGACTGCACCCTCGGCGATTACCTGGACAAGGACGACTTCCGTCGCCGGGTGGAGGCGGAACTGCGGGGTGAGCCGGCCCGGCTGCCCGAGATCGAGGCGATCTTCCACGAGGGGGCCTGCTCGGACACCACCGAGTGGGACGGGCGCTTCATGCTCGACAACAACTTCGAGTACTCCAAGGTGCTGCTGCACTTCTGCCAGAAGCGCGGCATTCCCTTCCTCTACGCCTCCTCGGCGGCCACCTACGGCGGCAGCGAGGTGTTCGTGGAGGCGCCCGAGCACGAGAAGCCGCTCAACGTCTACGGCTACTCCAAGCTGCTCTTCGACCAGTACGTGCGCGCCCGCTGGGACGAGTTCGAGAGCCAGGTGGTGGGCTTCCGCTACTTCAACGTCTACGGCCCCCGGGAGCAGCACAAG
>WPCH01217609.1_pt1 | contig 26171 bp, 20 predicted proteins | sample 5399881 | NCBI WGS metagenome assembly WPCH01 (sample SAMN12869468, study PRJNA574797) | sludge metagenome | isolation source: wastewater treatment of pH5 | place: China:Beijing | collected 2019-05-20
GCACCGCGCGACAGATCGCGATCCGCTGTTTCATCCCTGCCGAGTAGTCGCTGACCCGGTATTCTGCCCTGCGCCTCATGCCAAGCCGTTCGAGGTCAGCGTCGATCCGCCCCGAGGCTTCGTCGTCCGGAATTCCGTACAGGCGGGCCTGGAACTCCAGGTTCTCGCGGCCGGTCAGATCCTCGTAAAGCAGCGGTTCATGGCCAAGGTAGCCGACTTTTCCGCGCAGCTTCCAGGCATCACGAGGAAGATCGGCTCCCAGCACCGAGACCTCACCCCGGCTCGGCCGAAGCAGCGTGGCCAGCACTCTGAGCAAGGTGCTCTTGCCAGAACCGTTCGGTCCGAGCACTGCCAGCGAAGCCCCGGTGGGCAGGTCGAGATCGACCCCGGCCAGTGCCGACCGGTCTCCATAGTCCCGGCCAAGCTCTCTCAGCCAGATCGCTCTTTCAGACCCTTCGGCCATCCGGCGAAGTTTCCCACGGATGCGAAATGCCGAACCACCACCCCCGAAGCGGGACGAACTTTCAGCCCTCAAACCGGTAGCCCGGCCAATCAGAATCCGACTGGCCGGATTGCATTCACCGGGCGACGTTGAACTCGATTACCTCGATCTGACTTTGGCCGTACGAGCCCTTGAATACCGGCCCGTAGCCTCCGACAAGATCACCACGGCCAGGCAGTGGATCCGGCCTGAGTTCCGGCTTGACGTCGAACACGGTGATTCCGATACCGGTGACGCTCTGGTTGCTGAGTGTTACGAAATGGGCGTCACCGTCACCGTCTGGATCCACTGCCTCGACATAGATGACTTTGCCGGTTGCGACCTCGCAGTTGGTCAGGTCAGGCGGGCAGGCCATCTCCGGCAGGGCCGGTTCCGGCTCCTCTGGCCGGGATGGACTCACCGGCTGCTCCTGCGACGGGTTCCGGTCGGTCCGTCCGGACGGACGCTCTGCCGTCCGGTCATTGCCCCCGGCAAGCAGAAACCACGCCCCGACCATCAGGCCGGCAGCCACCACCGTGAAGACCGCGAAAAGCTTCAGCAGCGTTACCGGGGTCCGCGCTTGGTGATCCGCTTGCCAACCTGGAGCAGCGGTCCGGCCCCGGACTTGAGCGCCTCAACCCGCTGGCTGCCCTTTCCGTAAAGCAACCCGGCCGAGGACTTCATCGCCTGGGCCAGAGTCTCGTCGTAGGGATGCCACCAGAAATTCCGGGTCAGACCCGGTTCATATGTGACCAGTTTGATCTCGACGCATTCGTAGAAACCGAACTTCGAATGCGAATGGCCGAGCCCTGAATCCTTGATGCCACCCCAGGTGCACTGACAGGCACCATGAGTGAACATGTGGTCATTGATCCAGACCATGCCGGACTCGATCCGGTCGGCGATCCGCTCGCCCCGTTGCCGGTCTTTAGTCCAGACCGAAGCACCCAGGCCAAACTCGGAGTCGTTGGCCAGGTCCAGGGCCTCCTGATCGGATTCAACAACCATGATCGGCAGCACCGGACCGAAAATTTCCTCTTTCATGATCCGCATCTCATGCGTGACCCCGGTCAGCACAACGGGTGCGATGAAGTTGCCCTCGGGGAAACCTTCGATGTCGACCGGCCCGCCGCAGCGGAGTTCGGCTCCACTGGCAACCGCGTCATCAACCAGCTCCAGCACCAGGTCGTACTGGTCCTTGCTGACCATCGGTCCGATCTCCGTGTCGACCTCAGCAGGGTCACCGACCTTGAGGGCGCTGGTTCCCGCGACAACTCCGTCGATGAATCTTTCACTCACTTCGCGGCGGACATACGCACGCTCGATACCGGCACAGGTCTGGCCGGCATTGGAGAAGCCACCCCAGACAGCTCCGGAGATGGCGAAGTCCACGTTGGCGTCCTCGAGCACGATCATCGGGTCCTTACCGCCCAGTTCGAGCACGCAGCCCTTCATCAGCCTGGCGCATTCTTCGCCGACCTTGTAACCGACCGGGACCGAACCGGTGAAGAAGATCTTGCCGACGCTGGATTTGGTCAAGGCGTCACCGATCCGACCGCCACCGTGGACGGTGCGGATCAGGCCCTTGGGCAACCCGGCCTCTTCGAAAACGCTCTGGATCGCCTCGCCGAGCAGCGGGGTGAGGCTGGCCGGTTTGAGTACGACGCCATTGCCGCACATCAGAGCGATCGCAATCTCCTGCATCGGAATGGTCCACGGGTAGTTCCAGGGGGCGATCACCCCGACCACGCCGATCGGCTGGTAGCGGAACTTCGAGCGTTTGGTCTTGAAGAACGGCTGCGGGTAGGAGATCTTCTCGTCCTTGAGGATGGACGGTCCCTCCTTGGCGCACCAGCGAAGTGCGTCTATCGAAGGGATCAGCTCCATCGTGTAGCACTCGGAAATCGGCTTGCCCTGTTCCCGGGAAAGCAGCGAGGCGATCTCGTCGAGGCGGTCATAGAGAACCGAGGCCGCGCGCTTCAGGTAGGTCGCCCGGTCGGAAGGGGTCAGCTCCGCCCAGGCCGGCTGGATCTGGCCGACCTCGTCGACGATGCCCTGGACCTGGTCCGGAGTGATCGTCTCGACGCTGCCGACGACCTCGCCGGTAGCGGGGTTGAAGGATTCAAGCGGCGGAGTGGAAGCAGAAGTCGTTTCGGCCGCGTCGGCGGCAGCGGTTTCAGTAGCCATGAAACGAAGTGTACGCCGGAAAACAACTCGGTCGGAGACCCCCAGTCCGAGTCTCCGACCGACACAGCACCCCTCCTGGCGTTCTGCTCAAGCTGGGTCTGATGATGAAAACCCGGCGAAGCCGGAAAAGTTTTGCTGAACAGCTAAACGTTGCCTAAGCGTTTTCGGCTTGGTTACTGCCCTTCGACGGCTGGCACGCCGACATCCCGGTCAGTGGAAGCTACTCCTGGTCTGCCTGATCTTGACCGGGCGCCTGGCCACGAATTCTGGCCGCGGCATCACGTCGCCGGGCCAGCTCCGATTCGAATCCGTAACGGGTCGGCTCGTAGAAGCGCCGGCCCTCGAGGCCTTCCGGCATCAGGGACTGGCTGGAAACCCCGCCCTCCACATCGTGAGGGTACGCATACCCCTCGCCCCTTCCGAGTTCCTTCGCGCCGGCGTAAGGACTGTCACGAAGGTGGGCCGGCGGCAGCTTCGGTCCGTTGTTGCGAACCTCCTCGCGGGCCGCGTTGATTGCCGCATAGGACGCATTCGACTTCGGTGCGAGCGCGAGATAGGTCGCCGCCTGGGCCAGGTTCAGCGCTGCCTCCGGCATTCCCACACGGTCCACCGCAGCTGCGGCCGAGGTTGCGACGGCCAATGCCTGCGGATCGGCGTTGCCGATGTCCTCCGAGGCCAGGATCACCATGCGGCGGGCGATGAACCGGGGGTCTTCACCACCTTCGATCATCACCGCCAGGTAATAGAGCGAGGCGTCGGGATCGGAGCCGCGGGTCGCCTTGATCCAGGCCGAGATGTAGTCGTAGTGGTGGTCCCCACCCTTGTCGTAGGCGATCGCCTGGGCCTGAAGGGCATCTTCCACTTCGGGCACGCCGGCCTCCCCGCCAGCGGCGGCCAGCCGCTCGAGGGCCGAGAGGGCAGCACGGGCATCTCCAGAAACCCGGTCGGCAAGGATGGCCAGTGCATCCGGGTTGACTTCAACCCGGCCGGCGACACCGTGTTCGGTGTCCCCGAGAGCCCGTTCGAGCAGGGTCAGGATCTCCGGAGCACCAAGCGGTTTCAGTTCATAGATCTGGCTACGCGAGATCAAGGCCCTGTTGACCTCGAAGTAGGGGTTCTCAGTGGTCGCACCGATCAGGGTCAGCACCCCGCTTTCGACCGCCGGCAGCAGAGCATCCTGCTGGGCTTTGTTGAAGCGATGGATCTCGTCGAGAAAGAGAACGGTGCGGCGTCCATGCTGCCGACGGTCCTCGGCCCTTTGGATCACGGCCCTGATCTCGGGCCGGCCCGCATTGACCGCGGACTCCTCCTCAAAGGCGCCGTCGGAGGTGGCAGCAATGATCCGGGCGAGAGTCGTCTTGCCGGAGCCGGGCGGCCCGTAAAGGATCGCGCTGTGAGGCCGGCCCGCCTCGACCGAACCCCGGAGTGCGGTGCCTGGGGCGAGTATGTGGTCCTGGCCGACGACCTCGTCCAGCCTGACCGGACGCATCCGCGCCGCAAGCGGAGCATCCGGTCCGGCCCGCGATATCCCCGGACCCTCGGGCTCGACTTCACCGGAATCGAACAGTTGATCGGTCACCAGGTGAGATTATTCCCGGTTCATGAGTCCCGTCGAGATCGCGATCCTCCTGGTCTGGTCCTTCTCTGTCTCTCTTGCCGGCGGGATGGTCGGCCTGGTACTGGGCAACCTGCGCCTGCCGGTCGTGGTCTGGCTCGGCAGCTCCGCAGCCGCAGCCGCAGGGGCGAATGTGGCGATCTCCGGCCTGGCCGCGCTCACCGCGACCATCGTGCACATTCGAAACGGGCGGCTCGATCCGAAGCTTTTTCTATGGATGGCACCAAGCTCGTTCGCCGGCGCGGTTGCCGGGGGCCTGCTGGCCGGGGTGCTGCCCGAACGAATGCTGCTCGGCGCGATCAGTCTGATTGTCCTCTACGGCGCGGTTGAGGTCTGGCGCTACCGACGCCCGAAGGATTCCGATTCCGGCGACCAGCCCGATCGCAGTCGACTGCTCACCGAAGCTGTGTTGATCGGGTTCGGAGTCGGCTTGCTCGGCGGCTTTGTGGGCCTGATCCTCGGTTCTCTGAGGCTGCCGGCGATGCTCAAGTACATGGGCATGAGTCCGGCCAGGGCGGTGGGCACCAACTCGGCAGTCGGCGTGGTGGTCGGGGCGGGAGGCCTGATCGGCCACTTGCCCTCGGGCGTAGATTGGGACATCCTGCTGATTGGTGCCGCCACCGCTATCCCCGGGGCAGCGTTTGGTGCGAGGCTGACCGGGCGCCTCCCGGAAACGACGCTGGTCCGGGTGATGGCTGCCGTGTTGCTCATATCCGGACTTACGATGGCCGGACAAGCCATCATCTGATCGTTGATGGAATCAATAGGGAGAAAGCAGCTGGTTCGGCGACTGCCCGAGATCACTCTCGGCCTGTTGATGCTCATTTGCGCGGTACTGCTCCTGTCGCTGACCGCGCCGATCAGCTTCCTGAGTGACGAGTGGCAATTCATCTACTTCCGCCAGGGCTTCGACCCGGGAACGCTGCTCGCCCCCTATTACGAGCATCTGGTCCTGATCCCCAATCTGCTCTATTCATCCTCGGCCTCGGTTTTCGGACTGGATTCCGACCGACCGATGCAGGTGCTGGCCACCCTCGGGTTCCTCGGCCTGAACGCGTTGCTGTTCGTTTATTTGCGACGACGGACAGGCGCCTGGGCGGCGGTAATTGGCACGTCGCTGATCCTCTTCCTCGGAGCGGCCTTCGAGGATCTCCTCTTCGCTTTCCAGGTCAACTACTACGGATCGCTGGGTTGTGGCCTGGCGGCTCTGATTGCGCTGGACCGGGATGACCGGAAGGGTGACATCGCTGCAGCCCTGCTGCTGGTCGCGGGGATCGGCTTTTCCAGCATGGTCTTCCCGTTTATCGCAGCGGTCGTTGTGGAGTGGATGTTGAATCCGCGTGACCGGCGCCGGCGGATCTTCGTTCCCGGCGCGGCGATCCTGATCTGGATCCTCTGGTGGCTGGGGTGGGGCCACGACGCCGATTCCCAGGCCGGCCTCTCCGGGGTCACCGAGTTGCCGGGTTACCTGTGGAAAGCCATCCCGGCTGTGTTCACGTCAATGGCCGGGCTGGCCACTGGTGATGGAACCTCCCCGGATCAGCCGCATCTGATCTGGGGGCGGTTGTTTTTCCTGATCGCCCTCGGGGCGGCCGGCTGGCGGATCCACAAGCTCCGCCGGGTTCCGCGTGATGTCTGGATCACCCTTGCCGCGGCGGCGGCCTTCTTCGTGCTTTCGGGACTCAACACAAGCAACTTCCGCCTGCCGACATCGAGCCGCTACCAGCTGCCGGGAGCTCTTTTCATTTTGCTGATTGCGGGAAACCTTTTGCGAGGAGTGAAGATCCCGAGGAATGCCCTCATCGTCTCGGCCCTGTTGACGGCGCTGGCGGTCTTCGGCGGTGTCAAGCTGATGGAGGAGCAGGCGAGTGAACGGTGGCATCCGGCTTCACAGGCGAGCCGGATCGCGTTGGGAGCGCTTGACATTGCCGGGCCGGCGGTGCAACCCGGCTACCAGATCGATTTCCGGGTCAACGCTGAAGAGGATCAACTCATCCCGATCGAGCTCTACCGGGAGAGCAGCGCAAGGCATGGTTCTCCGGGAATGGACATCAATGAGATAGCTGGATCCGAAGCGGCCGACCGCGCCCAGGCTGATTCTGTGCTGATCGATGCGACCGGGATACATCTGGATGGGCTGGTCGGACCAGTGGCGGGACGTTGCCGGCCGATAAGGGGGACGGAGGGAATATTCGGGCCGCTTGAACTCGGACCGGGAATGCATCTGATTCTGAATCGGGGCCGGAGCGAACTTGCCGTCACTCTGAGCCGCTTCTCCGATCCGCCCGGCCTCCCGGTCGGATCGATTCTGCCGGAGTCGCGGGTCGGGCTCGACCTGCCCCGGGACAACTCGACCAGACCCTGGAATGCGTATTTCAGCGGCGCCGGACCGGTCAGCGTCTGCCCCGCCACCTCGCAATAGTTCGCTCCGCCTGGAGTATCAACCGGGCAGCCAGGATCCTCTCTTGAAGATGGGCTCCCTGAATCCGCCCGGCCCGACTCTTCTGGCCAACTCATGGATCGTCCGGCTGGCGCAGACAGGGCCGGAGAGCCGGTGGTTCAGGTGGCGGTTTCGGTTGCGCTCTGGTGTATCTGCTGGAGGATCTCGGTAATTCCGAACCGACGCTTCCAGCTCGGATAATCACGCTCGAAAGCACTCAGGTCGGAGATCCACCAGCGGTGATCACCGATCCGGTTCTCCGAGCTTAGGGTCCAGTCAAGTTCGCGGCCGGCGATCTGTTCTGACTCTCTGATCGCCTCCAGCATTGAACAGTTGCTGCCCCTGCCACCGCCGATGTTGTAAACCGCGGCCGGCCTTGGAGCGGCAGCAAACTCGAGGAATGCGGAAACAAGGTCATCGCAGTGGATGTTGTCCCGGACCTGCTTGCCGCCGTAGCCGAAGACCGTGTACGGCCGGCCGGAGACCACGCACTTCATCAGATACGCGAGGAAGCCGTGAAGCTCAGCGCCGGCATGTTGAGGACCGGTCAGGCAGCCGCCCCTGAAGCAGACGGTCGGCATGTCGAAGTAGCGGCCGTATTCCTGAACGAGCAGATCCGCCGACGCCTTTGACACCCCGAAGAGCGAATGGGTTGACCGGTCAATCGACATCGAAGTGTCGATGCCCCCGTAATACTCGTGATCTGCCGGCAACTCAAGGCGGGTCTCGGTCTCGATCAGGGGAAGGAAGTTCGGCCTGTCTCCGTAAACCTTGTTTGTCGAACAGAAGATGAATGGGGCATCTGGTGATTTGGCCCGTGCTGCTTCCAGCAGGTTGAGCGTGCCGAGCGCGTTGATTCCGAAATCGGTCTGCGGGTCCCGGGCCGCCCAGTCATGCGAAGGCTGGGCTGCCGTGTGGATCACGAGGTCAACATTGCCGCGGCTGAAAACCGCATCTACTCCGGCCGCGTCCCGGATGTCGAGATCAACCTGCTCGAAGGAATCGAGACTTGCGGCGAGCTGCTCGCTGACCGGACGGGTCGAGGCTTCCGGCCCGAAGAAGCTTGCCCGCATGTCGTTCTCGATCCCGATCACATGCCAGCCGTCCTCGGCCAGCTTGATTACCGACTGGGAACCGATCAACCCGCCTGAACCGGTGACTATCGCTGTCTTCACTTCTGCTTCACCTTCATCCTGAAGAACTCGAATCGCAGGTCATCACCCGCACCGAACACAGCGATCGTACGGGTCGCGGGGATCGGCGAGGTATGCCCTTCGTGGGCCCGCAGGCGCCGGCCCGCGTCCAGCATCAACCCCTGGCTTGCCACCGCGGGAATAAAGTGGATGAACGCGCCCGCCGAGTTTTCGATGTGACGGACCCGGGGACGGAACAGAAGCGAGCGGATCTTCTCGACACCACTGACTTCGGCTCCCTCGATCCGGACCAGCACCACCTCGTCCGGACCGGGGACCGGCACCGGGACCGTTTCCCCTTCACTTGCTTCCGCGGTTCCGGCGGGCAGCTGTTCACCGCAGCGGTTCGGGATTCTGCCCAGCAACTGCCAGCGCTCCTGACTGGCGATCGGGTGGAAGTGACATAACGTCGCGACAGCCTGGGCCGGGGCATCCCAGGCGATGAGCCGGTTGTCAATGCTGCCGCCGTTGCCTTCCCGCAGGATCCGTTCCGGACCTTCCGGTGAAGCGATCGAGGTGGCGTTCAGGTCATCGAGGGCCGGGGAGTAGGCCGCATAGTTCTGGAATACGGGTACTGGTGACCAGTCGAGTCCATAGGCCCAGACCACCTCGGCCTCCCACGGTTCGACGCTGACGCCCCTGCCTTCAAGTCGCTCAAGGAGTTCCGGTTCCAGCGCATAGCTCAGCACCGAATAGAACCTGTACATGTCGGCCAGGTTCTTGCGCGCATCCTTCTCAAAGATGATCCTGCCGCCATCAATGAACCGCTTTACATTGCTGACCGGGTCCAGCCGGTCACGGACGGGTGAATCGATCTCCCTGATCGCAAAGAAAGAAAACAGAGCGATACCGGCCAGAGATACGGGAAGCAGCGCACGACGAACCGGCACGGCGATCCAGAGCAGAGCGATAGTGGCGAGGAAAATCGTCACGTGCGACGCATCCGCCCTCACCACACCCTGCTTGTACGAGGTGAAGGCAACAAGGAAGGCGATGGCCACCGCTGCGATGCGCGCCCGACGGTTCGGGAATTCACCAAACCAGGCCCAGAGAACGGAGCCGGCGACAATCGCCGCCAGTAGCACCGGCTGTTTCCAGCCGGAAGTGTCGAGCGCCATTCCTTCGCTGTAGCCCAGGGTCACCCGGGCGGCGTTGATCAGAAAGTCGGGAACCGCCTCGAGCGACTGACCGGCTATCAGCCAGAAGAACAGAGAACCTCCAGCCAGCGCTCCGGCGAAAGTGGCGATATGTACCCGCCGTGGACCGGCCCCGATCAGACCGACCAGGAGAAGGACCACTGCAAGCGGTCCGATTGAAAGTTTCATCAGGGCTTCCGCGGCCGCCCAGACGCCGCCGACCGCCGCGTAAATCAGGAGGTGCCGGTCATCCGGCCGCTTCGCAACGACTGCCATCGACGCAAAGAGCGCAAGAGCCACCGATTGCTCGACCCCGGGCAGGATCGCCACGATCAGTAGCGAGATCAGAAAGGTCGGGATCCAGCTCAAGGACCGGCGCAGAATCCAGACCAGCGAAACGCAGTAGGCGATGAAAAGAAGCGATACGTAGAGATAGGAGATCAGCGACAGGCCGGGATAAAAGAGCCATGGCAGCTTCATGAAACCCAGCGGGCCGTAGGTGAAAACGATCTCCTGTCCGAACTGGAGCTGGTCCCGGGCGGCCATGTAGAGCCCGCTCCACCAGCTCACATCCAGACCCGGCGCAGGCAGCGCAAATGTCGGGGCCCAGGCCAGCAGCGCGACCAACACCCCCAGCACCCAGGTCGGTGGACCGTCGCTTCGGCCAGCCGACTTCAACTTCGCCAGGGCTTCCCGGGAGAAACTCACCCCTGGTCCGATGCTCGACGGTAATCGCCGCGGCTGAGGTGGTACTCGAGCCAGATGTAGAGCACGATGAAGAGATACCGGCTGCCCATCTCCCGCATTGCCAGTTTGGCTTCACCGGCAGTCCGGTTGGTCCAGGATGTTGGCACCACCTTGAAGCTGTGCCCACGGGTGACCGCCTTGAGCGGAATCTCAACCGTCAGATTGAAATGCTTTGAAAGCAGTGGGCTGATGGTCTCTATGACTTCCCGCCGGTATGCCTTGAAAGCGTTGGTCGTGTCGTTATATCCGAGCCGGAAGAGCACGTTGACGAAACCGTTGGCGATCCGGTTGACGAAGAGTTTGAGTCGCGGATAGCCGGTTACGACCGCGCCCCGCATGAACCTCGACCCGAAGGCGCAATCCCATCCCTCATCGAGGATGTGGTGGTACATGACAAGGTCCTCCGGATCGTCGGAGCAGTCGGCCATCATGATCGCCACACCGTCGCCTTCAAACAACTCGAGTCCCGCTCGCACAGCCAGGCCAAAGCCACCCGAATACGGGGAGGTGCTGCAATGGACGTTGGGGTTCGTTTCACCGGCTTCCTCGACCAGCCGACGGGTCGCGTCCTTGCTTCCATCATCGATCACCAGGACTTCGTACTCGATCGTTTCGCGCTCCATGACTTCAACCACGCCGTCGATCGTCTTCATGATCGAACCTTCTTCATCACGGGCCGGGATCACCACTGAGAGCTTCATCCCAGCACCTTCCCAACCCGCTCACGGTCCGACTGAAGCCAGGCATGGATGTCCGTGAGCACGCATTCAGCGTCACGCTTCGGCCGCCAGTCCGTGTGGGTGTGAAGCCGGGAACAATCGGAGATGTAAAGCGGAACATCCCCCTCACGATCTTCTGGAACCGCAGCTATTTCCAGGTCGTTGCCCGTCAACCGGGCACAGATCGCCGAGGTTTCCTGCAGCGAGAGACTCACCTCGCGACCGCCGCCGACGTTGAAGGTCTGACCGGTCCATGAATCCGGAGCGGTGATCTGCTCTTCAATCAGTTCGGTCAGGTCATCGACATGGAGCAGATCCCGGACCTGTTTGCCGGTGCCGCCGTAACCGATGTAGGAGAGCGGTTTCCTGAATTCATGAGCGAGCATCCAGTGTGTGAATACGCCTTGGTCGACTTTGCCCATTTGCCAGGGGCCGGCGATTACACCGCAGCGGTTGACCACTGTTGGAACCCCGAACTGGTTGCCGAATTCCGCGCAGAGCAGCTCGGCAGAAAGCTTGGTGGTCCCGTAGAAAGTGCGGGCGCCGTCGAGCGGCATTTGCTCGGCAACCCCGGCGCTGCTCCAGCCCGCCGCCGACTGCGTTTCAGCCAGCTCGAATCTGGTCTCGCCTTCAACCAGGTCAGCCTGTCGCAGGCCACTCATCGGGTAGACCCGACTGGTCGAAAGGAAGATGAACTGACAGCCGCTTCTGCGGGCGAGTTCAAGGCAGTTATAGGCCCCGGTCAGGTTGGTTTCGTAGAGGTACGAAGTGTCACCGTCGCTACCTGACATGACCGAGGGTTCGGCCGAGCACTCAATCAGCACGTCGATGTCCTCGAAGGGGGCGAGGTCCGCCGGCTCACGTACGTCACCTTTGACGAATTCAACGCCGGCTTCGGCCAGCCTGTCGAGGTTGAGCTCCGACCCTCGCCGGTAAAGGTTGTCGAACGAGATCACGTGGCTGTCCGGGCGGGATCCGGCCAGCGAGATCGCCAGACTGGATCCGACGAATCCCGCTCCACCCGTGACGAGAATCTTCCCCGGACCGTTCATGAGACCCCGGAGCCTAAGGGACTGCCCGGGCGGCTGGGATAATGGCCCGGTGAAGGCCCCGGACCTGCTGCAGCAACTGATCCGTTTCAACACGGTGAACCCGCCGGGTAATGAGGGTCCGGCGCTGAAGTTCCTCAAGGGTCCACTGGAAGCGGCTGGCTGGCAATGCAAGCTGCTCTCGAAGGTGGATGACCGGCCCAACCTGGTCGCCCGCCTGCGCGGGGCCGAGCCCGGACCGAACCTGGCCCTGATCAGCCACGTTGACACAGTCCCGGCCGATCCCGGGGAATGGTCTCGCGACCCCTGGTCCGGCGACCTTGTTGACGGCTATATCTGGGGACGCGGGGCACTTGACATGAAAGACCAGGTCGCAGCCGAGACCGCCGCCGGCATCAACCTGGCCGAGACCGGCTGGCGACCCGCCCGGGGTGACCTGATCCTTGTCGTGGCAGCCGACGAAGAGACCGGCGCTCATTTCGGGGCCAGGTGGCTTTGCGAAGAATGCCCGGATGAGGTCCGTTGCGACTGGGTACTGAACGAAGGGGCCGGCGAACTGATCGATTTCGACGGCCGGAAGCTCTTCACTCTGTCGGTTGGAGAGAAAGGCACGTTCAGGTTTACGGTGGTCGCCGAAGGAGAAGCCGGCCATGGATCAATCCCCCGGGTCGGAGTCAACGCTCTGCTCAAACTTGGCCCTGCCCTGGCGAACGCCCACCGCCAGCCGCCACATGAATCAACCCCGGACACCGATCTCTTTCTGGAGCGGCTGCTCGGCCATCCGGTTGAAGACACCGACGAGGCCCTGCGGGAGATCGAGACGATCGACCCGCTGGTTGCGAAGCTGCTGGCTGACCCGATGCTCGGGGTGACCCTCGCCCCGACCATGGCAAGAGCCTCGAACCGCGAGAACGTGATCCCTTCCAGGGCCGAACTGGTTATCGACTGCCGCACACCGCCCGGAATGACCGGCGAACAGGCGCTGGAGCGGATCAACTCGATTCTCGGCGAGGGCGACTGGAAGATCATCTTCAACGATCCGGTGGTCGGCAACCGCTCTGACTACGGCGGCCCCCTGGCTGAAGCGATCGAGGAATGGGTCGAGTTGATCGAGCCGGGAGCCAGAGTCCTGCCCCAGGTGATGCCTGGTTTTTCCGACTCGCACTGGTTTCGAAAGGCTTTCGGCGCGACGGTCTTCGGCTTCGCTCCCCAGCGCATGAGCCTGGCCGAGACCAAACCCCTGGTTCACGGAGCGGACGAACGGATCAAGGTGGAGGACGTAGAACTGATGGAGAACCTCTACCGGTGGCTGCCTCCCCGTCTCCTGGGCACCGCGAGTGATGAGTCCAGCTAGGGTTACCACCTCATGTTCACTCGCATAGATCACATCGGTGTTGCCGTCGAGGATCTCGACGCGGCCATCAAGCTTTACGAGCGGAACTTCGAGATGGAACTCGTTCACCGCGAAACAGTCGAATCCCAGGGAGTCGAAGCCGTCCTGCTGGATGTCGGGGACGGCCACGTCGAACTGCTGGCCGCCCTCGGGCCGGACACGCCGGTTGGCAAGTTCATCGCCCGAAAGGGTCCCGGCATTCATCATGTCGCGTATGCGGTGGAGGACATCGACGCGACTCTCGTTTCCCTCAAGGAGCAGGGCGTGAAGCTGATCGACGAGGAAGCCCGCACCGGCATCCGCCAGAGCCGGGTTGCCTTCCTGCACCCGGCCGCTACCGGCGCGGTGTTGACCGAAATCGTCCAGCCCGCGGAGGACCACTGATGGCAACGGAAAGAACCAGCGTCGAGATCGGCTTTGACGGTGGCCAGGTGATTCCCGCCCGTCTGGACAACAACCAGGTCAAGGCACTCAGAAAAGCACTTGGATCGGGTGACAGCCCCCACGAGATTGAAACCGAAGAGGGAATCCTTCTGATCGACCTCGGCAAGGTCATTTTCGTGCGGATCGATGCCGGCGCGAAGACGGTCGGCTTCTAGCCGACCCTCCGGCGCTTCGGCTCAGCACTTCCCCAGTAGTTTCAGGTACTCGATCCGGCGAACAAACGTCTGCTTCATTTCGTCAGTGATCCGGCTGAGGAATTCACGGCGGTAGAGGTCGTCGGTCAGCATCGAGATCGCGAAGTAGAGGCCCGTGAATGAAGCGATCGCCGTTGCCACACGCAGTAGTTCCCTGGTCATGGCAGCTTCGCGCCCGGCCAGCGTGAACTCGAAGAAGACGTCGGCAGGGTGGGTGGTCCAGCTGGAAACTGTCTCCGCTCCGATCGTCAGCAACCCGAAGACCACGAAGAAGATCGCGACAGCGAGAGCAACCAGCAGAACCTGGAGCGACTGGCTGACAAAAAGCACCAGGCCCACGTTCACCCGCTGACGTTGCCGGAGTGGCGGCCCACCGGCACCGGCCTGCTCCTCGAGGTCCGCTACTTCCTTCGGGATCCGCGCGATCAGGAAGCCCGAGCCGAGCAGCATGAAGAGAGCTACCAGCAGCAGGAGCGAGGCATCGGGCAACTGGCTGAACACCTGCCAAAGCTCCGGGGTCAGAAAGAGGATCAAGGAGAAGATCATCAGCAAAGGGACCGCCTTGACCAGCAGGCCGAGGGAGCGGGAGAGCTCACCGAGCAGCCGCGAGAGAGCCCAGCCGATGATCGAGATCACCCCGAAGCCGACCACCCCGAGGATGACGAAAAGTAGCGACAGGTTGAACAGGGCGGTCATCGCAGCGATACCCCAGTGGCCGGAGATGATCCCGGGCAGCAAAGCCGGAATGATCACGAAGGCGGCAAGCTCGGGTCGACCGACCTTTCGCGGCAGGGAGAGGAAGCTCCGGCCCCTCAATTTGTTGATCACGCCGAGGGCGCCCAGCATCAACAACATGGCGGCTACAACCGCTGCAATGTTGCCGAGGGTCGAGAACTGGCTGTTCAGCGGCCCCAGAATTTCGAACACGAGAACCAGCCCGAGCAACGGCACCGAACGATTGAAGATGTCTTCCGAGACCGAGTAATCCTCGGTCAGCAGGGGCAGGCCGGCCCGCCGGAATTCCCGCTCGAACTCCTGCTCGGTCTGTGGTTCGGGACGATCCACGCGGCGATCATCCCGAATGTCTCAATATCCTGCGCTTCTGATGAAGCAGCTGGATATGAAAGTGCTGAAGTTCATGCGGACCCGGGGGCATGCCCCGGCGGTCGAAAGCACAGCCCACCTGATCTCGAAATCCGGTGAGAACGCCTACCTGTGGTTCACATTGGGACTGGCTGGTGCTGCGCTCGACAGCAGGCAGCGCAAGCAGTGGCTCGCCTCGTCTCTGATCGGTCCCTTTGCGATCGGCTTCAACTTTCTGATCAAACTGGTGGTCAGGCGGCCCCGGCCACAGCTCGAGGGCCTGCCACCGATCGGCGGCGCCCCATCCTCGCTTTCCTTCCCCTCTGCCCATGCCACTGCTTCTTTCGCCGCCGCCACCGCGATGAGCCGGCTTGCACCCGACCTCAGGCTTGCCCTCTTCGGGGCTGCCGCCCTGATGACTGTGACTCGTCCCTACCTCGGCATGCACTACCCCAGCGACGTAGTTGCCGGGGCAATTCTCGGGACTGCGCTCGGTACAGTGGCCGGGAACGTCCTCGAAAGCAGCGTCTCTGAAGATCCGAACGCGCCGTATGAGTTCTGACTCGACTTCATTTCGTACCGTTCTCGCAGAATTGCCACAGGCCCCGCCAGTCCGATTCACCGGGAAGCGGTTGGCCTCGCTCCGCCCGATGGCGACAACCCGGACAGCTAGCGTTTGGTGATCGAGAGAATCAGACGGTCGGGCAGGCCGAGCGCGTACTGAAGCGAGTCGCCGCGTATCGTGGTGACGCCTCGGGTCCCGTAAAGCCGGGCGTAGATGACCCGCTTCGAAACGCCATAGCGGGTGATCTGGACTTTTTTCAAACGGCCGGCGACATAGCTGCCGAGCAAAGAGTTCATGCGGGCGGGTGAGTACCTGTAGGTCCAGCGGTGGTAGGGCGAAACCCGGTCCCAGGGATCGGGTACACCACGAAGGTACGGGACCGGTTCACCGAACCAGACATTCTCGACACTTTCGGTGTGACCGCCGGAGCTGGCTGAAAACAGCGCCATCGCGACATCACCGCCGTAGAAAAGTGCCTGGCCGGCGGTGGACGCGCAGGCCCGGTTGGTCCTTGCGAACTCGGAAGAGATCGGGCCGTAAACCTGACTTCGGGTGTCCGGGTACACGTCGAAGCCATCGTGGGTCCCCTTTGCGGACAAGCCGATTGACCGGGCAGCGAGAGCGAATGCCTTGAGGGTTTCAAGCGGCCAGGAGGGAATCAGTTCCTTCGAAAGAACACCGCGGCAGTACAGGTTGACCGGCACGTTGTTCACTACGTAGAGAGAGCCGCCCCCGCGGACGATCTCTACCCCTCCCCGGTAGTGACCGAGACCCTTGAAGACCACCGTGCCGTCAGCATCGGTTCGAAGCCTGCCGCCGCACTTGGCCAGCGGCTTGCCACCGGCCCCCTTCAGAAAGATTCCACGGCGTCCGAGTCCGGCGCCATAGGTGAGCCGGGGCTTGAGCTTCCGGCCGCAAGCCCAGTTTGCGTGACTGAACCAGGGAGTCGAATCGACATCGAGCAGAACCCGGATCTTGCGTTTACCGGAGACCTTGCGGATCTTGATGCCCCGGTAGTAGTGGCCGAGGATCCGGCCGTACCTGAAACCCTCGAGGCCCATCCCGTAGGCGCCATAGGCGCTCATTCCGATTCCGTGGCCGAAGCCGCCTCCACGCACTGACCAGGTAGCGGCATCTGCCCGCTCAGTGCTGGCCATTGCGGGCAGCACTAACGCAGCCGCAATGAACACAGCCAACAGGTGCCGGGATCTTGACGAAATGTCCATTCTGAAAGTCGCCTTCTGACTCAACAGGTTCCACGGGGGAAGGTCGCGGCCTGCCATTATCTTTGAAAGGAGTCTTGCTACGCCACACCGAGGAGATACCCGTTGGATCACAAGTTGCTGTTGGCAGGTGAATGGATCGAAACCGGTCAATGGGATGAGGTGTTGAGTCCCTGGGATCAAAGCCCTGTCGCGCGGGTCGCCCAGGGTGACGAGAAGACGGTCGAAGCGGCGGTGGACGCGGCTCATGCGGTCTTCACCGGCAATCCGATCCCCCAATATGAACGTGCAGAGATCCTTGACCGGGCCGCACATCTGATCCGCGAACGGCAGGAAGATCTGGCGCAGACGATCTCGGCCGAGGCGGGCAAGCCGATCAAGACCGCGCGAGTCGAGGCTGCCCGGGCCGCTGACACGATGACCTTCTCGGCGGTGGAAGCCCGCAAGTTGACCGGCGGCACGGTGCCGATGGAGGCTTCCTCAGCCGGCGCCGGCAAGCTCGGGGTGATGCTGCGGGTGCCACTTGGCGTGGTTGGTGCGATCAGCCCTTTCAATTTCCCGCTCAACCTGGTCTGCCACAAGCTCGGTCCGGCAATCGCCGCCGGCAATGCGGTGGTTCTGAAACCAGCCGGCCAGACACCGGTCTGTTCGCTGAAGCTTGCCCAGATCCTGATCGACGCCGGACTTCCCGATGGCTGGCTGAGCGTGATCCCGGGCGGTGGTGCGAAGGTCGGCAACGCAATAGTCGAGAACGAACTGACCGCCGCGATCTCCTTCACCGGGTCAGCCCCGGTCGGCTGGGGTATCCGCAGCAAGGTCCCCCACAAGAAGGTCGGGTTGGAGCTCGGTTCCAATGCACCGCTGGTAGTCAACGAAGACGGTGACTGGGAAACGGCCGCCGACAAGACCCGGATCCACGCCTTCTCCCACGCCGGCCAGAGCTGCATCTCGATCCAGCGGATTCTTGTTCATGAGGCGATCGCCGACCGGTTCATAGATCGTCTCGTCGCGAATGTGGAGAAGCTGAAGGTCGGTGATCCGGCCGATGACGCGACCGATGTCGGGCCGCTGATCACCCCCGGGGACCGCGACCGGGTAAAGACCTGGATTGACGAAGCCGTGGCCGGCGGGGCGAAGGTCCTGACCGGCGGCGAACTTGTCGACGAGGGCCGCTGTCTCGCCCCGACCCTGCTCGAAGCCCCCTCGCCGGAGGCGAAGGTGTGGTGCGAGGAGATCTTCGGGCCAGTTGCCACAGTCGATCGCTTTTCGGATTTCGATGAGGCACTGGCAAGGGCCAATGATTCGAAGTTCGGCCTGCAGGCCGGCGTTTTCACCCGCGACATGGGTCGCGGACTGAAGGCGGCCGAAACCCTTGAGTTCGGCGGCGTGCTGATCAACGAGGTGCCCACGTTTCGCGCCGACCAGCAGCCCTATGGTGGTGTAAAGGACTCCGGCAACACCCGCGAAGGTCCGGCCTATTCGATCATTGAAATGACCGAGGAACGTTTCATCACCCTCCAGGGCGGCTGATCCCGGTCCAGGGCGGCTGAACCCCGTCCGGATTCGGGTATCGATTCCCGCTTTTCGGGGCAGCAACGCAACAACCGGGATGCTCGCCGGTTTCTTTACATGGCGATAACGTTGTCTCATCGTCCCCGTCGGCGGAAGACCAGCCGACGACACGCTGTCACCGAGAGTGCTGGTTTTCGGAAACCGGCCACAAGGAGAACTGATGAACCGGTTGAGGACCAAAGTTGCCGCAGCTCTTGTCGCGGTCAGTGCACTGACTACCGTTGCGATCGCACAAGCGGCGACCGGTGACACGCTCGGCGTCACTACCAAGACCCAGCGGATCGTGCCCGATGCGTCCGGGGGTTTCAACTTCCTGACCACAGCCGGCGGGGAGGGCTACACGGTCCGTGACGGCTCCGAGGAAGGTGGAACCGCTCTCGGCGTCGCCGGCAACGGCCGTGAGAAGCGCCGCACCTCAATCTCGTATTTCGGTCAGCTCACCGACTTCCAGCTCGCCGATGAAGAGAGCCCGCTGCGAGTCGAGTTCCTGGATCCCCAGGGTGGACCCTTCACTTCCTCCTGGCGTCCGGGTGAGGCCCTGAACCCGCAGGAAGAGGATGCGATGATCCGTCAGTTCAACGCTTTCTCCGCAGCTCCGCCGCATATTGCAAAAGGCAAGGTGAAGCCGAAAATGGATTTCGTCGTCAATACCGGCGACATCTCCGACAACAATCAGTACAACGAGGCGCTCTGGAACCTGCAGTTGATTGAAGGTGACACCGTCAGTCCCGGCTCCGGAGTCAACCCGGCTTCGCAGATCGGCAGCCACCCTCTCTGCCCGGCCGGCATGAACGTGAAGGATGCCGGCAACCCGGCTGCTTACACGGGCGTGCAGGACCGCGACGAATGGCCCGCCCCGACGATGGGTTACTTCTGGGATCCGGACCAGCCGAACCCCGGTCCGGTCGCGGTTAATCCTTTTGCTGGCTGGCCCGCTTACCCGGGCCTGATGGACCGGGCCCAGAAGTCGTTCAAGGCAACCGGACTGAAGGTTCCTGCCTACCAGGTGTTCGGCAATCACGACAGCCTGGTCCAGGGGAATGCCTGGGGTAGTGGGATCTTCGAGCAGATCGCAACCGGATGCCTGAAGCCGATCAACGATGACGCCGCCAACAGCGGCCGTTCCGGCGGGGAACTGCTCAGTTTCGTGATCGACCCGACCTTTACCGCACAGGATCTGCTCAATATCCGCAGTTCGGTTCCCGAGTACTTCATGGAAGTCCCGCCGGATCCCGACCGTCGTCTGATCTCCAAGAAGGAACACATGGAGATCTACAAGAGCACGGGCAAGGACAACGGCCACGGTTTCGGTTTCGTCGACAAAGCCGAGCAGACCGCTTCGAACGGTTACGCCAGCTACTACTCGTTCAGCCCACGGGCCGGTGTCCGCTACATCTCGATCGACACCGCCTCGGAAGGTGGCAAGGTCCTGGTCTCGGACAAAGGCAATCTCGATGACCCGCAGTTCAAATGGCTTGAATCCCAGCTCCAGAAAGCGACCGCGGCCAATGAGGTAGTGGTCGTCTTTTCCCATCATGCGCCCGGCAGCATGACCGCCGACATCCCAGACGAGGACGCGGTCTCTTGCGCGAACGTCGACCCCGCGGCGGTGCCCGGTTGTGACGGTGACCCGCGTGATTCCAGCCCGATCCATCTCGGCACCGATGTTGCCAACCTGCTGCTCAAGTACCCGGCTGCGATCGCCTGGGTTGCCGGACACAGCCACGAAAACGAGATCACACCGTTCACTGCTCCCGGCGGCGGCAACGGCTTCTGGAGCATCAGGACCGCCGCTCTGGCCGACTGGCCGAAGCAAAACCGGCTGCTCGAGATCTTCGATAACCGGGACGGGAACCTGTCCATCTTCGGCACCGTGATCGACCATGCGGCCAGTGTTGATGCGCCCGCTTCAGGCACCAGTGCTGCAGGAATGTCGACCGACCAGCTCGCCTCGCTCTCGAGGGCCGTCGGCTACAACGACAACCAGACCGGAGCCGAGGCCTGCGGTTCGATCAAGTGCGGGGAAGGCAATGCGGATGACCGGAACGTCGAACTACTGATCAAGGATCCCCGCAAGCCGAAGGCAAACGTCAACTCGGTCAAGGTAAGCCCGAAGAAGCGGAAGCTCCGGGCCGGGAAGAAGTTCAACCTGGTCGTGAAGGTCAGCAACTTCATCACCGCTACCGCCGACGCGAAGAACGTCCGGATCCGGATCAGGTCTTCGAACAAGCGTGTCCGGGTGAAGGGCAAGGTCAAGAGCAGCGTGATCATCAAGAAGATCAAGCCAGGGACCACCTCAAAGGTGAGGATTCCGGTCCGCGCTCTCGGCAAGGCCCGGGGCAAGGCGAAGATAACGGTGACCGTGGCCGGCAAGAAGGCCACAGCCAACCTCAAGGTGATCGCCAAGAAGAAGCGCCGCTAGCCAGTACTTGCGCCGTGGGGGTAGCTTGCTCGTACGGCCACCAGTGGAGCCCCTCCCAACCATCCGTTGACTCGAATGGAAGGAGCGGGTTTCACTTGGAGGGCGGGCCGGTCCCGCCCGACTAATCATGCATTGGGATTTGCCATTCGGTGATGGTCGAGTGCTTCGTCAAGGACCTTTTCCTCGACACCCAGCTCGATTGCCACTTCACGAAGGGGGCGGCCCGACGCGGCTGCTTCCTTGACGATCTCGGATGCCTTGTCGTATCCGATGTACGGGTTGAGCGCGGTCGCGGTCGCAAGGGTCGCTTCGGCGTGCGCTTCGTTTCGGCTGAGGTTCGCCTCGATGCCAGCCACGCACTTTTCGTCAAGCAGCTTCGAGGCGCTGGCGAGGATGTGAATCGAACCAAGCAGATTCCGCGCAATGAGCGGAACTCGCACGTTCAGTTCGAACTGCCCCTGGGAGCCGCCCATTGTGATCGCCATGTCGTTACCGACCACCTGGGCAGCAACCTGGATCACAACTTCCGGAATGACCGGGTTCACCTTGCCCGGCATGATCGAGGAGCCCTTCTGGAGTTCCGGCAGGTTCAGCTCGGCCAGTCCGGCCCGCGGTCCGGCGCCCATCAGAGCCAGATCATTGGCGATCTTGTTGAGCGAGACCGCATAGACCTTGAGCGCACCGGAAAGCTCGACCAGCGAGTCCCGGTTGGCCTGGGCTTCAAAACGGTCATTCGGCGGCGAAATCACCAATCCCGTTTCGGCTTCAAGCAGGCCCCGGACCTTTTCTGCAAACCCGGGGTGTGTGTTGAGCCCGGTGCCGGTGGCGGTGCCACCGAGGGGGATCTGGCCCACTCGATGCAAGGTGCCCTGAACCCGATCGATGCCGAGGCGGACCTGTGAGGCATAGCCGCCGAACTCCTGGCCCAGGGTGACCGGGACCGCATCCATTAGATGTGTGCGACCGGCCTTGACCACATCCTTGAATTCGCCGGCTTTGGCTTCGAGCACGACGGCCAGCTTCTCCATTGCGGGCAGAAGGTCGTTGACTACCTGATCAAGCGCAGCGAGGTGGACCGCGGAGGGAAACACATCATTGGATGACTGACCCATGTTCACGTGATCGTTCGGGTGGACGCCTTCGCCGGCGAGGGTGGCGATAACTTCGTTGCTGTTCATGTTCGACGAGGTGCCAGAACCGGTCTGGAAAATGTCAATCGGGAACTGGTCATCGTGCCTGCCTGCCCCGACTTCGTCCCCGGCATCTGCGATCCGGCTGGCGATGTCGGCGTCGAGCAGGCCAAGCTCGGAATTCGCGCGGGCGGCATTGGCTTTGATCAGGCCCAGCCACTTGATGAGGGAAGGCGGGATCGTCTCGCCTGAAACCGGGAAATTGTCTATTGCCTTGGTGGTTTCCCCACCCCAGAGTTGCTCGCTCATTTCATCGCCTTTCGACCGGTTTGCCTTCCAGCCCAGTTTTTCATTCCGGGAACGGTGACGCTCAGCCGTCGGTCTTTCCGGTCTCGTAGCCTTCCCGGTAGGCACCCCTGACAGCTTCGGGCCGGGCGGCGAGTCCGTTAGTGGCGGCGGTGGTTACCCGGTCGATCAAGGTGGTGTGAATCCCCTGGGTTGACCCGGCTCCGCGTTCAAGAGCGCCAACCAGGTAGCCGGCCTCGAAAGCGGTCCGGTCATCCAGCCCCTCACGGGCCAGGATCGTAGCCACCTCGACCACGGTGAGGCCGACCGTTTCCTGTTCCCCGGCCGGCTGGTCAGCGGGCAGGCAATCGCTGATCGGGACACCGTCCAGCGCCACCTTCCCGGGCGCCGCATCAAGAGCTTCCTGCCAGGCAGAAACCGGTTCGAGACATGCGACCGGGGTTGTCACCTCGTCCTGGCGGCCACAACCGGCCAGGGCAAGAATGACGGCCGGGATGGCAAAGGCGATTGAGAGCGGTCTGCGCACGGTCCAATCCTTTCAGGCCGGCTGGTTTGGCCCTGCTGCGACCGCCATCCCGTACCCGGCCGTTCACGTATAGGCTGCGCCCATGCCTACCGTGCGCGAAGTCACTTTCGACCTGTTCCGCAAGCTGGAAATGACCACGATGTTCGGCAATCCCGGCTCAACCGAGTTGCCGATGTTGGCCGATTACCCGGATGATTTCGAATACATCCTCGGACTTCAGGAAGCAGCCGTAGTGGGAATGGCTGACGGTTACGCCCAGGTGACCGGCAAGCCGACCCTGGTCAACCTTCACACCGCCCCCGGCCTGGGCAATGCGGTCGGCGCACTCTTCAACGCCCAGGCAAATCACTCTCCGGTCGTTGTCACGGTCGGCCAGCAGGTCCGGGCGCAGGTGACCATGCAGGCAAACCTGACCAACCGTGACGCGATCCGTGTTCCCGATCCGTTCGTCAAGTATTCGTATGAACCGTCAAGGGCTGAAGATGTCCCGCTTGCGATTGCCCACGCAATCCATCTCGCCGCCACCCCGCCGATGGGTCCGGTCATGGTTTCGATCCCGATGGACGACTGGGAGGTCGAGATGGACGCCTCCCAGGCGCAGCATGTGATCGACCGTGCGGTAAGTGGCCGCTCAGGCGCTGACCCGGCCGCGATCGGTGAACTCGCCGCCCGGCTAAGCGCCGCGGCCAACCCGGTCCTGGTCGCCGGTCCTGACATTGACGCCGCAGGCGCCTGGGACGAAGCGATCGCCCTGGCCGAAGATCAGAATCTTCCGGTCTGGGCCTCCCCTGCCACCGGTGGTGGCCGGATCGGCTTCCCCGAGAGCCACCCGCATTGGCGCGGTGTGCTGCCCCCGGCGATCCAGCCGGTCGGTGAAACCCTGAAGGACCATGATCTGGTCCTGGTTGTCGGGTCCTCCGTGTTTCCCTATTACCCCTACCTGCCAGGTGCATTTCTCGGCGAGAACACGAAACTGGTTCAGATCACTTCGGACCCGGATGAGGCAGCCCGCGCCCCGATGGGAGAGGCGATCATCTCCGATGTGAAGCTTGCCCTCGCCGCCCTGAACGCAGAGCTCGAAGGTACCGGCCGCCCGGACATAGAGCCCTGGCCGGGACCGGTCCGGATGGATGAGACCGATCCGCTGAACCCTTCAACCGTGATGAACACCCTGAAGCAGGTGATGCCGGATGACGCGATTGTCGTGCTGGAAGCACCAACTTCAACCATGGCTCTTCGCAATCAGTTGCGGGTTTCGAAGCCGAACAGTTACTTCTTCGGGGCGGGTGGTGGCCTCGGCTTCGGCCTTTCCGCCGCGGTCGGCATCCAGTACGCCGAGGAGCGCCCGGTCGTCTGCGTACTCGGCGAAGGCTCTGTCCAGTACGCGGTAACCGCCTTCTGGACGGCTGCCGCCTATGACATTCCGGTGACCTTTCTGGTCCTCCGCAACGAGGAGTACGGAATCCTCAAGTGGTTCGCCGAAGTGGAACAGGTGAGTAACGCCCCCGGCCTCGACCTGCCTGCCCTGGAAACCGCGAAGATCGCTTCCGGCTACGGCATCGAAAGCCAGTCGGCGTCCAGCGCCGAAGAGGTCGAAGCCGCTTTGAAGGAAGCACTCGCCGACCCGAAGCCGCGCCTCCTCGAAGTTCCCGTTCAGCCGGGAATGTCTCTCTTCTAAACCCAGACCCAGGGAGCCCAGATGCCACTGCTCGAACCGGATGTCCTGAAAATTACCCCGGAGCCGAGCGAACCCGCATCGGATCGGGCTCCGGACTGGGTTGCAGGTGGCACCCCGGAACCGCTCCGGTCAAAACTGGCTGCGGTCTTCAGCGAAGAGAAGCTCCTCATCCGGGCCACCGATCTGATCCGCTATGCCTCGGACGCCAGCCCCTATCGCCTGCTGCCGAAGGCGGTCGTCATGGCCCACGATGCCGATGATGTCGCCGCGGTCCTGAAGTTCGGCCGGGAAGAAGGCGTCCCGGTCACCTTCCGTGCCGGCGGGACCAGCCTGAACGGCCAGGGTCAGACCGAGGGAATCCTGGTCGATGTTCGCAAACATTTCACCGGGATCGAGGTGCTTGAGGACGGAATGAAGGCGCGAGTCAAACCGGGAACGATTCTCGGTCACGCCAACAAGGTGCTCGCCCCATATGGCCGCAAGCTCGGACCGGACCCCGCCTCGACGGACATCGCCACGGTCGGCGGCGTGGTCAGCAACAACTCGGGCGGAATGCGTTGCGGGGTCACCCACGACTCGTACCAGACAGTTACGGGCATGACTTTCGTCTTGCCTTCCGGCACGAAGATCGACACCGAGGCCCCGGGGGCCGAAGAGGACTTCGCCGCCAGTGAACCGGACCTGGCCGCGGGACTGATGAAGATCCGGGAGGAGATTCTCGCCGACCCGGAGCTCACCAACCGGATTCGCCACAAGTTCGAAATCAAGAACACCACCGGTTACCGCCTATGCGCCTTCATCGATGGTGAAACGCCACTTGAGATTTTCCGCCGGTTGATCATCGGTTCGGAAGGGACCCTCGCTTTCGTCGCCAGTGTCACCTTCAAGACTGTTGAGCTTCCCGCAGTCACCACCCTCGCCTGGCTCCACTTCCCGGACATCCAGACCGCGGTCGATCCGGTCCCGGAACTTGTCGCAGCCGGCGCAACCGCGGTCGAACTCATGGTCGCTCCGGCCCTGATCACCGCTGGATGGAACATGCCCGGTGCCCCCGAATACTTCCGTGAACTGGACCCGGAATCGGCCGCGCTTCTGGTCGAGTTCGGTGGACCGGACGAAGCGACGCTCGACGGGCTGGAAGCGAAAGCCCTTGAGATAGTCGATGCCGGCAAGTTGATCCTCCCGGCCACCTTCGGCCGGGACGAAGAGACGATCGAGATCAACTGGAAGGTCCGGGAAGGTCTTCACGGCCTGATCGGCAAGATGCGCCTGCCGGGCACCGCACTGATCATCGAGGATGTCTGTGTGCCGCCGGCCCGCATCGCCGAAGCGGCGGTAGAACTGCGTGAGTTACTGGCTGAACACGGTTTCCTCGCCGGTGTTGCCGGACATGCCTCGGCGGGAAATCTTCATTTCATGCTGACCCCGGATTTTTCCAATCCGGAAGACACCGGGCGATACGAAACATTCATGAATGCCCTTGTCGAACTGATCTGCGAAAAGTACGACGGCTCGCTCAAGGCGGAACACGGGACCGGGATCAACATGGCGCCTTATGTCGAAATTGAATGGGGCAAACAGGCCACCAGCCTGATGTGGCGCGCCAAGGAACTGGCCGATCCGGATTCCGCGCTGAATCCGGGGGTGTTGCTGAACAAGAATCCGCATGTGCACCTGCAGGGTCTCAAGACCACTCCGGAGATCGAAGCCGAGGCGAATGCCTGCGTCGAATGTGGTTTCTGTGAACCGGTCTGCCCCTCCCGCAACCTGACCACCACCCCGCGGCAGCGCATAGTGCTGCGGCGTGAAATGGTCCGGCAGGGCGAGGACACACCGGTACGCCGGGTGCTTCTGGACGAGTTCGAATACGACGCGATCGAGACGTGTGCGACCGACGGTTCCTGCCTGCTGGTTTGTCCGGTCGGGATCGACACGGGCAAATTCGTAAAGGATTTCCGGGCTGGCCAGCACAGTCCGGCCGCTGAGAGAATGGCTCTGCGCGCCGCCCGGCGCTGGGACCGTATCGAGAAACTCTCCCGGTCCGGGCTGAAGTTCGGCAGTGCTGTCA
>WPCH01178432.1_pt1 | contig 26155 bp, 22 predicted proteins | sample 5399881 | NCBI WGS metagenome assembly WPCH01 (sample SAMN12869468, study PRJNA574797) | sludge metagenome | isolation source: wastewater treatment of pH5 | place: China:Beijing | collected 2019-05-20
CGGAGGATCAATACCGAAAAACAACCGTTTTCTAATCATTATGAGCTCTCATCTTATTTATACGATCATACACGCAAGGCTTCCGGTCGCACTGATTGTGAACCATTTATTGGCCGCACAGACGTTTTGTTTCACTTTCTAAAGTCAATCAGTTTAAACTCTGTTCCCGCACTAAAACCAATTCTACAAAACTGCGATTTGAATTCTGTAGAGCAACCCCTAGCCCAGCAAATTGTGGACCGGGTCCTTCAGGGTAACCCAGACTTGTATGGTGCCTATAATGAGGCGCGGATCACAGTGGGGCGTTCAGACCCTTATGGGACACCGGCTGAATATGTCTCCTATTTCTCCGACCACGAGAGTCTCGGTTCTTTTATGAGGCAATGGATTAGATCAGAAAAAGTTATTGGAGATGCGCTCGGTAGCGTTTACAACGGTAAAATTCCCCCTGGCGTATCCATCGACGAACAAACAATGGAGAAACTCAAGGAGATTAGGAAAATTCGCAATGACATCCTTTATAACAACCATGTGCCCCGCGAAAGTGACTTGCTCAATGCAGGAGAGTTTCTGCAAGAGCTGGTTAATTTCCTACGACAAAGGGTAAATGGAGCTTAAGTAGAGCATCACATTACAAGGAGGAAACGGGATGAATATTTATGAGAAAGCTGCAGCACAACACGTAGAATGGCGTGGCAAAGTCGAGATTGCTAGTAAGGCGAAGGTGACAAATGCACAGGAGTTGTCTTTAGCCTACTCGCCAGGCGTGGCTGAACCTTGCAGAAGAATTGCAGAGAACAAAGAGAAAATCTGGGATTACACCTGGAAGGGCAACACCATCGCGGTTGTATCCGATGGTTCTGCTGTTTTAGGCTTAGGTAACATCGGACCTGATGCGGCCCTACCCGTTATGGAAGGCAAGGCCGTACTCTTCAAGGAATTTGGTAATGTTGATGCCATTCCCCTCTGCGTCAATACCCAGGATGTGGATGAGATTGTTCGATTCGTCAAGCTACTAGAACCAACCATTTCCGGAGTTAACTTGGAGGACATCTCCTCCCCCCGTTGCTTCGAGATTGAAGCCCGCCTGAAAGCAGAAACAAATATGTTTATTTTTCACGATGACCAACATGGCACAGCGGTAGTTGCCTTGGCAGGACTCATTAACGCTCTTCGGTTTGTGGGTAAGGATAAGGATGCAACAATCATAGTCAATGGTATTGGAGCCGCGGGAGGAGCCATCATTCGCTTGCTCCTAGAAGACGGTTACCAAAACATCATTGCCTGCGGACGAAAAGGGCGCCTAATCCCTGGCGATCCAAAGAACAATATCATCCAAGAGGAGATCGCTCAGAAAACCAATCCCAACGGTACAGAGCAGAGTCTCCAAGAAGCCTTAGTAGGTGGCGACGTATTCATTGGTGTCTCCTCAGCCAATATTCTTACTCCCGAAATGGTTAAGGGAATGAATGATCAGCCTATCATCATGGCTTTGGCCAATCCAGAACCTGAGATTGCTGTAGACATAGCCCTTGAAGCGGGTGCTGCCATTGTGGCAACTGGGCGTTCAGATTACCCTAACCAAATTAATAATGTACTAGGCTTCCCCGGTATTTTTAGAGGCGCCTTAGACGTGAGGGCCACTGACATTAATGATGAGATGAAAGTTGCAGCTGCCTATGCAATTGCCGACTTAGTCGAAAACCCAACATCCGAATATATTATTCCAAGCCCCTTTGATACCCGGGTTGCTCCTGCCGTGGCAGAAGCGGTGGCAAAAACTGCTCGAAAAACCGGTGTAGCAAGGATGGTGTAAACATGCGCCAATTTGACAGACGCATTGATCGATGTAACACTCAATGTGCCAAGTGGGATAGCTTATCGGAAGTGTTCGGTAGCGAAGATTTGCTCCCTATGTGGGTTGCAGACATGGACTTTGAACCCCCACAAGCTGCCATAGACGCTATTACAAAAAGGGCAGCCCATGGCATCTTTGGCTATGAAAAGAGACCCGAAAGCTTGACTTATGCCGTTCGTGATTGGCTGAAAAATCGCCACGACTGGCAAATTGATCTCAGTTGGCTGACCCATAGCCCTGGGGTTGTTTCTGGTTTAGTTGTTTCTGTCCTAGCATTAACTAAACCGGGAGAAAGAATCGTGATCCAAACGCCCGTCTATCCTCCGTTTTATTCGGTCGTAGAACAAAATGATCGAGTAGTCGTCGAAAACGCTCTCATTCAAGAAGAAGGACGCTACGTAATGAATCTCGCCGATTTAGAGACTATTTTCCGCTCTGGCGTTAAGACAATGATCATGTGTAGCCCACATAACCCAGTGGGAAGGGTTTGGACAAGGCAAGAACTCCTAGCTCTTGAAAAACTTGTCGTCAAATATGGGATCACGGTAATCTCCGACGAAATCTGGGCGGATCTCGTCTTCCATTCCAATAAACATATTCCCTTGGCCAGCCTTTCACCTGAAGTTGCTGACCAAACGGTGACTTTTATGGCACCTAGCAAGACTTTCAACTTGGCAGGATTGTATCTGTCTAATGTAATTATTCCTAACCAGGAGCTGAGGGATAAGTTTTGTGGTCAATTAGACCGACTGGCCTCAGGACATCTGGGTATCTTTGGCAGCGTTGCCGCTGAGGCTTCCTATCGAGAGGGTGGCGAGTGGTTGGATCAACTACTCACCTATTTGGAGGAAAACACCCAATACGTGAAGGCTGAATTGGCGAAAATAACGCCTAAGATCAAGGTGATCAAACCAGAGGGCACCTTTGTCGTCTGGATGGATTGCAGGGAGCTTGGGATTCCTCCTGAAGAGCTCAATCAATTTTTCGTACGGGAAGCTCGAATTGCCTTTAGTGATGGCCTCATGTTTGGTTCTGCAGGTGCAGGCTATCAGCGCATGAATATAGGCTGTCCCAGGTCAATGATCACCGAAGCCATGGAGAGGCTGTCTAAAGCGCTAGAAGATTATTAAACGAAAAAACGGAGCGCCTAGATTATCTAGGCGCTTTTTGGATCTAACACACACCACTTTCTAGAAGTGAAAATGTGGTTTTCTCGCTGTTAATTTCGGCAAGGACACCATAGGGTAAAATTGCCATGGGAGCTGTATGACCAAAGTTGAGATTGTACAAAACCGGCAAGTCTTCTCTGCCTACCTCAGCCAGAATTTTGCAAATGGATTTCTTGTATTCTTCATAGTACTTGTTGTGATAAGGCTTGCCTACTATCATTCCCTTTAACTTCTGCAATATTCCCTGCGTTCCTAAATTTCGAAGCCAATATTCAAGATACATGGGATTCGGCATATCTTCTGAAGTCTCCATGAAGAAAATAGCATCAGACCAGAACTTTTCAGCGGGCCAAAGCCCAGTTTGTTTTGCCATCTCCAAGACCTCAACACAACCGCCTATGAGTCGGCCACGAACAACGCCGCTTCCTTGTAATAGTTCGTAGCCGAAGTTTGGCTGAAACGTTCGCTCCCTCTCCTTGTTCTCTTCCAACCAAGGTAAATACTCACTGGTCCATTCCGTCGCGGCATGAATGGGGCCGATAGCATCTGGACTGAATAGAACCTTTTTTACCCAATGGGCAGTATAAGGATGCATGCTCACATTTTCGGCGAACTCAGGCAAAATAGCCGGGCCGTAAAATGATGAGACCCCCGCCTTGAGACAGATTAGGTGCGTTATAGTTGTATCAGAATAACCCATAAAAACTTTAGGATTATTGCCGATGACACCAAAGTCAATGTACGGAAGCATTCTTACGCTATCATCACCACCGATGCACGCGAAGATTCCATTAATTGTGGGATCAGCAAAAGCCATCATCAAATCTTCAGCGCGTTTTTGGGGATTCTCGTAGACAAACTGGGTTCCCTTTAGGGTGTGAGGCATTTCCACTACGTCAAGGCCGAACTGTTCTTCTAAACGGCGTTTGCCCTGATAGTACCTCCACAAAATCTCTGAATCACCAGCACCACCCCAAGAAAGACTCACCGTGGCAACTCGATCGCCCTTTTGTAGCCTTTGCGGTTTTTGGAGATAGCTAGACATATTCATCGTAAATACTCCTCTACTATGCTTGTTAGCGCTTTATAACCAATTTCTAGTGTTTGAGTCGGGACCAAAAAACTCGGATGATGGAGCTCGCTGATGCCGTTTTCTTGTCCTGAACCAATGAGAAGTAAAACCCCTGGTACCTTTTCCAAGAAATAGGCCAAATCTTCCCCGATTAGACTTGCCAAACCTTGAGTTACGACTGGAATTTCGGGAATCTTAGTTTGGAAAACATGTTCCAGCTCCTTCACCACAATCTCGTTGTTAATCACGGCTGGAACACCTTTGCGGTACTCCAAGACATACTCACCACTGTGCAGATTCGCTCCAGCCGCAAAGGCCTGGTGCAAAAGGGCAATCATTGTTTCTTGGTCTTCGAGACGGGTAGTGCGAACTGTTCCCTCTACCACAACCTTGGAGGGAATAATGTTAAAGCTAGTGCCTCCTTGAATCATCCCAAAAGATAAAGTCTGGGGATGATTAGAGTTCATACGCCTATGGGCCAGTGTTAAGGCATTTTGAACAGCAGCCGTGGCCATGGCGATAGGATCTTTCGTCTTATAGGGAAGAGCACCGTGTCCCCCTTCCCCTAAAAATGTGACCTTAAAACCATCGGCAAAGGCCGTAAGAGGTCCGTTTTGGAGTCCTATGGCTCCCGCGGGTAGACTGGGCCAATTATGGATACCAACTAGACGCCCTGGCTTCTTTTCGGCAAAAATCCCTTGGTCTAACATGGCCTGTGCTCCAACGACGATCTCCTCTGCTGGTTGAAAGATGGCCATTAGAGTACCGCTCAAGCGTTCTTTATTCTGGGCTGCAAAGGCGCATGTTCCCAAGATTGTTGCCATATGGCTGTCGTGGCCGCAGGCGTGCATCACTCCCGCGTTCTTCGAAGCATAGGGTACATCTGTATTTTCTTGTAAGGGAAGAGCATCCATGTCACACCGCAGGGCCAGAATTTCTCCTGGTCTACCAAACTCAAGCACTCCCACAACACCAGTGCCGCCAACCCTAGTGCGTACAGCAAAGCCAAGCTTCTCTAACTCCCCGGTCACAAAATCTGCAGTTTTAAACTCTCTCAGGGAAACTTCTGGATGCTCATGAAGCATCTCATAGATATTCTGCATATATTTAAAGTTAGGCATACCATCCCTCTTTTCCACATTGTCTAGTGTGTTCTGCTCACGTGACCTGTTTTCCTTGTTAGTGCAGGCAGAAAAAACCACCCCGGGACTAAGCCGAAGTGGTTCTTGAGTTTCTTTATTCATCTTGTTTTTGTTGAAACTCGTACTCATCGCTGATTTCTTCCCGTTTACCTGCAATGGCATGTTCACGGCGACGATTCTTCGCCCGAATAGCCTCTTTTTGGTCTTCCGGGAGATCCATCTGCATAGTGTCGTGGGATGCCTCAAGATTTTCTATGGTGTTTACCACTTGTTCCCTGAGCTTATCCACATTATCACGGCGATTATCCGGTTTAGGTCCCCTAGGCATGGCTCAACCCCTTTCAAAACTTATCATAACCCCATGGAGCGCTTTTATCCTGTCCCAGAAAAAACTACACCTATAAAAACGGAGGCAATTGTCGAACTATATCACCGAAGGTTTAATGTGGTACTTAAAGGTGGGATTATTATGAATAAAGGCCTAAGACTTGTATGGACCTGGGTTCTCGCGGGTGTTTTGGTCCTTAGTGGTCTTGTGGTTACACCGGTCTCCTATGCTACGGAGCCATCCATTGCCCTTGTTCTAGGCGGAGGGTCAGCCAGGGGCTTTAGCCATATAGGGCTCATTCAAGCTCTAGAAGAGCATGGGGTTCCTGTAGACATGATTGTGGGAACGAGTATGGGCAGCATCGTTGCAGGTCTCTATGCCGCTGGTTACTCCGTTGAGAACATGACCGAACTAGTTACAAAACTAGACACAGCGGCCCTGTTAGACATCCCCATGCCCATTGGAGGCGGAATCGTTGATACAACAGGCATCGAGCACTATCTAGACATTCTCTTGGAAGGCAAAACCTTTGAAGAAATGCCCATGCCTTTTAGCGCGGTCGTCGTCAACTTAGGTACAGGACAAGAACTAGCCCTCACTCATGGCAAAGTAAGCAAGGGGATTCAAGCAAGCATATCCATCCCTGGAATTTTCGCTCCTGTGCAAATCGGAGACCAATATTATGTGGATGGCGGACTCAAAAACCAAGTGCCAGCTAATGTTGCCGCGGATCTTGGTGCTGACGTCATCATTGCTGTGTCCCTTGAAAAGGACTATGCTGACCCCGATTATAGGCGCATCATCAACAATCTACGTATGTCCATTACAGCCATGATCGAAGGTTATGCTGAGATAAACACGGCCATGGCCGATGTTCTCATCGTGCCCAATGTTGGGCTAGACTCTTCCATGGACTACCAGAGGGCACCGTATTTCATCCAGCAGGGATATGAAGCAGGACTTAAATACATGGATCAAATTAAAGCTGTGATTCTGTCTAAAGACCCTGACTTTGAATTTATTCCCTACAAACAAGCAGGCTACACCAATGCAGAGTTAAAGGTGATGGTGCAGAACGCGGAACGCAGTGTGGCCAACCTACCAAAACGCTTTACCTTTAAACCAGAAGTTCAATTCGACAGCGATTACAACTTTCCGAAAATCGGAGCCAAGTTCACTCATGGACCCCTAAGCTGGTTTGGCGTGGGGTATCGTTATGGATTCGATCCAGATGACGGTGGGCACGAAGCCTTTATTGACTGGGGTAGAAACAATTGGGGAGCGGTCGATCTTTATGTTCGGCAGAGCCAAAATCGAGTCCAACCTACCTTTGGTGTTTCCCTGAAAGGTCCAAAGATTGATCAACTCATGGTAGAAGCCACCTACGTAAGCCAGGGTACTAAAGCGTGGCAAGTCTCTGCTTCTAACAGTAAATTAATCAACTACCCCCGTGGTGTGGCTGGCTTAGCCCTTCGGGTGACAGGTCTTCGCCCTGAAGAAGATGGTACGCCTATTCAAGACACACTACTTATGGCTGTAGCCCCCCAATTTCAAGTATTTCCCTGGGGCAAGCAGCAATTTCAAGTTGGTATAGCTATGGCCAGGCCCTATGTCCTTGGCGGCGTTACAGTGGAATCTCCCGTCATGGAACTAGATGTGAAACCCACCTTCAGGCTTGGAGTGGGCAGCGAAATAGACCTATTCGGTCTGTATCCTAGCGACATTTCTCTAGGCGTTGAAGTGGATTCTACGGCAAACACTACGTGGAAGTTCGGTATTAAGAGTCTCAAATTCTAAGGATCCGCCCATGAAGATTGGCCAGGAGGAACTGGAGAAATCTTAACTTTAAGGCGTAATTTAAGGAGTCTTGATTTCACAACCCTAATTTGGTATCATCACGGTAAGGAATAGAAGGGAGTGCTGTTATGCAAGCCTCGAAAAAATTAACGGATAAAGTAACCTGGGTTGGTAAAGTGGACTGGGATCTGCAAAGGTTTCATGGAGAAGAACTCTCTACTAAGAAGGGGTCGTCTTATAACTCCTACCTGATTCGGGATAAGAAGACTGTTCTTGTTGATACCGTATGGCTACCCTACGATAAAGAGTTTGTGAAGAATCTCAAAGATGAAATTGACCTAAACGAAATCGATTACATAATCATTAACCATGCCGAAATCGATCATAGTGGAGCCTTACCAGAGCTATTGAGGGAAATCCCCGGGACCCCCATTTACTGCACCAACAATGGTAAGAGAATTATTCAAGGACATTTTCATGAAGACTGGAACTTTGTCACCGTCAAAACCGGTGATACGCTTGAGATAGGTGAGTCCACCCTTACCTTTGTAGAAGCACCCATGCTCCACTGGCCTGACACCATGTTCACCTACATGAGTGGAGAGAATATTCTCTTCAGCAACGACGCCTTTGGTCAACACTATGCCAGTGAATCTCTCTATAACGATAAAGTGGACACCTGTGATTTGTATGCAGAAGCGCTGAAGTATTACGCCAATATTTTAACGCCTTTTAGCGCCCAGGTCCTGAGAAAGATTAAAGAAGTCTTGGCCCTAGAACTGCCCGTGGATATGATTTGTACCAGTCATGGCGTTATCTGGAGAGATAACCCTACTCAAATCATTGAACAATATCTAAAATGGGCTGATAACTACCAAGAAAATCAGATCAGTATCGTATATGACACCATGTGGGAATCTACCCGCCTCATGGCCGAAGCCATTGCCTCAGGTATTCGTATGGAAGACCCCGAAATTACCGTGAAGGTTCTTCATGCAGGAAAACGCGACAAGAATGACATCGTCTCTGATATCTTTAAGTCGAAAGCCATTTTAGTGGGTTCTTCCACCGTAAATAACAGGTATCTCTCTGGTATGGGCGGACTGTTGGAAATGGTGAAAGGTATGAAGTTTAAAAATAAGAAAGCTGCTTCCTTTGGTAGTTATGGATGGAGCGGCGAAGCAGTTAAGTTGCTTACCGAGGATTTAGAAAAAGCAGGCTTTGAAATTGTAAACGAAGGTCGTAGAGCGCTTTGGGTACCGGACGAGGAAGAACTGGCCGCTTTCCAAGAGTATGGCCGAGAGTTTGTACGTAATCTCTAAAGGATGAATATGTAACTGAGGTGCACCCCGTGTGGAGTGCACTTCTTTTTTTAGAGTAATCCGAACCCGTATTGGACGGCTAAAGACACAATAATTACTATGATAGAGACAATAAAGCCTAGGAACATAGGACTTAAACCCGCCACCTTGAGCTTACTCATGTCCGTATTCAGACCAATGGCACCTAATGCCACTGTCATCAAAAATCTGCTTATAGTCTTTAGCCACATCCCGAGCTGAGCAGGGATAAGTCCTAGACTATTGACCATTGCCAGCACCAAGAACCAAAGAATAAACCATGGTGCCACACTCTTAAGATAGGCCCAGCGATTAAGCTCACCCTTACCCTGGGTCTTCGCCTTTTGGGCTGCGCCAACGACGGAGAATAACAGTACAATGGGTATAATGGATAAGGTGCGAGTCAGCTTAACGATGGTGGCAAAAGCACCAGCAGCTTCGCTAAAAGCATAACCTGCCGCCACCACACTTGACGTATCATTCACTGCAGTGCCCGTCCAAAGTCCATAAGCTAAGTCTGAGAGGCCCAATGCACGCCCCATAATGGGAAATAATATGATCATGGCTACGTCAAAGATAAATGTAGCCGCGATGCCATAGGTCACATCACTTTCATCTGCGTCAATGACAGGTGCAATAGCTGCGATGGCTGAACCCCCACAAATGCCTGTGCCTGCCGAGATTAAGGTGGACATTTTCCAATTGACCTTCAAAAGATATCCAAATAGGTACCCAAATCCAAAGGCTGCAGTTAAGGTAAACACCATGACTAAGAGTGAGTGGCGACCAACCTCCAAAATTTCCCTGACACTTAGGCTTGCTCCAAGCAAAATAATGGCAAGACGCAGAACAACCTTAGAGCTAAATTGCAAGCCTGGCTTCAAAGATACTCGGCTTTTTGGCAGTACAAAATTCAAACCCAAACCCAAGCCCAAAGCCAACACACTTGAACCAATGAGAGGTAAAGCCTGTCCCAACAACCAGGCAACAACAGCTACAGATACAGACAACAACATCCCAGGAATACGATTAGGCAGAGAACTCAGTCCTTTCTCCCCCTATACTACCACAATACCTCCGCTCATGACCACGGATGGCAAAAAGAGATGCCATTGGGCATCTCTTTTGTGTTTAATAGTTTTCTGCATACTCCTCGTAATGGGCACGAGGATGGTTGCACGCAGGACAAAGGTCTGGGGCCTCTGTTCCGGTATGAACGTAACCACAGTTGCGGCATTTCCAGCGGATCGGCTCTTCTCTGGTAAACACCGTACCAGCTTCTACCCTGGCTAAGAGTGCTAAGTAACGCTTCTCGTGTTCTTCTTCTACTTCGCCAATTTCCTGAAATACATCAGCAATTTCGTTAAAGCCTTCTGTTCTGGCGGTTTCGGCGAATTCCTTATACATATTTGTCCACTCGTAGTTTTCACCAGCAGCTGCATCCTTGAGATTCTCATCAGTGCTCTTAACAATACCCAAAAACTTTCCTAAGCGTTTGGCGTGCTCTTTTTCATGGAGAGCGGTCTCTTCAAAGATACCCGAAATCTGGTTATAGCCTTCCTTTTTTGCAGCGCTGGCATACCAATCATACTTATTACGAGCCAACGATTCGCCGGAAATGGCTGCCCACAGGTTCTTCTCCGTTTGTGTTCCTTTCAAACTCATCTTGCATCCTCCTTTTGACTTATACCAAATTGGTTCCCCAAAAAGTAGCCAGTTCCTTCCGCAAAAGGCGAAATGCGGATGCCAACTATTGATAACTCTTAACATTATTGCAGGAAAAGTCGTGATAGTCCAGAACTAAGTTCTGACTGCATCTTTTTCATTTGGAGGACATTCATGCGAAACCAAGAGAAGGGGCTTTTGGTAGCTCCAACCCTTATCCTTGTATTATTCTTCCTTTCAGTTTTCCCAGTTCAAGCAAATCAGCTGTACATAAATGAGCTTCTGGATGCTAATCCTCCTCATCAAGTGCTAAAAGAAGGGCCTATTGTGCGCGTTGAACAACCAAAGGTCCAAGACCAAGCTCCCCAGGATAAGTCCATTCAGCCTAGCCCAATGCTATTTAGGAAAGTGGCTCTAACTTTCGATGATGGTCCTGATGCGATCTATACTTCTAGAATTCTAGATATCCTTAAGGCCGAAGATGTTGTTGCCACATTTTTCGTTCTAGGTACCAACGTAGAACATTTCCCAGAACTAACAAAACGCATATTTAACGAAGGGCATTTGATCGCCAATCATTCCCGCACTCATGCGGACTTTGCCCATTTGACCAATCAAGAGATCGTTACCATGGAACTAAACCCAACATCTCAAGTGGTCGAAAGACTCACAGGTTTCTATCCCATGATTATGCGCCCTCCCTATGGATCACTTCGGGACGACTCTGTAAGCCTCCTCAGAGAATTAGGCTGGCGCATCGTCCGCTGGTCCTTAGATACCTTTGACTGGGATAGTCGCCGAAACAGTCCTGATCAAATAATTAGCCGGATTCAAACACAGCACCACCCAAATGCCATCGTACTCATGCATTGCAATGGCCCCGCCACAACAAGAGTACTACCAGATGTAATCAAGACTCTGCGTGAACTTGGCTATGAATTTGTAGTTGTGACAGATCTGTAGCTCGCCGCGCCCTCTTTTCTCAAAGATGATTCACATCGTAGTCCACACTGGAGATCAAACCATCAAAATACACAAAATCCCCTTCTGGCAGCTCCCAGATAGCCTTAAAACTCTGAGGCAACTTCAGACCGTTTTGTTCCCTCAATCCTACGACTTCAGCTCGCCACGGAACCAGATCATAAACACCCTTTCCTTTATCCATATAGCGATCGGTGCTTCGGAAGGTTACAACGTCATAGTCATCACTAATGGTAAAGATGCCTGTGGCTTTAGCTCCCTTGTAGCTAATGGTGGCCTTAGTTTGGTTTTCATCTATCTCTTCCCAGGTAATATAGTCTTGGAGAGCATAGGTTGGAATTACTAGGCATTCTGCTAAAACTGTGACCAAACCGGATTGACTCATTTCAGGTCCGGTAACATCAAAAAGTTTGAATAGCTTTGCTAGCTTTCCAGTCATGTAGCCTGCACCGTTTTGGTATTTGTCTCTACCCTCAAAGGGAATCACACCACCGATTTTGGCCATCATGTAAACAATCCGAGTTGGTTCCTGTACAAAGTTAAACTGCTCACTATACAGTTTGAGATCCATAGTACCGTTATTGAAAGCAACTTCATTGAAAATGATCTTAGCATTGGACATTTTAGGCTGATCTACAAAACCGAGATGGCGAAAGTACCTCTCTATTGGAGCCGGAAGACTGGCAAAATCCTCTTCTGTAAAAACCTCAGTAGAAAAGGTCGTCTTGTCCAATTCTTGTTGAACCTCAGAGGCAAAGAGTTTTTTCATCGAACCCTCATCTCCCATCCCTTTAACCAGCGACAACATCATTATAGAAAGTAGGCCTAAGCCGATCAGCACGATCCTAATTTTTCTTTTTATCACAATCATCTAAACACCCTCCCCTATAACCCACCTGTTATATTAGTGAACGGAATCACAAGTCCTGCACAAAGGGATTTAAAATCCGGTGCAGAAATTTCTAGAGGTACACAAGTTTCAAATGGAATGGAGGCGAAATGTATGACCATGCAAACAAAGCCAAGTACGGTTTTCTATAATGCAACAATTATTACCCTCGATCCCGACAAGCCAGTTGCAGAAGCCATGGCTATCGCAGGAGATCGGATCTTAATGGTGGGTACGTATGAAGATGTCATCGCGCTAGCATCGACCGGGACCACAGTGATCGATCTCAAAGGCCAAGTAGTTGTTCCTGGCTTTAACGATAGCCATATGCATCTCATCAACTTGGGTCAAGGCATGGACGGAGTAGACTTAACAAAGACCCGATCCTCTCTGGACATCATCCGTTTTGGAAAAGAATATGTCAGTCAACATCCAAACCACGAGTGGATCCTAGGGAGAGGTTTCAACGAAGAGACCTTTGACAGCAAAATCCTACCCACAAGAGCCGACCTGGATCAGATATCTCATAAACACCCTGTATTTTTCACCCGCGTCTGCGGACACATTTGTGTAGCTAACTCCAAAGCACTTGAAATGGCTGGTATTGATAGCAATACCCCTAATCCTCCTGGAGGAAGCATCGATAGAGACGATGTCGGTCAGCCTATAGGGGTGCTACGGGAGAATGCCATTGCTCGGGTGAGAGACTTGATTCCATCTCCAACTGTGGAAGATTTGAAGCGAGTTATTCGCATCGCAAGTAGTGCAGCGACAGCCTTGGGACTAACCACAGTGCAAAGCAATGACTTACACGGGACACGGACCCTACGGAATCGATTGGAAGCCTATGCCCAATTGGATGAAGCTGGGGAACTCCCCCTCAGAGTAGATCTTCAAGCAACAATGCCTACTCCAGAACAACTTAAGACATATATAGAAGTACGTAAGTCCCATCCTAAGCTAGGTTCCAAGGTCACCCTTGGACCATTGAAGCTGTTTTCTGATGGTTCCTTAGGGGGCAGAACAGCAGCCCTCACTTACCCCTATGCTGATGCACCCAATACATCTGGGATACCTATCCATACCCAAGAGGAGCTGGATGAACTCGTTTTATTAGCAGCCCAAGCAAACCTCCCTGTGGCAATTCACGCCATTGGCGATCGAGCCATGGACATGGTCATGGATAGCTACGAGCAAGCTAAACTCTCTGTTCCGAGATGGACTGAACGTCCGCGCATCATCCATGCTCAAATCACCAGGTACGACCAGCTCATCCGTATGGCCAAATTAGGTATCGTCTGTGATCTTCAACCAATTTTTGTCCCAACCGATCTCCACTTTGTAGAACAAAGGATCGGAGCAGAAAACGCCAAGTATGCCTATGCCTGGAAAACCATGGACGAACTAGGTATTCATACTGCTGGCAGCTCAGATAGTCCTGTGGAGCCCTGTAATCCACTTTGGGGCATGCACGCAGCTATTACTCGTCAAGACCAGAGCGGATATCCAAAGAACGGATGGAATCAGAAAGAACGCCTTACCCCCATGGAGGCATTAGCTCTCTATACAATAGGTTCAGCTTACGCAAACCATGAAGAAGATATCAAGGGAACGCTTAGCTCAGGCAAGCTCGCCGATTTTGTGGTCCTTCCCGAAGATCCAACCCAAGAAGACCCAAGCAGACTGCTAACGATGCAAGTAACGGCCACCTATGTAGGAGGCCAACGGGTTTATCAAAAAGTATAATAATACGACCCCAAATATAACATGCCCGGCTTCAACCTTGCGAGAGCCGGGCATGTTTTCGTTGTGTTTTACATAAGTCTTTTCAGATCGGCAACAAAAGAGTCCACCATATCTTCCCTCGTAGCCCACGAGGTTACCAGCCTCACGACTGAAGTGTGGGCATCAACACGCTCCCAGATACTAAAGGCATAGTCCTTCTCCAGCTCTTTAATGAGCTCGTTGGACAAGATAGGAAAAATCTGATTCGAAGGTGAATGCAGTAATAATGGACAGCCTAAGTCCTTCAATGTGTCCTGGATCTTAGCTGCCATCTCATTGGCATGCTGGGCTAGATCGAAAAAGAGGTTGTCACGAAATAGCTCACTGAATTGAATCCCCAAGAGGCGGCCTTTAGCCAGCAAGGCGCCTTTTTGTTTGATATGGAAACGAAAATCCTCTTTCAAACTATGAGTACAGATAACGAGTGCCTCACCGATTAAAGCACCATTTTTGGTACCACCAATGTAAAAGGCGTCCACCAAGTTAGCCAAATCACTGAGTGTCAAATCGTTTAAAGGCGAGGTAAGGGCAGAGCCAAGTCTCGCACCATCTACGAAAAGAAGGAGTTTATGTTCTTGGCAAAAGTCGCTTAGGGCCTTAAGTTCAGCCTTGGTGTAGATGGAACCTACTTCGGTGGCATTGGAGATGTAGACTAATTTTGGTTTGACCATATGTTCGTCGGTATGTGTTTGTAAGGCTTGCTCCACATCTGCTGGACTGAGTTTTCCGTCCTGCCCCACCACAGTAATTATTTTGTGACCTGTCGCTTCAATGGCACCCGTTTCGTGGACTTCGATATGCCCGGTCAAGGGCGCTATCACGGCTTCATGGGGCCGTAAAAACGCGGAAATGGCAATAAGATTGGTTTGGGTGCCTCCGGGTATGAAGTGGATGTCAACATCCTGCCGACCTATTTTTCCCTTCAGAAGTTCTGCCGCTTCAAGACAGTATTTGTCTTCCCCATATCCAATCGTCTGATCTAAATTGGTTTCTACAAGAGCCCTAAGAATTCGAGGGTGTGCTCCTTCACTATAATCATTGGTAAAGCTATACATATCCTCTGGCCTCCACTCGATTCATTTCACTTTGCATTAATTTTTCGCCATGAGACGAAGAAGACCTTCTAAAAGACCATCCCAACTAAGAATTGGTCCTGTACATTTGTTTCCAGGTAGCTCTATCCCTATGATGTGAGCATCCCAGATACAAAATATTTTTGCAGAGAAATGTAAACGAGTATCAAGGGAATAACCGAAACAACAGAAGCTGCCAACAACAAGTGCCACTGTGCGCCATAGGCACCTTTAAACTGCATGAGGCCCATGGTCGCGGTGTACAGCCGGTTACTTTTGCTGTGTGGAGTTGTATCCATTTTCGTGTCCGCAGATACACAACGCAAGAAATCCAGGAACTGGTGTTCGTTTTTCCCTTAAAATATGGTAGAATAGGTGTAGGCGAGATACCTAGCGGGAGTATTTGTGGAGGTGGCCGAAAAGGATAATGGAAAACAGAACGTATATAGCAATCGATTTAAAATCCTTCTACGCTTCAGTGGAGTGTGTAGAACGTGGGCTTGATCCGTTGACCACTAACCTTGTTGTCGCGGATGCAAGCCGAACCGAGAAAACCATCTGCCTCGCCGTTTCTCCCTCCCTCAAAGCATATGGCATTCCTGGTAGACCCAGGGTATTTGAGGTCGTGCAAAAGGTAAGGGAACTAAATACAGAAAGGCTGCGCAAAGCACCTGGTCGAGTCTTTTCTGGGGCTTCCTTCGACGAGACAGAATTGAGGTCCTCGCCGGGGGTCTCATTAGACTACATTACGGCTCCACCGAGAATGGCGCTTTATATGGAGTACAGTACGCAGATTTACGGAGTCTATTTGAAGCACATCGCTCCTGAGGACATTCATGTCTACTCCATTGACGAGGTATTCATTGACGCCACCGCTTATCTCAACTCGCAGAAGTGCTCAGCCCGGCAATTTGCTGCAAGAATCATTCTGGACGTTCTCGAAACAACCGGAATTACTGCCACGGCAGGAATCGGCACAAATCTATACCTTAGCAAAATTGCCATGGATATTGTGGCAAAACAGATTCCCCCAGATCAAAATGGTGTCCGAATTGCCGAACTGGACGAGATGAGCTACCGCCGTCTTTTATGGTCACACCGCCCTCTCACCGACTTCTGGCGTGTGGGCAAAGGATATGCAAAGAAACTCGAGAAGAGTGGACTTTACACAATGGGAGATATCGCACGATGCTCCCTGGGCCAGCCGTCGGATTTTCATAACGAGGACTTTTTGTACAAGCTCTTTGGCGTCAACGCAGAACTGCTGATTGACCACGCCTGGGGCTGGGAGTCCTGTACTATTGCCGATATTAAGGCATACAAACCCAGTGCAAAGAGTATAGGCTCAGGGCAGGTCTTGCACTCGCCATACAGCTTTGAAAAGACGAAGTTGATTGTCCGTGAAATGACGGAGCTGTTGGTCCTCGATCTAGTAGAAAAGGAGCTTGTGACCGACCAGATGGTTTTGACTATCGGGTATGATATTGAGAATCTCAGCGACCCGAAGAGACGCCAGTCTTATCATGGCCCAATTACCACAGACAGCTACGGCCGCTCCATTCCAAAGCAGGCCCACGGCAGTATCAATCTTGACAGACACACCTCCTCCACCAAGCTGATTTTGCAGGCCGTGATGGAGCTTTTTGACCGTATTGTTGATGAAGACCTTCTGGTCAGAAGAGTAAACCTTGCGGCAAATCACGTTCTTAATGTGGCGACCGTTCGGGACACTAGAAGTTTCAAACAACTCGATTTATTTACGGACTATGACGCCCAAGAGCAAGAGGAAGACGACCTGGAGCGGGAAAAGAGGATGCAAGAAGCAACGCTGGCAATCAAAAAGAAGTACGGCAAGAACGCCATCCTGAAAGGCATGAACCTAGAGGAAGGAGCCACTACTATCGATCGGAACAGGCAAATTGGGGGGCATAAAGCATGACTAAGTCCTACGAGGATATTATCAACTTGCCCCGCCATGTCTCAGCAACCCGTGCTCAAATGCCGGCCATTAAACGTGCGGCTCAGTTTTCTCCCTTTGCGGCACTCACGGACTATGAGGCTGCCATTAAGGAAGCCGCAAGATTGACGGATCAGAGAGTCGAATTGGATGAGTATATGCAGGATACTCTAAACGAAAAACTGCGTGCCATAGCAAACCGAATTGAAGAGCATCCTGAAATTGCAGTTACCTACTTTCAGCCAGATCCAAAGAAAGATGGCGGAGCTTATGTTACGGCTATTGGTACCCCTAAAAAGATCGACGAATATGAACGGCTGATTATCATGAGTGATGGCACACCGATCCCCGTTGCTGAAATTATCAGCATTGATGTAAGCTCCTAACGCACATCATCTTTTAACGCTCTGGGCTTTTCCTTTAAAGATTCACCTAGTCTATCTGAGCGCGGAAGAAGAGGTGATTGCCAATTTGCAAAGTGGGCACCTGTTTCCACACCCAGTTGTTCTTGTTGGAAACTTTTGCAGGTGCAAAGAAGCCTGTTGCACCCTGAGATGGGTCCCAACCAGCAAGAGCATCCCACACCGCATCCTTGGCACTTTGTCCGGCAGGATTTTTTATAGATCCGTCATCAATAGGCGAATACTGGGCATAACCGCGGCTATCCCGTTGGTTTATAACCCCGTAGAGTGAATTAGGATAGTTACGATGCTGCACCCGGTTGAGTACACTAGCGGCCACAGCCACCTGCCCCTCATAGCGCTCCCCACGAGACTCGGCATGTACCAAACGAGCGAAAAGATCCAAGTGTGCAGCGCTATAGAGAGGAGCCACCTTTACTTCTATCGTGCTACTACCACGACTTACCTGAACTTGAATGGATCTGTCCTGATAATGTGCTTTCTTAATAGTTAACGCATGGGTTCCTACAGGGATATTGGCGATTTCAAATTGACCGCCGCTAATCTGCGCCGTTTTCCCTGCGATGGTAGCTTGTCCACTCCAAAGTCCTAGACCACTCGTGCTATCCACCACAGTTCCTATGAGATTGCCGGTAACGGTGCCTGCAGGCACACTACCTTGCTGCCCTCCAGAATTCAAGCAGCCAGTCAACATGAGCATAAGTAAAATAGCACAGAAAAAGAACAAGTGCTTGTGTTTCATTTGTGAACATCCTTTCTTTTGACAACCTACCCGCATATCTAGGTTAGGTCAAGGTAAGACCAACACTTCGATGGCAGAGTGTTGGTCTCTGGTACATAGTATTCGAGACAGTTTAGCTATTGGGGAAGGTCTAGAGAATGACAACTTATGGGAAAGACGATCAGAGATCAAGGCAGCAGCCTAATGCTGCCTTATTTTATTGGAAAGGGCTCGCCTTAGTTAGATGAACACCTTGACAAACTAACATATATACTTAGATGAATGTCTGTGTAACCCTTGATACCGTAAACAAATCTACCCTGCTTTATTTTACTCCAAAGAGAAACCGCCGATGAATATCGCGGTAGGGTTAATGGCTTTCTAGGTACCATGTCTCTTTCTATACAACCCCTGGGAATGGCTTTGGGCGGGTTTTTTGTCGACCACATATCCAGCTTCATTCTGGTCTTTGGCTGCGGTGTGCTCTTTTTAGCCTTATCCTTCCTCCTAGCCAGGGACAGACAGTTAAGAGAGGCTTTCTAATCCTCCACTAGGATATAGCTACATTCCCCTGCTCAATGTTGGTAGCTTTTATTGTTTTTTAGCTATTTTCAAGATATATTAATAGCTAAAGGAGGGTATTCAATGAAAGTTAACTCTACGGATTTCCAAAATGCGGTAGGGAAATACCTCGCCTTGCTAGACAAGGAATCCATTATCATCACAAAAAACGGTAGAAGCGTGGCCAAACTCACTGCTTATACAGATCCAAATGATTTTTTTATCAATGAAATGAAGGGCGAGTACAATGTACGTAGACGAATCAGCTATGAAGAATACCTTGATTTGGTAGAAGGCTCTGATCAGCGCTATGAACTGATCGGAGGTGAGATCTATTTACTGGCTTCGCCGAGCTTTCAGCATCAAGTGATTGCCGGAGAAATTTTCGGACACTTGCGTGATTACTTCCGCCACAGCCAATGCCGAGCTGTAGCCGCCCCCCTTGATATCCGCCTGTTCGGATGGGCGACGAAATTCGACGAAGACCCCAATGTGGTGCAGCCAGATGTTGTGGTGATCTGTGACATAGAAAATGTTACCGACGAGGGTAAGTATGAAGGAATACCCAACCTTATTGTGGAGATCCTCTCCCCTTCTACCAGGGGTAAGGATCTCATTACCAAACTCGAACTCTATAGGCGAAGTGGAATCAAGGAGTACTGGATCGTAGACCCTAAGCACAAAACCGTCATACAGTATTCCTTTGACGACCGAAGAGAGCCTGAGGATATGCGAATCATCGAGGAGGACGAGGTTCTTCAATCGTCAACCTTTGCGGGCCTAAGCCTGGATCTAGCGGTGGTTTTTTCTTAGGGCTCGGCTGGTGTACTGTGAGAGAACTTCTTTGTTTGTCGTTGCCTTGCTTTGCCAGTTATCTCTTTGCTATGGGTCTTTCTAATATATAGAGGTCTTCTTCAATCTGAGCGAAGCGGTCCATGCTGACATCACCTGCCCTAACAGCCCGTTTTAGGCTCTCGATCAACTCTTTCCAACCGTAAGGTTCCAGGGTTAATGAGCGCGGTGCCTCAACACATAATTGCTAAATTTTAGCGTTCATACTCAACTCTGAGCTGATCCGTTATCCAACTTTTTCCGCACCGCCTATTTCATGCCTTTGTAAGGGATTTTAGATGGGGCCGCACCTATGAGAGCTTTGGTGAAAGTAGAGAACTCCAGGAGTTATTGGTGACGCACTTAATTAAGGGGCTCTGGCTACAAATGCGGGAATCGATCTTTTTAAAATCTTGGGTGACGTGAAATAATGAGCTCTTATACTACACATTTGTGTAAAACCAGAAGCCCGCAACCTCTTTATTCATCGAGGTTACGGGCGTCTTAATCCACATTTGCTGCAAAACTCCCGAAAAGCTAGTCAACTTTTAAATTGGCGAGCTAGCCAACTGCCTAAACTGGAGATATCTTCACTCTGATTTAACCTTTTTTAACTCATTGTGTTGACACGTATATTAGGACGTGATATTGTAGGGTCAGACATCCAATGAGTAAATAGGTCATCTGGTGACTTCGAAGAGGTGGAAATAATGACTACAAGGTCGACCAAAAAAACGGCCCAGATTATCGCGGGGCGCGTACAAGATTACATTTGTGACAATGGGCTTGTGGTTGGTGATTCCCTACCATCCATAGATAAAATGGCTAAACAATTTTCTGTATCCAACTCTACAATGCGTGAGGCAATGCAACATCTGGCAGCTGGGGGTTTTGTCCGCATTGAGCAGGGGAGGGGCACGTACTTAACACAACCTAGTGCTGGCGATTTGTTTGATACCCCGGTGTGGTCAACGTTTGCCAGTGGCATGACACCGCAAGAGTTAAAGGAAGCTTTAGAGACGATTTATGGGAAGCTGATGGAGTTGACTGCTAACAATATAACGTTAGTTGAAATTAGAAATATGGGTGAACTTTTAGACACAATGAAACATGCTGTGGGAAGGGCTGACTATGTTGGTTACACGGTTTTAGAAAAGCGACTCCGTTCTACTTTGGGAAAGATAGCGAAAAACCGTCTCCTCGGTGAGTTATCTGATGCCCTGTGGTCGCTCCCTGCCTTTGATATGGGAGAAAAGAACTTAATTCGGTTTACTACGCTCAGTTTTTCATACTATCAGGATCTTTACCGTACGTTGATCAGTGGTGAGATCCACGCCATTAAGCAGTTAGCTGCAAAATACATTAAGGCGATTTATTCCCTTGAACCACATCAAGACCTGGTGATTTATTATGATACCTTAGGCACCGGTTCTCTCGGTGGTTCCTTTTATACACTAGGCCAAGGAATCGCCAAGCTTATCGGGGACAATGCCCATATTAAACTGGATATCAATGTGACTGGTGGCGGTATTGATAACGTAAAATTGGCCCAAGATCGCAAGATAGCCATAGGGATCACCCAGGCGGATGTGGCCCATAACGCCTTTCATGGTGTAGGGGGGTTTGAGTATCCCCACGAAAATATCCGTCTAATTGGCTGTTTACCTGGACTAGAACTGCAAGTGTCTACCCTTGCTGCTTCTGGCATTCAGAATTTGGAGCAATTGAGAGGTCGAACAATTGCGGTAGGTGCCCACGGGGGAGCAAGTGTTGAAGTAGCACGTCAAGTACTAGAGCAGGCAGGTCTAAAATGGGGAATCGACTACGACCCTAAAATCGTATCATTTGCCACTTCTGTTGATATGCTATGCAACCAACTTGTTGATGCGGTTTTTTATCTTTCCATAGGACAAAGCCCAGCGCTTTTAGAACTAGCGCTAAGGTGCCCCATCCGTTTGATTCAGCTTGAGGATGATCTGATGAAATCTCTGGAAAAGTGCCACCCATACTGGTATCGAACGGTTATTGAAACGAATACCTACCCAAATCAGCAACAGTCTGTGCGGACAATAGGAATTCCCACGATTTTAGTGACCCATAAAGATCTTTCTGATGCGGATGCCCATGCAATGACCGCTTCAATCTTTGTTCACACCGAAGAGATTCAATCATTGGTCTGGCCACCCCGGACCTTTCGGCTACAGGAGGCAACCCGAGAGGTGGGGATACCCTATCATCTAGGTGCAGAAAGATTTTTCAAGAAGTACAAAATGAGTTTTTCGGAAACGGGGAATATGATATGAAACTAGGCTTGAGCACAAATTGTTTCAAGGACAATCCAGCAGAGGAGTTTGTCGATCTCTACGAACAGACGAAAGCGTTCTCCTTTGTGGAAATATGGGATGATGATGGTTATTTTGTGGAGACCCGAAGGCCAACTTCAGAGGTTGCCAACGTGTTTGCTCAAAGCGGACTTGGCATCTGTTCGGTCCACGCCCCTTTTTCTAATTGGCTTAGATCGACTAAAGAAGAGTACTTTGATAGTCTGAAAGATACCTTTATTAAAGCCAAAGAATTAGGCGCTAGTTACGTAGTCATTCATCCTATGGTTTCAGGAGAAGAACGACTGGGGAGCAATAGGAATATGGCAGCAGCTATGCCCCAAAGTTTTGCTCTATGGCGGGAGGTTGCCGAACTTGCTTCGAGTTTCGATTTAAATATAGCTTTTGAGAATTTACCAGTGGGCAAGCAATGGCCTGAAGGCTGCCCCGTAGAGGTTGTTATGGAGTTGGTCCATGCCCTTGGTATGTCCAACGTCGGAGTATGCCTTGACTTCTCCCACTGCTTTGCCTTACAGCAAGACGTAATCGGTGTTATTGAGAAATATGGTGGGGACAAGTTCTTTGGAATTCATGCTTCCGATGGAGTATATGCGGATGCCGCTGATCAACATTTACTTCCAGAGCAGGGGGAACTTGATTGGGCCGCAGCCTTTGCAGCCTTAAGAAATAGCGGTTTTCAGGGTCATATTAATTTGGAGGTAAAGGGTTTGGAGAGAACACCAGAGGCTGTCAGAACCATATTTGGACTGCTTAGGGAAGCTTGTGAAGTGAGTTAGGATTACGAGACAAAGCTTTTCTGAAGTTCTAAAGGAGGTGAAGGGGACAGCTAAAAGTCGGTAACAAATATATAGGGTTGACACAAAATGGAAGGACTGAGAATATGAAAAGAAGCTTTATAACGACATTACTCGTAATTTGTATTTTGGTGCTATCCTTTTCTGGAATCGTCAGTGCAAAAAAGACTGTCTTAAAGCTAGCCCACGTGATGCCTACGGATCATGCCTATCACTTAATGTCCGTTGTATTCAAAGAAGAAGTTGAGCGGCTTAATCCCGACATAGAAATTCAGATTTTCCCCGCTAGCCAACTTGGCAATGAGCGCGACTTAGTTGAAGGTATGCAAATTGGTACCGTGGATATCTCAACAATCACCTCGGCCATTACAGCAGGTTTTGTACCTGGCTTCAAGGTATTTAGCTTGCCATTTTTGTTTAGGGACTTTGATCACATGTTTAATGTCATGGATGGAGAGATCGGCAAACAACTAGAAAAAGATATGGACAAAGCCGGATTAATTAAGCTTGCTTTTGTCAGCGGAGGCACCCGAAGTCTGTATTCTCGTGTGCCAATTAAAACCTTAGCAGATCTGAAGGGTAAAAAAATACGAATTATGGAAGACCCCATCTATGTTGACACCTGGAATGCTTTAGGGGCTTTAGCAACTCCCATTGCATGGGGTGACGTTTATTTGGCTTTACAACAAGGTATTGTTGATGGAGCTGAAGGAGCTATGATCAGCTACGACTCCATGGCCTTTTATGGACCATCTCCCCACATTACTGAAATTGAATACGTTTTCAGTTGGCATAACTTCATGATGTCCAAGCGCAGTTGGAGCAAGCTCTCTCCAGAGATTCAAGAAGTCTTGCTGAAAGCTGCAAAAGTAGCTGAAGCTTGGGAACGCGAGTATGTTAAGGATTTTGAGCAGGGCTTAATGCGCAAATTAGAGGAAGAAAACGGAGCCTTCGTTTATCAGGCGGAGGATATCGAGGATTGGCGTGCAGCAGTTATGCCTGTCTTTGAACAACAAGCAGACTCTGTCGGTGGAATGGAACTAATCAACGCCATTATTGCAACGCAATAGAGTAGTGTTGGGTTGGGAGGTTATCCCCTCCCAACCTCGAACAGGAGGGGATGCCATGGATATGGTGAAGAAAATTCAAGACATGATAGTAAAAGTTCTCTTGGTGCTAGGTGCCATTATTATGGCTGTGTTACTAGTCAGTGTTTTCCTGCAGGTTGTATTTCGATACATATTACAGAAGCCACTTAGTTGGTCGGAAGAATTAGCCCGGTATTGTTTTGTTTGGGTATCTATGCTTGGAGCCGCAGCCACAGTACCAAAAAGCTTAACCCAAGGGATCGATCTTTTAGTGAAGAGATTCCCCGAAAATGTGCAAACAGTTTCGAATTTGTTAGCAAGGGCTTTAACGACACTATTTAGTCTGGTCTTGGTTTTGAAAGGTTGGGAGCTGACAACCATCGTGCACTTTCAAACATCAGCTGTCATGGGCATTCGCATGAGTCTTATCTATTCTTCTATACCAGTTGCCGCACTTTTGATGATCGTGATTTTGGGATTGGATTCAATCGTTAATTATAAAGACATCACAACGCAAGGTAGTTGATGGGGGGCACTTTTAAATGGATGTATCTGGAATGACAATTTTGTTTGGTTCGTTCTTTGTTCTGTTGTTGCTTAATATACCTGTGCCTTTTGTATTGGGATTGAGTTCGGTTATAACTCTGCTCTGGCGAGGGGGACCTGATTTAATGCTCATCCCCCAGAGGGTGATACCGGCCATTGACTCCTTTGCATTGCTAGCAATTCCCTTATTTGTTTTAGCAGGTGAAGTGATTGGCTATGGGTGTGGAAAACGTCTTGTTAGATTCGCTAACGAACTAGTTGGGCATATTACGGGTGGTCTTGCCCATGCTAATATACTTGCTAGCTTATTTTTCGGAGGGATATCCGGCTCAGCCTCAGCGGATACAGCGGCCATAGGATCTGTACTAATCCCAGAAATGGAAAAAGCCGGCTATGATCGAGCTTTTTCTACTGCTGTGACTGTTGCTTCCTCACCACTAGCAACAATTATACCTCCTAGCATTGTTATGGTACTCTACTCTTGGATGACGGGTGTTCCGGTATCCAAAGTTTTTCTTGCTGGCTTTGTGCCAGGTACCTTAATGGGGCTAGGGCTCATGGGGGTCGCTTACTATTTATCCAAAAAGAACGGATATGGACAAAGACAGAGCTTCAACTTGAAAAGAGCTTTCAAGTCCTTTTTGGATTCACTCCCTGCTTTAATCATGCCCCTAATCATCTTAGGTGGGATTTTTGGTGGGATTTTCACTGCAACAGAGGCCGGTGCCGTTGCGGTTATCTATGGCATTTTTGTAGGTTTGTTTGTCTACAAAGAAATGAAATGGTCCGATCTACCTAAGATTTTCATGAATACATGTGCCACTACGGGGGGCATTATGTTACTTTTGGCGTTGACTTCGGCCTTCGGTTGGATTATGACGGCAGAACAGATTCCTCTACAGGTAACCCAGTTTTTCTTGGCCATAACACCTAATGGCTTTACGTTCTTGCTTGCTGTAACCGTATTGTCTCTAATTGTGGGCTGTTTTCTCACTCCAACTGCGGCCTTGGCTATCTTGGTACCGATCTTGGTGCCGGCAGCGAACACCTTTGGGGTAAATCTAATTCACTTAGGATTAGTTTTGATGAGTACCCTATCTTTGGGACATTTCACACCCCCTGTAGGATTGTGTCTATACATTGGTTCTGGAATCAGTGGTATACCTATTTCTGGGCTAGTTAAGCCTGTTATGCCTTTCTTGATCAGTATGATTGTTATCTGTATTTTACTGGCCATGTTTCCACAACTAGCCCTGTTCGTGCCAAACCTTTTCTTCGGGTAGAGATCAAGCACTTCAAGTTACAACACAGAAGACTAAGAGAGCGCAAAGCGCTCTCTTTTTTCGTGAGGATATGGCCTAATCATGGCGCTTATACCCCATATTTCTCCAAAAAAAATGTACGTTTCCCGAATTGTCGATCTGCCCTTAGGTTTCTGTGAAAGTGTTGGTTGGCATCCCCAAATTGCCTAGTATCTTGGCTTGACTGTCATTGAGTGGCTCTAGCAATGTCCGCGAGACTTGGCCCTCATAAGAGTAGCGGTTGACCGGGGCATAACCGAAGATGTCGACAATAGCACGCAACGTGTTCTCGTCATTTTGACCTTGCCAGGACCAATCACAACCTCATTTTCTGTCTCCATCTCACGGCTAACTACACGCTCTACTACCGACAGAACCATCATAGCAAGGAGAATGATGTACACCAGTTTCTCAATGCTTACGGGCTTTTTGAGATACAGCGAGTTGACAAAGTGCGGTGACTTTAGTTGCTGAAACTTCCTTTCCACACTAC
>WPCH01047171.1_pt1 | contig 26142 bp, 23 predicted proteins | sample 5399881 | NCBI WGS metagenome assembly WPCH01 (sample SAMN12869468, study PRJNA574797) | sludge metagenome | isolation source: wastewater treatment of pH5 | place: China:Beijing | collected 2019-05-20
AGCGCCGGTCGTCGAGCCGGAACCGGCCCGAGAGGTGGCGGCTGCCGAGCCTGCGCCCGCTCCCCAGCCGGAACCGGAGCCGGAATCCGCGCCGGAGCCGGAAGTCGGCACCGCGGTGGCGGGTGGCAGCCAGGCCCCGGACCGCTCCTCGCGCACCTATACACCGGTGGATGAGGTGAACTGGCGCTGGCCCGCCGACGGCGAGGTCGTGGGCCGCTTCGGCGAGGGCGGCAGCATCACCGCTGGGATTGATATCGCCGGGCAAAAGGGGCAACCTGTCAGAGCCGCCGGACCGGGCATCGTCGTCTACGCCGGCAGCGGGGTGCGGGGCTACGGCAACCTCATTCTGCTCAAGCACAACGACGAATACCTGAGCGCCTACGCCCACAATGACTCCCTGCGGGTCCGCGAGAATGACGTGGTCGAGGCCGGGGAGGTGATCGCCACCATGGGCGACAGCGACGCCGAAGACGTGCGGCTGCACTTCGAGGTGCGCCGGAATGGGCAGCCTCAGGACCCCCTGAACTACCTGCCGTCCCGCTGAGTGCTCGGTGGCCGGCGCACCGGCGGGGTGTCACACAATAATAATCATGAGCGCCGATGCTCTTCCCAGGGCGTCGGCGCCGGGACGCAACCACAGGGTAGCCATCGATGAGCATGCTTGAACGGGACCTTCAGGATGTGAATCTCGACACGCTCGAGGAGAAGGAAGACGAGAGTGTCGACGAGCTGGATGACGATCGCAGCGAGGCGGAGAGCAGCCGCGACGAAGAGGCCTTCGAGAAGGCGCTCAGTCGCGAGGATCGCTACAGCAATCACAGCCTTGACGCCACTCAGATCTACCTCAACGAGATCGGCTTCTCGCCGCTGCTGACCCCGGAAGAGGAGGTCTACTATGGCCGCCTCGCCCGCAAGGGGGATCCGGCCGGCCGCTCGAGGATGATCGAGTCCAACCTGCGTCTGGTGGTCAAGATCGCCAGGCGCTACCTCAACCGCGGCCTGTCGCTGCTCGACCTGATCGAAGAGGGCAACCTCGGCCTGATCCGCGCCGTGGAGAAGTTCGACCCCGAACGCGGCTTCCGCTTCTCTACCTACGCCACCTGGTGGATCCGCCAGACCATCGAGCGGGCCCTGATGAACCAGACCCGCACCATTCGTCTGCCCATCCACGTGGTCAAGGAGCTCAATATCTACCTGAGGGCGGCCCGGGAGCTGACCCAGAAGCTCGACCACGAGGCCACCGCCGATGAGATTGCCGACTACCTCGACAAGCCGGTGGAGACCGTCAAGAAGATGATGGGGCTCAACGAGCGGATCTCCTCGGTGGACTACCCGGTGGGCGGCGACAGCGACAAGCCGCTGATCGAGACCCTGGCCGACGACAACGAGGTCGGCCCCGAGTCCTCCCTGCTCGACGGGGATGTCAAGCAGCACGTCGACGACTGGCTCGCCGAGCTCACCGAGAAGCAGATGGAGGTGGTGGTGCGCCGCTTCGGGCTGCGCGGCCACGAGGCGGCCACCCTGGAGCAGGTGGGCGAGGAGATCGGCCTGACCCGGGAGCGGGTGCGGCAGATCCAGGTGGAGGCGCTCAAGAAGCTGCGCCGGGTGCTCGACAAGCAGGGGCTCTCGCTGGATTCCATCTTCGAATGAACCGCGCTTGCCGATTTCCTGCATGCTGCCCTGTCAGCCTGTGGGGGAAATCGGCCCGTACACAGGAACTGCCACGCCCATGCCTCGCCCGACCCCGACTCGCCTGACGCTCCGTCCGCTCGCTCTGCTGGTGGGGCTGGCCGTGGCCGGCTCTGCCCAGGCCACCGACCTCTGGACCGTGGCCCGGGATGCCCTGGAGAACGACGCCTCCCTGGCGGCGGCCCGTTCGGGCTTCTCCGCCGTGGAGGCGGGGCGCGACGTCCAGCGCGGCACCCTGCTGCCCCAGGTGAGCCTGGGGGGCAGCCTCAGCCATAGCCGCACCTACCAGAGCCAGTCCGGGGAGAGCCAGGCGGGCGGGGTGACGCAGCCGGGTAGCGGTGCCGGTGGCGACGATGACGTCAACAGCCTCGGCGTCAATCTCGACGCCAGCCAGGCCCTCTATGATCCGGCGCGGCGCGCCCAGCTCACCCAGGCGGAGCGCCGGGTCGACCGCGAAGCGCTGTCGCTTGCGGTGGCCGAGCAGCAGCTGCTGCTGGAGGTGGCCGAGGCCTACTTCGAGATCCTGCGCGCCCACGATATCCTCTCGGCGCGCCGCTCCCAGGAGACCGCCATCGAGCGCCAGCTGGAGCAGGCTCGAGAGCGCTTCGAGGTGGGCCTGATCGCCATCACCGAGGTGCACGAGGCCCAGGCCTCCTTCGACCTGGCCCGCGCCCAGCGGATCGCCGCCGAGAGTGCCATGCAGGTGAGCTTCGAGGCCCTGGAGCGCCTCACCGGCCAGCGCTACCAGAGCATCGACGGCCTGGCCGAGGAGATTCCCATCGCCCCGCCGGAGCCCGTGGACCGCGGCGACTGGGTCGAGCTCGCCATGGCCAACAGCCCCATGCTGCAGATGGCCGAGGCCGGCATCGAGGTGGCCCGCAGCGAGCTGGAGGTTTCCCGGGCCGGCCAGAAGCCCCGGCTGGAGGCCTTCGCCAGCTACGACTACTCGGATAACGACCGTAGCGGCGTCTCGGGCTACAACTCCGGCAGCCAGCTGGGGCTGCGTGCCAGCATGCCGCTCTATACCGGCGGCAGCACCCAGGCGCAGATTCGCCAGAGCGGCTTCGCCCTGGAGGTCTCCCAGTATGACTTCGAGGCCCAGCGGCGCGACACCGTCCAGCAGGTGCGCTCCCTATTCACCCGGGTGACTAACGACGTGGAGACGGTGGAAGCCCGCGCCCAGGCCATCGTCTCCAACCGCAGCGCCCTGGAGGCGACCCGCTCGGGCTACGAGGTGGGCACCCGCAACATCGTCGACGTGCTCAACGCCGAGCGCAACCTGTTCAATGCCATCGCCGATCACGCCGAGGCGCGCTACGACTATGTGCTGGGCCTGCTGCGCCTGCAGCAGCAGGCGGGCCTGCTCGACGCCGCGTCGATCCAGGCGGTCAACGCCTGGCTCCAGGCGGAGAGCGCCGTCTCCCTGGAGCTGCCCGCCGTGGGTAACCAGGACCCGGTGATGAATATCGGGGCGCGCCCTCGGTCGCCTTCGTGATGTTGTCCTGATAAGCCGGTTTTTTACAGAGCTGCTTGCCAGAAACCACCAGTGATTTGGTGGTTTCTTTCATGAAAGAGCCGGCGTGGGCATGGATAATGCCATATCTGTCTCTGCCACTCTTCCAGGATCTGCCATGGCCCGGCCGCTGATCGCCGATATCGACCTCGACGCCCTGCGTCACAACTACCGTCTCGCCTGCTCTCTGGCGCCGGACAGCCGCGCCGTTGCGGTGCTCAAGGCCGATGGCTACGGCCACGGTGCCGTGGCCTGTGCACGCGCCCTGGAGGATCTTGCCCCGGCCTTTGCGGTTGCCTGCATCGAGGAGGCGGTGACCCTGCGCGAGGCGGGCATCGCCACGCCCATCGTGCTGCTGGAGGGGATCTTCGAGGCCAGCGAGCTCGAGCAGGTGGAGGCGCTGGGCCTGTGGATGGCGGTGCATAGCGACTGGCAGCTGGAGGCGCTGCTGGCGCGCCGACCGGCCCGACCGATTCCGGTGTGGCTCAAGGTGGACTCCGGCATGCACCGCCTGGGCTTTCCCCCCGAGGCGGCGGAAGCGGCCTGGCGTCGCCTGGCGGCGGCGCCCGACCATGCCTGCGACCTGCAGCTGATGAGCCACTTCGCCACCGCGGATCTGGTCGATACCGGCTACTTCAACCGCCAGATGGAGCGCCTGCGGGCGCTGGCCGAGGGGCTCGAGGCGCCGCTTTGCCTTGCCAACTCGCCGGCGACCCTGGCGCGCCCCGAGGCCGCGGGCGCCTGGCACCGTCCGGGGGTGATGCTCTACGGCAGCGACCCGCTGGAGGCCGCCAGCGTGGAGAGCCAGCGCCTCGCGCCGGTGATGACCCTGCGCTCGGCGATCATCGCCGTGCGCGAGCTGCCCGCCGGCGAGCCGGTGGGCTATGGCGGGCGCTGGATCACCCCGCGGCCGTCGCGCATCGGCGTGGTGGCCTGTGGCTACGGCGACGGCTACGACCGCCACGCCGTGGACGGCACCCCGGTGCTGGTAGCGGGGCAGCGCGCGGCCGTTGCCGGCAAGGTCTCCATGGACATGATGACCGTGGATATCACCGACGTCCCCGAGGCCGACATCGGCAGCGAGGTGGTGCTCTGGGGGCGTGCCGCCAACGGCGAGCTGCTCGGCGTGGACGAGGTGGCCCGCCACTGCGACACCATCAGCTACACCCTGCTCACCGGGGTGCTGCCCCGGGTGCCGAGGCGGTATCATGGAGGCCACTGCTCCTAACGAACGTCACAGAGGGCTTCCACCTCCATGAGCCGGAAACGCTACCCCGATTCCTTTGCCCATCCCCGTTTCTGGCCCACCTGGTGCGCCATTGGCCTGATGCATCTCGCCGCCTGGCTGCCCTGGCGGCTCAAGCTCTGGATCGGCAAGGGAATTGGCCTTGCCGCCTGGCGCCTTGCCCGGCGCCGGCGGCATATCACCGAGACCAACCTGCGGCTCTGCTTTCCCGAGCTGGATGACGACCGGCAGGCGCGCCTGGTCAGGGAGACCTTTGTCGCCAACGGCATCGGCATCATGGAGACCGCCACCGGCTGGTGCCGCGACCCCGAGCATCTTCGCCATCGCGTCACCTACAAGGGCGAGCACCATCTGGCCGCCGCCCAGGCGGAAGGGAAAGGAGTGCTGGTGGTGGGTATCCACTTCTCGACCCTGGATCTGGGAGGCGCCCTGCACTCGCTCTTCTTTCCGGCCGACGTGGTCTATCGGCCCCACGACAATCCGCTCTTCGAGCGTTTCATGACCCGGGCGCGCAACCGCATCTTCGGGCGTGCCATCGACCGTCATGACCTGCGCGGCGTGGTGCGTCGCATCAAGGCGGGCCATATCGTCTGGTACTCTCCGGACCAGGATTTCGGCCGCGACGTCAGCGTCTTCGCCCCCTTCTTCGGCGTGGAGGCGGCCAGCATCAAGCTCACCGCCAAGATCGCCAGGATGACCGGTGCGCCTGTGGTACCGCTGATGTTCCATCGCAACCCCGACAACCGTACCTACACCATCGAGTGCCATCCGCGTCTGGAGCCCTTTCCCACCGGCGACGATGTGGCCGACGCCGCCCGGGTCAACGCCTTTATCGAAACGGCGATCCGCAAGCACCCCGAGCAGTATCTGTGGCTGCACCGCCGCTTCAAGACCCGCCCCGAAGGCGCGGAAAGCCTGTATTGAAGCGCTGGGCGTGTCGCTGCGAGGCAACGTATTTTCCTTCAGGGTTTCGGTTCGTTACCAAGAGTAACTTGTTATTCTGTCGTCCAGCGGCAAGGCTGTAAGGGGAGCGTGGGGCGCAGGCTGGCCCCGCAGGATCACCGGATATCCCCGGAAAAGGAGGTTTCCATGCTTGGCAACGCCATGCTGTTCCTGATCATCGCCATTATCGCCGGCGTTCTCGGCTTCACCGGCATCGCCGGGGTTGCCACCTCGATCGCCCAGATCCTCTTCGTGCTCTTTCTGATCCTCTTCGTGGTGTCGCTGCTCTTCGGACGGCGCTGATGCCATAAGAAAACCCCACAACCGAGAAGGTTTGTGGGGTTTTCACTTGCCGCTTAGAGCTTACAGCTCCGGCGAAGCCGGTCAGGCGTCGATGCGCTTGTACTTCATGCGATGCGGGGTGTCATCGCCCACGCGCTTCCTGTGGTCCGCCTCGTACTCGGCGTAGTTGCCCTCGAAGAACTCCACGTGGGAGTCCCCCTCGAAGGCCAGGATGTGAGTCGCGATGCGGTCGAGGAACCAGCGGTCGTGGGAGATCACCATGGCACAGCCGGGGAAGGCCAGCAGGGCTTCCTCCAGGGCGCGCAGGGTCTCGATATCCAGGTCGTTGGAGGGCTCATCGAGGAGCAGCACGTTGGCGCCCTGCTTCAGGGTCTGGGCCAGCTGCAGGCGGCCGCGCTCACCGCCGGAGAGCTCGTTGAGGCGCTTCTGCTGGTCGTTGCCCTTGAAGTTGAAGCGACCCACGTAGGCTCGCGAGGAGACCTCGTAGCCGTTGATGTTGAGCATGTCCTGGCCGTCGGAGACCGCCTCCCACACCGTCTGCTTGTCGTCGAGGCCGTCGCGCAGCTGCTCCACGTAGGCGACATCGACGGTATCGCCGATCACCACCTCGCCGGCGTCGGGCTGCTCCTTGCCGGTGATCAGCTTGAACAGGGTCGACTTGCCCGCGCCGTTGCCGCCGACGATACCGATGATGGCACCCTTGGGCACGGTGAAGGAGAGGTTCTCGTAGAGCAGCTTGTCATCGAAGGCCTTGGAAACACCGTGGAACTCGATGACCTTGTCGCCCAGGCGCGGACCGGGCGGAATGTAGATCTCGTTGGTCTCGTTGCGCTTCTGGAAGTCGCCGGACTGCATCTCCTCGAAGCGGTTGAGGCGCGCCTTGCTCTTGGCCTGGCGGCCCTTGGCGTTGGAGCGCACCCACTCCAGCTCCTGCTTGATGGCCTTGTTCTTCGAGGCCTCCTGCTTGGCCTCCCGGGCCAGGCGCTGCTCCTTGGCCTCGAGCCAGCCGGAGTAGTTGCCCTCGAAGGGAATGCCCTGGCCGCGGTCGAGCTCGAGGATCCAGCCGGCCACGTTGTCGAGGAAGTAGCGGTCGTGGGTGATCGCCACCACGGTGCCGCTGTAGTCGTGCAGGAAGCGCTCCAGCCAGGCCACCGACTCGGCGTCCAGGTGGTTGGTGGGCTCGTCGAGCAGCAGCATGTCGGGGCTGGAGAGCAGCAGGCGGCAGAGCGCCACCCGGCGCCGCTCGCCGCCGGAGAGATGGCCGACGCGGGCCTCCCAGGGCGGCAGGCGCAGGGCCTCGGCGGCCACCTCGAGCTTGCGCTCCAGGTTGTGGGCGTCGGCGGCCTCGATGATGTTCTCGAGGCGCGCCTGCTCGGTGGCCAGGGCGTCGAAGTCGGCGTCCGGCTTGGCGTAGGCGGCATAGACGGCGTCGAGCTTCTCCTGGGCCTCCTTGATGGCGCCCAGAGCCTCCTCGACGGTCTCGCGGACGTTCTTGTCGTCGTCGAGCTCCGGCTCCTGGGGCAGGTAGCCGACGTTGATGCCCGGCATCGGCCGCGCCTCGCCCTCGTACTCGGTGTCGACCCCGGCCATGATGCGCAGCAGGGTGGACTTGCCGGCGCCGTTGAGGCCCAGCACGCCGATCTTGGCGCCAGGGAAGAAGGAGAGCGAGATGTCCTTGAGGATGTGCTTCTTGGGGGGCACGACCTTGCCCACCCGGTTCATGGTGTAGACGTATTGCGCCATGGGAACCCGTCGGTTGGAGGATTTGCAGTGGCCACGATGATAGTGGCCACCGCGTTCAAAGGCCAGCCGCGGCCCTACTCCTCTTCCTCGTCGATGGCCCAGTCGTCCTCGATGGCCCGCCGCAGGCGGCGCTCCTCGAGCAGGGCTTCCACGCGACGGCGGGCGCGCAGGGTGTCGGCGCGGTTGCTGCGGGGACGGGAATAGTCCTCGTCATTCACCGCTTCGGAAAAGTCTGCCTCGTCATCGAGGCTCGGTTCGAGAAGGTGTTCACGGCCCATGTGGTGTTCCTCCCATGGCCAGTGTCGACTCGCGTCGACGCATCACGCAATCGCTTCTCGTCCGCTGTGACCACCGGGGGCGGAACCCGAAGCGCCCAGACAGCAACCTGGCTGCCTGGGCGCTATATATCGTTACCGGCGCGGAAGCACAAGCCCCCGGCGAGACTTTTTCTCACCGCTCGGCTATGGTCGCCTCACTCCAGACCGTACTCGGTCTTGAGGCGCTCGAGCTCCAGCTGGGCCTCCACCCGCTCGGTGACATCCTTCTGCACCCCGATGTAGTAGGTGAGGTTATCGTCGTCGTCATGCACCGGCGTGATGGAGAGCTCGTTCCAGAACAGGGTGCCGTCCTTGCGGTAGTTGCGCAGCACGGTGCGGCAGGGGCGCCCCTCGGCGATGGCCTGGCGGATGGTGGCCAGCCCCTCCTGATCGCGGTCCTCGTTCTGCAGGAAACGACAATCCTGATAGAGGATCTCGTCGGCGCTGTAGCCGGTCAGACGCTCGAAGCCCTTGTTCACGTAGATCAGGATATTCTCGTCGCCTTCCTGCTCGGCGACCACGATGCCGTCCTCCGAGGCATCGACGATGCGCTCGAGCAGGTCCGGGCTGATCAGGGGAGATCGTTTCATTCTGGGCGTTCCTGTCGCGGATCCAGTCCTGGTCGCCCTGTCGGGCGACATGGGTGCTGCTTGGTTCATTACATCATGGCCAGGCGGCCAGCGGATTTCAACGCGGCGATCCGCCTATTCCACCTCGGGCAGGCGGCTGGCGCTGGCCGCCGCGGCCAGCGCCATCAGCGCCAGCGCTACCATCAGCGCCGCGCTGCCGAGCCACTGGGCGAGGGCACCTACGGCGCCACCCACCGCCAGCATCAGCACCCCGGTGATAGTGTTGGAGAGCGCCACATAGAGGGCGCGCCTGTCGCTGCCGGCCATGTCGACGATATAGGTCTTGCGGCCCAGGCGCACGCCGGAGTGGATGATCACCAGCAGCGCATAGACGACCGCATAGGGCCACACGGTCTGGCTCCAGGCCCCGGGCAGCCAGGCGATGGCGGCGGCCAGCAGGCAGCAGGCCGCCGCCCCGAGGCCGGCATCGCGCATCACCCGGCGGCTGGAGGCGTCGGCGCGCTTGCCCCACACCGGGCTCGCCACCATGCCGGCAAGCCCCGAGACCACGATCAGCACCCCGAGGCCGCCAAGCTCGGTGCCGCTCTGCTGCTGGCCGAGCAGCGCCACATAGGGCAGCGCCAGGGCGCTGGCCAGCAGCAGGGCCCGGGAGAGGTTGAAGTGCAGGAAGCCGCGATCCTCGCGCAGCAGGCGCAGGCCCAGCTTGATGCTGTCCCAGGCGTTCTCGCCGCCCTCCACGGCGCCGGGGGTCTCCGCAATGCGCGCCGCGCAGAGGGCGTTGAGGGCCCAGCCCAGGGCGGCGATGCCAAGCAGCACCGCCAGGGCCAGTTCCCCCGGGCGGTCGCCGAAGAGCATCAGCACGGCGCCGGCGGCCAGGGTCACGGCGCCGGCCACGCTGCCGCTCCAGCCCATCAGGGTGCCGCGGCGCTGCTTGCTGATGGTCTTGCCCAGCACGTCCTTGGTGGCCACCGAGGAGAGCCCCCGGGCGAGCGACAGCGCCACCAGCACCAGGAGCACCAGGCCGCCGCCGACGCCGCCTGTGCCGAACAGCGCCAGCAGGGCGAGCAGGGCGGCGGCCACCGCCTGCAGCAGCCCGCCGGCCACCCAGGCCCACTTGCGTTCGGGCCGGAGACGAATGAAGCCCGCCACGAAGAGCTGGGGGAGCAGGGCACCGGCCTCGCGGATCGGCACCAGCAGGCCCACCATCCAGAGCGGCGCGCCGATCACCCCCATCAGCCAGGGCAGCACCAGGCGGGCGCTGGAGAGCTCGTCGGCGAGCTTGTTGCCCAGCGAGGCCACCAGGTGCAGGAAGAAGTTGCGCGGCTGCTCGTCGCAGGCCTCGTCCGGGATGTCCTTGCACATCCGGCTGTCCTCGTCGCCGGTCAGCCACTCGTAGAGGCGGGACTGGCTGATCTCGGGTGCGGCCATGGGGGCTCCTCGCTGGTGACTGCTCCCCGCCCTAACGGGCGAGGCTTCCCATTTCTAAGGCAGCAGCCGGCGACGTGCCGGACTTACGCAAGCCTCCATGGGCAGAGACGGACAGCCCTTCCGCCTTCAATTGGATGATGCCTTGCTGCTTGATGTTCAACGCCGCGTTGATGTCCCGGTCGTGCTGCGTGTGGCATGCCGGGCACTCCCACGACCGGACACTCAACGGCATAATGTCCACCTTGTGATGGCAGACATGGCAGGTCTTGGAGCTGGGAAACCATGGGGCGATCTTGACGAGATGCTTGCCCTGCTCCTCGGTCTTGTAGTGCAGCTTGGTGATCAAGGCATACCAGGACGCATCGCCGATGTGCTTGGCGAGTCTGCGGTTCTTCATCATGTTGCCGACCTTCAGCGTCTCGACGATCACCGCTTGGTTGTCGTCAACAATCTGTCGAGAGAGCTTGTGCTGGAAGTCGTGGCGGGCATTGGCGACCCGCTCGTGCGCCTTGGCGACGAGTAACCGTGCCTTGGCTCGATTCGCGCTGCCCTTCTTTGTGCGGGACAACGCCTGCTGTTTGCGCTTGAGGTTCTTCTGCGCCTGCTTGAGGAAGCGCGGATTGGCGATCTTGCGCCCGGTGGAGTCAATGGCCAGGTGCGACAGCCCCATATCCAGGCCCACGACCTTGGCGGCGTCAATGTCCTTCAGCGGTGCCGGGGCGGCCTGCTCTGTTTCAAACAGCAACGAGGCGTAGTGCTTGCCGGTGACGGTACGGGTCAGAGTGATGCTTTTCAGTCTGCCCTCGACCTTGCGATGCACCCTGGCCTTGATCGGTCCGAGCTTGGGCACCTTGATCCAGTCGTCGCCGGCCTTGACGCCGACGCAGTGATAGCTGGACTGTTTGCCCCGCTTGCTCTTGAAGCGCGGATGGCCGGCCTTCTGCTTGGGGTCGAAGAAGCGTTGGAAGGCATGATCGAGGTGCAGGCACGCCTGCTGGAGGGCGATGGAGTCAGCCTCTTTCAGCCAGCCGTACTTGCGCGATGTCTTGGCGACCGGCAGCAGCTTCTTGATGTCGTGCTTGGCGCTCAACGACTGGCCGTGGCGTTGGTAGCGATGGGACATGATGCGAAGGCCGGTGTTATAGACGAAGCGCACCGCGCCGAACTGGCGGTTCAGGAACACCGCCTGCTCGGTCGTAGGGTAGATGCGTATCTTCGTGGCCTTCAGCATAGCCATCTGCCAGATGCTGGATGTATACACAGCTTATGCCGACTGGCCAAGTGCTGCAAACCCAGCAGTGCTATCGCGCTACCCGCTTGTATCCCCGCCCGAGTGGGCGAGGGTTTACGCGGATTTTTGCTAAAGCGTGAAAAGCTGCACTTTACGTTAACGTCAACCTGATCTAGTCTTGTGCCATCACGGTTTCACCACCCGACACGACCCGTCGTGCGCGCCCGGATGACCACCCTATCAGCCGGGCACCGCGACCACCGACAAGAATGGAGCCACGCTCATGCATACGCCCTTCAAGCCCCTCGACTTCGGCCTCGACGACGAACTGAACATGCTGCGCGACCAGGTGAACGCCTTCGCCCGCGACGAGATCGCCCCGCGCGCCGCCGAGATCGACGAGAAGAACGAGTTCCCCAACGACCTCTGGCAGAAGTTCGGTGACATGGGCCTGCTCGGCATCACCGTCTCCGAGGAAGATGGCGGCACCGGCATGGGCTACCTGGCGCACTGTATCGCCCTGGAGGAGATCTCCCGGGCCAGCGCCTCCGTCGGCCTCTCCTACGGCGCCCACTCCAACCTCTGCGTCAACCAGCTCAAGATCAATGCCAGCCCCGAGCAGAAGGCCAAGTACCTGCCCAAGCTGATGAGCGGCGAGCACGTCGGCGCGCTGGCCATGTCCGAGCCGGGCGCCGGTTCCGACGTGGTCTCCATGAAGCTGCGGGCCCGCAAGGAGGGTGACAAGTACATCCTCAACGGCAACAAGATGTGGATCACCAACGGCCCCGACGCCGACGTGCTGGTGGTCTACGCCAAGACCGACCCGGACGCCGGCTCCAAGGGCATCACCGCCTTCATCATCGAGAAGGGCATGCCCGGCTTCTCCACCGCTCAGAAGCTCGACAAGCTCGGCATGCGCGGCTCCAACACCTGCGAGCTGGTGTTCCAGGACTGCGAAGTGCCGGAAGAGAACGTACTGGGCGAGGTGGGCAAGGGCGTGCGCGTGCTGATGAGCGGCCTGGACTACGAGCGCACCGTGCTGGCCGCCGGCCCCATCGGCATCATGCAGGCCGCCATGGACATCGTGGTGCCCTACATCCACGAGCGTCAGCAGTTCGGCCAGTCCATCGGCGAATTCCAGCTGGTGCAGGGCAAGATCGCCGACATGTACACCACCCTGAACGCCTGCCGCGCCTACCTCTACGCCGTGGCCGCCGGCTGCGACCGTGGCCAGACCTCCCGCAAGGATGCCGCCGGCGTGATCCTCTACTGCGCGGAGAAGGCCACCCAGGTCGCCCTGGACGCCATCCAGCTGCTGGGCGGCAACGGCTACATCAACGAGTACCCCACTGGTCGCCTGCTGCGCGACGCCAAGCTCTACGAGATCGGCGCCGGCACCAGCGAGATCCGCCGCATGCTGATCGGCCGCGAGCTGTTCAACGAGTCTGCCTGACAGGCCATTGGCTCCCTGTAGGAGCCCGATTTATCGGGCGATGGCGCCGAAAATCGCCCGGGAGACCCGGGCTCCTACAGCGGATATTCCAGCGTTGATAGATAAATTCAAGGATTTGCCATGAGCATCCTGCAGACCCAGATCAATCCGCGCAGCGACGGCTTCCAGGCCAACGAGGCTGCAATGCGCGCCGAGGTGATGAAGCTGCGTGAGCTGACCGCCGCCATCGCCCAGGGCGGCGGCGAGAAGGCACGCGTGCGCCACGAGTCCCGCGGCAAGCTCTTCGTGCGCGACCGCATCGACCACCTGATCGACGAGGGCTCCCCCTTCCTGGAGTTCTCGGCGCTGGCCGCCCATGAGGTCTACGACTCCGCGGTGCCCGCCGCCGGCGTGGTGACGGGCATCGGCCGTGTCTCCGGCGTCGAGTGCGTGATCGTCGCCAACGACGCCACCGTCAAGGGCGGCACCTACTTCCCGCTCACGGTGAAGAAGCACCTCCGCGCCCAGGAGATCGCCCGCAAGCACCGCCTGCCGTGCATCTACCTGGTCGACTCCGGCGGCGCCTTCCTGCCCCGCCAGGACGAGGTCTTCCCCGACCGCGACCACTTCGGCCGCATCTTCTATAACCAGGCGACGCTGTCCGCCGAGGGCATCCCGCAGATCGCCGTGGTGATGGGCTCCTGCACCGCCGGCGGCGCCTACGTGCCGGCCATGGCCGACGAGTCGATCATCGTCCGCGAGCAGGGCACCATCTTCCTGGGCGGCCCGCCCCTGGTGAAGGCCGCCACCGGCGAGAGCATCAGCGCCGAGGACCTGGGCGGCGCCGACGTCCACGCCAAGAAGAGCGGCGTGGCCGACCACTACGCCGAGAACGACGCTCACGCCCTGCAGCTCTGCCGGGCCTGCGTGTCGCGGCTCAACTGGCAGAAGCGCGGCCAGCTCAAGATGCAGGAACCCAAGCCCCCGCGCCTGGATCCGGCCGAGCTCTACGGCATCGTCGGCACCGATCTCAAGAAGCCCTACGACGTGCGCGAGGTGATCGCCCGCATCGTCGACGACTCCGACTTCGACGAGTTCAAGCGCTACTACGGCGATACCCTGGTCACCGGCTTCGCCCATATCCACGGCTACCCGGTGGGCATCGTCGCCAACAACGGCGTGCTCTTCTCCGAATCCGCCGTGAAGGGCGCGCACTTCATCGAGCTCTGCGCCCAGCGAAAGATCCCGCTGATCTTCCTGCAGAACATCACCGGCTTCATGGTGGGCTCCAAGTACGAGCACGAGGGCATCGCCAAGCACGGCGCCAAACTCGTCACCGCGGTGGCCTGCGCCAAGGTGCCCAAGTTCACCGTGCTGATCGGCGGCAGCTTCGGCGCCGGCAACTACGGCATGTGCGGCCGCGCCTTTGAGCCCAACCTGCTGTTCATGTGGCCCAACGCCCGCATCTCGGTGATGGGCGGCGAGCAGGCCGCTGGCGTGCTGGCCCAGGTCAAGCGCGAGCAGATCGAGCGCGAGGGCCGCGAGTGGAGCCAGGAGGAGGAAGAGGCCTTCAAGCAGCCCACCCGCGAGCAGTACGAGCACCAGGGCCACCCCTACTACGCCAGTGCGCGGCTGTGGGACGACGGCGTGATCGACCCGGCCCAGACCCGCGACGTGCTGGGGCTGTCGCTGGCCGCGGCCATGAATGCCGAGGTCGAAGAGACCAAGTTCGGCGTGTTCCGGATGTAATCCTCCTGCGCCGCCAGGAGGAGTGTAGGAGCCCGATTTATCGGGCGAATGGCATCCGGATCGCCGGATAAATCCAGCTCCTACTGGGACAACGTAGAGACTATCGCAATGTCAGAGACAACCTTTTCCAGACTGGAGCTCGACAACCGCGGCGTGGCCTGGCTGACGCTGGAGCGCCCCGAGGTCCACAACGCCTTCGACGACAGCCTGATCGCCGAGCTCAACGCCCACCTGGAGCGTCTTCGCGACGCCGCCCATCACGGCGAGGTGCGCGCGGTGGTGCTGGGCTCCGAGGGCAAGAGCTTCTCCGCCGGGGCCGACCTCGGCTGGATGAAGCGCATGGTGGAGTACGATTTCGAGGGCAACCTGGCGGATTCGCGCAAGCTTTCCGCCCTAATGCACGGGCTCGACACCTTGCCCTGCCCCACCCTCTGCCGCGTGCAGGGTGCCGCCTTCGGCGGCGCCGTGGGCCTGGCCGCCTGCTGCGATATCGTCGTCGCCTCCGAGAAGGCCAAGTTCTGCCTCTCCGAGGTGAAGATCGGCCTGTCGCCCGCGGTGATCAGCCCCTACGTGCAGCGTGCCCTGGGCAAGCGCCAGATGCGCCGCTACGCCCTCACCGCCGAGGTGATGGACGCCACCACCGCCCTGGCGCTCGGCCTCGTTCATCGCCTCGCCCCCCACGACGAGCTCGACGCCGCCGTGGAGGCCATGCTCGACATCCTGCTGGGCGGCTCGCCCCAGGCCCAGCGCGCCACCAAGGCGCTGCTGGCCGAGGTGGCCCGCGAGCCCGACAGCAAGGCCACCCGCGAGCACACCTGCCGGGTGATCTCCGAGCTGCGCGTAAGCCGGGAAGGCCAGGAAGGCCTGGCCAGCTTCTTCGAGAAGCGCCGCCCCGCCTGGACAAACGACAGCGACAACCGTGTCGCCGACAACGGTGTCGCCGAAAACAATGCCGCGGAGCCCCGCTCATGACCTCTGAAGTGAAGAAATTCGATACCCTGCTGGTCGCCAACCGCGGCGAGATCGCCTGCCGGGTGATGCGCACCGCGCGCGCCATGGGCCTGCGCACCGTGGCCGTCTACTCCGACGCCGACGCCAATGCACGCCACGTGCGCGAGGCCGACGAGGCCGTGCGCCTCGGCCCCGCCGCCGCCCGCGAGAGCTACCTCAAGGTCGAGGCGGTGATCGAGGCGGCGCGCCGCACCGGCGCCGGCGCTATCCACCCCGGCTACGGCTTCCTCTCCGAGAACGGCCCCTTCGTGGAGGCCCTCGAGAAGGCCGGCATCACCTTCGTCGGCCCGCCCGCCTCTGCCATCGCCGCCATGGGCGACAAGTCCGCCGCCAAGGAGCGCATGTCCCACGCCGGCGTGCCCCTGGTGCCGGGCTACCACGGCGACGATCAGGATGACGCCCTGCTCAAGAGCGAGGCCGACAAGATCGGCTACCCGGTGCTGCTCAAGGCCAGCGCCGGCGGCGGCGGCAAGGGCATGCGCGTGGTGGAATCCGCCGCGGGCTTCCAGGCCGCCCTGGACGGCTGCCGCCGCGAGTCCCAGGCCGCCTTCGGCGACCAGCGCATGCTGATCGAGAAGTACCTGACCCAGCCGCGCCACGTGGAGGTCCAGGTGTTCTGCGACAGCCACGGCAACGGCGTCTACCTCTTCGAGCGCGACTGCTCCGTGCAGCGCCGCCACCAGAAGGTACTCGAGGAAGCTCCGGCCCCGGGCATGAGCGCCGAGCTGCGCCGCGAGATGGGCGAAGCCGCCGTGCGCGCCGCCCGCGAGATCGGCTACGTGGGCGCCGGCACCGTGGAGTTCCTGCTGGATGCGGACGGCTCCTTCTTCTTCATGGAGATGAACACCCGCCTGCAGGTGGAGCACCCGGTCACCGAGATGATCACCGGCCAGGACCTGGTCGAGTGGCAGCTGCGCGTGGCCATGGGCGAGCGGCTGCCGCTGGCCCAGGATGAGCTGACCATCACCGGCCACAGCTTCGAGGCGCGCCTCTACGCCGAGGACCCGGAGCAGGACTTCCTGCCCGCCACCGGCCGCCTGGACCGCTTCGCCCTGGACCTGGTGGGCGCCGGCCTGGACCCCGCCAAGGTGCGCCTGGACAGCGGCGTGGAGAGCGGCGACGTCGTCTCCATGCACTACGACCCCATGCTCGCCAAGCTGATCGTCCACGGTGACGACCGCGACCAGGCGCTGGCCACCCTCAATCGGGCCCTGGCCGCGCTGGACGTGCAAGGGGTGGTCACCAACCGCGCCTTCCTGCAGCGCCTGGCCACCCACCCCGCCTTCAAGGGCTGCGAGCTCGACACCCGCTTCATCGAGAAGCACGAGGAGAGCCTCTTCGCGCCGCGCGAGATCACCACCGAGGCCTATGCCGCCGCGGCGCTGATCGGCCTCAAGCAGCTGGCCCGCGAGTGCGAGAGCGACTCCCCCTGGGATCGCCACGACGGCTTCCGCCTCAACGCGCCGCACACCATCCGCCTGGCCCTTTGCGCCACCGGCCAGAACCTGACCAATGCCCAGGCGCCGGACGCCGAAGGCGTGGTGATCGTGGAAGGCACCCGAGAGACCGACGCCGACCCCTGGCACCTGACCATCGGCGATACCACCCTCACCGCCCGCCTGCAGCACCTGGAAGGCGACGCCGTGGCGGTGACCCTCGACGGCCACCGCCGCCGCCTGCAGGCCCGCCTGGGCGAAAACGGCGTGGTGGTGATGGCCGACCCGAGCGGAGAGACCCGCCTGTTCTGGCGCCGCATCGACGCCATCGACCACGGCCAGCACGAGGCGGAATCCACCCTCACCGCGCCCATGCACGGCACCGTGGTGGCGCTGCTGGTGGAGCCGGGCCAGAAGGTGGAGAAAGGCATGCCGCTGATGGTCATGGAAGCCATGAAGATGGAGCACACCATGTCCGCCCCCGCCGATGGCCACGTGGCGAGCTTCCACTTCGCCGCCGGCGACACCGTGGGCCAGGGCGACGTGCTGCTCGAATTCGCCCCGGAGGAGTAACGTCAAGGCTCCTGCAGGGCCTACCCCGGCCCCTGTAGGAGCCCGATTTATCGGCGAATGGGCGAATCACGCCTCAGGCGCCCTGCAGAACCATCGGAGAACTCCCAATGGCATTCCCCCAACACGTCCGCCTGGTCGAGGTCGGCCCCCGCGACGGCCTGCAGAACGAGCCCGAGCCGATCAGCACCGCTACCAAGCTGGAGCTGATCGACCGCCTGGGCGCGGCCGGCCTCAGCTACATCGAGGCGGCCAGCTTCGTCTCGCCCAAGTGGGTGCCGCAGATGGCCGACCACCGCGAGGTGATGCAGAACCTCGCCCGGCTGGATGGCGTCACCTACGCGGCGCTGACCCCCAACCTCAAGGGGCTGGAAGCGGCGCTGGAGTGTGGCGTCGAGGAGGTAGCGGTCTTCGGCGCCGCCTCCGAGGCCTTCTCCCAGAAGAACATCAACTGCTCCGTGGCCGAGTCCCTGGCGCGCTTCGAGCCGGTGCTGGAGCGCGCCCAGGCCGCCGGCGTGCGGGTGCGCGGATACGTCTCCACCGTGCTGGGCTGCCCCTACGAGGGCGAGATCGCCCCCGCCAAGGTGGCCGAAGTCTCGAAAGCGCTCTATGAAATGGGCTGCTACGAGATCTCGCTCGGCGACACCATCGGCGTAGGCACCCCCCTCAAGGCCAAGCGCATGCTCGAGGCGGTGAGCCGCGAGGTGCCCATGGAGAAGCTCGCCGCCCACTTCCACGACACCTACGGCCAGGCGCTGGCCAACCTCTACGCGGTGCTGGAGGAAGGCATCGCGGTCGTCGACAGCTCCGTCGCCGGCCTCGGCGGCTGCCCCTACGCCAAGGGCGCCTCCGGCAACGTGGCGAGCGAAGACGTGGTCTACCTGCTCAACGGCTTGGGCATCGAGACCGGCATCGATCTCGACAAGCTGGCCGACACCGGCACCTGGATCACCCAGACCATCGGCCGGCCCAACCGCTCCAAGGTGGGGGTGGCACTGGCGGCCAGATAATCGCAACGCCAACACGCAAAAGCCCCGAGCCAGTTGACTGACTCGGGGCTTTTTTTTGGGCAGTTTAACGCTTACAGCACGGGCAAATTTGTAGCGCAGCGGAAAATTTGTCCCTGTGCCTGTGATTGTTAGGGCTTCTATCCCTACGGGGCATCAAGGCACTCCTCAATCAACTTTTCCATGTAGGAAACCAGCGCTTCAAAACGCTCCTGCTTCCCCCATCGATCCTCAATCATTCCCAGGTAACCTTCTCGCGCATATTTCAATAGCATTTTATGTTGAGGAGGTACCTGCTTTTCCGCCCACTCCGCAGCCGCATCTTTCGGAGCAATATTGCCGGTAGCAGCGGTCAGCCACATACGTGATAGGGTCAGAACGACATTGCGTTCATCTCCCGCTGCCTCAGCCAGAAGACCGGGCAAGGAATCACGGATTGCCCGTCGGATATCAGTCATTGGCACCGGCTCGAAAACCTTTTCAGCAGAGCTCCCATACAGCGGCAGGCTGTTATCGATCACTTTCTTCAGAACAACTGCAAGATCAGGATCGCGGATTGGTTCCGGGACATTTCCGGCCTCAAACTCCTCTCGCAACCACTCACCGTATACAAACTCAGCCCGAGGCGGGAATTGCCAAGGTACGACATCTGAAACCGTCATCACAGTTAGCTCTAGCGGCCTGATGGCTTGTGGATTCCCAATCGCGCCGGATACGCTCATTAACTGAGATACCAAGGCTTTTCTCTGCTCAAAGGTAGGCGGGTCAGAGACTGCAACCAAGATATCTACGTCGCTGTCGCGCTTTAAACCACCAACGACAGCAGAGCCGAAGAGATAAATGCCGATGATCGAATCACCAAGCACACCTTCAACAACTGACTGTGCCCGTTTCGCTTCATCTGGTATCTCTATATTTGCCATTATTCTCCGGGAGTTCCTCTCGCCCTAACGCCCACATAAGCGGCGCGAGGAACGAGCGTCCGGCGACCGATAGGGAGCGAATTTAATGTGCTTGTTAGGCTTTGTCCGAAAACTCGAATTTGCTAATGTCACCTATGCCGCAGCAGCATAGGTGACCCATGGCAGGACGCTACGAGATCTCCGACAACGGCTGGGCCCTCATCGAGGACATCGTGTCGCCGCCGCAGAGGACGGGGCGCCCCCGCCGTGATGACCGCCAGGTATTGAACGGCATCTTCTGGATTCTCTGTTCGGGCGCCAAGTGGCGAGATCTACCCGAGCGCTACGGCCCCTGGAAGACGGTCTATGATCGTTTTCGTCAGTGGCGCGATGATGGAACCTTCGAGGCTGTCCTGGCTCGTCTCCAGCTCCGCTTGCGAAAGGATGGCCTGATGGATCTGGACACCTGGATGATCGATTCGACGTCGATCCGCGCCACCCGGGCCGCCTCTGGAGGCGGCAAAAAGGGGGGCACCAAGAACCCGTAGACCATGCCCTGGGCCGCAGCCGCGGCGGTCTGACCACCAAGATCCACATGGTTTGTGACCGGAATGGTTGGCCACTGACGTTCACCTTGTCACCCGGGCAGGACTCGGATACTCGGCACTTCATCTCCACCATGGAGCACGTTCATCTGCCTGGGGCCAATGGTCGGCCCCGCAAGCGCTGCCGCTTCATCGTGGCAGACAAGGGCTATGATAGTGATCCGCTTCGCCGCTACTGCGATCGGCACCGCATGAAGCCGATCATTGCCCGGCGCAAGATGAAGCGAAAACCGCGCCCTGGCGCCCCGAGGGGCTTTGACAAGCCCCGCTATCGAGATCGAAACATCATCGAGCGCTGTTTCGGCTGGATCAAGGAGCTGCGGAGGGTCTGCACGCGATACGACAAGTTGGCCAGCAGCTTCAGGGCCATGGTATGCCTGGCGTGCATAGACCGTTGCCTACGTGCAGACTTTTCGGACAAAGCCTAGGTATATTTTACCTGCCCCAATCATGCAATCCGCCATCTGAAGAGATCCACATTCCATCGCCTAGGTATGCTGGTCCTCCATCACCATCCGAGCAAGCATCATAGATGTCCAACATTTCATTTCTAGATGCCTGTTTTTCACGAGCTTGCTGTTTCAGCTCTTCTGTTCTTTTATCGCTTCTGCCTTGAGGAATGAAATAGCGCTCCAAATCAGCTTCATTTTCTATAAAGCTTTTTGAAAATCGGAGTATGCCCTCGAATAGATTGAATGTAGTGTGAGCTAAAAAGTGCTGAACCATTTTTCCTTCATTGAAGGATATCTCATGCATGCTATAAGGCTTAACTATTTGGTTGTCAACGCGAGGAAGCATCTGAATATCTATTCCGTTTTTCCTAACAAAAATGTACGCAACATTGGATTTGTTGGCAAAACCCAAAACAGTTCGGTATTGTCGTCGCTTTGACTTAACCGGAACCCATCCGTGTGATTTAAGCCCTTTAATAAATACGTCAGAGCTTGATACGCCATAAACAAGAGGAGCTCCTTTTGGTAAAACAATTTCACCATTAGAGCGATGCTCTATCTCGTCTGCTTTACACTCAATTCTGCCATTGCAATCCCAATTTAAATATTTTAGATTCTGAACTATTGCAGGCCTTAGTTTTCCATCCGTCCTACGAACTATCACCTTATCACCTTGCTTAATATCAGTGCGGAAACATTGCACAGGAAATTCCCTTGTTGAATCCTCGAACGAAATAAAAGCAATTATGTAGCTCATAAATAATCCTTTGCCTTAGCTTTGGCAGATCAAGATCAGCCTAACGCCGTGTTTTGGGGCGCCGGAACGCCAGCGGTGGCGTCCCAGCAGCGCGGCCTTTTAGCGATGCGACAACAACACCTTGTTAGGCAATCTAGAACACATACCCAAGATCGCCAGCCAACGCAGCATACTGAGAATCACGGTAGCCGAGAGGGTGTGTTTCTTTACCCGCGGGAGTCACCTTGGCCTGACCGATAATTTTGAACTCTTCTTGTATTGCCTTTGCATCAGCTTGCGTGGCTACGCAAATTAGAAAGCCGCCTTTAACTTTTGTTGCCGACCAGTCACCCGCCAGATATGCAGAACACCATTCACAGAATAAGCCGTATGGAGTAGGCAGTTTTCTGCCATTCTTATCAAGCTCTATCCCTTTCGGCAAACTGGCTGATATAGGAGCCATAAAACATATTCTCTGCCGATGAGTATCAATAAATTTATTCCATCCTAGTTTTGCCACATTATTTCCTTAGTGATTTTTGCCTAACAGGTATTAGACAGCGTGCTCGTTTATTGACTTGAACGAGCACGCGCGTTCAACAATCTTATCATCGCAAGCTTTTACCAGCTAACACCTTGATTTCATTATTCCCAAAGAAAAACTTGGCCACCTATACAAAATTCGCACGCTTGCGCGTTTTGCCAGCGTCAATAATACTGTATGAACATCCATGCATCGGGAGGACGGGAGTATGGATACGCACAGCAAACCGCCGAAGCTGATGGACCGGATCAGGGCCACCCTGCGGGTGAAACGTTACAGCCCGCGTACCGAAAAGACCTACTGCTACTGGATACGCTACTTCATTCGCTTCCACGGAGTCCGGCATCCCGCCGGCATGGGCGGCGCGGAGGTCCGCGCCTTCCTGGAACATTTGGCAGTGGAGCGGCGGGTAGCGGCGGCCACGCAGAATCAGGCGCTGAATGCCCTTGTGTTCCTCTATCGGCACGTACTCGATCAGCCCTTGGGAGATATCGGAGAGTTCTCACGTGCCAAGCGCCCTCGTCGGCTTCCGGTGGTGCTTTCTCACGAGGATGTCATGCGCGTGTTGAGCCATCTATCTGGCCCCATGCACCTGATGTCTACCTTGATGTATGGCTCAGGGCTGCGCCTCATTGAGACGTGCCGATTGCGTGTCCGCGATATCGACTTCGAACGCCAGATCATAACGGTGAGAGCAGGCAAGGGCGACAAGGACAGAACCACCCTACTCCCTGGGATCAGCATTCCCGCCCTACAGCTCAGAATAACGGCGGCCAAACATCAGCTTGACGATCGCCTGCAGCATGGGAGCGTGCCGGTGATACTGCCCCACGCGCTCGATCGCAAGTACCCCAATGCCGGTGTCTCGCTGGCCTGGCAGTGGCTCTTCCCCGCCAGCCGCCCTTGCTTCGACGATACCGGAAAGGTCGTGCTACATCATATCCATCCGTCAGCGGTGCAAAGAGCGGTGAGACAGGCCATGCGTGCTGCTTCACTTACCCGTCCAGGCTCTTGCCATACCCTCCGGCACAGCTTCGCCACTCAGCTTCTGAACCAGGGCACGGATATCCGCACGGTACAAGAGTTGCTTGGCCACAAGAGCGTAGAAACCACCCAGATCTACACTCATGTACTGGGCAAAGGCTTTGCGGGAGTACGAAGCCCTCTTGGGTGAGGGTGCGTTTGGGAGCCGGGACATGCTACCGCCCCTACCTGGGCATGTTCACGGCCTGCAGCCATCCATGCGGTAGTCATTGAGCGTCGCGCTGTGCCTTCCTGGCTCCCTGCGAGTTATTCATTATCGTGAGCCTATGTGAGCCGGTACGGCGTTGCAAAGTCGAGTTTAGTAGCAAGGGCAGCCTCCACCGCCTGTTCGGCGTGGATGGCGGTGGTGTCGAAGAGGGGAACGTCCGTATCGTCGGCCTGGATCAGCAGCCCGATCTCCGTGCAGCCGAGGATGACGCCCTGGGCGCCCTGCCCGGCCAGCGAGGCCACGATCTCAAGGTACTCAGCTTTGGAATCCGCCCGTATCTCGCCACGGCAGAGCTCGTCGTAGATGACGGCATGCACCCGCTCGCGCTGCGCGGCATCGGGAATCAACACCCGAATGCCCTGCGCCTCCAGGCGCTCGCGATAGAAAGCCTGCTCCATGGTGAAGCGGGTGCCGAGCAGCCCCACCCGGGTCACGCCCTGCCGGTGCAGCGCCTTGGCGGTGGCATCGGCGATGTGCAGCAGGGGAATCTCGACGGCCTGCTCGAGCTGCGGGGCGACCTTGTGCATGGTGTTGGTGCACAGCACCAGGAAGTCGGCGCCGGCCGCCGCCAGGGAGCGGGCCGCCGCGCCGAGGATCTGGGCGGTGGCCGCCCAGTCGCCGCGGCGCTGCAGCGCCTCGATCTCGGCGAAGTCCACGCTGTAGAGCACCAGCCGGGCGGAGTGCAGCCCGCCCAGCCGCGCCTTCACCCCCTGGTTGATGAGCCGGTAGTAGGTCTGGGTCGATTCCCAGCTCATGCCGCCGATCAGCCCTATGGTCTTCATCCTCTCCCCTCCTCTATCCAGAGCCCAGAGCGTTGTGCAGGAAGGGGCCACAACACAAGGCCCCCGAGTCAATGAATGACTCGGGGGCCCTATGGGGTCAGGTTCAATGGGGGAGCCCGGTAGAGCCGGGACGCTCATACCGCTCGCTCTCCCCCGCCCTGTTCCCCTTTCCTGCTACTCGGGCTTGCGCGCCAGCAGGGTGGCGAACTGCAGCTGTGCGCCATGGTGCATGGTCCCCACGTCCTCGTTGTACTTGACCAGCTCCCAGCCCGCATAGGCCTCGCGCAGCTGCCCCTCTCCCAGGGTAAAGGGGAAGCGAACCGGACAGGGATGGGCGTCGGTATCCATGGCACAGACGATCACGTTGTAGCCGCCCGGCAGGGTGTGCGCCTGCATGTCGGCGATCACCGCCTCGACGCGCGCCGGGTCGAGGAACATCAGGGTGACGGTGCTGACGATCAGCCCGTAGTCCGCGTCCAGGGCGGCACGGTTGATGTCGTATACCCGGGCATCGATAGTCTCGATTCCCTCCCGATTCACGATCTGCTGCAGCATGTCGATGGCACCGGGGTTGTTGTCCACCGCGGTCACCTCGAAGCCGAGCTGGCTCAGGTAGAGGGCGTTGCGCCCGTTGGAGCAGCCCATGTCCAGGGCGCTGCACGGCGCTACCAGCCGGCATGTCTCGGCCACTTCGCTATGCACGGGATTCAGGCCGTAACGGCTGTTCAGATCTGACGACATCGTATCCACCTTGCCTCTCCATAAGATGCATGTATTTTACTCTTTTAAGGGCGCAGTGACATAGCGATCGCCAATCCATTCGCGGCTCGGATCGTCGGGGCGCGCTAGAACCTGGGATTGATGCTCAAGGAGAGCATCGCCGAGAGCTGGCACAGCGGCCTGCCGGACGCCTGCTGCAACGCGTTGAAGGCGTCCTGTACCCGCTGCCGGTCGCGCTGGCTCGTGGGCGCCTGGTCCACGATGCCGGCGGCGACCAGGCGGGCCACCACATCGCTGGTCAGCAGGAAGGTGTCCTTGCCGACCAGGCGCAGGAAGCCGGCAGCGGAGCGTCCCCCCAGGCGCGCGCCACGCCTGGCCAGCAGGCGCCATAGACCGACGATGTCAGTGCTCGGCCAGTCGGCGATGAACTCGGCAAAGCTTCCGCCCTGCTCCTGGCGAATATCCAGGATGAACTGCGCGTTCCGGGGGATGGTCTGCAGCTTGGTGCGATGGCGGATGAGGCGCTCATCCTGCATGAAGCCTTCGATCTGCTCCGGGGTGAGCAGCACCAGGGTCTCGGGCACGAACCCCCAGAAGGCCTCCTCGAAGGCGGGCCACCTGGCATCGACCACCGCGTGTTGCATGCCGGCCCGGAACACCCGCTGGCTCATGGCGGAAAGGTAGCGGTCATCCCCCAGCTGCTTCAGCTCGTCGGCCGTCAGCGCCCTGGGCAGGAAGGCCTCCATGGCCTCGTCGGATTCGAAGCGCTGGCGAACCCTGTCATGGAGCCATCGGTAATCCAGTGTCATGTCGGCCTCGCTGTGCCTGTTCCATCACGCTCCTCCACGTCCAACCCGATGAATCCGCCGGACTGGCGGCGCCACAGGGCGGCATAGAGACCGTCTCGCGCCAGCAGCTCCTGGTGGGTGCCGCTCTCGACGATCTGACCCTCGTCGATCACCACCAGGCGGTCGAGCATGGCGATGGTGGAGAGCCGGTGGGCGATGGCGATCACCGTCTTGCCCTCCATCAGGGTGTAGAGCTGCTCCTGGATCGCCGCCTCCACCTCGGAATCCAGCGCCGAGGTGGCCTCGTCCAGCACCAGGATGGGGGCGTTCTTGAGCAGCACCCGGGCGATGGCGATGCGCTGGCGCTGCCCGCCGGAGAGCTTCACGCCGCGCTCGCCCACATGGGCATCCAGGCCGCGGCGTCCCTGCAGGTCCACCAGGTCGTCGATGAAGGTGTCGGCGTGGGCGCGGCGCACCGCCTCGAGGATCGCCTCCTCGCTGGCCTCCGGGCTGCCGTAGCGGATGTTGTCGCGCAACGAGCGGTGCAGCAGCGAGGTGTCCTGGGTGACCATGCCAATATGGCGGCGCAGCGACTCCTGGGTGACGCCGGCGATATCCTGGCCGTCGATCAGGATGCGCCCGCCCTCCAGGTCATAGAAGCGCAGCAGCAGGTTGGCCAGCGTCGACTTGCCCGCCCCGGAGCGGCCGATCAGCCCCACCTTCTCGCCCGGGGCGATGGTGAGGTCGAGGCCGTCGAAGACGCGTTTCGCCTGGCCATCCGGGCGCTCGTAGCCGAAGCGCATCGCCTCGAAGCGGATCTCGCCGCGGGGCACCGCGAGCGCCGGCGCCCCGGGGGCGTCCTGGATCGCGGGCTCCCGGGCGATGGTGTTGAGGCCGTCCTGCACGGTGCCGATGTTCTCGAACAGGCTCGCCACCTCCCAGAGAATCCAATCGGACATGAAGCGGATGCGCATCACCAACGCGATGGCCACGGCGATGGTGCCGAGCGACACCGCCTCCAGGTACCAGGCGCCGATGGCGATGGCCGCGACGCTCGCCAGCAGCAGGGAGTTGAGCAGGGTCAGGGTCACGGTGAGGCCGGTGGCCAGGCGCATCTGGCGATGCACCGTGCCCATGAAGCCCTCCATGGCGTC
>WPCH01130639.1_pt1 | contig 26041 bp, 30 predicted proteins | sample 5399881 | NCBI WGS metagenome assembly WPCH01 (sample SAMN12869468, study PRJNA574797) | sludge metagenome | isolation source: wastewater treatment of pH5 | place: China:Beijing | collected 2019-05-20
AAACAAGTCTGCTACGCTAAGCAGACGAAATCGCTATGAAGAAATTCAAGCGATCGCTTTTGGTCAAGCGAATAAGAGCATAAGGTGAATGCCTTGGCACTAGGAGCCGACGAAGGACGTGGCAAGCTGCGAAAAGCTGCGGGAAGGCGCAAACAGCCGATGATCCGCAGATGTCCGAATGAGGGAACTCACCTGGGGTAATGCCCAGGTACCGTATGGTGAATCAAATAGCCATATAGGAGGCAACCCGGGGAACTGAAACATCTAAGTACCCGGAGGAAGAGAAAGAAACATCGATTTCCTAAGTAGCGGCGAGCGAACGGGAAAGAGCCCAAACCACAGTTTACTGTGGGGTTGTGGACCATTCATAATGCGAAGCCTGTATAGACGAAGCTGCCTGGAAAGGCAGGCCGAAGAAGGTAAAAGCCCTGTAGTCGAAATGCAGAAATCGTAGAATGGCACCAGAGTACCACCGGACACGTGTAACCCGGTGGGAAGCAGGGGGGCCCACCCCCCAAGGCTAAATACTACCTAGTGACCGATAGAGAATAGTACCGTGAGGGAAAGGTGAAAAGAACCCCGGGAGGGGAGTGAAAAAGAACCTGAAACCTTATGCTTACAAGCAAAGGGAGCGCAAGTGACCTTGTACTTTTTGTAGAACGGGCCAACGAGTTATGGTATGTAGCGAGGTTAAGGTGTTCAGCACCGGAGCCGGAGCGAAAGCGAGTCTTAACAGGGCGTTTAGTTGCATGCTGTAGACCCGAAACCGGGTGACCTATCCATGTGCAGGTTGAAGTATCCGTAAAAGGATATGAAGGACCGAACCCATGTCTGTGAAAAAGGCTGGGATGACGTGTGGATAGCGGTGAAATTCCAATCGAACCCGGAGATAGCTGGTTCTCCTCGAAATAGCTTTAGGGCTAGCCTCGGAAAAAGATATGCGGAGGTAGAGCACTGAATGTTCTAGGGGCCTTCACCGGTTACCGAAAACTATCAAACTCCGAATGCCGTAGTATTATATCCGGGAGTCAGACTATGTGAGATAAGTTTCATAGTCGAAAGGGAAACAGCCCAGACCAACAGCTAAGGTCCCCAAGTGTAAGTTAAGTGGAAAAGGATGTGGAGTTGCACAGACAGCTAGGATGTTGGCTTAGAAGCAGCCACTCATTGAAAGAGTGCGTAATAGCTCACTAGTCGAGTGACTCTGCGCCGAAGATAAACGGGGCTGAAACTTACCACCGAAGCTTTGGAATGATCCTTTTGGATCATTGGTAGAGGAGCATTGTGTACGGGCAGAAGCGGGACTGTAAGGGACCGTGGACTGTACAGAAGAGAGAATGTTGGCATGAGTAGCGAGAGGCAGGTGAGAATCCTGCCCGCCGAAAATCTAAGGATTCCTGAGGAAGGTTCGTCCGCTCAGGGTAAGTCGGGACCTAAGCCGAGGGCGAAGGCCGTAGGCGATGGACAACTGGTTGAGATTCCAGTACCACCGAAAATCGTTTGAGCGATGTGGGGACACAGCAGGATAAGCTGAGCGCACCGTTGGTTGAGTGCGTCGAAGCGTCAAGGGAGATCTGGCAGGCAAATCCGCCGGGTCAATTCTGAGGCGTGACAGGGAGGGAACTTAAGTACCGAAGCAGCTGATTTCACACTGTCAAGAAAAGCCACTAGCGAGATTGTAGGTGCCCGTACCGTAAACCGACACAGGTAGATGAGGAGAGAATCCTAAGGCGAGCGAGAGAACTATTGTTAAGGAACTCGGCAAAATGACCCCGTAACTTCGGGAGAAGGGGTGCTTGCGAAAGCAAGCCGCAGTGAAATGGCCCAGGCGACTGTTTACCAGAAACACAGGTCTCTGCTAAAGCGAAAGCTGAAGTATAGGGGCTGACGCCTGCCCGGTGCTGGAAGGTTAAGGGGACTGCTTAGAGCAATCGAAGGCATGAACTTAAGCCCCAGTAAACGGCGGCCGTAACTATAACGGTCCTAAGGTAGCGAAATTCCTTGTCGGGTAAGTTCCGACCCGCACGAAAGGCGTAACGATCTGGGCACTGTCTCAACAATAGACTCGGTGAAATTGTAGTACCGGTAAAGATGCCGGTTACCCGCAGCAGGACGGAAAGACCCCGTGGAGCTTTACTGCAGTTTGATATTGGATTTCGGCGTTGCATGTACAGAATAGGTGGGAGACTAGGAAGCCAGTACGCCAGTATTGGTGGAGTCAGCTTTGGGATACCACTCTTGTAACGTTGAAGTTCTAACCATGTGCCGTTACCCGGTACTGGGACAGTGTCTGACGGGCAGTTTGACTGGGGCGGTCGCCTCCTAAAGAGTAACGGAGGCGCCCAAAGGTTCCCTCAGCGCGGACGGAAATCGCGCGAAGAGTGTAAAGGCAGAAGGGAGCTTGACTGCGAGACTTACAAGTCAAGCAGGGACGAAAGTCGGGCTTAGTGATCCGGTGGTTCCGAGTGGAAGGGCCATCGCTCAACGGATAAAAGCTACCCCGGGGATAACAGGCTTATACCCCCCAAGAGTCCACATCGACGGGGGTGTTTGGCACCTCGATGTCGGCTCGTCTCATCCTGGGGCTGAAGCAGGTCCCAAGGGTTGGGCTGTTCGCCCATTAAAGAGGTACGCGAGCTGGGTTCAGAACGTCGTGAGACAGTTCGGTCCCTATCCGCTGTGGGCGTTGGAAATTTGAGTGGAGCTGTTCCTAGTACGAGAGGACCGGGATGGACATACCTCTGGTGTACCAGTTGTCCTGCCAAGGGCATCGCTGGGTAGCTATGTATGGACGGGATAAGCGCTGAAAGCATCTAAGTGCGAAGCCCCCCACAAGAATAGATTTCCTTCAGTTTACTGATAAGACCCGTGGGAGACTACCACGTTGATAGGTCGGAGGTGAAAGTGCAGTGATGTATTGAGCTGACCGATACTAATAGGTCGAACGCTTGACCAAATGGTTAACGGAATTCTACATTGTTCAGTTTTGAGGGTATGCCCTCAGATGCCCAGGAAAGATTTTGGATGGCATAGCCAGGCGGAATTTTAACAAGCATCGATCCAGTGACGATAGCAGGGAGGCTACACCTGTTCCCATCTCGAACACAGTAGTTAAGCTCCTTAGCGCCGACGGTACTCGGTGGGCAACTGCCCGGGAGAATAGGTCGTTGCTGGTTTGAAAAGAGAAAAGGGAGACATTTTGTCCCCCTTTTCTTCTAAATGGCCCCATGGTCAAGCGGTCAAGACACCGCCCTTTCACGGCGGTAACCCGGGTTCGATTCCCGGTGGGGTCACCATCTAAAACAATCAGCGCCCTCTATGAGGGCCGATTTTTTATTCAGGCGCGCGTGGCGGAACTGGCAGACGCACTAGATTTAGGTTCTAGCGGGAGACCGTGGGGGTTCAAGTCCCTCCGTGCGCACCAAAAGGCGCAATCTTGAACTCGACAATAACGCTCTACTTTTTCAAGAAGGTGGTCGCTACTGTCGTAAAGATTGCAAAGTAAAAAGGCAAAAAGAAAAGCCCGCCCGGGATCTCTCCCGGGCGGGTTTTTTTCTGTCTATACGGGCGTGCCTGCCTCTGTTGTGATGTAGGTGTCGAAGCCCTTGCCCTTCAGCTCACTGGCCAGCTTGATGGCGTTGGCCTTTACGGCGAAGGCGCCGGTCTGCACCTTGAAGAAGCCGCCGGCCATGACCATGTAGGTCTGGTAGCCGGCCGCCTTCAGGCGGGCCGCCAGCGCGTCAGCGTTGCCCCTCTGTCTGAATGCACCGCACTGGACGCGATAGAGGACGACATCGCCGGGCGAGGGCGCAGGTGCGGCCGCCGGCTGCATGGCAGCCTTGACCGCCTGTCTGAATGTGTCCATGCTCTTGCCATGCTTCGGAAACCAGTGCATGACGTCCGCATGGTTGGAGGCTATGCCTCTCTTGTGGCCCTCGCTGTGAGTGATAAGGACTCCGTCGGCCATGGGGTCGAGGCCGTACACCTTGCAGAGGTGGGCGCAAAGCTCGACCGCCTCGGTGTAGACTGCGTTGAAGTACGCGGCGTCAGTCAGGCCGTCCTCGCAGATCTCGAAGCCGATGTAGCCGTTGTTGTTGGCATTTTTGGCGCTGCCGAGACTTCCGCTTCCGCTGTGCCAGCCGACCATCTCCCACGGCAGTGTCTGGTAGGTGGCGATGCTGCCGTCGGCCAGTTTGCCGATGAATGCGTGGACGCACACCTGTATGCCGCCCGGCTTCGGTATGTTCCAGTGGTTGTTGTACTGGTTCTTGCCCAGCAGGCCGTCGTCGGGGCCGACGTAGCGCTTCAGCCACGGGTTGTTCGCCCCGGTGGAATGCACCATGATCCCCTTGACGGTGTGCTTCTTGCCCGACTTGTAGCAGTTGTTGTTCGTTAGTATCAGGGTTTTAAGGTTCATTATTGCACCTCCTAAAATGCAAAGGGAGCCGCCACGACGACTCCGCAGTTATTCAATATTCAGGCCCGCGTCAGTGTTGAGCTGATGCACGGCCGCCTCGATCATGGCGTTGATGGCCTCGAGGTCTACCGTGTAGCCGTGCTCCTCCAAAAATGCGAGCACGTAGGCCTTCTTCTCGTCGCCTCGGCCCTGTCCGGCGTAGATCTGTTCAGCGGCAGCGACGCCGATCTTGATCCATGCGGCGAGCTCTTTGCGCTGCCCCTCGGTCGTCTTGCTGCGGATCCACGGGATCAGGAAGGCGGTGGCCACGGCCGCGATGATGGCGATGGCTGCGTTAATAATCGGGGTGATGTCAATCATAGGAATGCCTCCTCATCATTTACCGGCGCCTCGTGCAGGTCGGCAGCGTCGTCGCACGCGTCGTCTGCGGGGCGCCCTTTCTGGTGTTTGTGCAGGTTCTCGCTCTTGGCCTTCCAGCAGTAAAAGCCCACGGTCGTGGCCGTAGGCGCACCGATAAAGGTCAGGAACGCGTAGAGCTGATCCGGTGCCGTTCTGAGCACCACGATGGCCCCTATGGCCACTCCGAAGAAATAAGTAGCGAGCACGGCGGCGACGATCTGCTTGGTGAACTCGCGTTTCTTTTTTGGCTTCTTTTTCTTCAGAAATTTAGCCATCAGAGGTCGCCCCCTTTTACCTCGACGACGGTCTGGCCGTGGTCTCGCTTGAGGTGTTCGTTTAGTCGGTTGTGCTGCATCTTCGCCGACTCGTAGGCCTTGGAGGCCGCTCCGGAGATGGTGACCATCTGGTTGCTCATCTCGTCGCAGCGCCCCTCCAGACGCTTCACGTCGTCGTTCAGTCGGTTCTCGATCCGTTCGACGCTGTCTTTGATGTACTCGATGTCCTTGGCCAGACTTCCCGCCTCCTTTCCTTCGGCCTTCGAGGCCGACTGGCGGCCGATGAAAAAGGTGGCCACCGATAAAATAAAGAGCGCGACGGTGATGATCGCGCTAACTTCTGGTGTCATATGGCCACCTCCTCGCTGTGTTGTGCATTGTCCTGTACCTCCTATCTGCTTATTTGCCCCACACCTTCCAGCCCTGCGGATATGCTGCGGGGCTGTATGCGTTGGCCGTCTCCATGGTGGAGATGTAGACCTTGCCGTCTGTCCACAGCGCAGCCTCTCCCTTCAGGTAGGAGTCATGCGCGCCCGTTGGCTGGACGAACGGCTTGGCCATGGCCGGGTCGGTGGTGTGGTACGGGGCCCACTGAGCGGGGCTCTGGCCCGGCTTTACGTCCGCATTGTTTATGGCGTTGTGCGCTTGGCAGCATCGCCACGCCTGCCCCTCGTGGGTGCACGGCTCGTCCAGCTTGTGGCTACCGTCTCCCCTCGGGCCTTTCTGAGTCCACGGAGGAAGGAGCTCCTCGCAGGCGATGACATCGGTGCCGGTGCGGACGCCGGCGACGATCTCGTTGATAGCGTTCAGGCGCGTGCTGCGCAGGGCCGCCGTGAGGGCGGCATATTTGTTTGTGCTCATTATGGCGCAAGCCCCCCTTCTATTGCAGCGTTGAGGGCGGCAAGCTCGGCCTCGAGGGCTTCGATCCGGGCCTTATCTTCGGCGCTGGTTCCACCGGCCGCCTCTTTTTCTTTGGCCTCGATTATGCTGTGCTCTTTGTGGTAGATCATCCGAAGTTACCTCCTATGCTTTGAATGTAGCACGTCTCGGTAGCCGTGCCCCTGTCCAGCACCACGCGTAGAGCCACGCCCCACTCTGCCGCCGTCTTGGACGTGTTCATGAAAAAGTGTTTTTGCGTGCTGAGCACCTTGGTCGTGATGTCCTCCCACGTCGGACTCGTGTCGTTTGCATTGTTGCAGATCTCGATGGTCAAGTCGCTACCCGGGGGGAAGGATCCCCGGATGTTGACGATCGCCTTGGTCGGCATATCGTCTGCCGGCATGGCGTCGGTCGTGAAAGAGATCTGCGTCACCTCCTTGGTGAAGGTCACCGTGCGATTGGCTTCAGCTCCCAGTGGGTCTGTCGCCTTGATGGTCAGGGTGTGCGATCCGTTCAGGATCTTCCTCCACTCGTCGGCCGTGAAGCTGATGGTGTTGTTCGCTCCCAGCGTCGGGGTGAACGTCTTGCGCACGACTCCATCGAGTCTTTCGACCACAGTCACCGCGTGGCCGTCCGCGTCCGTGACCGTGTAGGTGTAGGTTGGCGCGGTCGCCGAGAAGCTGCCGAGGTCGGTGTCGGTGCCGCTGATCACCGGGTCGCGGTTGTTTGTGACCGTTCGGGTGTCGCTTGTCCGGTAGTCACTCGTGGCCCCGGCTGCGTCGTAGGCCCTGACACGGTATTGCACCGACGTCCAGCCGAAGGTGATACTGTCGGTGAATGTCCGGATCCCGGTGCCCCCGTCATGCACCTGCACCCATGAGCCTCCGTTGTTCCGGCGCTCCAGTCGGTAGCCGGCAAGGTTACCGTCCGGGTCGGTTGAGGTTCCCCATGTCACGGTCAGGGGTTCGCCGCCCATGACAGTGGTCGGCACGGTCAGGCTGCTCGGAGTGGCGGGGGGCCTGTTGTATATGACGGTGTAGCATCCCTCCGCGTCGGGTGTATCAGAGATCAAGAGATCAGAGGGAAGATTTAAAGCGGGGCGAAGGCCGCGGTTGCCGAAATAGGCGCTGTTGCTGTTCAGCGTGCCATCGGTGTCGACGAAGCGCACGTACCTCGAGTTGCCGGCGTATGGCGTCCGCAGCCACCAGTACCATGGCTGTGAAGCCGAAAGACTGCCGGATGTATAGCTGGAGTTGCTGACTGCCGCCGCCGTTGGTTGGGTTATGCGGTTTGAACTCGTGGCAAAGAGAGCCAGCAGGGCGCCTTCTGCTATGCCGTTCTCGTTTGCAAGCCCTACCTCGGTATTGCTGAGAAGGAACACTTTGTCGGCGACCGTCTCAGATCCTCCCCCGTCTGTGACGGTGTTTTTGGCCACGGTGAGTGTGGTGGACTTTATGGCATCCCTCTCGTCGGCCGTGAACGCGTTGAGGAAGCCCGCTTGCTGATCGTATGGGTTATGATTGCTCCAGACGTTTGCGGACGTCGGGGGGGCATCTGCGCTGTGCTGTGCCGTGTACCACGCACCGGCACCTTTGTCGCTATTCAGCCATTGCCGAAGGTTGGCGTGCAGGTATCGGTTGTTTCCGTAGCTTTTGCGGTCGGCGTTGCTGTTGCTCGGCTCCATCGCGTCAAACGCTAATAATTTAATTATTTTCTCCGACACGAGGGTTATGGAGCTGCTCGGGTAGCCGGTGTGGTTCTTCGCTCCCACCAGCCAGACGATCGGGCTGCCGTATATGCTGCCGAACTTGATCTTGCTGGCCACTGCGAGGTTGTTTATGCTTTGAGCCATCTGTTTTGTCTCCTTTCGGTATTTTTAGCTCTGGAAAGAGAGCATAAAAAAGAGCGTCCATATTCTTGAGCAGGTGGTAGGTGTTGCCGTGCGAGGCGTGCCCTCTCCAACTCGCGTATGAGCGCTCGACGCTCTCGAGCGTCATTTTGCCGCTGTCTACAAGTTTTCGGAACTTCTTGAGCTTGCGGCGCATGTTGTTCTTACTTTTGGCCCTTATTTTTCGGATGATCTTCCCCGTGTCCGTGATGTAGGTGTGATAACCGAGGAAGTCGATGCCGTTGCGCAGGGGGAAGATCTGCGTCTTGTTGTTCAGCTTCAGGCCCAGCGGTTCGATGTACGCCTCGGCAATTTTCAGGATCTCCCTGAGCTTCTCCTTGCTTTCGTGGATGATGTAAAAGTCATCCATGTACCTGCCGTAAAACTTCAAGCCGAGCTCGTCCTTCATGAGATGGTCGAAGCCGTCGAGGTTTAGCAAAGCGAGGAGCTGACTGCTCTGGTTTCCGATCGGTATGCCGGGATCGGGCGTGCTGTTGACGATCTTCGTCAGCAGCCAGTCGCTGAACTCAATGAGCTCGGGGTCGTCGAGCCATCTGAGCTTCTTGCGGGCCATTGCAAGAAGTGGTTCGTGCCGTATTGAATAAAAATACTTTGCGAAGTCTCCCTTTAGTACGTACCCGTCGGCGTAGCCTCCGAGCTCCACGGGGAGGGGTGGGAGTCCGGCCTTTCGGCGTTCCTCCTCTCCCCGGGCCTTTCTTTGGAAAAAGTAGTGCCTGAGGTTCTTCTCCAGACGGTCGAGGCCGTCGTGTGTGCCCTTGCCTGTCTGGCTCGCGTAGTTGTCACGGATGAAGCTCCTGACGAAGCAGGGCTCCAGCACGTTGTCGCAAAAGCTGTGCTGCATCACCTTGCCCTCGAAGTCGATGGCGAGGACGTCTCGAGTCTTAGGCTCGTAGACCTTGAAGCAGTAGTACGGGCCGACCTCATAGGTGCGGTTCTCGAGCTTTTCCGCGAGTTGGACGGTGCGCTCCGTCAGGTTGAGGCCGTAGCGCAGCGCCGTTGGGTTGCCGCCTTTTCCGAGCTTCGCCTTTTGGTAGGCCCGGTAAAGGCTGTAAAAGTCTGTTACGATATTTGCCATTAAAAAATCCCTGCCGTTTCTTAGCCTCGGCCACGCTTTGAATGCGCCGCTCTGGCATCGGCAGTCCTGTGTTTAACCTGCCCGGCCGCCAGACATATGGCTGCCCGGGCTCGGTCGGGATACGCCTTCCTTTGATGATGGTGCATTGCGTTCAGCCTTTCGGCTTAATAGGTCGAGCTTTCCATCAGAGCGGGGCGAAGGCCGTTGTTGCCGTTATAGGCGTTGTTGTTGTTCAGCGTGCCATCGGTGTTGACGTTGCGCACGTTCCTCGAGTTGCCGGCGCGTGACAAGACGTACCCCATGGACTGCTTATTTCTGCCTTTGAGCGTCGATTTTCGCAGCCCGCTTTTTGTCTGACTGGTACCATGCGGCCGCCATGTTTCTCACGTTGTTGGCCAGCCGGGCCCAGTATTCAAAGCTGCCGGCGTCGATCATCCCCATCTCGTGCGATATTTCGATATGGTGGATCAGCCGGCGGCAGTTTCGGAGAGCTGAGCGCTGTGCCCTGAAGCGCAGCTCTCGCTCTGTGTCGTCATTGAGGAGCAGGTCGTTCGCTTCCATGAGATCCCCGGTCACATCGAGGGCCTCGGCTTGGATCCTATTCACGAAGGTTATGCGGTATTTTTTAGGGTACCGCTTTTCGTTACTCGTCAGGATCAGCGTGTGCTTCTCCAGCTTTTTGGCCTCGGTTATGACCTCCATCTCCGGCAGCTTGTCGCGGCCGTAGGGCGGCCTTTGAGCACCGCCCCGATCGTATTGCCTCGAGTGTCCGTTGCTTCCCATAGGCGCGCACCTCCTCTCCCTTGATAATTATTCGGGCGCCCGTTCCGTCGTATGCTGTGCCCTGTATGACTATCATGCCGGCAGGGCAGGGGCATGGAGGCTTAAGCTCTATGAATAGGTGAGCTATAAAGCACGAGGCCTCGTCGGGCGGTATTGGGATATAATTTCGCAGCCGCATGTTAGCACTCGAGGCGCTGGCTCGTTACGTTCCAGACGCCCGATAGCAGCGTGAAGCCCTCCAGATCGCTAAATGTGACGCTGAACGGGTTCGTTGTAATGTCTGAGAATATCGCATCCCATAGGGTCTGTATTCTGCCAGCGTTGTAATCTACCTGAGCTTGAAGCGGGGGGATCGCGCTCAGGGCTTCGGCTGCGTCCTCGACGGCAGCCTCCGAGTTTTCCTCGGCAGTTTGGGCGGCTGCGAAGGCCTGCTGGGCGATGTCGATCGCCGCGTTCACTTGCGCGACTGTGGCCCATGCGTCGGTGTCGATATATGCAGAGATATTCGCCGAGCTGCCTATGGCTGCGATGATGTCGATGGTTTTTTCCACGATAGTGGCGCCGCCTCCGGCCGGGATGTACTCGGCCATGTCTCCAGCGTTGCCGTAGCAGTACAGCACCTCCTGTCCGGCGTTGTCCGGATCTTCGGCATATAGCCCCAGCTCCCGGTAGTAGAAGCCGGTGCCGACGTCGGTGTTGTCGAACGTCGCGCCGATGACGGCGGTGCCGCTCGTGCTTGTGGTGCACTTCGTGATGCCGAGCTCCACGACGGGGTGGACGACCTCGGTCAGATCTCTGACCTGCTGTCCGGCGGGCAGGTGCGCGTCTCCCAGCACAATCTTCGTGAATGTGATGACGCTGCCGGTCTGTCCTTTTGCGAGGACGCGCAGCCCGTCTGTGGTAATGTCGTTGTTGATGAATGCGCTCATCGGTGTTCCTCCTTTTTGCTTATTCTGTGGCGGCGCCGGTGCCCAGTTGGTGCCGCTCACGGCTGTGGTCTCTGACGCCCATGCCGAAGTAAACCGTCAGCTCGCCGGTCAGGACGATCAGGATGGCGTCCAGCCATGCGCTTTTGCGCTTCACCGTTTGCAGCAGGGCCATGAACTTGTCGAGGTGGGCGTTGACAAGCTCAGGGTTGTCGCTGAGTACCTTGAAGTGGAAGGGCTCGCCGCCGTACTCCCACCACTCGCGCACCACTCCGGTGCCGAAGTACGAGGCGACGATGCGCTCCACGGCCCACTTGGTGCCGAGTTTTGCGTACACCTGATCGCTCTCCTTGATGACCGAGCGCTTTGCCTCCATGCTTGCGGTGCTGTCGTACCATTCGATGCCCAGCTCCCACGCGAGCTCGTCGAGCTCTTTGCTCGTCATTTCGGCGATGTGATCCCACGTACTCAGCAGCCTGATGCTGTTTGCGAGCTGCCGGGTCACTTTGTTGGATCCCGAAGCCAGAGCGACCACCGCCTCGTCGTCTCTCATAAATGCCGGTAATAGCTTCAGAACGTCTGCTTCAGATAGCCGCATTTATATCACCTCCGCGATCACTTCGTGGGTTACGCTGAGGTTGCCGCTAAACTTGGCTACCTCGGTGCTGCCGATGGCGGCGTGGATCGGTGCGGTCACGTCTACGCGCACAGCGCCGGTCAGGCCCTCCTCCCAGTCGGGCGCGAGGATCAGCCTGCGGAGTCTGTCCGGGTTTATGTCGCGGGCGAGCGCCGCACTTTGCCAGCTTCGGTAGCGCTCCAGCGCGCCGCCTTCTCCCTCGATGCTATCGACCACAGTGGCCTCGTCGGCCGCCGTGGTGTAATACTTGATGTCAATGTCGTACTCCACGGCCGTGGGGGATGCGACGGTCACGTTGTCGGTCAGGGGCCTGACCGCCGGATCGTTGACGACTGCGAGCACTCTGTCCTTCGTGTCCTCATCGGGCAGGGCGCCTCCCTTCATTAGTGGAATGACCTGCACCGTGCCGGCCGAGGGGCTGATGGCCTTGACGTCGATCACGTCCGGGTCAGCGGTCATGGCCCAGTAGACATAGGCATCCTCTGGGCCTGCCGTTGAGGTCTTGGCCGATGATAGTCTGATCCGTTCCCGGTACCGGTCATCGCCGGTCTTGGTGTATGGCTCGCCATCGTCGCCGCCGCTACTGGCCGTGATGTTGCTCACGGTCTCAATGTACGGGATCAGGTCGACGAGGGTGGCTATGGTGCCGGCCGCGTAGCCGTTATAGGCGCTGCCCCCGCCGGTCGAGGAGGCGGTCACGTCCACGGAGTAGGCTCCGGCCTGAAGGACTACGGCCTCGTCGGTTGCGAAGTACACCTCGCCGTCCGGGGTCACCTTCGTCCATTTTGGGATTGTTATGCTGTGTGGCGCCGGGGATGTCACTGAGAAGCGGAGGGTCGCCTGCGCTGGTTTGGCGGCGATCCTTTCGGTTCCCGTCCTCTCCCCGAGGGCATCGAGCACGTTGCCGCGAGCATATCGCAGCATCTTCTTCCGGGCCGCGTCGTTAACCGTGTTGTGTATGGCCACAAAAACGGCCACGAGGGCCTCGCCGTATATTCTCCGCTCGTCTCCCGGGTACAGAGGTTCGCCGACGCCTTCTTCCAGTGCGGTTATGATCGCCGTGTATATTGTTCCGGCATCCGTCTCCACGAACTCGAGATCGCTGCCGTTTAGAATGTCCTCGTTCAATGCTTCCACCTCCTTCACTGGTTTTCTATGTCGACATCGATCCGGAAGCTGCCGGCCTCGGCGGCCAGCGCGGTGATGTCGAAGTCTTTGAAGTTGGCCCGGGGCTCGTAGGTTTCGAGTAGAAACTCGACCTCTGCGCGCAGCGCACCGTTGGCGGCCTCTGCGGGCATATCAACGATGGCGGGGGATATTCCCTTTATTCGCTCGTATGGCACCTCTCCCCGGGTGGTTAGTATTAAGTTTTGCACGCACTGTTGTGGCGTGCCGTTGCCTTTCGCTTTCATTGGATCACCTCGCTCACTTGTTCAGTTGCGCGTTCTGCGGCTTCTTTGTCGCCTTGTCGGACGTTGAGGCCCCGACCGATGCGGCCGATGCTTTTATTCCGAGCTCTGAGTACGTGGCCACGGCGGGAGTGGTCTTTTTCGCCGTAGCGCTGCTGCTGCCAGCGCTGCTGGTGGCCGTGCTTTTCTTGGCCGAGGCCTCGGCCGCGTCCTCCGTCAGGCTGATCGCTATGGTTCCTTGCAGTATGCGGCCGAAGTCGTCGATGGTGGTGTTGTCCAGACTCACACCCGTGAGCATCACGCTTGCCGGGCCGAAGCGCCGGCCCGCAAGGTAAAAGGGGGCCGCTTCTCCCAGCAGGGCGATCCACGACTCGTACTCGCTGCGAACGTCGACGCCGGCAGCAGATCCGAGCGTAAAGTCAAACGATAGGTTTTGAAGATCCAGCGCTTTGACCTTGGTCGGAGGCGATCCGGCCGCGTCGCTGTTGTTGGAGGTCTGGATCTTCGCCGATGCGGTCACCTTGTTCAGGGAGGCCACGCGCTTCGTCGATACCTCCCAGCTCTTGCCGTTCCATTGGGCCATTATCGCCATGCTTGCCCACCTCCTTATTTGGGCGGCTGCGTCGTTCCACTGCCCGACTCTATGCCGCCATGCGTATGGCTGTTATAGCTACTTACCGACGCTGTGTGGATGTCGCCGGCGGGGAGGGTCAGGCCTCCCATGATTGTGACGTCGCCGGGAATAATACCTCCCCAGTCTCCGTCCATGCGTGTCAATATGACGCCAGTGGCGTCCTCGAATAATGCAAAGGCCACCTCGACGCCGGGAGAAAGGTTCCCCATGTCGCCGCGCAGCCACCACGGGATCGTCAGGGGGCGGGTTACGGCCCCGTCTGCTGTGCCCGGCAGTATGCGGGCCTTTGTCTTGTTCCCGTTTCTGTCGATCTCTCCCTCAATGGAGGAGATCGTGCCTTTTTGGATCATTTGGTTTGTGGTTGGCATCAATATCCCTCCAGTGGTCGTCTAAAATATAACTTGCTGCGGCCCTTCACGTAGTCGTGCCGGATCCTCGACACGAAGGCCGGCCCATCCCACGACTGTGCGTCCTGAGTCTGAAGCTCGGCCACGCTGCCCGCTGCAAAGTCGGGCATGATGGATGTCCACAGGGTGCCGGTGGCCGCGTGTTTGTTTGCGTCGCGCAGTAGTGCCCGGGCGAAGCGGTCAGCCTCCTCTTGGCTGGTCATCTGTATGGGTATGACCTTGCGGAGGATCTTGGCCCCGCCACCGGGCGCCGAGAACGTGCCCGTCATCCGTCCGTTGATGATCTCGGCCGCTCCGTATGCGTTCACCTCATCGTCTCGGTATTCAAACTCACTCGCCGGCGTGATGTTGATGGTCTTGGCCGGCTGCTGCTGCTCAAGGGCCGCCTCGTCGTATATGACGAGCTTGCCGTCGTACACCAAAAAGGCGACGCCCTCAAGGGTGCAGCGCTGCTGAAGAAATGCAAAGTCGGGCAGGTTGTTTTGGCTGACGTACTCGTAAAGTTGATCGCTGACGCCATACTGCTCGAAGCCGAGCCCGTGCCTTTCGGCTATCTCTTGCCCGAGCTGAAGGAGCCGGATCTTTTCCCACGATTTATTCCGCTTGTCTTTTGCCGACTGCGGAACAGAGAAGGCCCGGAGAGTGATCAAGCCACTCTCCGGCACTATGCTCTCGATGTGCATTTTGCCGCTCTTGGCGGCCCCGCTCTCGATGGCGACGGCGTCGCCCGCCTTGGGCTGCCAGACATCCCATAAGCTGCGGGTGTCGTTGAGTCTTAGCAGAAGCTCATCGCTTTGCTTTTCCCCGTACATGTCGTGGAAGCACTGGTTGACGCTGATCTCCGGGTAAATGTCGACGCCCTCGTAAATGATCTTCATCATACTCATCGCCTCCACGGTGGAAGCGTATCCGGCGTTGTCGCAGCGTCCACGATTGGGATCTGCACCGGTTCGCCCCCTTCAAAAATAAGCACATCGCTGAGGTCGGGGTTGGCCTTGATGATGGTCGCAGCCATGCGCTCCTCGTTATACGCAGACAGGGCGATGGTGTCGAATGTGTCGCCGCCTTGTGCGATGTAATCAATAAAGCCGACTATCTGCTGTGACATAAGCGCCCCCCTCTCTTTTTGCGAGTGCTTCGAGCACGAAGTCAATGAACTCCGGCTCCAGTTGCTTGAGTCTCCGGATCAGCTCGTCCTCGTCCTCGATGTTGCCTTTGACTTCGATCTGTGGCGAGAAGGAGAGTCCGGTCAGGTCGTATACGACGGATGTGCCGCCGCTGCCGCTCAGCAGCCCCGAGCTGCTCGAGTCGCTCGCGCCGAGCATTTGCCCGGCGCGCGCCCAGTAGTCGAGGTTCTGGCTTCGGTATGCGGGGTTGAAGCTGATGACGGCCTCGGTCGGGTACCTTGGATCCTCGCCGGCAATAGATGGCCCGGCAGTGAAGCCGCCGGTTGCATATCCCTTGGGGGCCTTGGCGTCGCCAGTGAATAGCCCCACCACCCAGCTCAGCCCGTCCGCTACCCAGCCGACCACCTTCGCGATCCATCCCACTATCGTGGCCAGCACGTCCGCGATCGGCCCTAAAAGGCCGAGGATCGGCTGCAAGATCGGAATAATGGCGCCGAGAATAGACAGGATCGGCGGGAGTAAAGCCTGAACGAGCTGGATCAGCGCCGGCATCAGGGGCATGACTACGTCTTGCACCACTTGGAGCAGCACCTTCAGGAGCGGCGTTATCAGCGGCAAGAGCGCCGCGAACATTTCGGCCAGCATCGGCAGCACCATGTTGGCTATCTGCACGATCATCGGGAGTATTGTCATAAGCAGCTCAGCGATCGGCGGGAGTATTGCCTGCACGATCTGCATAAGCGGCGGGAGCAGGGCCTTGGCCAGCTCGAGCATTGGCGGCAGAAGCTGAGACACGAGCGTGGACAGCACCGGCAGGAGGTCATCCGCAAGATCTGAGATCAGAGGCAGGACGTCCTCGAGCGCGTCGGCTGCGCCCATCAGGAACTCCTCGACGAACGGCATCGCCGCGTCGACCGCTCTGGTAATAACCGGCACGATCTTCTCCATGAGTTTCTGGAGCACCGGCATGAACTTGTTGAGTCCGTCGAACACGGTGTTGGCCATTGGCTTCAGGGCCACTTGTAGCCCTTGCCTCATCACTTGGAGCCGCTCCGCGAAGTCGTAGGTGTCGTCAGCAGCTCCGGCGATGGTCTCGCCGTTGGCCATGAGCTCGGCTGTCAGGTCTCCGACTGCCAGTGTTCCGTCTCGGATGGCCGAGGCCATCGTTGAGCCTGCTCTGGCGCCGAACACTTCGGCAGCAATGGCCGTAGCCTCTGCGGCCGTGCCGGCGTTCTTGATTTGTTCGTAGTACATGGCCATGCCGTCGCTGGCGCTTATCCCTTCCTTTGCGAGAGACGTGACGCTTTTCTTCATAGCGCCGAGCACTTCCTCGGTGTTGACGCCTGCCTTTTCCATCTGGCCCATAAGGGCGGCCGCCGTCTCGAACGAGTAGCCCATGTCTTGGAGCTGCGGCCCGAACTTTTGCATGTTGCTCATTAGGTCGGTAAAGCCCATGCCTGTGCTCTGGCTCGCTTTGAAGATGTAGTCCATCGCGCCGCCCATGTCGTCCGCGTTAATGTTCCACTGTTGGAATGCGTGGCTCGACTCCTCGATGACAGCACCGAGATCATCGCCGAGCATGTCGCTCGCTTGGATCGCCTGCTTTGATAGGTCTTGCAGCTCTTTCCCGGTGAGCCCGAGGTACGTGTTGTAGTCGGCTATTGCTGCGCTGGCGTTTTCCATGGTGGTTGGCACGCCGGCATACACGGCGTCGAAGTCCTCGAGCAAGGCGTTCAAGTCGTCGCCGGTGGCGCCTGTTCCTATACGGATGGCGTCTGCAGCACTGTCGAACTCGGTGCCGAGATCCTTCAGGTACTTCCCGGCCTCTATGACCGCTTTGCCCGTTGCGACTGCAATGCCGCCCATGGCTGCGCCCACCGCGAGGGCCTTTATGTTCAGGCCGCCGATCTTTTTCGTCGCGCCGTCAATAGCCTTGCCGAGCGATGGGTCTATGCTGCCAGCAACATCGACCACCGCTTCGACAATTTTATTTTTTGCCACGCCACTCACCTCCTTGCTCGTTTATTTTTTATCTGTGGGGGCTTGTACTTTGGTCTGTTCTTTTCCGCTTCCTTGGCCTCCTCGACGGCCTCGGCCCAGTCGGCAAGAAAGTCGGTTAGCCGTCGTTCTCCGATGTCTCGGACGGAAGTGCTGAAGGCTCGGGCGTAGTCTCTGATTGCTCGCCGGAGCTGTCGGGGTCTGAGGCTTCCTCCGACCGAGAAGTAATAAAATTTCTTCCGATCCTCATGATTTCCATGACGTCGTAGCCGTGGATCCTCTCAAGGTCGGTCAGGTCATACTCGGGGTTGATGCACCTGATCGCGGCAAAGCCAAGGTATAGGTGCAGGCCGTAGTCGAGCTCGACGGCGCCGGAGAGGTTTCCGCTGGTTGCCCCGGACGCTCTCATCTTCGCTGCGTCGGCCTCCGCAAACATTTGAGCCGTGATCTCGTTGGTGTCGTATGTCACCTCGGAGACGGTCAGTCCGTTCACCTTGATGGGATTTCTGAGTGTAAGGGTTTTTTTCATGTCAAAATCTCCTTTCTAAAATAGAAGGCCGCCCCCTAAAAAGGAGGCGGCCTGTCCAGCCGCGCGATTAGAGCAGGCTGGTGATCGCTTTGGCGTAGTCCACACCATCCACTCGGAGGATCTGGTTGAGTTGGTCAACCAGCCAGAACTCCTCGCCGCCGACAAAAAGCTGGTAGCGCGTGACGGATGCGGTTATTTCGTTTTCGCTTGCGGAGCCCGGGTCAATGCTCAGGCCCGGGATGCCGAGCGGCGTCGCTCGTAGGAAGGCTTTGCAGCCCTCCACCTTGGAGCTGCCGTCGTTCTTTTTAACGTCTTGCGCCCATCTCACCTCGAGGGTCTTGCTCTCGAGTTTCATGAGCTTGCGCAGCCCGTAGTCGATGCCGATCTTGGTGATGGCCATCTCCATGGCTTCGATCTGGCCGGGCATGGGCATGGTGATCGTGCCCATTGCTCGGTATTCCGAGGTTATGTGTGTCACCGACGGCAGCGTGATAGTCACGTCTTTGGCGACGAGGGTTCCCCCGTCGTATACTGTGTCGGCGAGGATTGGGCCTTTAAGGTCAAGCCACATGCTTATTCACCTCCTTCGTAGTAGACAGAAAAGCCGGCGTCGGTGTAGGCCACGTAAACGCTGGCAGACTTGAGGGGCGGGGTCGGGGTTGCCTGAATATCCCACCGGAAGTCTCCGTTCATGATGTCGCCGGTCGGGTTCTCTGTCTCGAGGAACACGATCACGGGTGCGCCGATCAGCGCCCCCATGCCGACGTATGCATCGAGCTTTTCCTGCTCCCTGTTGATGATGCGATCCTTCAGGGCGCGGGTCATGGGCTCGTCGATCTCTGGAGACCATTCGCGCTGGAAGCTGTTGGTAATGTGCATCAGCATCCGCATGGACACGTCGAAGATCGCACGAGGATCCACGTCGGCGCCGTACGTGTAGGCTGCGGTATGGTTCCCCCACAGTACCCATCGGCCCCCCCATGCGACTGCGGTGCTGATGCCGTTGCTCGTCAGCTCGTTGGCGGTCTGCTGGTCAAAGCCACGGTTTTCGCTGGTCTCGCCAAAATATTGACGGAGTGCGGGGATCGGCTGGTTTCCGCAGGTTTCCATCGGAACGCTGCCGTGGCTGAAGTCCACTCTCATGAACTCGACTACGGCCAGTGTGCTCAGGTGGTACACCCGGTCAAGGCTGTCGACGACCTGCGGCCAGTAGACTTTGCTGCGCTCGTTGTTGTAGGCGTTCGAGATCTTCCACGCCTTAGCCGCCTCGATGGTCTGGACGTCGGAGCCGCCGGACGCCAGCGGAATGTCGGCAATGACGAAGGCATCCCAGTGGCCGTTGATCTTCTGCGACGCCGCGATCATGGCGTTGTATACTGCGGGGATCTCGCTCCAGCCCGGGGCTGCGATGATGTTGGCTACCGCGTTCTGTTCAGGGTAGAGCAGGGCGATGGATCCGAGGCCTGAGTAGTCGCCGCCAGATGTCACGCCTCCGATGATGTCCTCGGCCTCGATCTCCGAGGTGTCGATCTCGCTGTATGTGGCGACGATTGTGCCGCTCAAGGGCTCGTCCGGATCCGCAGAACTGATCACGACGGCCCCCTTGGTGTAGTTATAGTCGACGGAGAAGTCGACGCCCTCGACCTTGTCGGCCAGTACAAGCGTGTCGAGGACGATGGTGTCACTCCTGAACTCGCTGCGGCCTCCGACAAAGCTGAGGCTCTTGGTGGTCTCCGTTTCCTGTCGATGGATGTCGGGATCGAGCACGTTGATCATGTAGATCGGCCCGATGTTCCCGATCGGATTGTCGAAGTGTGCGGTCAGGGCTTCGCAGAGTGTGAACTTCGCCCAGTCTCGGGAATATCCGAGTTTTCGCTGCGCGTCGATCAGATTGCTGATCTTTACCGGGGCGTTGATCGCGCCGGCGTCTGCATAGCCCCGAACAAGGTTGACCGGCGCCGTGCCGATGTAGATCGGGGTGGTGCCGGCCTGAACGGCGCTCTGCGCCACGGTGTCTCCGATGTGACCGTATGCGCCGTATAGGTATTCGTTGGCCATTTGCTTTTCCTCCTTATAAAAATTCGTTGTACTCCTTCGGGTTACGTGTCAGGCTCGTCGTTATGGCGAGCTCGAGCCACGCAAACCAAAAGGGGTAATAGTCCGGGATGCTCTCCTGTTCGGCCATAGGCCCGAACTTGATCCCGTCCTCCTTTGCTATGCGCAGGCCGTTCAGGTATTCGGCGTTCTCGAGCTTCCGGATGGCCGTGTCTACAAAATTCCACGCATCCATCCAGCCGTCTCCGGTTTTCCTGAAGTAGGCCCGGGCCTCGTCGTTGTACCACTGGACGTAGTTTCCGCTTCCGTCGTCGCTTTTCTTGAAGTAGTCGGGCCCGTGTAAGCCCGGATCCCATGTGCTAAACCAGAGCCGGATCCGTATTTTTCGGGCGCTGTCCGTCATGCTGTCAATGCCCTCGATTAGCTGCACGCACACCGATGGGATCGGCGCGGCCGCACGCGGCGGCAGGCGGTCAGATGCGGGCACAAACAGGGCGAAGGCTGCGGGCTTTACCAGCTTGTAGGGGTACGAGGCGTCGACTGCGTTGTCGTCCGGGAGCTTGAGCTTCACGTCGGTGCAGACGTTGGTCTCGAGCCACTCCCGAACGGTTTCGATGGTGGTTACTATTGACACGGGCGCACCTCCTTATATGACGCGGTGTTGATTTAGGGCTATCGTGACGATGCCCATGTCGACGCTCCAGTCGTCCACGAAGTATTCGCGGCCATCGACATTCATGCCAGCGCCGGGCGCTTTTGGCGTGGGAAGATCCTCCTCCGCTGCATAAATTAGCAGGGAGGAGGTCGCCACGCTCAGCTCGGCCCCTCCTTGTCGTTCTTTCAGGGCATTGTCGTCGACCACGACCGTGATTGTCTTTCCGTCGATCCTACGCACCTCGCCGAACTCGTCGAGGTTCAGGAAGGCAGCGCGGTCACGCGCTACCATCTCCTTGAAGCTCATACCGGATCGGTGGCGCCGAGAGCAGGAGGGGGCTCGTCGTCACCTTCGGCGTCGATGTCGGCGTCCGGATCTTCGTCAGGTTCTTCGTCGAGATCCTCGTCGGGATCTTCATCGGGTTCTTCGTCAGGTTCTTCGGCCGCCTTGTCTTGGGCCGCCTCTATGGCAGCGATGACATCAGCTTTCCTGCGCATTGCAGAGGCGTTCACGCCGTAGGCGGCAGCGGCCGCCTGAAGGTCTGCGAGTTTCATGTCGGGGTTATAGGTGGGCAGCTCATCAGTCTCCGCTTTCGTCTCCTCTGCGTCAGGGGTTACGTAGACGGCGACCTTCTTCGCCACCAGTCGTGCCTCGAGCACGGGGTCGAGCTCGATCGGCCCGTCCGCGCTTGTGATAGGGATCACCTTCCGGCCATTGTTATAGCCGAAGGTGCCCGCAATAATCTGGATCATTTTAGGCTCCTTTCTGGCCTTTCAGCCCGGTTAGCTGATCACCTGTGCGGTGATCCATGCGTTTTTGTTGTTAGGGATGAGCAGCGGGCAGCTTGTGAGGGTCAGGGTGCGGGTGTTGCCTTCTGCGCTGGAGATATACTTGGGCACGCGGCGCCCTGTGTAGGTGTGGAACAGGCCATCGGACTGCTCGACCTGCGACACGGCCCCGTAAAGGGTGCGTCCGGCCGCCGGTGCTGTGAGGATCGCGTAGCCGGCCGGGATGTACTGCACCGTGTTGCCGTCATCGTCCTCGTAGGTCTCGTCGTAGCTGTAAACGCTGATCATGCGCCCCTTAATGTTAAGGACTGCCACTCTTGCAGCGCCAGCGGGCAATTCGACGGGCTCCACGGATCCGATGTGGTAGTTGCGGATGTCAAGCAGCTTCTGGATCGTGGCGTCGGCCAGAATGGCGTCAGCCACATCAGGGGCCACGAGCAGATCGGTCGCCGGCAGGCCGCGCGCAGTGAGCAGGCGGGCCATGGCTGCGATGTCGTCAATGATGGCGGCTCCGCTTTCATCCCAGTCGTTGGTTACGTTGTAGGCGGCAGGGTTGCTGGCGTCTTCGTAGAAGCGGATCTCCTTCTCATCGTACTTGCTGAGGTCGTCAGCGTAGTGCTTCATGATGTACCCGTTCGTCCTCAGAAGCTCGGCAGCCATAGCCTCCTCGCGTCTGGTGATCATCTCGCCCATTTCGTCAGCATCCTGCAAAATGAGGGCCGCCTGCCTCTGGTCGGGAGTGAGGGTGCTGTATAGCGCCTCACCGAAGCCGCGCTTGTTGAGCTCGTCGATGGTTAGCACGCGACGGGGTGCGATGAACGGGGGCGTGTAGCGCTCCACGGTGTAGCCGTCGCGCATGATGGTCATGCCGCCCTTACGGGGTGCGACGAACGGTGCGAGTCTCTTTTTGCCGTCCTTGTATTCGACGAGGACGTCGTCGGTCGCGAACACGTCGGCTGCGTCATTGGTCGGAAAGTAGCGATCCCTCAAGAACGTGGTCAGGGGCGGGATCTGCCTCACAGCCCTGAGCAGGGTGTGGGTGCGAAAAATATCAAGTGCCATTGTTTTATCCTCCTTCTTCTCTCTTAATATCCGAGCGCATCACTGAGCAGGATGCCGCCCTTGCGGAGATCCTCCTCGTCGGTTGCGCTCAGCGCGGTGCCTTCTTTTAGGATCAGGGCCCCACGGTTGAAGTGTCCGGTACGGTAGGCGATCGCCCCCACGTCGGCCTCCGCTGTTACCTCCACAGGGTCTGCGAGGATGCAGTTGGCTGTCAGGATTTCGGCGTCGGCTGCTTCGGTGGCCGGAGTTGTCACTTCGTAGTACGTGCTTAGGCTCCCGGCGCTCGGCTCGGCCACCTTGGTGTAGGTGTAGCTGCCCGGGTCTCCTGTTCTGGTGTAGTAGGTCTTGCCCTGCACGATTTCGGTGTCGTTTGTTTTCTCGTAAACGGCGTCAGCCGCTTCGGTGGCCGGCAAGGCGCTGGTGCCGAGAATGACAAACTTGCCATCTCTGGAGCTTAGTGCGAGCACGGTGCCGCGCTTCAGGGTCGCTGCGCCCTTGCGGATGATTACGCTGAACGCGTCAGCGACGGGTTCGTTGGCTACAATCAGGCCGTCGTAGGCCATGGTGCCAATTTTTTCATCGAGTCTGCTCATTACTTTTTACCTCCTTTGGTCGTGTTGTAGATGTTGACGATCGCGTCGATTTCAGCCTCGTCGTCGGCCCCGTCCTTGGGGTCGCCGCCGTTGGGCTTTGCGCCCACGTCCTTGGCTCCGGATGCCTCTGCGTCCTTCGTTACGTTTGCAAGGTGCTCTGTGCCGAGGGCCGCCTGCTTCTGCATTGCTTTGAATGCGAGATCCTGCGCGTTGCAGGGCTTTTCGCCGTACTTGGCGTCTTTGACGAGCTCGGGGTCTCCCACGCTGGCCTCAATGCTTTCAATGGCCTGAATGCGCTCCCGCTCGGCGACGACTGCCTCAGCACGGGCGGCATCTCCGGCAGCCTGCTCGATCTGAGCGACCAGCTCGGGAAATGCCTGTCTGAGATCTTCGATAGTTTTCATTTCGGGTTTTCCTCCTTCGTGTTTTTGCCCTTTTGGGGCTTTATTTGCACCAGCCGCCGGGTTGGCGGGCGGGATGCTTCCTTTAGCGATGACCGGTATGTTTCCGGGCATCTTTTCAAAGGCCTCGATGTTATGGCGCACGCCTGCGACGAGCAGGATCTTCCTGTCTGCGCTCATTAGCATATCGGGGCCGCTCTCGTCGAGCAGCGTGTCGGCGAAGCCCTTGTCTACGGCCTCACTGCCGACCATCCACGTCTCCTCGTTCATCATGCTGCGGATAGCCTTGGTTTCGGTTCCAGTTTTGGCTTTGTAGATCTCGGCGATGGCCTTCTCGGCTGCGTCGAAGCCCTTGATCACCACCTCAAGGTCTGCGATGGTGTAATAGTCGTACATCAGGCCGGCCACGCAATGGATCATGACCATGCTGCCGGGGTATACTTGCACCTCGTCGCCTGCGCACATGATCACGCTCGCGGCGCTTGCAGCAATGCCTTCCACGATGACCGTCTTGGTGCCCTTAAGGCCTTTGAGCGCGTTATGGATTGCAATGCCTGTGTAGAGATCGCCGCCGGTGGAGTTGAGCTTGATGGTGATCTTGCTTTTGTCCTTGATCGTCTCCAGATCTTCGAGGAAGCCCTCGGGCGTGATATACAGCCCGGGGAGGGGCTCGCCCGTCCACCAGTCGATCGGTCGCTTGCTCATCACGTCGCCGTAAAGGGTGATTTCCCCCTCGTCCTCGGTGACTGACGCCATGTTCCAGAACTTGACGAATGGCTTGTCGTCAGGTGGCCCGGCGATGATCTGCGAGCTTTTACTGTTTCTCAATTTGTTCACCTTCCTTTAGGGTTTTTATTACCTCTGCCTTGATGAGGCTCGTGAGTGTTGCGGGCCCGGCCCCTTCGCCGGCTTGACCGGCCGCCTCTGCAAGTAGCTCGTTTTCGCGCTTGAGCTGGTCGACGTTTGCATCCCACTGGCCGCCGTTGAGTCTTATGGTCGACTGCTCTCGGGTGCTGAACGCCTCGCTCACCGCAAGGATCTCGGCCGTGATCTCTTTGACCGGGTCGAGCTGGCCCTGCGACGGGCCGATCCATTCGCTGCCGAGGTATGCCGCCCTCGTGGCAGGGTTCGTGAAGAAGCCCGGGGCGTATATGCGGCCGCGTGCCACAGCCTCGGCCATCCATATTTCGTAGGCAGGACGGCAGAAGTCGTTAGCAAACCACTCCCGACGCATTCTGAAAGACTTCCATGCCTCCAGAAGCGCGGCGCGGCTTGCTGAGTAGCTTGCGTTAAATGATTTGAGCAGAAGGTCTGCGGGTATCTCCAGAGCGGCGCCCACCTGCTCGCATATGGAGCGTGCAAAGTTTGAGAAGCCGCTGGCCGGTCGCTTAGGGTCGGCGAAGGTCACATCCTCGCCCGGCTCCATGACGTTGACCTGTCCGGGGCCCATCTCGTACTCGTTGGGGTCGCGCGAGATCTCCGGCAGCGTGCTGCCCACCTCGTTGAATGGCATCTCCGAGGTGTCAGACTCGGTCTTGATGAAGGCAGTGAAGAAGCTCTCGACTATTGCGGCCGTGAGCTCGCTCTCGGTGTATCGCCTTAGTTGGAGCAGGGGCTCTATCACCTGCGCGAGGTAGCTGACGCCACGGTACTGATCCGGTCGCTCGGAATCCATAATTTGCAGGATGTTCGGCAGGCCGGTGTTGTCTCCATATGCCAGCACGCGGGCCCACTTTGTGGAGTCAGCCCCCAGCTCGAGCGGGTAGGTGTTGCGGATGTGGTAGGCGACTATCGCGCCGTTCCTGTCCACCTCGACGCCGTCGAAGATGGTGTTTCCGTTACTTGCCTTTCCGGTGGTCTTTGTCAGTGGTGCGAGTAAGCCGCTTTCTGATGGTGTGGCAATGCGGTCGGCCTCTACAATGTGAAGCCGCAGGCTGTACGGCTGAAGCGGCGTGGGGTCGTATTGCTTGACGACCGCGAACACGTCGCCGCTGACAAGCCACGATGCGAGCGCGAGCTGCTGCATGGCATAGAAGTCATTGACGCCGGTGGCGTCGCACGCCCTTTTTGACCTTGCCCATAATGCGAACTCCGACTCGGCTTTCGTTTGCCACTTTTCGGCCGCCTCTTGCGACATTCCGAGCGCGTCACGGTCGATCCGGCTTTTTAGTTGCAGGCCGACGCCGATCACGTTCGTTCGGTTCGTTTTGATCGCCGAAGTGGCGACCGGGCTGGCCATGTAGAGCATCCGAGCGCGCTGCCGCATAGTCTGGTTGTTGGCGTCAATATCTTCGCTGGCTGAGCCGCTCCGGGCAGCGAAGCCCTTGGTGGCCTTCTTGTGCCAGCTTGCTCCGGCGTCTCCGTAGCCTTTATTGCTCGGCCGGGCGCTGTGGGGGATGTATATCCCCAGTCTTTCGTCGTATCTGATCGTGCTCACCTCCTTTTTATAAAAATGACGGGGCCGGCAGGAGGAAAGGAGCGTAAACTCCCGCCGGTGGCCCGTCGTATGTTAAAGCCCGAAGGCGTTTAACCGTTACCAGTCGCGGAGAACTACGCCCATCGCCTTGCGCGGCTTGCAGCCTGCCAGCAGGCCCTCGAACTCTCCGACTTCTTTTTCCAGCTTTGCGATCATGTCTTGCACGTCCTTCAGGGCCGTGTCGTATCGCTGAATGTTGCGAGATCCGATGCCGTAGCTCTTTACGCCATCGGGTGAGATCATGACGAGCTCGCGCTGGCGGTATGCCTCGAGTCTGGCCCTCTTGGTCGCTAAATCTTTTTCTACTTGCGCCTTGCTTTTCACGGCGCTCACCTCCTTCGGTTACCAGTCGTTAAAATATTTATCCTGTTGTCGCCGCCGCTTGGTTTGTGCCGGGCGCTGCTGCTTCGGGGCCGGATCGGGCTGCCCCTTCAGGCGACGCTCGAGAGCATCCATGTCGACGTTTAGGATCTTCAGTCCGGCCAGCGCGTAGTTGCGGCAGTCAAGCGCCTCGTTCCTCGTGTGGCCCGGCAGCTTCTCCCATGTCCATCGGTTGCCGCTGCGGGTGCGCTTCAGCACCAGCTTCTCGGACAGCAGGCCGCTGAAA
>WPCH01215389.1_pt1 | contig 25937 bp, 22 predicted proteins | sample 5399881 | NCBI WGS metagenome assembly WPCH01 (sample SAMN12869468, study PRJNA574797) | sludge metagenome | isolation source: wastewater treatment of pH5 | place: China:Beijing | collected 2019-05-20
TTCTCGGAACACCGGGCCCTTATCCCGCTTCACGGCGCTGAATGAAGGAACGTAGCTGCGGGCTTCTGCTGCGGTCGCGCTAAATGCCAGAACGGCAGCCAGCACGGTCACGATTCCGGCGATTCCCTTGAGTTTCATGAATGACAAGTCCCTTGGTCGCTACATCTGGTGGTTCGCCAGTTTCCTTCTGGCGGGGATCGGCAGACTATCCGGACAGGCCGCTGCTGGCAAGCCTGACCGGGTGCCCGGGCCGTAACCTTGGGCGGTGCTTTACGACAAAGCAAAGATTTTCGTGGAAGGCGGGGCCGGAGGTAACGGCTCCATTTCCTTTCGCCGCGAGGCCCATGTGCCCCGGGGCGGTCCTGACGGTGGTGACGGCGGTCACGGCGGCGGAGTCCTGCTCGAATGCGATCCGTCAAGGCGGGATCTCGGCGCCCTTCGCTCGAAGCACTTCCGGGCAGGGCGCGGCCATCACGGAGAAGGATCGAACAAGCAGGGTGCCCGGGGTGAAGACCTGGTCATTCATGTTCCCCCCGGAACCCAGGCGAGTTCGGTTGATGGAGCTCTGATCGACCTGACCGAACCGGGCCAGACTGCGGTACTCGCACGTGGTGGCCGCGGCGGTCACGGCAACAAACGGTTTTCGACCTCGGTCCGGCAGGCTCCCCGTTTCGCCGAAAATGGCACCTCCGGCGAGTCCGGCTGGGTGGAACTCCGCCTCAAACTGCTCGCCGATGCGGGTCTGATCGGCCTGCCGAATGCCGGCAAGTCCTCGCTGCTCTCCCGGCTGACCCGGGCCGATCCGAAGGTGGCTGACTATCCGTTCACGACCCTGGAACCGGTGCTCGGCACGATCGAGACTCCTGACCGCCAGGTGGTTCTGGCTGACATTCCCGGCCTGATCGAAGGTGCCGCCGAAGGGGCAGGTCTGGGCCACGAGTTCCTCGCCCATGTCGAACGATGCGCGATGCTCATTCACGTGGTCGAGCTCGCCCCCTCCGATGGCGAGCCCCTCGCCAACTACCGGGCGGTCAGGGCCGAGCTCGCCGCTCACTCGACGGGGCTCGAGAACCTTCCGGAACTGCTTGTACTCTCAAAATCGGACCTTTGGACCGAAGCGGACATCGCTGGCCAGGTCGAGGAATGGGACCGGGAACTCGGTGAAGCAGTGCTTGGTGTGATCCCCGTCTCCGCGGCTACAGGGGCAGGCCTGGAACGCCTGACGGAATCCATCGTCCGTTTTGTCCCGGATCACGTCGAGGTTCCCGTCACCCGGGATGCCGACGGCCTCGAAGTCGACTTCGAGGCAGAGCACCAGACCGATCGGCCCAAATGCGAGGGTGGCTATTCGGTCGAAGAGGAAGAAAGTGGTGTGTTTCGCATCCACGGACACGGGATCGAAGTTCTGTTCGAGCGTTTCGACGTCAACAACGAGGAAGCGCTCGGCTACCTCGAGACCCGCCTGACCGAGATCGGGGTGATGGCGGAACTGAAACGGGCAGGCTTCGAATCGGGGAATGAAATCCGGGTGGGCGAATACGAGTTCGAGCTTTACTGACCGGATGACCTCCTGTTGTTGACAGCGCCGGTCGTGCCGTACGGGATCCAGGTTGTGGGACCAGCGTCATCGCGCAGAAACTGATCCGGCGAATTAGGCTTGGTCATCCATGACTCTGGTGGTGAAACTCGGTTCTTCAATCGTCTCCGCGGACGACGGCAGCCTGCGTACTGACGTTCTGGATTCCGTCTGCTCACAGGCCGCCGCTCTGGCGCGGGCTGGCGAACCGCTGGTGATGGTGACCTCCGGATCGATCGCCAGGGGGATCCGCCTGCTCGGGCTGGAGGCGCGGCCACGGGCGATCGCTGAGCTCCAGGCCGCTTCCGCAGTCGGTCAGGGATCACTTTTTCGCGAATACGAAACCCGGCTGGAGGCCGGCGAGGCCGCCGCAGCCCAGGTTCTGCTGACCGCGAACGATGTCGCCAACCGCACCACCTACGTCAACGCCCGGCAGACCCTTAGGCGGTTGCTCGACTGGGGCGTGGTGCCGGTCATCAACGAAAACGACACCACGGCAACCGACGAGATCACCTTCGGGGACAACGATTTCCTCGCCGCGCAGGTCGCGATCATGCTTGAAGCCCGGTTGCTGGTGCTGCTGACCAATACCGACGGTGTTTTCACTGCCGATCCTTCCCGGGATTCCAGCGCGAAGCTGATCGAGGATGTGAGGCAGCCGGCAGACCTCGACTCGATGGAGATCGGTGACAGGACTTCAGTGTTCGGAACCGGCGGGATGCGGAGCAAGGTCGCAGCTGCCGGGATGGCGAGCGGTTCCGGGATTGAAGTCCGGATCTGCAACGGAACCGTTGACGGGACCCTGGCACTGGCCGCCGCCGGAGCTGCTGCTGGTACTGCCTTTCGGGCGCTGAGCAGCGGTGAGCCGGCCTTCAAACAATGGCTGCGCCATGCCAAGCCGGTGGCCGGACGGATCGTGGTCGATGAAGGCGCCGCGCGGGTTCTGAGAAGCAGAGGCTCCAGCCTGCTGCCGGTAGGCGTCACCGCCATCGACGGGAGTTTCGAAGCCGGGGATGCGGTCGAGGTGGTGACCACGGATGCTGTGATCGGCAAGGGCATCGCCAATTACTCGGCGGCTGAAGCAGAGCGCATCAAGGGCATGAAGAGTGCCGAGGTGCTTGAACTGATGCCACAGGCCGCGGAGGAACTGATCCACCGAGACCAATTCGTTTTGGCCTGAGTTGCCACCTCGGTTGGCCTTGAGCCGCCACCTCGGGTGGCCAGTTGAAGGTCGCGTCTTCAGTCGGTGCTGGTGCGCTGCACGGTCGGGCAGGTGAGCATGAGTCGGTACCCTTCGGGCATGGAAGCAGCCACCAAGGACATTGTCACCGACGCAGAAACCGCCAAGAGTGCAGCGAGGGTAATGGCTGCGGCATCAACTGAAGTCAAGGACAATGCCCTTGAGGCAATCGCCCGCGGTCTCGGGGAGTCGGTTGAAGCGATCATCGACGCGAACCGGGCTGATCTGGCTGATGAGCGGGCCCAGAGCCTGAGCTCTGCCCTCACCGATCGCCTGACTATCACCCCGGAAAGGGTGGAAGCGATGGCGGCCGGTGTGCGCGAAGTCGTTTCGCTGCCCGATCCGGTCGGTGAAGTACTCGAAGCCGGCACCCTGGAGAACGGCCTTCGGTTGAACAAGATCCGGGTGCCGCTCGGAGTTGTCGCGGTTGTATACGAGGCCCGGCCCAACGTCACCATCGATTGCGCAGCACTGACCATCAAATCCGGGAACTCGATCCTGCTCAAGGGTTCCAGCTATGCGGAGCGGACCAATTCCGCCCTGGCCGAGGTTGTTCGTACGGGCCTTCTGGAAGCAGGGCTTCCGGCGGACGCTGTGGTGATGTCGGTCGGCGGCGGTCGTGAATCAATTGCGGATCTCGCCACCCAGGATGCCGTGGTGGATCTGTTGATTCCACGCGGAGGGGAAGGGTTGAAGAAGACCCTGGAGGAAGTCGCGACAGTGCCGGTGATTTTCGCTGCGGCCGGAATCTGCCATGTCTACGTCCACTCGGATGCCAACCTGGAGATGGCCCGGGCGATCGCATACAACGCCAAGATCCAGCGTCCCGGCGTCTGCAACGCGGCCGAGACCCTGCTGGTCGACGCCTCGGTCGCTGCTGCCTTCCTGCCTCCGGCGCTGGCCGAGTTGAGTAGCGGTGGTGTGGAGCTGATCGGCGATGAAGCAACGCGAGAAAATGCGGGTGACACCCGTGTAGGTGTCGCCACCCCTGAAGACTGGGACACCGAGTACCTGGATCTGAAACTCTCGGTTCGGGTCGTTGGTGACATCGAGGAAGCGATCGAACACATCAACCGGCACGGAAGCGGCCATTCCGATGCGATCGTCACCGACAATTCCCAGGCGGCCGGGATCTTCGTCCAGGGAGTCGATTCCGCCGCGGTCTATGTGAACGCGTCAACCAGGTTCACCGACGGGTTTGAATACGGGATGGGAGCTGAGATCGGTGTCTCGACCCAGAAACTCCACGCTCGCGGACCGGTTGGCCTGCGGGAGCTGACCACTACCAAGTACGTGGTCGAGGGCGAGGGTCAGGTGCGCGGCTGACGTGACCCGGATCGGAGTCTTCGGGTCTTCCTTCAACCCTCCGACTCTCGGCCACTCGATTCTGCTGGCCGAAGCCCGGTTCACCCTGGGACTTGACCGGGTGCTGGTGGTGCCGACCGGAAATCCCTGGCACAAGGACTCCCGCGGAGCACCCCGTCCGGAACTCCGCCTGTTGTTGGCCGAGGCGGCGTTCGGCGAGATCGGCTGGATCGAGGTCAGTGATATCGAAGTTCGACGGGAGGGACCGTCCTGCACATGTGACACTCTTGAGGAGATCCAGTCAACCGGAATTGACAGGCAGATTTTCCTCCTGACGGGCGCCGATGCCGCCCTCGGATTCGGGGATTGGCATCGCCCGGAAAGGGTGTTGGAGCTGGCGAGGGTGGCGGTCGCACCGCGTTCCGGGGTCGGCCGCGCGGAGATCGAATCGGTCTTCGAGAAATTGGATGGTGTGGAAAGACTTGAATTCTTCGCGATGCCGCAGGTGGATATTTCATCGACTCTGGTCAGGGAGAGAATCGAGGCCGGCGGACCCTGGGAGCACCTGGTTCCGCACGAGGCAGTGGAAATGATCAAGAATGAGGATCTGTATGACAGAAACCAGTGAAGACCTGAGCCGGGAAATCGCCCGGCTGGTGGATGACAAGCTCGGCGAGGACATCGTCTGTCTCGACATGCGCGAGCTGGTCACGTACACCGACAACCTTGTGATCTGCACGGCCCGCAATGAACGCCAGGCCGAAGCGATTGCCGAAGAGGTCCACTTGCGTCTGAAGAAGGACCGTGCCCTTTTGCCGGTGAACCCCGATCGTTCAAGTGACGCAGGATGGAACGTGCTCGACTATCTGGACAGCGTGCTTCATATCTTCACCGAGGAGGCTCGTGAACGCTATGACCTCGAGGATCTCTGGCACGAAGCACCTCGCATCGAGCTCAGCCTTGGCCAGGCATCCGGCAAGTCAGCTCCGGTCGCCTGATCCCGATAGGATTATTCGTCCCTTCGGGGCTGTAGCTCAGCTGGAAGAGCGCCGCCATGGCATGGCGGAGGTCAGGGGTTCGATCCCCCTCAGCTCCACTTGAAGGAAGACCCCGCTCCGGCGGGGTCTTCTGTTTTTTTGCGATCGGGCTCGTCGGTTCCCGTTTGAAGTAACTCTGGCCCGCGGCTGGATTGGGAACAATCCGGAGGGCGGGAACCCGCGGGCGCGTCGATCAGGCACATGAACCAGAATGCACCGACCCCGGCCTGGGTGACATCCCGCCCCTGAACCTGATGGCGGGCAAGTGCCGAGACAGGCAGCGGACCGAAGGTACACTCGCCGTATGAGCGAACTCCGCATGCCTCCCGAGTGGGCGTCCCACGAGATGACCCTTGTCGCATGGCCGCAGCGCGAAGAGGCCTGGCGGGGAACCACGATCGAGGAGGCTCGCGACTCCCACGCCGAGGTGGTCGCGGCGATCAGCGAATTCGAACCGGTACTGCTGGTCGTCTCCCCGGAGCATGCCGCCGACGCCGCGAGCCGGGTGCCGTCAGCGAATGTCGAGATTTTCGAAGCACCGATCGACGACTCCTGGCTGAGGGATTCGGGGCCGATAATCGTCGCGGCCGGTGGCAAGCGGGCCGGGGTGGACTTCACCTTCAACTCCTGGGGCGAGGCCTTCACCCCCTATGACAATGACGCGGCGATCGCGGGGCGGATCCTCAGCCACCTTGGCATCGAAAGAATTGATTCCGACCTCGTCCTGGAGGGAGGCTCGATCGCCGTGAACGGTGAGGGAATCCTGGCCACAACCGAGCAGTGCCTGCTTGACCCGACCCGCAACCCGGGTCTCGACCGGGATTCGATCGCGGCCGAGCTGGGTTCGAAGCTCGGAGCCGACCGGTTCATCTGGCTGCATCAGGGGCTGGTCGAAGACGGTGACACCGACGGCCATGTCGACAATATCTGTGCCTTCATCGACCCGGGTAGGGCACTGCTCCAGACCGCTCCGGAAGGTGATCCCAACTTTGAAAATGCGCAAACCAACCTGGCGATCCTGAACGAGGCCGGGGTGGAGGTGATCGAACTCGACCTGTTGCCGCGGATTCAACGTGACGGCGAATCGATCGTCGTGCCGTACACAAACTTCTACATCGCCAATGACGCTTTGATCGTGCCGGTTAGCGGCGTCGACCCCGATATGGATGCTCAGGCGCTGGAGATGCTCGGACGGCTGTTTCCTGGCCGCGAAGCGATCGGGATCGATGGCCGGACTCTGGCTCTCGGCGGCGGCGGCATCCACTGCATAACGCAACAGATCCCGGCCACCCACACCTGATTCCGGTCATCGGAAAGCGACCCGGCAATCCACACCTGGTCCCGGCCATCAGGATCTGGTCCCGGCCATCGGAACATGACCTGGGCCGGTGAGGGTGCTCTCGTCGGTCCTGGCCGTCAGGGACGGGAGGCTCGCGGCTCAGCTCTCGGCGCGGGCCTTCAGACCTTCAGCGGCGTCCTTGGTCAACCATTCTTTGAGTTTGTCCTGAACGGGACCCTTGATCAACAGCCCCAGCATGCGCCCGGTATCGCCCTTGAGCGCATAGGTGGCACGGGTCCGGCCATCGCCCAGATCCTCAAGCTTCCAGCTGCCAATCAGTGACTTCAGATCACCCTTCTTCTGGTCCCAGGTCATCCCGTCTTCCGGCTGATACTCGAAGGCGATGCGGGAGGAGATCTCCTTCACTTTGCCGTCGGATTTGATTTCGACCAGACTGGCCCGGCCTTCCGAATCAGTTTCGAGGACATCGATCGAGATCATCGACTCCTGCCACTCCGGAGTGGCAGGGAGGTCGGAAATGATCGCGTAGCACTCGGATTTCGGAGCGTCGATTTCGACGGTGCGTGAAGCTTCAAGAATTCCCATGTGTGGATGCTATCCGGACGGCCTGACGTAGCGGGAAGTGCGTTTTTGCCGCATACCGGCGCAAAGTGACATCCGGCTTCCAAGAGTGCCGGGACCGGCGGCCGGGTATCTTGAATCCATGACCGACCTCAGCCTCAACGGTGTTCATCACATCAGCTGCATCACAGGCGACGCTCCGGGGAATGTCGAGTTCTACGCGGGCCTGCTCGGGATGAGACTGGTAAAGAAGACCGTGAATCAGGATGACCCCTCTGTCTACCATCTTTTCTACGGGGACGAGAAGGGCACCCCGGGATTCGATCTGACTTTCTTCGAGTATCCGGGCGCACGCCAGGGGAGGGCCGGCGAAGGGATGATTCACAGGATCCTGTGGCGGGTTGATTCCAGTCAGTCACTTGACTTCTGGGCCGGGCGCCTCGAGGACGCCGGGATCGAAACAGTGCGGAGCTCCGACGAAGGTGCCGGGTTCTACGGTGTCGGACCAACCGGGGACGGGGACACCCTGATGTTCCAGGACCCTGAAGGCCTGACCCATGAGCTGCTTGTCTACCAGGGTCCGGACAAGGCGTTGATTCCCGGCCACGCCGTGGTACCCGCTGAACATGCGATCCAGGGTTTCCACGGAGCGCGGGCGTTCTCTGCGAACCGGGATGTGACCGAGCAGGTGCTGGGGATGGTTCTCGGCTTCGATGACGAGGGGAACGGCCATTGGCAACTGACCGGCGAGGCCGGCGAGGGGTTTGAGGCCCGCAGCGGTACCTACATCCTTGACGAAGCACCGGGGGAGCGGGCACTTCAGGGATCCGGAACTGTCCACCACATCGCCTGGTCGTCTTCGCTTGAACAGCATGCGGACTGGCGGAAAGAGATCGCCGCCACCGGGCTTTACATAACCCCGGTGATCGATCGCTTCTATTTCAAGGCCCTCTATTTCAGGGAACCGGGCGGCGTACTTTTCGAGCTGGCCACGATCGGCCCCGGCTTTACCACCGACGAGGACCTGGAGCATCTCGGCGAGCGGCTTTCTCTGCCGCCTGACTTCGAACCGGTCCGCGACCAGGTCGAACCGAACCTCCGGCCAATCCCTGACGTCACGCAATGGCGGCCCGACTCCAACTGACTGAATCTCACCGCAACCCCCGACCGCTCCACGCCCGAGACTCCACGCCCGAGACTCCACATCCGAACCTTCCAGTACTCCGAACCCCTCAGAATTCGGAACCTCCGCCCGTGACACATCGAGATTGAAGTTTTCGCCATATGGCGCTCCAATCTTCACTCCAGTTGTGGCAGACCGGGCGACGGAAGGCCGGTAATCCGGTCGTGGTGCCTGCGAAATAGACTCAGCGCCGATGAGTCGGTACGAACCTCGCGAGATCGAGGGCAGATGGCAGCAGATCTGGGCGGATGAAGGCACCTGGGAGGTGGCGAATCCGGGCCAGGGCGATTTCGATCCGGCGAAGCCGAAGAGTTACGTACTGGAGATGTTGCCCTACCCATCGGGCGAGCCTCATGTAGGTCATCTCAAGTGCTACTCGCTCGGCGATGCGATCGCGCATTTCCGGCGCCGCAACGGATACGAGGTCATCCACCCGATGGGATTCGATTCTTTCGGCCTGCCGGCCGAGAACAATGCGATCAAGACCGGCGAGGCTCCGCTGGTCGCGACCGAGCGTTCCATCGCGTCCTTCCGGAGACAGTTCGCGGACTGGGGTGTCTCGATCGACTGGTCGCGGGAGCTGGCTACCCACACTCCCGAGTACTACCGCTGGACCCAGTGGATCTTCCTCCAGCTTTTCGAGCGGGGGCTGGCGTACCGCACCCAGGCCCCGGTTCAATGGTGCCCCAAGGACGCAACCGTGCTGGCCAACGAGCAGGTCGTCGATGGCCGCTGTGAACGTTGTGGCACCGAGGTCGAGACCCGCAACCTGAGGCAGTGGTTTTTCAAGACCACCGAATATGCCCAGCAGCTGCTTGATGATTTCGACGAGCTCGAGTCCTGGCCTTCGCATGTGATCACCATGCAGAAGAACTGGATTGGCCGCTCCGAAGGGGCTGAAGTTTCCTTCCGCTGCGAGTCGGCCAACCTCGACTTTCCCGTGTTCACCACCCGTCCGGACACTCTTTTCGGAGCCACTTTCTTCGTGATGGCACCGGAACACCCGGACCTGGATCAGCTGATCGAGGGCACCGAAGTCGAAGAAGAAGTTCGCGAATACGTGAACCGGGTCGCCCGGGAGTCGGTAGCGGAACGAGGTGACGAGGCCAGGGCCAAGACCGGCGTGCCCCTCGGCCGGACCGTGACCAACCCGGTCAACGGTGAGGAAATTCCGATGTTCGTCGCCGATTACGTTCTCATGGATTACGGCACCGGCGCGATCATGGCGGTACCGGGCCATGACCAGCGGGACTACGAGTTCGCGAGAGTGTTCAACCTTCCGGTGAAACGGGTGATCGAAGGCGAGCCGGAGGAAGGTGGAGACGAAAACGGACTGCCCTTCAGCGGTGATGGCGCGATGGTGGGATCCGGGCGTTTCGACGGCAAGAACAACCGTGAGGCGTATGCCGAGATCATCGACTGGCTGAAGCTGGAAGGCCGGGGTGACGCTTCGGTCAACTTCCGTCTGCGTGACTGGCTGGTCTCCCGCCAGCGGTATTGGGGTGCCCCGATTCCGATCGTCTATTGCGAGCAGTGCGGCATGGTGCCGGTTCCCGATGACCAGCTTCCGGTGAAGCTGCCAGAGATCGACGACTACGCGCCCAAGGGCAAGAGTCCGCTGGCTGCGGCGGCGGACTGGGTTTCTACGACCTGCCCGAAATGTGGTGCCGCGGCCGAGCGGGAAACCGACACGATGGACACCTTCGTCGATTCCTCCTGGTACTTCCTGAGGTACCTGGACGCAAAGAACGAGGAAGCCGCCTGGGATCGCACCTCCGCTGACCACTGGATGCCGGTCGACCAGTACATCGGCGGGGTCGAACACGCCATCCTTCACCTGCTCTACGCCCGTTTCTTCGCCAAAGCGCTGAAGGACATGGGTCACATCGGCGTGGTCGAACCTTTCGCCAACCTGTTCACCCAGGGGATGATCACCCGCGACGGCGCGAAGATGTCGAAATCGAAGGGGAACACGGTAAGCCCCTCCGAGATCGTCGGCCGGCACGGGGCCGACGCCGCCCGAACCTATGTCTGCTTCATGGGTCCGCCGGAACGGTCCGGCGACTGGACAGATGAAGGCGTGGAAGGCGTCCATCGATTCCTCTCCCGTCTCTGGCGGCTCGGCGAGGAATTGGCGGCGACAGGCGAGGCGGCGCCGGTCAGCTCGCCGGAAGGTCTTGAAGGTGATGCCCGGGAGGTCGCCTCGAAGGCACACTGGGCGATTGACAAGGCAACCGGAGACTTCAATCGTGGCTTCCAGTTCAACACGGTGATCGCCGCCGTGATGGAACTGGTCAACGAGATCTACAGGGTGAAGGACCGGTTGGTCGGAGCAGGCGGCGACGGAGCAGAATCGATCCGGTTCGCCACGGCAACTGCGGCATCGCTGATCCAGCCATTTGCCCCTCATCTGTCTGCCGAGGTGTACGAAAAGGTGACAGGTGAGCGGGTCTGGGAGGTCTCCTGGCCGGTGGCGGACCCGGAAATGCTGAAGAGCGACACCGTGACCATCGTGGTCCAGGTTGGCGGCAAGGTCCGCGACCGGATCGAAGTCGCTGATGGTGCTCCCGAGGGAGAGATACTTGCCGCGGCCAAAGCTGCGGAGAACGTTATCCGCCACCTCGAGGGGATGTCGATCGTCAAGGAAATCGTGGTCCCGGGAAAGCTTGTGAACCTGGTCGTCAAGCCGGCCTGAATTCACACACATTTTGCTTTTGTAGAGCCACGTGTGAGGTCTTTCCTGGCAAGGTCGGGGCATGCCCCGAATCAATGGCCAGATACTTGTTTACGTCGTCGTTGGCGCTGTCTTGTTGCTGGTCGGGCTGAACTCGATCAGGAGCGGCGATTCCGGAGCCGGTGAGCATACGGGTGCAGGTTCGGAGAGTTTCGGGGCTGATCCGGGGCAGGCCGGTGAGTCGGCCGGAGGTGGCTTTGAAATCAGCGCTGGCTCACGCAGGCTCGTTGTTGACGTCTCCGGAGCAGTACGCCAGCCCGGTGTGTACAGGTTTGAACATGGCGCGAGAGTCATTGATGCGATCGACCGGGCCGGCGGACCAACCGGCGACGCGGTCGTTGGCTTGATCAACCGGGCCGCAACCCTGAGTGACGGCCAGCAGGTTGTAGTGCCTTCCAGCTCCGCCGGCAGTGGTGGGGCGGCCGGCGTCGGTGCGGGGGGAGTTGCTCCAGGTGCCCCCGGGGCTCCGGTAAGTCTCGGTACCGCGACCCGGGAGCAGCTGGAAGAGATCGACGGGATCGGACCGGTGACTGCCGAAAAGATCCTCGAGTTTCGCGACTCGCAGGGAGGACTGGGCTCAATCGATGAACTGGACCAGGTCAGCGGTATCGGTCCGGTCACCATGGAGTCCCTCCGCGCCGCCCTCACTCCGTGAGCATTGCCGCCGACTGGCGGCTGGCGGCAGCCTTCGGCGGGACAGCCGGGCTGGCGGTCTCCCCGTTCTGGCAACCGAATGGGGGCTGGCTCAGACCGGCGGTCGCTCTGGTGCTGGTCGCCATCGTTGTTATCGAGCGGGGGAGGGCCGGCCCGGCCGGGTTGGTGCTGATCGCAGCAGCGGCGGTTCTGGCGGGATCGCTGGCCGGGTCCGGAAGGCTTGACTCGATTGACTCGGGAGCGTTCCACGGACCCCGCGGCCAGGTCACCCTCAACGGCTTTGTGACCGGGAGTCCGTCGGAGTCCCGGGGAACTGCCAGATTCGAATTTGAGACGGAAAGCGGCAGGCTGCTGGTCGAGGCCGCTCCGCAAGAGGCCGGGAGCCTGATCGCTGGAGACGGAGTCGAAGTAGAGGGAGTGGTTGGGGACGCTCCCGGCTGGCAGAGAGCTGATCTCCGGCGCCGCGGGATAGCGATGGTGCTGCGGGCCGAGCGAATTCGGCCGGATGGCCAAGTTCGGAGCGGGCCGGCCGGTTTCATCGACCGAATGCGGCGACGGGCTCTGGAGGCTCTTTCGAGGGCCGTACCGGAGCGCCTTGCGGCGCTGTCACAGGGTTTCGTGCTCGGCGACGATAGTGATGTAGATGCGCTCACAACCGGGGACTTTCGCAACTCCGGGCTGGCTCACCTGCTTGCTGTTTCAGGTCAGAACATCATCCTCCTGTCGCTACTTGCGATCCCCTTCCTTTCTCTTCTCGGCGTGGGCCCGCGAGCCCGGCTCGCGTGGATAGGGGCTCTGATCCTGCTCTACATCCCCTTGGCCGGGGGTGGGCCATCGATCCAGCGGGCTGGTGTGATGGGAATAGCTGGTCTCGTCGCGCTCGCAGCCACCCGGGCACCATCCCGCGTGTTCGCCCTTGCGGCCGCGGCACTGATCACGCTGGGACTAAACCCGCGGGCGACCGGCGACATCGGCTGGCAACTCAGTTTCGCCGCGGTGGTCGGGATCATGCTGATGGCCCGTCCCTTCCAGGTCCGGCTGCAGGGGCTGTTCGGGAGTGGAGGCTGGCGCCGGGCACTCTCAGAAGCAATGGCAGTGACCCTCGCAGCAACCATCGCGACGGCACCGCTGAGCGCGTTCCATTTCGAGCGGCTTCCGGTCGGCACCCTGGTTGCGAACCTGGCCGCGATGCCGGCGGTGGCCCCGGCCATGTGGATGGGAATGATCTCGATCGCGGCCGGTCAGATCACACCTGCCCTGGCGGTTCCCTTCAATCTCGTCGGGTCGGTGTGTCTGGCCTGGATCGCTCAGGTGGCCGCATGGTTCGGCCGGCCCGACTGGGCGGTTGTGGAAGTAGGTATCGGCGGGGTGCCAGGACTCGCTCTGGCTTCAGCTTTTTCGGCCGTCGCGGTAGTCATCCTGCTCCGGGCCTGGAAAGAAGGCCCGGTCTCGCCCCGGTCGGCCAGAGCGGCAATTCCGGTGCTGCTCGCAGTTGTCTTCATCCTGCTCCTGGTGCCGGGACTTGCCGGCAATGACCGTCGCAACCTCGACCCGCCTCCGGAGGGTGGCGCGCGGGTGGAAGTCCTCGATGTCGGCCAAGGCGATGCCATCCTGATCAGGCCGTCCGGTGCCGATCCGGTTCTGGTTGATGGCGGCCCTCCTGGCGGGGACCTCGCCGGTGCTCTCGACTCCGCCGATGTTGAACGCCTCGCCGCGGTGATCCTGACCCACCCGGACCTTGATCACTACGGCGGCCTGCTCGACATCTTCGGCCTGGTTGATGTCGACCGGCTTCTATACGTGGACTCACCACCAGAGTTGCTGGCCCTCGCACGTGGCGCCGGTACGGTCGCGAACAGGATCAGCATGGGAGACCGTATTGACAACGGCAATGTCACCCTGGAAATACTCTGGCCCCCGGCCGTCGCTGGCCCGAGCCAGGCTCCGGATGTTGGGAGTGAAACCAACCAGCGGTCGGTCGTCGCGCTGCTGGAATGGAGGCAGTTCAGGATGCTGCTCACCGGCGACGCCGAGGCGGAGGCCGTACCGATGGATCCGGGCCCGATCGATGTGCTGAAGGTTTCACATCACGGCAGCGAAGACGCCGGACTTCCGGAACTGCTTGAGAGAGCCTCACCTCGACTCGCCGTGATCCCGGTCGGCGCGGAGAACAGTTTCGGGCATCCGGTTCCGGAGGTACTGGCCACTCTGGCAGGGAAGGGCATCGAAACCCTGAGGACCGATGAGGACGGCACTATTTCGATTGTGCTCGAGGGCCAGGTCTGGGAAATCGAGAAGGGTGACTGACCTCCGCCGGACGATCAGGGAAAATGGAAGGGTGAAGCCCGCATACCTGATCCACGGTACTGACAGCGCCAAGATCGACCAGGCGCGTGCGAGGCTTCGCCAGCGGGCCGAGAATGAGGGGGGCGCGGGCGGACTGGAGACATTCGAACCCGCCGACGGCAAGGGGAGCCCGGACGCCGATGCCCTCGCAGCTGCGATCGGTTCGCTTTCCCTGATGCCCGGTCGGCGCTATCTGTTGGCCGACCGGATCGAGAAGTGGGGCAAAAACCAGGCCGCGAGAGTGACCGAGGCCCTGCTGGCTTCGCCTGAGGAGACCACCGTCGTGTTGATCGCGAGGGGCAAGGTGCCGGCCGGAATCGCCGATGTGATGAAGAAAATCGGTGGCGAGACTCTCTCTTACGAAGCACCTGAAGGTGCCCGGCTTCCGGTCTACCTGGTCGGTGCCGCAGAATCCAGAGGTTTTGAACTTTCACCCGAAGCAGCCCGGTTCATGATCGCCCGACTTGGTGAGAGCCTGCCCCGACTCGGTCAGGAACTCGACCGGCTCGCCCTCTGGGTCGGAGACGGAGGGGTCGTTGACATCGAGGACCTGGAGGAGATGGTGGTTGACACGAGCGAAACCAGCAGCTTTGCGCTCGGTGACGCGATCATCTCCGGCGACCGCCGCGAAGTGATTGCAGTGGCAGAGAAACTCCTGGCTCAGGGTTCGACTGCCGGCAGCGCGGTCTTCACGACTTCATCCTCGATCCGGCGGGCCCACAAAGCCCTGGTTCGGCTGGAAGCAGGCGACGATCCTTCCAGGCTTGAGCGGGAACTGGGCATGCCGCCGTTCGCGGCAAGACGGCTGATCAACTCGCTTTCCGGAACTCCGGTCGAATCGATCCGCGAAGCAACGATCGCGATGGCTGACCTGGAGATCTGGACCCGTGGCGGCGCTGAATACCCTGACGAGCTCGCGCTCGACCTGGCCCTGATCGCCGCTACCGGGTGAACTCAGGAACCGGAAGCGATGCGGGCGGCGCGAGCCTTCTTGCGGGCGCCGTTGTTGCGGTGGATCGCACCCTTCTGAACCGCCTTGTCGATCCGGGAGACCAGAGCGCGATGCTCGGCCCGTACCGATTCGGCATCGCCTTCACGGGCGACCTTCTCGAGGCGGTTGAAGTAAGTCTTGATCGCGGAGGTGACCCGTCGGTTTTCGACGCGTTCACGCTCGGTGCGGAGGATTCTCTTTTTCTGTGAGGCTATGTTGGCCATAATTTGTGGTTTGCTCGCGGATGTTTGCTGCCGACGAGCGGTCGCCGACTATACCGATAGCGAGCTTGAACACGTCCTCTGACCCCCATCCCGATCCCTTCGAAGCGGCCGCAAAGGCTGCCGAAGAGGCGATTCGCGCGACTTCGACGCGAGCCGACGGAGTGATCCGCGGCGACTCCGTTGCTGCCTCCGGCCCGACTGAAGCGATCCTCGATCGTGAAGAAGCGATGGTGGAAACGGCGGCGTCTCTTTCCGAAGAAGGTGGTGCGATCGCCCCGGTACCGGTGATCAACCAGCCGGACGAGGTCAGCCAGCCTCCTGCCGCGGTCCCTGAAGCGCGGGAAGTGACAGCCGAATCGCTGCTGGCCGAAGAATCCGGGTCTGCGTCGCCGGCACCCAAGCCGGCCAAAGCCGGCCGCCTGGCCCGTTCGACCGCTTTTTTCTCGATCGCAACCGCCGCGTCCCGTATCGCCGGGTTGGCCCGTGAGATAGTCGCAGCGGGCTATTTCGGGATCACCGGGCCGATGTCGGCGTTCACGGTTGCTTTCCAGGTACCGAACCTGATCCGCGCCCTGTTCGCCGACGCAGCCCTGCAACCGGCATTTGTGCCGATATTCACCGAACAGATCGAAAAAGGGAAGTATCGCGAAGCCTTCCGCATGGCTTCGACACTGCTGCTGCTGGTGACCATGGTGCTGGGGGCCATCACCGCATTTTTCATCCTGGCAGCCGGTTTGGTCATGCCGCTTTTCGCGCCGGGGTTCACCGGTGCGACCGAGGACCTGATGGTCGTCCTGTCGCAGATCCTCTTTCCGATTCTGATCTTGCTCGGGGTCACCGGGGTGGTGGTCGGCATCCTCAACAGCTACGACCGTTTCGGTGCTTTCGCGATCTCGCCGCTTTTCTGGAACCTGACGATCATCGCCGTGGTCGTAGCCACCGTCCCGCTTTTTCCGGAGGACAAGCAGATTTACGCATACGCGATCGGGGTCGTGGCCGGCACCGTGGTTCAACTGCTGATTCCGACCTGGGACCTGCGGAACACTCCCTTCCGGTTCACCTTCAAAGTGGATTTCAAGGATCCGAACCTGCGCCGGGTGCTGATCATGATGATCCCGGTCACCCTCAGCCTTGGTCTGATCAACTTCAACCTCCTGGTCAACAGCTTTTTCGGTTCGCTGGTCAATGACGAAGGCCCAGCTGCGATCGACAAGGCATTCCGCATCTACCAGCTCCCGCAAGGGATTTTCTCGGTGGCGATCGCCACCGTGCTGTTCCCGACACTTGCCCGGTTCGCGAACCGGCGTGATTTCGACTCGCTTCGAAGTACTCTGGCGAAGGGAATGCGCCAGATCATCTTCGTGCTGATCCCGGCCAGCGCCGCGATCCTCGTGTTGTCCGAACCGATGATCCGCATCGTCTACCAGCGGGGCGAGTTCACGCCTGCCGAAACCGAGGTGGTGGCGACCGCGCTTTACTGGTTCGCCTTCTCGCTGCCAACCAACGGAATGTTCCTGCTCCTCAGCCGGACTTTCTTCGGACTCCAGAAGCCCTGGATCCCGACCTGGATCGCCGGCGCAAACCTCGCTGTGACCGCACTCGCTTCCTTCCTGTTCTACAAGCCATTCGGCATCGCCGGAATCGTCGCTGCGACCGCGATAGCGACCGCTGCCTCGGTATTGATCCAGACCGTCCTGCTGCGTAACCGGCTCGGTGGCATCGAGTTCGGTCGTTTTCTTCAATCCTGTGTGCGGATCGTGATCGCGTCAGCGGTCCTGGCCGGGGTCTCCTATGAGATCTGGGACCTGCTGGACCATGAACTCGGTCGGGGGCTTGTCGCACAGATCGTTGCCCTTGGCGCCGGTCTCGGACTCGGGGGTGCCGCGTATGTGGCGGTCTGTCAGCTGCTCAGGGTGCCTGAACTCGATCAGGTACTGGCGTTGGTCCGGCGGCGATCGTGAGCTTTGGCCAGTATCTGCTGGGCTGCTTGCTCAGCCTGGCCGGTGTTGCGGCGACCCTGGTCATCGCGATCGTCCTCACGTCAAAGCTGATCCCGGGCTGGCGCGGTCCCGTGGCCTGGGTCACAACCGTTCTGCTCATGGTCGGCGCGGCGATAGCTCCAGCCCTGCTACTCGGCAGCTTCGGATTGCTGAATGCCTGGAGCTGGCTCCTGGTTGCTGTCGTCATGGCCGCTGCCACCTGGTATTTCCGGGAACGGATCCCCGCCGGTGCCCGTCCGGCGCTGGTTTCCGAGCCCGCCTCGAGCGGGCTCGCCCTGGCCGGGTCCGCTGTCGCAGCGGGCGCTTTCGGTGCTTTCGTCGCCGAACTCGCGATCCGGCTCGGAACCGGAATGACCGGATTTGACTCCACCTGGTACCACGGACCCTTCGCGGCCGGAATTGCCGGGAGCGGGGATACGTTCGGTCTTCATCTGCTGGCCCCCCAGTTCCTCAGCTGGTTCTATCCCCAGAACTCTGAAGTGATCCATTCGTTGGGGATGATCGCCTTCGGCAACGACTTCCTTTCGCTCTTCCTGAATCTCGGCTGGTTCATCGCCTGTCTGCTCGCCGGCTGGTGCATCGGCAGGCCCTATGGCGCGGCGCCGATTTCAATGGCGGGCGTCGCCCTCGTCCTGGGGGCAGCTGCGATGTCCGATCAGGCGGGCGAGGCAAGGAACGACATCGTCGGAACATTCTTCCTCCTGGCCGCCCTCACAGTGCTGGTGAACGCGGCAGCTGGCGGCCGGCGGATCACCATGGGGCCGGCCCTGGTCATCACTCTGGCTGCAGGTATGGCGGCCGGGACCAAAGTGAATTTGATCCCGGCCGCGATAGCGCTGCTGGCCGGAACGGTGGTCCTCGCGGAGCCTTCACGAAGAACCAGAACCTTCCTCGCGGGGCTGGGAGCAATGGCTTTGGGGGGCGGATACTGGTACCTGCGGAACCTGATCCAGAGCGGCAATCCCCTGCCCTGGATCAATCATCTCGGACCCATCGGTTTGCCTGGCCCCGAACAGGATGTCGGCGGCAGGGATGCCGGTTCGGTCTGGGGGTACCTGACCGATACCGACGTGATCCGCAACTGGTTCCTGCCGGGCTTCGCCGATGGTTTCGGCAGCGGATGGATTCTGCTGGCTGTCCTGGCCCTGGCCGGTCTCGTTCTCTGCCTGGGAAGGGGTTCCGGCCCCGCCCGCCGGACCGGCGGTGCGGTCGGACTCGCGATCATCTTTGCCTGGCTGGTCGCCCCGACCTCGGCATCGGGCCCCGCAGGTGAACCGAACGGATTCGTTTCCGGACTCCGCTACCTGGCCCCGGCACTTGCCGTCAGCCTGGCCCTGCTCGGGAGCGCGATCGGTCCTCGCGGCGGTTGGGATCGCTGGCTGGTCATGGGCCTGATGCTGTTGCTCACCCCGTTCACGATCGCTTTCGGTGCTGACTGGGGAGTCAAGGACTGGCTGGTTGCCCTGGCTGCGGGCTCGCTCTTCTGGGCTGTCTGTCTGGGTGTGATCGGAGCAGGCAGGGTCGGGGTCAGGCAGCACCGGTTCCCTGCCCGGTCCGGGCGAAAAGTCGTGCTGTGGACGGCCGGTATCGCGATGGTTTTCGCGATACTCGGTGGCCAGCTGGTACAGCGGTATTACTTCGACAATCGGTACGAATCGCCCGACTTCACGATCCCTGCCCTGGCCGAATCCTTTGTCTGGGCGAACGGTGAATCGGGGGCGAGGATCGGGACCAATGCGACCAGGCAGTACCCGCTGTGGGGCACGGATCTTGACAACGATGTCCAGTTCATTGGGATCAGGCAGCCGCATGCGGGCTTCATCGAGGCCGAAAACTGCCGGGATTTCGTCAAGGCGGCCAATGAGGGTGACTACGACTATCTGGTCCTGACCCTTGATCGTGAAGGCCAGAAACTCGACCAGCCCCGCGAGCTCACCTGGATCCAGGGTGACCCGGCAATCGGGGAGGAACGGCTCACAGAAGGCGGAGGAGTCCTCAAGCTGTCCGGTCCCCTCTCGGAAGAAACCTGCAGGTAGACCGAATAGGAGTGTGTCGCAGGTGGTTCCTGCGGCATACTCTCCGTCCCGCATGGAACTGATCCGTAACTTCTCGATCATCGCCCACATCGACCACGGCAAGTCGACGCTGGCCGATCGCATCCTCGAACTGACCAAGGCCGTGGACCCGCTCAAGATGCAGGCCCAGGTGCTGGACTCGATGGACCTCGAACGCGAACGCGGGATCACGATCAAGGCCCAGGCGGTCCGGGTCGAGTTCACCGCCTCCGACGGTGTGACCTATCACCTTCATCTGATCGACACGCCGGGTCACGTCGATTTCTCCTATGAGGTTTCGCGGTCGCTGGCCGCCTGCGAAGGCGCGTTGCTGGTCGTTGACGCCGCCCAGGGGGTCGAGGCGCAGACTGTCGCCAACACGTACCTGGCGATCGAGAATGGTCTCGAACTGATTCCGGTTCTGAACAAGGTAGACCTGCCGGGCGCCGAGCCGGAAAGGGTTGCGGCCGAGGTCTCCGATCTGATCGGGGTCGATCCGGACGACATCCTCCGCATCTCCGCCAAGACCGGCGAGGGCGTGATCGACGTGCTGGAAGCGGTGGTCGACCGGATTCCGCCGCCTGAGGGTGAGCCGGACGCACCAGCCCGGGCGCTGATTTTCGACTCCGAGTTCGACCAGTACCGCGGCGTGATCGCTTACGTACGGATGATGGACGGCAGATTCAAGAAGCACGGAAAAGTCGTGGCGATGCAGAATGGCACCGAGGCCGAACTCGATGACATCGGCTTCTTCCGGCCGGTCATGACCCCGGTCGACGGGATCGACACCGGCGAGGTCGGTTACGTGATCACCGGCATAAAGGACGTTTCCAGGCTCAGGGTCGGCGACACCCTGACCAATCTTGAGAACCCGGCCGCGGAAGCCCTGGCTGGCTACCGGGACGTAAAGCCGATGGTCTTCTGCGGGCTCTTCCCGATCGACACCGACCGTTACGAGGACCTGCGCGACGCCCTCGACAAGATGGGCCTCAATGACGCCGCTCTTTCCTGGGAGCCGGAGACCTCCGAGGCACTCGGATTCGGCTTCCGCTGCGGCTTCCTTGGTCTGCTTCACATGGAAATCGTGCGCGAGCGCCTGGAGCGCGAATACGGGCTCGAGCTGATGGCCACCAGTCCGACCGTCCGGTATGAGGTCCACACGACCAACGGCGAGATGACCGAAATCTCCAGCCCGAATCAGATGCCCGACCCCGGTTCGATCGACCGGATCGAGGAACCGTACATCCGGGCCACGGTGATCACCCCGACCGAGTTCGTCGGTCCGGTCATGGAGCTATGCCAGTCCCGGCGGGGCACCCATGTCGACATGGACTACCTGAGCCCGACCCGGGTCCAGATCCGTTACGACCTGCCGCTCGGGGAGATCGTTCTCGATTTCTTCGACGTGCTCAAATCGTCGACCAGGGGCTATGCCTCACTCGACTATGAACCGATCGGCTTGCGTGCATCGGAGCTGGTCAAAGTCGATGTCCTGCTGGCCGGCGAGAAAGTGGACGCCCTTTCGGTGATCACCCACAAGGAGTTCGCCTACGGCCAGGGCAAGGAGCTGGTCTCCCGGCTCCGCAAGACGATTCCCAGGCAGCAGTTCGACATCCCGGTCCAGGCCGCGATAGGGGCGAACATCCTCGCCCGCGAAACCGTAAAGGCGGTCCGCAAGGACGTCACGGCCAAGCTCTACGGCGGCGACGTGACCCGAAAGAACAAGCTGCTCCAGAAGCAGAAGGCCGGCAAAAAGCGAATGAAGAACGTAGGCCGGGTCGAGGTTCCCCAGGAAGCCTTCCTCGCCGTTCTCGAACTGGATGAGTAATCCGGACGAGCGACCCGGGTTCCGTTTCACAATCCTGTGAGTCTGGGAACGGAAGCCCGGGGCGCAGAACCCCCGTGTAAATTCCCGGCATGGCGCTGAAGACCGATGCTGTGGGCAAGAGCTGGCCGACCCATGAATATGAGGTGGGCCGGGAAAAGATCCGCGAATACGCACAGGTAATCGGCCTCGACCACCCGGTTTACTTTGATGTTGAAGCGGCGCAGGCCGAGGGTTTCCGCAACATGGTCGCGCCACCGATGTTCGTGGTCGTCTATGCGGCCGGGGCGATGGGCCCGGTGCTTTTCGACCCAGAGGTAGCGATGAATTTCGCGGCAATGGTCCATGGTGCCCAGGAATTCGAGTGGGGTGAGCCGGTCTGCTCCGGTGACCTGATCTCAACCGTTGCGACCTGCAAGGACATCTACCCGAAAGACGGCAAGGGCTTCTACATATTCGAAACCGAATCCAGGAACCAGGACGGTGACCTTGTCTGCAAGGCCACCTGGACCAACATCGTCAGGGGGATCGACCAGTGAGCGTCAGAAAAAAGGGGGAGAAGATAGCCGGATTGAAAGTCACCCCGGACAAGTTTCTGCCGCATCGCTACGCGGGTGCCTCCGGGGATTTCAACCCGATCCACATCGACAGGGAGTTCGCCCGGATGGTCGGCCTGCCATCCGCGATCCTCCACGGATTGTTCGTGATGGGGCTGGTCGCCAGGGCGGCCAATGCGGAGGCCGGCGGCGACCCCCGTGCTCTGAAGCGGCTCTCGGTCCAGTTCCGGGGCATGAGTTTCCCCGAGCAGGAGATCGAAGTTTCGGGTGCGGTAATCGAGGCCGATGGCTCCGATGTCACCTTTGACCTGATCGCCACCCAGGGCGAGAACCAGGTGATCCGCAACGCCACCGCGGAAGTTTCTTACGGCTGATTGGACGGTCGAGGCGGGCGGGTTCGGCATGACCGCCTCCTCGACCCGAAACGTCGTCGGCGCCCATGCCGAACCCGCCCGTAACAGGAGCCAAATACAATTCGCGGTTCCTGATGCTTTCTGAACGTCAAGAACTGATTCTCGGACTCGTGGTCGATGCCTACCGGGAAACCGGGCGGCCCGTGGGGTCGAAGGCGATTGCCGAGGACGCCCGGCTCGAATGGGGTGCCTCGACGGTGCGTGCCGAATTGGCCGCGCTCGAGGCCGGGGGATACCTGACCCATCCGCACACCTCCGCCGGAAGGGTCCCGACCGACCTCGGCTACCGGCAGTTCGTCGAATCGCTGAATCCCCGGTCAGTGACCGGCCGGACAACATCTGAAGCCAATCTCGACCTCACCCGTCTGCAGCGTGAAGTTGATGAAGCGATGCGGGAGGCGACCGCGGCACTTGCCCAGATGACCGACCTCCTTGCCCTGGTAGTCGCCCCTCCTCTCGGTACGGCCCGGATACACCGGGTGGAGGCCCTGCTGCTGCAGCCTGAGGTGGTGATGGTGATCGTGATCACCTCGACTGGCGACGTAAGCAAGCGAGCCTTCAACTTCGCTGCTCCGGTGGATCCGGGACTTGTCGAGTGGGCTTCCAGCTACCTGAACGAATCGCTGGCCGGAATTGATCTCGGGGCCCGCCGGATCGCATCGAAACTTGCCGACCCGGGCCTCGCTCCGGTTGAAGCGGAATTCGTTCGGCACCTGGCACCGGCGTTGGTTGACCTGGAGCAGGATCCGGAAAGCACCGTGTACGTGGAAGGCACAGCGAGGCTGCTCGACCAGCGGCGTGCCGCGGACCTGCCGAGGATCGACCAGTTGATGAGTACCCTGGAAGAGAAGGCGATTGTTCTCCGGATGATGCGGTCTGCGATTGACGAGCGCTCCGTATTCCTCTGGATCGGGGCCGAGAACCCGCAGCCCGAACTACGCAACGTGAGCGTGATCGGCGCAAACTACGGGCTGGGGCACCGAAACCTCGGATCGGTGGGAGTGGTTGGGCCTACACGCATGGATTACGAGCGGACGATCGGCTCGGTCAATGATGCAGCCCGTGAGCTCTCCCGCTACTTTGAGTTCGTTTACGACTCATGAGCGACCGCGACTATTACGAGATCCTCGGGGTGTCCCGCGAGGCTTCCTCCCAGGAAATCAAGAAGGCATTCCGTCAGGTTGCCCGTGAACTTCATCCCGACGTCAACGCGCATGATCCGGAAGCGGAGGAGAAGTTCAAGGAGGCTGCCGAGGCCTACGAAGTGCTCTCCGACGACGAAAACCGCCGCACCTACGATCAATACGGACGTGATGGCCTCAGGTCCGGCGGATACCAGTCACAGGCACAGGGTTTCGGTTCGATCGACGACCTGTTCAGCGCTTTTTTCGGTGGTGGCTTCGGAGGCTCGAGGGGTCCCTCACCGGGGGCGGATATTGGTGTGCAGGTTGAGATCGAGCTTGACGACGTGCTGGACGGGACGAGTCGGGAAATCGAATACGAGGCAGTCGCAAACTGCGAGCATTGCCATGGCAACGGGGCCGAGCCGGGCACTCCGATCAAGACCTGCGACCGCTGTCAGGGTGCCGGCGAGTTGCGGACTGTGGCGAATACCGCCTTCGGGCAAATGGTCCGGGCGACTCCCTGTGATCGCTGCAACGGGGACGGCCGGATCGCCGAAGAGCCGTGCAAAGTCTGTTCGGGCCTCGGTCGCAAGCACAGCTCGAAGAAGAGCCGGATCGACATTCCCGCAGGCATTGAATCCGGTCAGCGAATCCGGATCGGAGGGGCCGGTCATGCCGGAGAGACGGGCGCGACCCCCGGAGATCTCTATGTGGAGGTGCTTGTCAAGGAACGCGAAGGGATGATTCGCGACGGACAGGACCTGGTCACCGTGGTTCCGGTTGATGCCACTGCGGCCATGCTCGGTGACACGGTTGAAGTCGAAACCCTTGACGGCAAAGACGAAATCGAACTCGCCCCCGGAACGCAGCCCGGGGCCGAAACCCGGATCAAGGGCAAGGGTCTGCCGCGTCTCGGGAGTTCCCGCCGCCGCGGTAACCACCGCTTCATCTTCAACGTTGTGGTCCCTGGCAAGCTTTCCGAAGATCAGAAGCGGCTTGCCGGTGAGCTGAACGATTCGATCACCGATGCAAACCGGGAACCGAAAGAATCGGGCGTTTTCTCCCGAATGCGCAAGGCATTCGGTTGATCCGGCTGGCTGTCCGCTGCGAGCCGGAGCAGGCAGAATTTGTGCTCGCGGAGTTGACCGTGCTTTCTCCGGGAGGGGTGGAGGAGGTAGCTGGTGAGGGCTTTGTCGAGTTCGCGATATACGGAGCCGAAGGTGAACTTCCCGATCTCGGTGAAGAGGAAGCCGTGATCGCAGGTGGCACGGTCGCGGTCGAAGCGACCGAAGTGGCCGATGACTGGGCTGATCGCTGGCGAACTTTTCACAAGCCGCTGCTGGTCGGCGACCCTGACCGCGGCCCGGTTGTCTGGATCCGTCCTCCCTGGGAGCCGGAGCGTTCCGGGGCGGCCGAGGTTGTGGTGGATCCCGGCCTGGCCTTCGGTACCGGGGCTCATCCGACCACCAGGCTCTGCGTCGAGGCATTGATCGGCATCGCCCGGAGTGGCGGCCCGTTTGGTCCGCTGGCCGACCTGGGCTGCGGTTCGGGGGTGCTTGCGATCGCTGCCGCCAGGCTCGGCTGGGAGCCGGTCTACGGCTGTGACAACGAGGTCGCCGCTGTCGAGGCGGCGCGCGAGAATGCAGGCACGAACGAGGTAGAAGCCCGTTTCGAAAGGGTTGACCTCAGGGCCGGCCTGCCCGGCCTGGCGCCGACCACGGTCGCCAACCTGACTGCCCCGTTGCTGGAAATCGTGGCTGCCGGCCTCGCTCCGGAAAGCCTTCCCGAGACATTGATCTGTTCCGGACTTCTCGCGACCGAATACGACCGTGTGGTCGCCGCGTTCAGTCCGCATGGCCTGGTTGAGACCGGCCGCGACCAGATGGGTGACTGGGGCTCGCTCGTTTTCGGCCTGGAGCACAGTTGAACCGGGCAGAGCTGCCGATCGGCGTTTTCGACTCCGGGGTCGGTGGTCTCACCGTCCTTCACGAATGCCTGGTCTCGCTGCCGGCCGAGGATTTTCTCTACCTCGGTGACAGCGGGCACTTCCCGTACGGAACGAAGCCGGTTGCGGAGCTCCGTGATCGAGCGGGAGCGATCGCGACACAGCTGCTTCAGCGTGGAGTCAAGATGCTCGTGATTGCCTGCAACTCCGCTACGGCTGCCGCCGGGGACGAAATCCGGCAGCTCGGCGCTGAAGCCGGGGTGCCGGTTGTGACAGTAGTCGGGCCGGAAGCGGAGATCGCCGCGTCAATCAGCGGTAGCGGCAGGGTTGGGGTGTTGGCGACGCCGGCGACGGTGGACAGCGGTGCCTACCGGCGGGCGCTCGATGACCTGGGGAGGCCTTTGACAGTGACGGAAGTGGCTGCTCCCGATCTCGCTCCGATCATCCAGAACGGACCTACTTTCGATGAAGAGGTGCTCGGTCTGGTTCGTGGCTATTGCCAGCCCCTGAGCGAGGCCGGCATTGACACTCTGATTCTGGGCTGCACGCACTATCCGCTGGTGGCACCCATGCTGCAGAGGATGCTGGGGCGCGATGTGAGTCTGGTTACCGCGGGGCACGCGATAGCTGCGGCGATTCAGCGGGAGCTGGCCGCAAGTGGCGAGCTGGCCGAAAGTGAGGGTGAGGGCGATTACCGATTCCTCGTAAGCGGCGACGTTGGGACCTTCGTCGAGGTCGGTACCCGGTTTCTGCAGCTGCCCCTTGCCGGCCGGGCAGAGAAGGTGAGGATCTGATGCCGGTGTTACCGCGCTTCCTGGCCTGGGCCGCGGTCGGGGTCCTGTTCATGGTCGGTTGCATCGCACCGGTC
>WPCH01083781.1_pt1 | contig 25789 bp, 19 predicted proteins | sample 5399881 | NCBI WGS metagenome assembly WPCH01 (sample SAMN12869468, study PRJNA574797) | sludge metagenome | isolation source: wastewater treatment of pH5 | place: China:Beijing | collected 2019-05-20
GACAAGAAATTGAGAAGGAAATTGTCCATTTAACGAAGCAATATATTGAAAATGGAGATTACGTAGTCTTTGCCATCGATATACATGAAGAAAATGATGTATATCATCCTGAATCAAAGTTATTCCCGCCTCATAACATAACGGGTACAAATGGAAGGGATTTATTTGGTGAATTACAAGATGTGTATGAAACATATAAAAATGCAGAGAATGTATATTATATGGATAAAACACGATATAGTGCATTTGCAGGAACAGACCTAGAGATGAAGTTACGAGAAAGAGGAATAGAAGAAGTTCATCTTGTAGGTGTTTGCACTGATATTTGTTTATGAATATTAGGAATCCACTTTCCATTTAAAACTTATTATTACAGTATTATCTCATAATAATCCTTCAATTAACTATCTGTTTGCAATTGAAGGATATGGTTAGCTTTTATCAATCACTAATGTTAAAATATGTATGTGAAAGCAAAGGAATTATTTAGCTAATAACAGAATCTGAAAAGATTCTTTAGAACAACTAATTAGTATTTGGTATCTTGTTGTAGTTTAATGGGGCGTGACTAAACCTTGATATTATATGCATAAAAACAGACTCTAGAATGAGCTATTTTTTTCGTAGTTAAACAGAACGTATGTTCATCTGATGAGACCATTTCCTTTTTACACAGTAGTAGTATCCTAAATTGCAAATTAAAAAACATTAAGATAGGAGATGAATTAAGTTGAAGACAAGATTTGAAGACATTGTTAGGATTGATGAAATTGGTAGAACAAACAGAATGAAACTAAATGAATTACTTGTTTTGGCAAAGGCAGAGGAATTAGTTCCTGCGAGCGAAGATAAGGAACGAGTAATGGTTATTGGGATTGACTTTCAAAATGATTTTATGGAGAACGGAGAATTAGGGGTTCCAAATTCTCATCGGGATATTCGCAATATCACAAATTTTATCTATAAGAACTTAAATAAAATTACCACTATCGCAGTGTCATTAGATACCCATGACTTACATCAAATTTTTCACCCTAGTTGGTGGGTGGATAGAGAAGGGAATCACCCAGTCCCATTTACTATTATTACAACAGATGATGTAGAGAAGGGAATTTGGATAGCGGTGGAAAAGCAAAAAGAAAGCTTAGACTATCTGCGTAATCTCAAAAAAATAGGTAAGAAGCAACTGTGTATTTGGACGTATCACTGCATTGAAGGAACTACTGGGGCGGCATTAGAAGGCCAATTTTCTAATATGATTCATTTCCACTCTATTGCTCGAAACACCAAAATAGAAAAAATCGTAAAGGGACAGAACCCTTTAAGTGAAATGTATGGAATGATTAAGCCTGAATATGCAGTGCGCGATGAAGGGAATTATGAATTTTTAAATTCATTAAAATCTTACCAAAAAATTATTATTGCAGGAGAAGCCAAATCTCACTGTGTCTTAGAATCAGTAAAGCAAATTGTTGAACATTATACAGATGACCGTTCTGTAACCTCCAATATTTATCTATTAGATGATTGTATGAGCTCTATTCCTAGTTATGAAGAGGAAACAGAAAAAGCATTTGAGCAATTAAAACTAACATATGGAATTCATATTATTAATTCAACGGATTTGCCGCTTTGACAGCTATGAAAGAATCATTAGAACTGGGTTTTATAAAGTATTTTATTTATCTTCAATTACAAGCAAAAAGGAGCTTATAAGCTCCTTTTCTATTTTACTGTTATCATATATTGTGTTGGTTTTAATTCTAGCTTGTTTTGTGAGATTAAATCATATGGATTTTGAATCTTATTGATTTGAGGGATACTTCTTAAATTACTTACACGATATATAAAGTAATTATCCCCTAACAATTTAGCTACTTCTAATTCGTTATTCGTTAAATAAAAGTTTACATTTCTAGCAGTTGTACTTTTTACTTCGATGTATTTGTAAGAACCATCTTCGAAAAACGATTGGATATCATAACCGGCATTGCAATTTTCATTAGCAACCCATGTTACTTTTTCTGCTAAATCCATTCTACCTATGCTTTTTAGGTGCTCTTGTTCCGCTAGAAACACATGAGATTCTCCTTCGAATCCTATTTTCTTCTTGATGTCTAACTGCTTTTCTAACTCTTCTGGCGTAATTGTATTTGAACGTGTTTTTTTCTTTTGTTTGTTCTGTTTAATTAAATATGTCAAAACGCTACGTTTCTCGATAATAGTAGATGCATAGTAAGAAGGTGAGCCTCCGTATATTTCTATTGAGAAACTCTGTTTTTCTAACTCTTTTAGAACTTTTTCGGATGCACCTTTTATACTACAGATAGAACAACTCAATACATTATGTTCGATAATGATTCTATTCTTTTTATAAACAACTTGAATATAGTTCTCTGTTTCGCTTAATGAACTTTCGCAAAACGGACAATTATTTGTTTGAAATTCATACATCTTTGTAAAAATAATCGTTTTCTTTTGCTGTTTCGGTATATATCCAGGCACATCAATGTTAAAAAGTTGGTGAGATTCTTTCGGTTTGGTGTTGATTTTATCTACTTTTGACTTACCTTTTTTCTCAACGGTTTTTATTGGAACGTTAACTGAATCTCCAATAGGATTCACAACTTTTGGTTGTTGTAATGATTTTGGCGACTTAATATCAGGACTTATTTCTTTTCCTTTTTTAACGTCTGACACCATTTTTGTTGTTTGAATGATTGGCTTCTTAAGTTCTTTTGTTTTATCTGAACCATCTTTAAATTCGATATCATTCGCGTCTGTAGATTCAACATTGTTAACTTCATCCAAAGTGTTTTCTTCTTCATATAGAAGGAAGTTTAATTCTTTTACATACTTACTCTTTTGAATCGCTTCTTTTACGTATATTTCTGCATATACTTGTTTCCAAATATTATAAATCTCAACAATTTCTTGGTACAGCATTCTTTCATACAAATGACCCAAAATAGAAATTGCATGTTGCAAGTTCCAATCTGTGAAACACATCCCACCTATGACAGCACTAAAGTTATCTTGTCTTTTGCGAGTTTGAATTGCTGATTCAACGATTTCCCTTATAAGTAGGTTCCAAGATTCCGTATTTGGAATTTTAAGTTGTGTTTGATTTAAATTAAACTTATCTTCACAAGATAAAAACATAAGTTTAGCTAATTCTTCTCGAAGTCGCTTTTTACTTGTAGAAGATGTTGTAAACACCTGTTTTGGTAGGGCGAAATTTGAATAGGATACAGTTAAATCCCCTAAAAACGTCCTTGCATGAGCCATTCCCTCCCCTTTATCTCTGTACACATATTCAATTCCTAATTGGGTACAGAACGCTTGTATCCAATCCGCATACATCCTACTACTTTCCTGTCCTAATGAAAATTTGGAAATTATAGAAAAGATTTTATTTTTGGCACCTTCTATACTGTTATTTTTGTAAATATATGAATGAATAAACAATGAGCCAATGAGAGATTTAAAAATAGTTGGAGCAAGAGACTTCTCTGTTACATCGTTAACAAGACCTTTGGCACCTTTGATATAAGGCAGCCAACTATCTTTATTAAAATTAGGCAAATTAGAGTATAAAAACTCATTATTTACAATTACTGCCCTTCTTTTCAATAAATTCTTAGCATTATCCTGACAAAAAGTTGTGAAATTCTCAACGAGGTATTCATCCACATAAAAATTTAATACGTAAGAACCGAGATAAGATAACACCTCATTTGTATCTAAGTTTTTATTTTTTATTTCGTTTCGGTGTGATTTATGAATTAAACATGCATCTAATAAATAATCCGATATGTCTTTATTAGAAAGACCAAATGAATTTTTTAAGATGTTTATTTCTTTTACCCTAGAAGGATGAACTTGTTGTTGCTTTCCTCTCCTTATAAGTGATTCTTCCTTCTTTTCTTGTGTCTCAATTTTTATATTTTGTTCTTGTATAAATTGATGTGCTGCTAATTTTTCCGCTTTTTTCTTAGAAGAACTTACAGCAATTGTACTTTTATCGCCACATTCAAGTTTTATTGTGAATCGTTTATTATTATCTGGTCCTTCTTCTTTTATAGTCTTGTATGATGGTATCATTTTTCGGATTTGAGCATATTCTTGTAGTTTTGTTTTATAGTCCACATTATTTATGATTTTTAGTGAATGGAAAATGGGTTTTACAATTCGGTAAACTTCTTCGTATCCGCAATGATGATAAATCTCATAAATAACTTTTGTTGATATGTCCATATAAAAGATTTTTCTTTCTTTTTGTTCTCCTTTCCCCAGGTAGATAAGGTCATTTATTTTGTAATATGAATAAATGTCGCTAGCCAATTGTTCAATATTCTCCAGCTTATTTATGTCTTGTATAGTCATTCGAGAATTCTGTAAAAAATGAGCATGAAACAATAAATTTAGTAATGAATATCCTAACATTGATTTTGCTTTTTCTTTTTCTAATTGTTCGGACGATAATCTGTTTTCATTTTGATAACTGACATGTTGTAATGCGATATTCAATATCTCTGCTTTCATATTTACATGTAGCAGTTGTTTTAATTTATTACCATTTTCTCCTTGGTTATCTTGAACACAATCATTTTTATATGTCATAATCTACTATCTCCAATCTTCATTTCTATCATTTTATCATTATTTTCCAACTTTAGATAATTGTTTAGAAACAGAGGATTTATTCAAAAGTTCATTTGAAACAACTACCGGTTTTCAAAAAACGTAATCAAAACGCAACTAAATATTCTACGTTTTATCATAATCAAGGATTCATTTCTGATATATGATTATTCTTTAAACTTATGAAAAAATAAAAATATCTAAATAGAGGTTTATTTATATTGAATCACTTCAGATATGACAAAAATATTACTGTAGTGATATCTAAATAACTTTCTGTTACAGAAATAACAATTCTGTCGATTGTTATTTCTAAAAATCATATCTAAACTTATTTATTTGTTTTATGAAAAGTGTGAAATTTTATTTTTTTGTCTTAAATTTAAAGTTCACCTATATGAAATTCAGATTTAGAAGTTGTAAAAACTAATGATGCATTGGGAGACATGAAAATTTAGAAAAAATGGGATGAATACGGGTTTTAAATAAGAATTGCTAACAGATAGAAAGTTAGATTTTTAAAATTAAGCAAACTATTTTTTGTTAGTAATATGCTGGTGTAAAATGGAATGAGAGAATATGTTTACTCAATCAAAAGAAAGGAATATTTTGATAAAAGCGCGAAGAATATTCCTAAAAAAGTATTTAAAATCAGTTTCTTGAATATGGAGATTAAATACAATTTGCCATGGGAAGTTAAAAAATGGGAGTGATTTGTATAAATTTCGTACTGTTGAAAATCTAATAGGTAAATATCAGGAGCTTGAAAAACAATAAAGAAAAATATTTTCTTTATAAATTTTACTGTCCTGTCTAAACGCAAACAAATATTTTAAGTGGGAGAAGGGGATATAAAATGTCTTTTAACGATTATGAAAATAATTTTTCTAAGGTAATCAAAACGAAACAAATTTCTGCTGTTTTTGTGTCTGACTTGGGAGAGATGATACCAAAAGAGAATGAAGAAATAGATTTTATATGTGAGTCTATTGTTCAACGCACATTAGTTGGTGCTGCGTTTGAATTATATAATAGTGAAGAAATTAATAATTCTATTCCTTACTCTGTTGAAAAAGCAGAAATGGCTAAGGAACCGTTTATGAAATTTAGGTATTATTGGCACTTATTAAATTATGAAAAGAAAAAAATGGTTTTAATGCAGCGGATTTTAGAATTAATCGAAGAAGATGAACTATTGCGTGAAATGTTTTATGATGACCCTTGTCTAAAAATGAATATAATAAAATATTTTTTAAAGTACGGGAAGAAAATAAAACCTATTAGGCAAAATATTTGGGATTTAGTAGTAGGGCTTATAATGAAAGATAAATCTGATTTAATATTAATTATGTCTGATGTAGTTCCTTTTATCGAAAGTGAGGGAGATTCAGAAATAAAAAATCGTTATTATGAGTATATCGCACTTGTGGTGAACGAACTTGAAGTACAATTGAAGAAAGAGGGAAACGGTAATTTCTTGGATAGACTGTATGAAGAAGTCACAACAGTATCTATACAAACTGTAGACAGAAATGAATTTAAAGAGCGGCGAGCTAATCTTGCTTTAAGTATTGCTGAAGCTAATAAAGACCAAATGGCAAAGATGCATTATGCACATAAGGCTTCTGTTATTTTTTCAGATATAAATAATCAAGAAGGAGCTAGAAAGGCTTTAGCCGTCCTTAGTGAATCTATTAATAAATTTGGGACAGCCCCACAACAAAGAATACCGCTGAAATTAGGAAAAAAAATTATTAATGATTTTGAAGAAAATTATAAAAAAGTTTTTGGAATTTTTTCAGACCATAATGTATCACTAGAAAATCGTGTTTCTGATTTAGCGTTTCTAGTTATAAGGGATTCTGAGATAAATGGACAAAAAGTAAAGGTTTTATTTTATAGACCATTTCCTGAATTGAAAACAATTGAAAGCTCTGAAAAAAATTTGAGTAGCTCTATTGCTAGCCAAATTCTTCCTTCTGTACATTTAGGTAGTAATAAGGTAATTGGAATTGATAAAAGGGATATAGAAGCGAAATCACTTTGTTATTCGACTCATTTTCAATTTACTACAATTCCTGCAATGTTAGGTTTAAAGAAAGATAAAGACTTCAACTTGGAGTTTTTATTGAATTATGTACAACGTTCTGAAATTGTATCGGATAATGACATTGTTTTTATTGAAGAGGCATTAGAGCACTTTTATAATAATAAATTTATTTCATTTTTAAGTGTACTTGTACCAACAATTGAATGCTTACTAAGGAGAGTTTATGAACTATATAACGGCACGGATATTGCTACTCAACGAAAAGATAGCAATTTACAAACTACCGTGAATTTATCCGATATCCTTAAAGATGATAAAGTGAAGGAGAATTTATCTGAAGACTTCATTGGTTACTTACAGTATTTGTTAAATGATGATACTTCTTCAGAAAATATTAGAAATAATATTGCACATCGTTTAACAGATGCAGAGTTTTATAATGAAGGTCGCTCATTAATTGTTTTGCACCTGCTTTTAGTATTAACTAGCTACTTTAGCCGTAAAGGCTGAATCATTATTATTAGATTTAAGAACTAATTAAATGAGTGAACTTAAAGGAGTAGAAGAGTAAACCCGCTCCTTTTATGTTGAAATTAAAATTTTCAATAATATAGAATGAAAAAAATTTAGAGAATAATATTTTTGAAGATGAATTTGACAATAGTTTTTTATTAAATATAAAAAGTGAAAGGGAGTCTTAATGTTTCTTAAAAGACTAGGTATACAACAAGTTGAAAGTTTAGGGTCATATATAACTAACAGCATAAAATCAGTAAGATTTTGATATGATATTATTTGTTAAACTATATATATTATTAATTATGTTTGAACTAAATAATTTCAATGTAGTAATTGGGGAGGTCATGTATTGGACAAAACGTATTTCTTAAAAGATACTGCACTAGAAAATAAAGGGGAGGATTCTTTTCACCATCACGATTATGTGGAAAATCTTAAGCAAATTATTATGGAACATAATCCTCCTTTTAATATCGCTTTGATTGGTAAGTGGGGTGTGGGTAAATCATCCATCATAAATCTATTAAAGAAAGAATTGCATGGTAAAGATGAGTATAAAGTTTTTGAAATTAATGCATGGAAATATGAAAATGATTCTCTAAAAAAAGCCTTTCTGAAGAGCCTTTGGAGAAAGTTGAATGAAGATAAAAATGCCACTGTTCTTAAACAATATCAAGAGATGTTTCGGGAATTCAGAGCAGGTGCTACTGTTGAGGATAAAACACATACTGTCGGGGGACTAATTAAGGAATTAAAACCTCTGTTCATGTTATTAAGTTTTCTTTTCTTAACTTCATCAGCAACATTTGCTGGAGTTCTTTTGATTGCGGATATTATTAATGCTGTTTTTACAGAAAACACTCTTCATGAAAACATGGTAGATTCATTTAAGGATTTTAAGAAAAACATATGGCTACCTATTATCATGACACCTCTAGGTGCAATGTTACAGGAGTTTGTGAAATCTTCTATGCAACGGAAAACAGCAAATGTACAGTTAGTTAAACCAGTAGAAACCGCTGATGAATATGAAGAATTGTTTAAAGAAGAGATTGAGAAATACAAAAAGAAAAATTCGAGGTTTCAAAAGCTTATTGTTATAGTAGATGATTTAGACCGTTTGAGTCCGAGAAAGGTAGTAGACGCTTTGGATGCTATTAAAGCTTTTGTGGATGTAGATGAGTGTATCTTTATTGTAGCTTGCGATGAAAATATTTTAATTCAGGCTCTGGAGAAGGAGAAATTGAATAAGTCTGCCGAACACATCGATGGGGAACTATTTTTGGATAAATTGTTCCATTTTAGGATTCCTTTACCACCAATTATTGAAAGTGATATGGCACAATATACTTTAGACTTGGCAAGGCAAGAAGCCGAGGGATTAGTCGAATTATGTGGAAGTAGATTTGAAGAGATTGTAACAGATATTCTTATCCATACCGAAGTAACCACGCCAAGACAGGTAAAGAAGTTGCTCAATACGTTTGCTAATAATCTTCTCATAGCAAAGGCAAGGGAGACTGAAGGAAGAAAATTAGAAGAAAAACTTCTAACGAATGAGCGGGGATTACGATTTTTAGCCAAGTTATCGGTTATCCAAGCGGATTATAATGAGGTCTATATGAATGTTTCTAAAGATTTTAATTTCCTAGAAGACCTCCTGGCGTTTTACTACAGCGAAGAGCAGGGAAAGATGAAGGTAAAACCAACGGTTAAAAAGCTCTTTGAAAAGAAAGATTCGACGTATAAGTTAAAGCCTGATTATGAAGGTTTGATGAACTTTTTAATTGCACAGCAACATATTACAGTCGACAATATGGCACCGTTTATCTATTTGGCGCAAGATGCAGTTGGACTAATGGCTGGTGATGAGAAGCAACGTAACATTCAAAAAAGTCTCGTAAGCGGAAATGATAAAGGTGTGCTCGCTATATTAGAACAAGAAATACATACAGAACACGTTGCAATAGTTGTTATCGATGCTGTGAAAAATTGTAAAACAAAGGATTTACCAACTGTATTAAAAGCAGCATATCAGCTTATTGAGCATATGCCTATTGGACGAAGAACGGAGCTTGCGAATGCTATTGTTCAGAGGTTAATGGCAATAGGTATCCCTAGTATGCGACTTTGGCAAATCGAATTGGGGAATTTGTTTAATGTTTATATATTGGCAGAAAGCAAGGGTATTGCAGAGGAGCCTATACTATATACGATGGACCAACTTTTTAGTCAGAGTAGTGATTGGAAAACAACATTAGGAAAAGATATGACCGATAAGGACTATATTCAACAGATTACAAATGCTGTAGACTATTTTCTCAATCATGAGACGGAACTATCAGAAGGCTTACGTAACAAGATAAAAACATTTATTGCAGTACGAGATGAGGAATATAGTTTTTATCCGTTTACTGAATTGTTAAATCTTTATCGCCGACATCCAATTATGTTTGCTGATTATTTCGACCTTAATTTTTATCAGCAACTCCTTGCGCATATGGAAGTTGATGAGGGGCAATCGGAGGGGGAGGTGCAATGGGAAGAATGTGTTGAGGTATTTTTAGAAATTGCTCCCTTCATAAGAGAAAAACATAAGACGAAATTTGTGAAAACAATACACCGCATTAGCAGTATTGCCGACAAACCGTTCTTGTTTAAGGTTTTTGACTTAATAGAACCAGTTATTTCTGAACTAGACGAGAAAGTAGGGGCTAAGATTATATACGGAATAGCTGATAACAAATTCAAAGAACCGAAAGATGTAATACAATTGTGTCAATTTATGAGGATGATTTCATTCGATTTAGATGCCGTCAACGGATTAGCTAAAAGGTTAGACAAATTTATTGTAAATGGGCTAGGAAAAGATAATCAGCAGATTACAGAGGAGATGTCACTGCTTATTGAACATATTGCTTCATTAAAAGAGGATAACTTTGAGGAATTAAGCGAAACATCCGATTTATTGATTAACCATGCAGCTAATTCTTCTCTATATGATAGACCGTTGGAAGCAGCAAACAAATATTTTACTAGTACACAGAGGGAAACACTCTTCAGTAATTTGCTACATCCGATTGACTATAATAGTGCTAGCACTCAGCAATTTGACAGAATAAACACTGCATATGCTATGTTAGGGCGAGAAGAAAAGAATCATTCTTACATTAAAAGAAACATTGAACAGGGAATTGAATATTTTACTAATAGTTCATGGTTCCAATTCCCTGGTTGGGCAAGTGGGTTTTTAAAATTATTGAAGGTCAATGCAACGCTTATTGATAAGACATATTTAGAGCGCCTCGTGAATGTGCTTCTTAATATTATTCCAAATTACACAGATGTAGCACTGAAAGGCCTGATGTGTATGGGAACGAATTTACCAGAGGTAAGAGCAGAGGAAGTAATTGATGTAGTGATGCAAAGAGTTGATACAGATGCTGATAAGATTGATGCATTGTATTTCTTAAAATCTGTTAAAAATCATTTTACTCAGGAGAACCTAAATGCATATGCTCAATTCCTTATTGATAATATTCAAGTAGAAATAAATGAATTTTTAAACGAATTGTATTCTAGATTTTCTACAATTGGTGGTGTGAGGAGTTTTGTGAATTTAGTTCAAAACGTTTCAGATTTAGATGAAAGCGTCTTTCAGGAAAATATAGATGTTATTCGAAGAACTGTAGGGAAATTCTTCATAGCATATAAGAGTGAAGGTATTGAAGAACAATATGGAGCACTAGACGAACTGTTGCAAAGTGAAGTGAGCGCAAATCTAATAGAAGAAATTGTTTTAAAATCAGTAGATAAAAATACCGTTGCTGTAATTTTAAACTATGCAATCAATCCTGCTTTGGGTTATGGACAGAGAAGTCATCAAATGAAATTATTAAATTTATGTGCAGGTTATCATCCAGCACTCAATAGAACTCATTTAACAAATTTAATCATTGATATGATGAGAGAAAGTAAAGATGATTATATACAAGCCCTTTGCGATGTCCTTGTCACAAAACTAAAGGATTTCAAATTTGGACATAATAAACGTCATGTGTCCACACAAATCGTTCCGATGTTTCGAAGTGTGAATATGTCTGTAAAGGAATCGGTATTAAAGGTAGCCAAGCTATATGGAATGACGAAAGAATTTGAACAGGCAATGGATAAAGATAGAGTTAATGAAGAGGAGAAGGATTTGATTAATGATAAGTTGTTTTCAAAGAAGAAGCGGAGAGCAACTGTAAATTAAGAAAAGACTATAGCATTTAATCAATAAGAAAAGGACCTTTCGATAACGAGAAAGGTCCTTTTTGTATCGTAACATAATTAAAAGATACTACTTATTTATTATGGACTGACTAATTTAATAACAATGGGAGCATAAAGTTGTATAAAAGAAATTAAAAAGAGAAAAAGAACTGCTGAAGAATTGTATCAGCAGTTCTTTTTAAAATAGTAAATATCATTAAGAGTCAGTTATCTGTTATTAGAAGTCCTAAATAATTAATAATTTCTTTAAATGTATTCCATTCAATTCCTTCTTTTACAATTTCTAAATATGGTTTATTAATTTCAATACATTTCCACATTAATATTCTTAATCTTTGTTGAATTAAATAAGAATTAAGTGTCTTTTCAAAGAAAGTGTTAAAGTTGAAATCTGTTTCACTGTGTTTGATATATAAAATATCAACTAACATTTCATCACCAGAAAGGTTAAAAACTGCCCCCCAGTGTACCTCATGATGTAAGGGATTTACGGATTTACCGATGATTAAATCATTGTCCGAAAATCTTATTACAGATTGAATATCATGTTTGTAGTCATCCTCGTTTAAAGGAGTTACTAGTGTAGCTGCTTCAACATTAAGTGCTTGTGCAATGCTAAGAATGATTTTAAATGTTGCATCTCTTTTTCCGTTCTCTATTTGGCTAATGCTTGCCGGACTTGCTTTGCTTAACTTAGCTAACTCTGAAATTGATAAGCCGTTTGATTTTCTTAATATACGAATGTTTTTGCCAAGATAGCTCATAACAGTCCACCTCTATTAGTTAGTATTTCCATATTAATATAAATATCCTAATAAGGAAAGAGAGTACCTAAATAAAATTTCTCTAATTGATATATTTTTTTTATTGAATAGTAAATGATTTTGGCTTATTATGGTTGTAAATGCTAATCCAACTTGGTGGACTCTAATGTATCATTAGTTGATATTCTAATTTGGGATTTATTTAAAAATCTCTCTTTTATTAGGATTTCCTTAAACTTTAGTAATGATATTGATGAATTAACGAGAAAGGTTATCAAGAAAAAGGTGAGTAATACCATTACTCTTGATATGGAATTATTTAGGGTTTGCAGCCGAATGCTGTTTTTGTAAATAAACGCAAACGAGAAAGTGACCGAATCAAGTGAATGTCAAACCTTAAAAATATCCCTTTACAACTGGTTGGAAGATTAATATGATAGTTTACTTTAGAGAGTTGGTAACAAGATGGACTATGCTACATTAAAAGATATTTCCAATATTTTAGACAAGGTTGTCCAGTTAAAGGAGTACGCCAATATCTACTCTTTTACCGAGATAAATGGCTTACATTATGTAGACTTCATAGGAAGAGCCGAGGGTAAAGAAAATACAACGCACAATGTAATCCATATTTATACTGCTTCTCATAAATTGCATTACTATGGCACTTGTTTTTTATTAAAGCAAAAGTACAATGACACTCCTATAAATACTATTTCAAGACAAGCGCATCAATTGAGGAGATTTTTGGACTTTCTAGAGTTTTGGAATATTGATTTGTTAGAAGTGGATACCTTTACAGTCGTTGTATCCTTTGTTAGTTACTTGCGTTTATTAAAGAGTTTAAGAGCCACACCGAATCAGGCACTTAAATGGTCATTACTGAAAAAGGTGCCTTTGCATGAACGAGCAAAGCATTTCGGTAAAGTGTCCTCTATTGGCTTAAATTTTGAAGGAATAATGGTCCAAGATAGATTCGAAGATTTGTCCCATAATACTATAAGAGGCATTGTTGAAACTGCATGTAAGTATCTAGACTTTTTAAAAAAAGAAACCTATGAATTCGAAGATATAGACCTTACATCTATTCCGGTAAAGCAAAGAGCATTCACAACTGCCATAACGGGTACAACAGGGAGAAGAACGTATGTAATAGTAGCCGATGTACACGCCATACTAAGTCAGGCTAGTTTTAGTAATCCAAACGCTTCAGCAGACCGCATTCAGTCATTATCGGAAGAAGTGATGACCGAAGAAGATGTAAACAATTTCATGTCCTTGATTCTTTCAGGCGATATTCAAACAAGACTTTTGTTTTACATCTTGAAGTCTTTCGGACTTAGAAGGTCTGAGGCTCGAAACCTTCTATTTGCTTCTAAAAAAGTACCTAAAGACTTTTACCTTTGGGATATTAACAAGGCGGAGGAATGGTTAAAGAATGAGATGCATGGCGATTTATCGTATGATACCACGCTAAAAGCATGGGTTTGTAATGTAGTAAAAAGAGAGGTTAACAATTTTCAATCTCAAAATAAAACAGTCAGACCACGACTAATTCCTAACTTCTTCTCGCAGCAGGAGCTCACAAACTTATTACTTGAACATATCAAGGAAAGGCAGTTGGTAATGGAAGAGACAGGACAAGAACATGATTATTTATTTTATTCAACTTCAAATAATTCAAAGGGAGAGGAAATTACCGGGGGGACGGTTTATTCTAAGTACCGCAGCGTTATTTCTGGTTCTAAAAAAGAAGATTTTTATCTCAACTTTTCTCCACATTCATTCCGGCATTTTTTTGCAACTCACTTAATCCGAATTAAACGCAAACCTATTTACGATGTATCTAGATGGTTAGGTCATAGAGATGAAAAAACAACTAGAAAAATCTACCTTCATTACTTACCTGGACAGGACGATTTGCATACAGAAGACAGAGTAGGAGACATTGCTTCTACTTTCAAAAATGGTGGAAAGGTATGAATTTGATGAATACAGAGTGGATTGAAATTGAAGATTTACCTAGAAGCGAAGCCAACGAGAGCAGAAAGAAAGCGTTGAAAGGCATATTAAACAAGTTAAAAACTAAATATTCAACAGGGGATATTTGGCTGAAGACGCCTTTAGAAGAAAAAGAACCTTTCAAATGGGCTGAAATGAAGGACTTTGGATATATTTTACCTTGGGCTTTAGAAAGAGGCTTAATGCATTATCCAGAATATAGAAAAGCAATTATAGATTACTATAGTAAGTTCTTTAATAGAGTGAGTGGTTTATGTAAGGAGTTAGCTGAGCATTACCAGTTTGTCACTGAAGAGGAAGTCGAAGCATTAAAAGCGTTGCGAAAAGACTCCAAAAAAGAGTATTTTGTTAGTGGTTTTTATAAGTTATGCGTTGTATTTGGAAAGAAATTGAAGGATATTACAGACAAAGATGTACTAGATAGCTGTGTAGACTGGTCGTTTAACTCGGTAGTTACTTCAAGAAATATCATACAAAAAGCAAGGTTTGCTCTTGGTTATACAACAAAAAAGCAACTCACCCATTGGTACAAAAAAAACCCGGTTGATAAAATGGTAGCTGAACATCCGTATCTTGAAACGCCTATCCGGGATTATCAAAAATATATAATAGCTGGGGGATATTCGAAAGCAACTATATCAAAGAAAAATACTACCTTATCAAATTTTCTATCATTTCTAAAAGAACAAAGTGAAATTGTACAGCTATCAAACTTCCAAAGAACGGGATTCTGGGCTTATTATAAATGGTTAAGTCTCAAGTTCGGCACATCATATACTTATGCACATGTTATTGACGCTAAGTTATTTATTGAATGGGGATTAAATGAGTACCCTGATTTCCCAAAGACTATTGACTTCCCTGAAGGTCTATCGTTAAAGCTAAATCGTGCTATTACAGCAGAGCAAGAAAACAGTGATGGTCGTGCCTTCCCTATAGAAGGACTAGCTGAAAGGATAATTCAGGAATGTTATGCCTATGTTCCTGATACTGAAAGGGAAGCGTTATGTAAGGACTTCTGGCTGATTGTCGGGTCTTGTCCTGTTCGATTTGATTTTATTCATAACCTTGCAATAGACTGCCTAAAGCCTATGTTAAATAGTGATAGTTTTCTAGGGATAACTTCCGTATACAGGGATAAAAGTGGTAATGTTAATGCGCAGTTCCCTCTGTTTGATAATGTTGGAATTGAAGCGATACAACGCCTTCAGGAACGATGTGATGCAAGAGGGGTTAAAGCAATAACTAATCCTAATAACAATCTTAGGTATGTTCACCTTTTCCATGAAGATAATGTCAACGGTCTTCTAACAAGAACGGCAATTAGGGATTTTTTGAAATGTGAAATTCTCCCACGGATAAAAGAGATTGAAGATTATAAGATTGAAAATGATGGAAAAATGTTTGAGGTTGGTGCTCATGGATTTCGACATTTTATAGCTACCTTGGTACAAGCCAAAACAAGAAATATTAAGGCGACACAGTTTGTACTCGGTCATCATGATGAAAAAATGTCTATGCGTTACCTTAGAAGTAAAATCTCGCGGAACACCCTTCTCTACTCCATCGTTGATGGTTACGAAAAACAAGAGATTTCAGGGAAATATTATCTGAAAATCATTGAAATGTGGACTGATGAATCCATTGACACCAGTAGAATATTTGATGATTTAAATTCGGAAATGGAACTATCAAGCTTCTTAAAAAAGTATGGTCGAAAAAGAGATATGGGTTGGTGTATGTCTGAAGATAATTGTGAAACGTACTATCGATGCTGGGGCTGTCAACATTTCCTGTTACGAAAAGAAGAAATAGAGGAAGCTATCGGACTACTAGCACAACTTTTTCTGGAACACAGAAGTTTAGTACAGAACAGTAAAAATTATACAGATGATAACCCTTTAGCAGCTTCTTCTATAAAGACACAAGCTCTAATCCAAAAAAGACTTACTGACTTGAGTTTAAGTTCAGAAGTGGTATGGGAGATGGTCCAATTAAAACTGTTGGGGAAAGATATTAAGGAGGCATTGCCAAATGGGAGTTTTGCACTCGCTTCAAAATAAAGATGAATATGTTGCCACACTGAATGGAATTCCAATGAAAATGTATGAGCAAGCACACTTTACGGTAGAAGAGTGGAATGCTCTTGCACCTACTGGATACAAGAAATGTAGCTTTATGTTTACAATTCCGTTTCATGAGTGCATTCAAACTGACGTTATAAGTTTCCTAGGAAGAGGAAAAGAATATAGAGAGCTTGTAATGCAAAACTATTTGTTAAGTCTAGCTTTTTTACAAAGATGTCGATTGCCTTTAGAATACACTATGAATTTTTGGACCTTGCATCAATTCCCTTTGGAGGCTGTGCCTAATTTTACAATCCTTTCGGATTTGTTTGATGAGCATTATAAAAAATGGGACCCTCTGAACGAAAATGACACAGAAAAAACAGTCAGGGACAAAGAAGAAATTCAAAAACTTGCTTTGAGATTATGGTTTTCTGGCTACGGAATAATTGAAGGGATTGGGTACGAACCAATAACTGACGATTTGTTAAAAGAGGTCGCAGATAAGTTTTCTGGGGTAAATAATGGAAGAAGAAAAAGGATTTTTACATTACTGAGTTATCTTCTTTCTAAGGAGAAAAGGTCTTTAGTTCAAAAAACTATGGTTTTTTCGGAAAGGAAGAATGTTTTCGAGTTAGAATTGGAACTCTGGTTGGATGAATCCCCTGCCTTTGAAACGGAGCTAGCGCTCCATATAAAAGAGTATGTTTTTGGAGACCTAAAAGATAGAGTGAAAAAAGTGAAGCTTCAAACATATACGAATGTTGACGGCGATTCAGAGACCATCGCTACTAAGGAGATAGGACCTAAAACTTGGAAAATTTATTCTAAAACTTTACGTTTACTGTGTCAGAATTATCTATATCTTGGTGAGGTGCACACCATTGAAGATGTACTACAAGGTAGATTGATAGATATATTCGTTGATATGGCTGATGATGACAGCATAAAGAGCTTCTTTAGATATGTCCAAGTTATTGATAATTGGTTTGATTTCTATACATATCAAAACCAATTAAATGTTAATAAAAAACGAATTATTCCAAATGCTGGATTAGGGACACGTGATAAAAGGTTTGGGAAACACATTGATTTTAAGCAGGCAGTTAAGCTAATAGAGACTTTGCAAGATGACCAATCACCTTATCATCAAGATAATGCACTGTTTGATTTCAGACTTAGAAGATTATCACTGCTGATGCTAGAGACTGGGAAAAGGGCGCATGAGGTATGTTACTTAATGCAAAATTGTTTAAAACAAAATAAGTATGGTGACAGTTTCTTACATTTCCATAAAACAAAAACGGGGAAAAAGCATGATGTTAAAATCTCTAGAAATGCTGTTGAATGGGTTAAGCAATTACAGAGTGTAGCTCCTACGGAGCCTATAGAAATCAAATCAGAGCTATATCCTGGAGGGGACGATTTAAGAGCTAAAAGATTGGTTGCAGGTACGCAATTTAGAGTAGTCCCTTTACTCCCAGTTTATGTTGCTAGATATCTCAAAGATTTACAAAAGAAGATATGGAAAGATGTGCCCCCACCAAGTGGCGGGTATTTCACAGCGCATGATTTAAGGAGAATGTGTGGAACTTATTTGAAATTCAAAGGACTCTCCAATGAAGAAATCGCGAATAGTCTTGGGCATGAAAACTTGGAATCTCAATATGCTTACACCCTCACAGCGGGAAATGATATATTGGATGCGCTTCAGGATATATCAAAACAAGGTTTGTATGGGATACAAGCGACTATTAATGAGAACACCGCTGATTCTGTTACAGAAGACGTAAAGGTTCTAAGTGAAGAGAGCATTTTCAAAAAGCCTTCTATGATTATTGATGTAGTGGAAGAAGAGGAAACAGCAAAAAAATTTATAGAAGAACTGTTGAAGAAAACAGAAGGTCTTGATTTTCCCTCAGAACAATCTCAACCAGATGGAGAAATTCCGAAGGGATTCCCTATGAGAACACATAACTGCAACGCTCATGCGAAGGTAACTTGTTTTCACCACACATTGAAGTGTTACAAGTGTAATAAATATAGCCCTGATGAAGATATGTTACTGGAGCATAAAGCGGAGCTTGTTAGATGGATTGTCTTTGTTCATCACCAAGAAATTTTATTAAAGAAGACCAAAGATAAAGTAGAGAAAAGGACGCTTCCGTTAAGGATAGACGACATTAAAAAAGACTTACAACCAGAGACGTTTAAGGAGCTATTTCGAAAGTTTAAGCACTTTTCAGAAAAGGAGGCTGAAGCTGTTGAAAAAGAGATATATCGAACTGTGAAAAAATACATCGCAAAGTATTATAGGAAGTTTCCAAGTCCAACAGCAAAGCAAATGGATGAATTTCTGAGGAGTGGTGTTATTAATGGCTAAGAAACAAATTTCTCATGCAGATTTAACACGAAGTGCTGCCAGTACAAAAAGAACGTTTATCAGGAGAGCCCAGAAGGGGATATATCTCACTCAAAAGCTGAGCAAGGAAGAAGTTTTGCAGAAGATAGCTTCAACGCTAAAATTGACAACAAGAAGCTTGTATACTGGTGATAGAAAAATATATTTAGAGGAATGGTATCAAACCCTGCTTAATGAAATCGAAGAAATTCATGAGGATTTAAGGGTTGAAAAGAATCTTTCTTCGGTAGAAGAGCTTAAAAGCTTAACTGTACTAGGACTAATGGAAGAAATTTTGAACTTGAAACAGATGCTGATGGCTTACCAAACTAGGTGCGATGAACAGGCATTAGTCATTGAAAAATTGATGAAACAAGTAATGAAGAGGCACGAAAGAGTTGAAAAAGTATAGGTAAATTTCCTAATAGCAATATCATGAATTATCCAACTCACAAAAAAAGACTGGGAATTCCGTATGTGTAATTCCATCTTCTGTTCTTTCATCCGGTAATACAGAAGACTTTTCATATAATGTTGAACATTTATTACATATGTTGACTACTAAAGACCCTTTATTTATTTTCTTTGCTTGATAACTAGGTGCTGCGGCACCCTTTTTTTATTGCACTAACCGGTCAACCTAACACAAATAATCTATGATAAATAAAATTTAAATAGAGAAAAAGAGGAATGGAAATGGAAATAAAGCTATTTAACTTTGAAGATAAGGAAGAGTCTATCGTTTGTTATTACCAAGATGGGAACTTTTTTACACATTTAGGTAGTTTGCTGATTCAATTTAAATTTAAAGTAAACTTTTATCCTATTTGTGGGGTTTTTCGGATGAGGATTTCACTTGAGGACAGCAATATTCAGGAAGAAAATATTTCGTTGGAAATGGTGAGTTATTTTATAACGGATAAATCCTATGCTATCGCAGCCTTACCGGTTGTGGACCATCTAGAAGAAATAATAATGAAGCAAGATAAAATGAAACTATTGAACCTTTTCAAAGAGGAACTGTTTCAGATGCTAGAAACGCAATTCGATGATATTGACTATGCACAATATCGTTTTGTTTTTTTGCCACTATAAAGGAGGTGGAATACATTTAGTAACGTAAACACTTGTATTTTCAACTCCTTTTGCTAGTTGGTTTAATACTATGAAGAACTTTCAGTGAGTTACGGAAACCCAGCCATTCCCTAGGATGGTTGCGTTTAATAATTTAGCACTCATTCAGCTTAATGTATCTTTGTAAGTAGAAAAAAATAAAAAAACAAAACCGGGATTGACCGTATTATCCCCTTCAATTTAGGCAGAAGATGAAATTCGAATTATTTAAACTTCTTGCAGAATAGCCTATATAAAAATTTTTCTCGTTCATAATTATACCTGTAATGTAAAATAGGAGGAACAAATATGAAGCGTAAAGTTAATCTATTAGGAACAAAGGATGAATTACTGTATTATAGGTTCACAACAACTGAAAAAATAAAGAAAGTGGAAAGGATTAGAAATGGAAGGTTTGAATCCTTTAAAAAAAAATCTTTGGAAAGACAGTATATAGCTGAACATGAAGTAGCTGCTTTTAAGTTTGAAATGATAACTGATGAATTAATTCTTCATTTCACAGATTCCGTTCAAAAAGACAAAGTAGGATTTAATCAATACTTTGTTGACTGTTGGCTACCTATAATAGGATGGAGGGCTTTTAGGCTCTTAATAACTCTTGCACAAGGCTGTCAGGAAGTAAATGATTTCTGTTTTACTACTGTTAATGCTTTAGCAGAGGAACTAAACTCTAGTGTAAATACTATACAAGCGCAACTTGAAATTTTAGAGAAAAATGGATTTATTTATCGATTTTGGATATCTAACAAAACTCAGAACTGGAAAAACGAAGGTGTACTAATTAAGGTACGAGAGACCTTACATTACCTTTCTGAAGAGCAGGTTAATCAGCTGCCAAAATCCCGTCGTAAAAAACATGATGAATATATCAATAGGATAAAATTTGATATTAGAGACCTTTTTAAACTGTTTCAAAGTTAGAAAATTGGTTACCCATCCTATTATTTTCATCCCTTCAATCAATGAGTTTTTGAATGAGGAAATTATCTAGATTCTATAAAAAATTACTCGTTTAAGTAATGGATTATTCTTTTGGAAGGAAAGCTATTTAATTGAGGTTAAATATCATTACAAATAGCATTAGATTAACACAGTAAGGCGCAGTAAAAAGAGCATTGAATCGACATCAATGCTCTTTTTCTTGTTTAACATTATTAACACAAAACTATTCAGCTATTTTTGTACCCGTTCATTGGTTTCTCCTGCTCTGAATTCGACCTATTCTAGGGTGAACGATTGTTTTGCATTAGGGTAACAAGGTAAATTAGTACATAGACCTCCAAACAGTGGTTGCAACAACTCTTATTTATCACAGTATTTTTTTATTATAGGCTCTGTTAAATCCAATTATTGAACACAGCTTAGTTAAATGGAGAACTGCAAGAAGCGGAACACTGAAAGTCTAATATTGATACGTTTTTAAAGAGTAATATGTTGTATATTTCAGATATGGATTACCAATTGTTAAATAAGAACCGAGAATGAAAAGTATAGTGTTAAAAAGTTTCTCTGATTATAAGAGAAGCTTTTGATTTGTACTTTCACATAAATCTCCATGACCATTTTACTTTGAATTTTTTATCGAGTGCACGTTGGATTTTTTTCATTTGTCTTATTTGCCATCCTTCATATTTTCGCAAAGAAATAAAACCCAGAGAATTTAAACATAGAAATCCCCCTATTTCGATGCATGTATCATTGGGATACCCCTTATATATAACTATTAAACTAATAACGATAGTGAAAAAGACGGTTAAAGGTGAAAAATTATAATTGTAATTTAAGACTTTACCTCCAAATGGTTTAACCATAGCAATAAGAAAGGACATAAACAAAACATCAAAAAATGGTTTGCTTAAAATACCAGCGGTTTTTTTATCCAATCCAATCAATACTGAACCATATATACTTTCAAAGAAAATAACCCCTAATAATGCTGCAATCAAAAATAAAACATTTATAATTTTTATATATCTACGATGACCTACATTTTTCAAATAATTGCTTAACATATTAAGAAAAATACCGACCATTAGGGCTGTCCCAGCCTCTTTGGATAGCTCATCATTCATGAAAAAACAATATGCTAAACCTATTATGGAAAAAACAAAGGCAGTGATGTATTTCAAATTTCTATACCAGCCTGGAATGATTCGAAATATATGCTTTTTCTGTCTATCAATTTTTTTTTGTGCTGCTTCTCTTTCTTTATAGAAAATATCTAGCTTGTCATAAACTAATCCAATGATTGCCGTCCATACGCCTACATTAAGAACAATCCAAGCTTCATCTTTAATTGCTGGATTACTTTGAAAAGAAACGAAAAACGTACCAGTAAAGGCGGCTATAAATAATAGTGGACCTGAAGCAAGTAAGAGAAATTCCACAATTTTTGATACATATTTCTTAAAATAAAACTTAAGTGATTTTACCTTTAGCAATATTACACCTCCACATAATTACATTGCATTTTTAAGATTTTAAACTCTTCTCCTTTTGATGTGACGATTTTATTATAATGGATTAATCAATTTAATTTAATAAAATCTATATGCTAGAGCAAAGGCTTTAACCTAAGGACGTTATTTATTTACGGTAACTTATCTTATAAACAGATTAGTTACTTCTTTTTTAAGGACATTTGTCATTTTATGCTAAAATAAATTTAGAATATTATTAGGATGTGTTTTCTTTTAGAAAATTACATTGAAGATGTCTTTGGATATCCTGCAATAACCGTTGATAGGCTATTCAGAGCTTAAAGGTAAATTGATTTAAATTGGAGTGTGACATGGGATGAGTGTTCTTCAGGAGAGTGGAAGATACTTATGGAAAGAGTATTTGCAGCTTTATTTGAATTAAGCAAAGTTGGAAGAATGGTACCGAGAAAGGGAAGAGATATGGCTCAAGTGATACAACCAAATTAAATGAGCTAACAGATTTACATTATAAAATGGGGGAATAAAATGATTGTGAAGTTAAGAGATATATTTCTAGATTATGTTGCGTATTCTAAAGAAGGTTATTTAATGAATATAGTAACTGATAGTTTGCTAGGGAGATAGCTCAAACACTACCTAGAGTATTAAGAACAAGAAATTAAGAAATAAAGAGCCTTAATATAGACGGTATATTAAAAAATATGTGTGACGTTGTTTCATTATATTTGAAAGCGTAGAATTCAACTGTACTTAATAAAAAAGCCAATTATATTTATACGGAAAACTTAATAATATGAGATAAAGAATTAAAAATGTAGGGAGAACGTTTTATGGATATCTATTTTGATGAATCTGGGAATACAGGCTCAGTTAAGAGTAATAGCAATAGATTAAATTATGATAATCAAAGACACTTCGCCTTATGCGGAGTTATTATGGAAAATGATGATGACAAAGAAAAATTGAAAGAAAAATACAAAGCATTAAAAGAAGAGTTTAATATCCTTGGCGAGTTAAAAGGGAATTCCTTATTGACTAGAGATAACAATGAACTACTAAATGTTTTTATCGATGAGATATTGGATGATACTCATTTCCAAATTAATATTTATGATAAAAATTTTTATTTATTGACTAAAATGTTAGGTGGTCTATTGGGAGTTGAATTTAAAGAAGAATTTCCTTTGCAATTTTACCAGTTAGCCAGCAGCTTGATATCAGAGAATGACAATATTTTATTAAAATATTGTCAACTTGAGGAAAACTTAACATTGGAAAATCTCAAAGTATTTTTAGGGTTTTTGGCTAATTACTCTTATAGTAATCAAGAAAACTTATATTTGCCCCAAATGGTCCGATTAATTTTAGAGAATGAGCTTGAAGAGGATGTATTAGATAACCTAATCGGAGTTAGTAAATATATTGGAACTGCCTCTAAAAATATAGTGAATTTATCTACCCTGTCCGAATTTATATTTATGTTAAAGCATGAGGCTGGACCCACATTACGAAATGAGTGTTTAAATATAAATCATGATAAAATTGATGGGTTTTCAAAAGTGTTTCAGAAAGAGTTAGCTCCTTTCGGAATTAATCTGAATTTTATTGATAGTACAGATAGCATATTTATTCAGATAGCAGATAACGTTGCGAGTATTTATTGTAAAGTTATTAATCAAATGGTAAGCATTTTTGAAAATAATAAACAATGGGATAAAGATAGTGAGTGGATGCTAGAGCTCACTTCCAAACTATTTAATAAAATTAATACGGATAATATAAAATTTACTTTGCCAATACAAAATTGGGCTGTTGCTTTATGTGTAAAAGACATGTTTAGCCTCTCATATCCAAAAGTTAATAGAACTAACTTACATTTTAACAACCTTTATTTATCTAACATTTCAAGAATATTTTATGAAACAGATAAAAATATGGGTCAAAATGTAGATAACTTGTTAGAAATACTTCAAAGGTAAGGTGCTTTTCTTAATTTCCATAAAGACCGTTAGTCAATTAAAAAAAGAGCTACAGGCCGCAGAAGGAGGGAGATTGTAAAACTAATTCATGGTCGCATTGTATTGAAAGGCGTTCGATTTATATACCATTTCGTCCTTTTGAAATAAATTTGCATTATAAATTGTAAAAAGACTTGTTCTCACAGGCTCGAAGGCATTTTTTAGATATACCATGTATTCATACATTTGCGTTCTTCACACAGCAGTAGATGCTTATAATAAAGGATTTAAAATTGTAGTTTTTGAAAAGGCGGTTGCATCTTTCAATGCGCAAGGGCATGAATATGCACTTGGACATTTTAAATCTTGTTTAAACGCAGAAGTGAAGTGAAAAAAGAGACCTTTAAAAAAGGTCTCTTTTTTACGTTTAAATAGAAACGACATTTTGCTCGATTAGTTTTTTTATGAACGGGCTTATTTTTTCTGGTAACGCATTTATATCAAAAAATTGTACATGTAATGATTCAATTCCATCAGCTTTTAACGTACCGCCTGTAATGTTTTTGCAAAGGTAGGCAATAGTTATAGGGTAAAATTCATCACCGTTCGGTAATTTTACAAAAAATTCTTTTCCAGAAAATACGCTTATTAATTGTAAGGTTCCTATTTCAATCCCTGTTTCTTCGAGCACTTCTCGTCTCCCAGCTTCTTCTGTGGATTCACCAAGTTCAACGAATCCACCAGGAACACCCCAAATACCATTTTGCCTTTGCTGAAGTAATATTTGTCCTTGTTCATTGAAAACAGCTACAGCAACTCCTGCTAGATTGAGTGGTCTTGATCCGACAACTTCTCTAAGTTCTTCAATATATCCCATTGTATGTAACCTCCGTAAGAAAAAATAAAAGCAAATAAACTATTCGTTATTATGTAAATATATTCCTCTTTATAAGGGGAGAGATGACATATAACTTATTTGTGTTATTTGGTAAAATATACATCAAAAAAGGTCAAATAAAATCTTTGACCTTTTTTGACCAAATGTTATAATAAAGACAGAAAGAGATAATCTTTCATTCATAAACAATAAGGAGGAAAAAATATGCGTAATTTATTTCCAGAAATAACAAAACGTCAAAATGGTATTTTTGATTTTGGGCCTTCTTTATTAGAGGGGATGACAGATGCTTTCTTTAAACCGATGAACATGGATACTTTTAAAGTAGATGTTCATGAACAATCTGATAAATATACAGTGAAAGCAGATTTACCAGGTTTTCAAAAAGAAAACATTCAAGTTGAATTTGAACAAGATGTATTAACGATTCAAGCAACTAATCATAATGAAGTAGAAGAAAAAAATGAGAATGGCATATATATTCGTAAAGAACGTTCTATAGGTTCTGTAACTCGACGCTTTAATTTTAAACAAGTTGAGGAAGAAAATGTTAAAGCAAATTATAAAGATGGCGTACTGACAATTGAATTGCCAAAATTGAAAGAAGAAAAAAGTAG
>WPCH01226503.1_pt1 | contig 25725 bp, 24 predicted proteins | sample 5399881 | NCBI WGS metagenome assembly WPCH01 (sample SAMN12869468, study PRJNA574797) | sludge metagenome | isolation source: wastewater treatment of pH5 | place: China:Beijing | collected 2019-05-20
TGATAGGGATTACATGCATTTGCACCTCATCCAGTGCTCCCAGAGTTTGTAGGCGTCTTCTCCCCGCTGCAAACTTAGAAGCATCAAAGTGTGAGCCTGAGTCGAGCTGGATAACCCGAGAGACTGCTTCTTCCTTTGTGACGTGAGCTCCCAAAATGTGGACTTTAGCAATCGTCATGCCGTTATACTGATCGTACAGGCCTAGGTTCTTGTTAGGCAAAACTTGGGGAGATCTAAGGAAGCGGACGATCGCACTTTCACGATTGGTAAAAAAATACGAGGAGCCTATAGATTCTAGATAAACTGGCTTTTGCAAGCCTACCTCTGCTAACTGCCGGTAAAAAGATGTGTTACCACCTAAATCATTAATCTCTATCTCGAGAGCTGCTTGATAGCATTCTAATGCAGCAACACGCTCGCTCACATTGTCATGGAAGGACCCGAGTATGGCCAAAGCTTCGAGCAAGTAGAAAGGTTCTACAATATAGGGTTTTTTTGCTATGGTTTGAAAATAATGTTTTGCCTCTGCGTGATTTCCCAGACGGAGGTGGGTATGGGCTTTTAGATTCAAAACCGCTTCATCATCATGAAATTCAGGATCAAGTTGATCGAGGTACTCCAAGGTAGCAATCAACCGATTCTGAGAATAAGCAATGGTCGCCTTCCATACTAGTAGCCAGTTTGCAAGATTATGACTTTCTTGCGTTGCCTCAATATTACGTGAAAAGGCGGCAGGCTCGTCACCGGCTAAAGCCCTGGCAAGGCTAAAGGCGTAGAATTCGCCATCCGGGGAGCCGCGCTCTTCGTCATTAATAGAAACCCACATGATCTGCTCTTGAGGAGAAAAGACAGCACTTAACATGGAGCCAGCATTATTTATTCCGTCCAAGAGCCCTTCATATTCGCTACTACCAGGCTTACCACGATCCCTAAGTAACTCCACCATAGACTCTACACGAATCGCCCCGGATTGGTCGGTAAAATACTGAGCAAGCCGCCGTTCACGACGATCCGAAGCTAACCAACCTGAAGCCTGAAACTGTTGCATAAAATTGGTATTATAACGGTTAGCCGCATATAACACTCCTTCATTTGCCCTTCTAGTAGAATAACGGTTGGCATCGACCTCCAATACCACTGCATCAGGAATCTTGCTATCTGAAATCACGATGTTCATACCGAAGGTTCGTGGTGTATTAAGAACAATTTCGATGGCTTCATCTAGCGTTGATGCATATTGGACTATTTGACGCATCAAAAACACCATGGCCATACCGTCGAGTGAGTTATCGGTCCGATCCACCAAGGAGTAGTTCATGGACACGGTAATTCCTTGGTTATTCATGGCCTGCATGGTCCCAGCATGAACCGGGTATATGTGGGTAATAAAGGGGTACCCATGCTCTGGTTCGTAGACCACCACATAGCCATACCTCGCCCAATCAACCATGGATATATTATCAAGGTTACGGGCATGGTATAAAGATCCACTTTCTGTAGCTTCGCCGAAGGCTACCATGGATGTACAGGCAAAGGTCATTCCTAAATCCTGGGATACATTGCCCATAATAACGTCCATCGGTTCAGTGTCTTCTCCGCCACTCACTCCGTAAACAATACCCTCTAGCTCTCGATATAAATGCTCTGGGATATTTCTCCTAATCCAAGGGTCCATCTTATGGTTGAAGTAGAACTTCTTAAAACCCTGAACAAGCCGTTCAAATCCTGAAACTTCGGCACTCAACGGATTAAGTTCATCTCTCATCTCAGACAAGTGCTCCTCCGGATGTAAATGTGCAAGCAAAGTTCCATGTTGCAGCCCAATCTCATAAGGGCTCCCCTTAAGATGCATAAAAACCATGGGCCCCATGTTCTCCATATATCCTTCGCCAACAAAAAGTTTATTACCAATTTGTTCGACACTTAATTGTGGGGTAGCCTTCGATGAACTCGAGAGCATTGCTATGAGAGCTAGCATCCAAATAATTTGATGAATATACTTCATGTCATCGAACCGTCCTTTATTTTAGATTAATCAAAGTAGTTACCAATTAATAAACACTTCTCGCTGGAAAACAGATATCCTCTGTAACCGGTACAATAAAAGGGACAAATTTCGGCAGATAAAAATGGACAATTTCTAGACCAAGCCTCTTTGAATATTACGCCCTCATGGGTCCAGCGATACGCAATTGAGATCCACTTTATCGGCCAAAGACGTTTAAGCAAGTGCTTTCGATTGCCTATTACCTAATCTTAGAGGATCGGGACCCCCTTTATCGATTTAAGTTCAGACGTTAAAAGTCCTCTTAAACGAGCTCGACATTCTAGGGTCCCCGGGAATCCAGGTTTCATGAGATGAGGGAGGAAAGAATGGGATTGTGCCGAAGCTTAATTTAGATATTCCTGCATATATTGGAAATTGTATGACATGGGAATCTGTTGGTGATCATACAGTCAAGTCTAGATTAGTCGAACACGCATATGACGATAGTAGAGCAAAAAGTCAAACAGGGGGAGTTCTTTTGTTAACTACTGATAACGTTTGTTTTAGCTATGGTGAGAAGACTATCATCAAAGGGTTAAATTTAAGTTTGAGTCAAGGTGACACGCTTGGTGTGGTTGGGGATTCGGGCTGCGGAAAATCTACATTGCTCTATTTACTAAGTGGGTTAAAGAAACCCATTTCAGGCGTTGTACGGATGGAAGACAAGGATTTGTGGGAATCTAGAGAACAACGTTTACTGATTCGGAGAAGGGATTTTGGCTTTGTATTTCAACAACATTTCTTGATTAATTATCTTACTGTTCTAGAAAATGTGCTTGTTCCTAGCTTTAGTCCTAAAAACGATGAGAAAAAGGCACTGGAGCTTTTGGGGGTTTTAGGAATGGGCACTTATGAAAATAAATTCCCTTACCAACTTTCTGGGGGACAGCGTCAACGTGTCGCAATTGCCCGAGCACTCATAAACGCTCCAAAGGTAATCTTTGCCGATGAACCTACAGCTTCTTTAGATTTGACTAATAGTAAATTAGTCATTGAGCTCTTAAAGGACTATCAGCGAAAACACAACTCAGCCCTAGTATTTGTGACCCATGACCTAAGTCTAGTCGAGTCTTTTGATCATGTTCTTAAACTCGCGTCATAGGGGGTTATTTTATGTATAATATTGGATTGTATTTGCGTCGCAATTTAGGGAAAGTATTTTTTCTCTCTTTAGTTTTGTCACTAGCTGTTAGTGGTACTCTGGTGATTTCTGCTGTTATTGGTTCTATCGGTGATACTCGAGTGAAGTTATTAGGAGTAAATGAATATTGGATAGAAATATTCCCCAACCATCCATTGGACACTTCGGTGCTAACAAATATTATTGATCACGTCGAAGTTCTACCAGTTGATCTAAGAGTATTAGGATACCCCATGTTAGGAACAGCCAATGCTGGGTTTAAGGTATATGGATTTGAGTCTGGTGTTGTTCTCGATATTGCTGAAAAATTAAATGTAAGCTTAATTGAGGGTAGATTTCCCATGGAACCGAGTGAAGTTACGTTACCAGATTCATTATTAAAAGCGAGAGGGTTGAAAGTTGGCGACATTCTTCAGGAGCGTGGTCGCTTTTTCTCACAGGGAGATTATAAGGTGGTAGGGAGGTTGACAGGGGATGTATTGGCAGGTTTTGTTTTTCCTAGTACTGCGTCGCATGATTATGTAGTTATGGGATCAGATCTATTTTTCTTAGAGGAGCAAATTCGTCACATTTTAGCTGGGCAACAGGTGCCTGTCTATGGCCCAAGCCTCATTAGAAGTGTATTAGCTGAAAACTATCGAGAGTACCTAGGTATATCCGCAGGAATTTCTATAGTTCTTGCAATTATATTTTCTTTAGTCTTATGGATGCTAAATAGCGTGGAGTCAAAAAATCGGCGTAGTGAAATTGCTTTGTTGACTGCCCTTGGCTATCCTAAAGGGCGCCTGTACTTAACCACTTTCGTAGATTTATGTATAAAAATGGTTAGTGGTTGGTTAGTAGGGGTATTGTTTAGCTATGCTTTAGTGAGAATTTTTGAGGTAACATTATTTGAGCCTAAGGGTATGTTTCTAAGCTTAACATCTAGTCAAGTTTGGCCCACGCTGTTAATACCTTTTTTAGTAAGCGTAATTTCCTTTTGTTCATTAATTAAAACGTTTAAGGGTGATCCCCTTCGGATGTTAGACTCATTTGCTGCTGAACGAGGTGATGTCTCTTGAGGTTATTCCTATACTCGCAACGCAATAGAAAAAAGATGATCCCCTTATTTGTTTGCGGATTTTTAGCTATGTTTACCTTGGTTGCTTTCCAGATTACCTTGCAGGTGTTGGATACACATAAACAACAATACATAGAGGTGTATCAATACGTCCAAACATTTCGTCCCTTAGATGAAACGACTTCTACCCTTGATTACCTTCGGGTAGGGGTGCAAGAAATACCTGTTAAACTCATATTTGGATATGGTCGGCTCCCTAGCTTTGCAGTAACTAGGGACAATCTACAAGACTTATTCGGGCTACTAGGTATATCTGTTCATTCAATGGATGATGCGTCTGTTTTTGTACATGAAACTGTTTGGGATAGCCTGCAATTTTATGGGTATGAAGGGGTTCCTTCTGATTACATCGATGCTCCAAAGGCTTATCTTACTAATGGACCTCGGGTATTAATTGGTGTTGTTGATCAAATTACTCGACCAAGTTATCTTACTCTAGCAACAGAACAGATAAATGCACCCGGTTATTTCAGTCAAAATTACGAAGGGGAATTGGAACGTATTAAACTAGAGAATACCTTTGTAAATTCAATGGCTGGAATTATCATAGGGATCTTATTAATAATTCTGTTAGTGGCAGTTGGTGCTTTAACGTACTTTATATTACGCGCTCGGCACACTGAGTTTGCTATTCTTCAGGTAATTGGTTATGCCAGAGACTACGTCCTAAAAAGGGTCATTATTGAGATGATGGGTTGGCTAGGAATAGGTAGTATTCTTGGAGTGTGCTTAGGCTGGATTGTAGGATTTTCGATTACTAACCACCTTGTTTCTGGAGGTGTGGAACTTTTTTGGCCGCAAGGATCGTTAATTTTCATTTTCCCCTTTATTATCTTAGTGACCTCGTTTGTTATTACTTACCGTGCCTTTAGCACGGTAGACCCAGTAAAGATGATCCAGCGATCTGATGAGGTGAACTAACTTGCCCTATTGAAAGGTAGTCTTGGAATAGCTCTAAGAGATTTTGTCCCTGGCATTCTCTTTTAGAAGTGTATTTTGCGAGCTTAGGGAGTAGACTCAATATCCACTAGCAAATTGGGGTAAAGGTGATCTTTCTATGATAGCAAAACCCAGTACAGAGAGGCTTACAGATTTTGATGGGGTATTGGCAGTTATATTAGGCCTAATGGCTCCAGTTTGGTTTTATGTTCTTTTGTCATACCTGCAAAATAAAGGTCTGCTAGGACCTGAAGTCTCCATGGAACAGCGATTATTCTCGTTAGTTATGGCAAATGGGCCCGTGATATTCTGGATCTTAGGTGTCCTCAAGTATCGCAAGCAGAGTTTAGCTAGCGTAGGATTTAGTCTTGCTAGCTTTTCAACAAAAGAAAAAAGAATAATACTTCCTCTTCTTACGATTATTAGTTTAGGATTGATGTGGGCTGTTGGAGGAGACAAAAATGCAGTATATTGGTATGTCCATTATTTTATTGCTATTGCACTCTTTGAAGAGTTCGTGTATCGCGGATATATTCACTCTCGTCTAGTGGGATGGATTGGATTTTGGCCAGGTTTTCTAATTACTGGGATACTTTTTGGAGTGGCGCACAGTCCCTTAGAAATTGTATTGGCAGGGACTTCTTTAACTAATGCAATCTTTAATAACATAGGGTTTGGTATTGCGGCCCATGGATTCTTCCTCTGGCTCTATAGCCTGCGTAGAAACTTGGTTATTCCTACGTTTATCCATGGCATGTTAGATTTTATTAAGCTTTTATAGCAGTGAGGGCTTGTTTTCTGACACAAAGAATAGATAGGATTGTGGTAACGTACGAGAGAAGCTGGTAGTAATCGAAGTTTTACCTTGAGAAAGAAGGTGGACCAAGTGAAAAAAGTTCTTCTTTGGCCATTAGTGCTGTTCATTATTTTTGTCTCAATCTACGCCTTCATATCCCAAGGTGCCCTAACGGACTTTACGGACGTCTCAGGCAAAGATCTACGTCGTGTAAATGACGTACCTGATGAAATGTGGTTTACCTTTCGCTTTGATAATAAAACCAAATGGCCACAGGAATTACCCGCAGGATTTGACCCAGATATGTTATTGGAGGCAGGCAAAGACCCAGGTCTAGGAGTGAGGTGTTTGCATCAACAAGGCATTACTGGGCAAGGAGTAGCTGTGGCTATTGTTGATGGCCATATGCTTACAGACCATCAGGAATATACTGATCGGTTGGTTAGCTATCACCAAAGATTGCGACCGGGTGTGAACCAGTACCATGGAACAATGGCGACTAGTTTATTAGCAGGGAAAAGTATAGGGGTCGCACCTGGGGCTATAATACACTATTTTGAAGCAGATCTAAGCAAACGAGAGAAAATACCGGAGGTTATTCGTGAGATCATTGTTTACAACAATCAACTTCCAAATGAAGAGAAAATTCGAGTGATATCTATTTCTTTAGGGGCTACAGAACGCTACCAGGATGCCTGGGAAGAAGCTATTCTGGAAGCAAAGGAAGATGGAATTTTTGTAGTTCGTAGTGATTGGATTATCAGCGGTATTGGTTGCCCAATTGGAAAAGATCGTAATGATCCGACTCAGTATGAGATCGGTAACTTCTTTTCAAATATTAATGTTTATGATCCTTTAGACATACTGGTACCAGTTGATTACCGGACAATCGCAAATGATAAAGATAAAGATGGGTACATTTTTACTGCGCGGGGTGGAATTAGTTTAGGTGTTCCTTATTTATCCGGAATCCTTGCGCTGGCCTTTCAGGTCAATCCTGATTTGACATTAGACGACATTGTCCCTATGCTGCGAGATAGTGGGGATGCTTTTGTCTACGGAGGAACTATAGTAAATCCCCAAGCCTTCGTAGAATTAGTAATTAGGGAGCTGAACTAGCTTCGTAACCAACTCCTCTGGAAGAAAGCAATAGGCATCATTGAAAAGGAAAATTGAGTTTTGTTGTCATTGTTCAGAAATCGAAGCATTTTCACTTTCTTTATTTGCTGATGGTCAATTGATGGGTTTCAGCATGGGCAGGTGGTTCTTAGAGTATCTGCCATGTAATTTACCTTGGCTGTTGAACGTAGCAGATAGGAATTCGTGGGGAGGAGAATTGTTTGGATACTTTGAAAAAAATGAGGGGTACACTGATCTTAGTTATCGCTTTGCTTATGGTTCATTCTTACGTACATGCTCTAAGCCTAGAAAACGACGACGAATTAGCGCAATTTTTTGATGAGTTTTTCCTAGAAGGGCATGAGAAACACCATATCCCTGGAACTGTGTTTATCCTGGTTCACGATGGTGAGGTGGTTTTTAGCCAAGGCTATGGTTATGCCGATTTAGAGAACAAAGTTCTAGTAGACCCAGAACAGACTATCTTCTCCACAGAATCAGTATCAAAGGTGTTTACTGCGACAGCGTTGATGCAGTTAGTTGAAAAAGGGTACTTAGATTTACGGAAGGATGTCAATGAGTATCTAGACAGCTTCCAAGTAAAAAATCCCTACCAGGTCCCAATTACCTTGCATCATTTATTAACCCATACAGCGGGTTTTGAGGATAGTGATATTGGGACATATGCTTTGAGTCAAAATGAAGTTATGCCTCTGGAGGAATTTGTCCGTACTAAGCAGCCTAAAGTTGTGGTAGAGCCAGGGACAGAAATTAGTTATTCCAACTATGGAATAGCCTTGGCTGGGTATTTAGTAGAAGCAGTAACTGGAAAATCATTTACCGAGTATGTTAAAGAATCAATCTTGACGCCGCTAGGGATGGAAAGTAGTAGTTTTGTTTTATCCAAGGAAATGATGGAACGAAAGGCTGTGGGCTACGCGTATGCTGATGGGGACTATGTTAGAGGAGATCCGTATTATCATCAATATGCTCCTGCCGGTTCTCTGCGATCCACTGGGAGTGATATGGGTGCATATCTAATTGCCATGCTTGCAGAGGGAGAGTACAAGGGCGCTCGTATATTAGAACCGGATACCGTGGGACACATGTATACTCAACAGTTTACCCACCATCCTGAGGTGCCCGGTTTTGCTTATGGTTTCTTTGAGAGGATGGATAATGGACAACGAGCCTTGGCCCATGGGGGTGATGGGGTACCTGTTTTCTCGGCCCTTCTCTATTTGCTACCTCAACATAAACTAGGTTTTTTTGTGGCTAGCAATAGTCAAAGTGGCGGAATGGCATTACGGGAAGAACTGGTGAGCACATTTATGGATCGGGTTTTTCCAAAAAAGTATATAGAACCACTGATTATAACTTCTCAATCGGTGGTTGATTATGAGGAGTTAACCGGATTTTATCGTCAAAACCGTTACTCTCGATCTACTATTTTGAAGTTAGCTACTTTAATGACAGAGACAGAAATTAGAACTGATGCTGAAGGTAATCTATTGGTTTTAGACTCTTTTGGTATTTGGGGTAGTGAGCGTTGGCTGGAAGTTGAGCCCTTCTTGTTTCAAGCAGTTAGCGGTGATCAATACGTATCTTTCCAGCGGGATGAAGAAGGAAATATAACGGGTATGTCTGTGGATAGCTTCGGCTTTCGAAAACTTGCTTGGTATGAAAATAGTCGACTTCATTTAGCGCTGTTTGCTATGTCGATAATAATATTTATTATCAGTTTAGCAATAGAGGGGATAAGGTTCATAAAGAGAAAGCGGGAACTCCATACTCGAGAAGGGTTTGAAAAAACGATTTGGCGGTTGGTGAATGGTTTATGTGGATCCTTTGTTATCACTTTTCTTGGTTTGCTCTTAATGATTTTAACGATGCAAGCTGAATTCTTTATCTTTGGATTACCTTTGGTCGCTAAAGTATTGCTAGCTGTGGCTTATCTACAAGTGTTAGCGACAGCGGCATTAGTAGTCTTAATGTGGGTTGTGTGGGGTAAGCAGAACTCACTTGGGCTAAAGGTACAGTATACAGTGGTGACTATCTTTGCCGTTCTCTATCTTAGTTTAGCTCAGTATTGGAATATGATCGGGATATAGTTCGTTCATAGCTAAAAGCCGTCTGTTGTAAAAGACAGCTATACACAAAGTATTAAGTTATATGATGGAACTTGAAAGGGTGATAAGAATTGAGACTTGCCGGGTATAGTATTGTGAGACTAGCAGGTTGGCTTGCTTTTATGGGCGTTCTAGTGTTTTATTAATAGAAAACATGTATAAGCATAGAAGTGTTCTTGGGACTGTTCTCTGTGTAGAAAGTGGAGATAGTCGTATCTCTTGGCTTGGTGGGCCAGGGAATATAGAAAAAGATGACTCATATTTCAACACTAGCGTAACTAAGTTGTGTATTTCAGCTATTATACTACGGTTAAGTTCGGAAAATCAGCTCCAGCTAGACGATGGGATTAAGAAGTATCTCGGGGTTCAGTTTTTGGACATTCATGTTATGAATGGGGTAAATTATACAGATGAAATTACAATTAAGCACCTCCTAGCCCATACTTCCGGTCTTCCTGATTACTTAGCTTTTAAACAAGCTAATGGGAAGACAGGTGATTACGCAGTAATTCATGGAATTGATGAGCCTTGGCCTTTAGACAGAGTGCTTGAGATAGTTAGAAATATGAAACCTAAATTCAAACCAGGTCAAAAGGGGAAAGCCCAATATTCGAACACCAATTATCGGCTGTTAGGCACCATAGTAGAAAGAATTGTTGGAAAGACAATTGGGGATGTATTCCAGGAGTATTTATTTAATCAGCTACAGTTGTCCCGTACATACGCATATAAGGATACCAACGAGAATATTCCTGTACCGATGTATTATAAAACAAAGGAGTTGCGGATGCCTCGATGTATGGCATCTGTTACAGCCGAAGGTGGTGTGGTCTCCACAGCGAAAGAATTTATGGTGATTCTGAGGGCCTTTTTCAATGGCTTCTTTTTCCCTCGACAAGAGCTAGACAAACTAAATCAATGGAATTTTTGTTTTCTCCCTTATCAGCTCTACCTTGGGGTAGGATTGGAGAAACTTTGGTTACCTCGTGTGGTCACAGGTGTCAAGCCAATTAGCGACATCTTGGGTTTTTGGGGATCGTCGGGTGCTTTTGCATTTCATCATCCCGATACCGACCTCTATTTTACTGGTACCGTTAATCAATCTAGTGGCATGGGGCATAAGGCGGCTTTTAAAGCGATGATCAATATAGTAAAATCTGTGTAGGTAGTGGTAGGTAGTTGTTACGCAGGCACCGCTGGAAGTGATAACCCTAATATTTTTATATTAATTGATTGGATACTATCGGATCAAGGATAAGAAGTTATTGAGCTCGCTGGTTATACAGCTTTAAGGTGAGTTGAAAAAGATAGGAGTTGAGGAGCGTGAAGAAAAAGAAAGTTTTATTTTTTGGTGCGGGTGTTTTGGGAAGTGTATATGCTGCCAAAATGTATGATGCCGGTATTGATGTAACAGTGGTAGCTCGGGGTAAGAGATTAAAAGATATCAAAGAGCCATGGTATTGTTCTAGAGCGATTTAACACTGGTAAGCAAACAACCAGTTCAGTTCGGGTTGTTGAGCAGATGGCCAGCAATGAGTATTTTGATGTGTGTGTAGTACTAATTCAAAGAACGCAAGTTGAATCGGCACTGCCTGTGTTGGCACTGAATCAACAGATCCCCACGTTCCTATTTATGCATAATACAGTTAATGGATTTGATCCTCTAATTGAAGCCGTAGGTCGAGAGCGCGTTTTGATTGGCCATGCTAACGCTGGAGGAGAACGTAACGGACACATTGTCAACTATATGGCATCTCAGAATATGACCATGGGTGAACTAGACGGTAGGGAGAGTGAGCGACTTCTCCAAATTGCTGCTCTATTTCGGGCAGCAGGTTTTGGTGTTGAGTTCAACAAAAATATGGATGCATGGAAGCGGTATCACATGGCACTAGGTAGTCCAATGGTAAACGCTATATATATGGCTGGAAGTTGTAATTATAAGTTATCTAGGGACAGAGAGGCTTTAGGAAAGTTTGTGAAGGGGGTGCGCGAGGCCTTTCAAGTATTAAAAATACTTGGTTATCCCATCGAGCCAAAAAAATGCGGTTGATATCAGCGCTTCCGGATTTCCTGTTGATAGCTCTGTTTCGGTTCGTGTTTAACATGAAGAACATGGACATTGGAGGGGCACGGCACGCCCGAAATGCCCGTGAAGAGATGGTTCAACTAAGTCAGGAGTTTTTGTCTTTAGACGATAGTGTAGATGTAAATATACCTACTCTTAGAGAACTACACGAGTATGCTGTAGGTGACGCTCTAATAGAAAATAAGAAACTTGGCTAAAGGTGTCAATAACTTAATAAACTCACAAAAAACAGAGGAAAGGAAATAGTGGGCTTCGGCTTACTAGCGGACAAAAGGATGTATTATGAGAACTCGGTGGGAAAAGTTTACTATGAGGTACATGGTAGGGGAAATGACGGGCCGGCCATAGTTTTTAGTCATGGAGTTAGTATGGATCATAAGACTTTTAATGCTCAAGTAGAGGCTCTACAAGATATATACAGAGTTATCGTTTGGGACTTACCTTATCATGGATTATCTTCTGCTATAGACTATGAACTTCCTTTTTCGGCGACAGCTGCCGATTTCACAGTGGGAATCCTAGATCAGGCAGGGATAGACCAAGCAGTATTAGTGGGTCAGTCTTTAGGTAGTTTTGTCGCACAGCAAACCGCTTACAAATATCCGGAACGTGTTAAGGCAAGTGTTCATATAGGTGGAGTAGCTTTATATCCAAAAACCACCGCGCTGCTTAAGGTGTTGAACCCGCTTATTTCCTTAACGCTTAATGTTTACCCAGATAAGGTTTTATATCGCGCCTTTGCCAAACACAAGGCGCTAAGAGAAGAAACGAGAAACTATCTGATGGAAGTCTCTTCAAGAACTGGGAAAAAAGTGATTTTGCACCTAACTCAAGAAATGCTGAGGGATATGATTCGTGGTATTCCTGACCCCTCAAAAGAGCCACTGCTACTATGTGTTGGCGACCATGATCTTGCTTTCATCAAAGGGCTGTCTAACAAGTGGCAAAAGAGAGTTAGAGGCAGTAGGCTAGAGGTTATCCCACGAGCACACCACATTGCGAATCAGGATAATCCTGAAGAGTTTAATCGAATTATCGAACAGTTTCTAAGCAGTTTGTCCAGTTGACGTTATTAAAGAGCGCCTTCATTATTAAGTATTTTAGTCGTATACCTAGATTACGATGACCATGTGGAGCGTCATTTTCCCCACGACATCAATCCAGAGGTTCTTCGCGTGCTAGAACTGGCAGGTTATGACCGGCGAATCTATACAGAGAACCCATACACAAAACTACAATGATTTTTTACTCAAGGGTGCGAAAGTGTTGACAACCCATGTGAGTTATGCGGTCTAGCCATATGACCAAAAACCCCAGTTCATGAACTGGGGTTTAATTTTCATATGGTGCCGAAGGTGGGATTTGAACCCACACGGGCTATTGCCCACTGCGCCCTGAACGCAGCGCGTCTGCCGTTCCGCCACTTCGGCCTAACCATATTAATATAGCATGCTTCTGTTATAAAGTCAATCGACAGAAAAGTCACTCGGCAGAAAGTATTGACAAAAATTGTGTGAAATTATATAATTGACACGATACGGAAAGATTTCTCTGCGGAAATAGAGAGGTGACTGAAAAATGTTAGAAAGAATGAGGCAATATCTCCAATCGCTTCAACAAATGACAACAGACGTAGATTTCAACGAATTGTCCGAAGCTCTCCGTTTAGGTATGGCAGATAGCAGTGTTTATGTTCTAGGCAGAAGAGGAAAGGTCCTGGGTTATGCATTGGAGGACGGCTTCGATAGTACACCATTCGATTCTGATTGGTTGTTTTCTGGTGTTGCATCCAATAATATTCAAAGCTTAGCCAATAGGGTAGCTGACATTAGTGTTCAAGACGGACCGAATGGTGAATCCATTATGGTCACTCCCATTATCGGTGGGGATGAGCGGGTAGGTTCTGTACTCTGTGTAAGGCGTAGTGGCAAGTACAGTGCCCAAGATATGGATGTTGCTCACATTGCAGGCGTTACTCTCGGAATGATCATCTCCCGGGTGATTCATGACCGTCAAGAAGATAAGGCTGCAGAAACAAGGTCAGCCCGTTCCGCCATTAATAGTCTGTCGTACTCTGAAATTCTTGCTATGCAAAAGATTTTTGAACAACTCGATGGCGATGAAGGTTTGCTTGTGGCTAGCCGGATTGCTGATGAAGCAGAGATTACTCGATCGGTGATCGTTAATGCCTTGCGCAAGTTGGCTTCCGCCAATGTAATTGAATCTCGTTCTCTAGGTATGAAGGGTACATACTTAAGAATCTTGAACCCCGAGATTCGTAAAGAATTCGAGAAACAATGGTATTCCCATCCTAAATCTTAATTTTCCTTTTTTAAAAGGGTCTGTGTACTTAGGGCACAGACCCTTTTAGTCGTCAGTGGAGAGTGTGCGCCCCTTGGTAATGGCTCCAGGGGAGAATCTTCGATTGATGCTATCCATCAACTCATTGACTTGGCTCAAAGTTTGATCTGCCGTGGAAAAGAGGGATAGCTGGGCTCCTGCAGAAAAATTGCTCACTGTGACGCCTAAGAGCCTCACTGGATCAAGTTTTATTTGTTCCAAAAGGTGTAAAGCCTCTCTAAAAATGGTATCATCATCATTAAAGGAATAATTTAGGGTGTGGGACCGGGTAATGGTCTTAAAATCGTAGAAACGAACTTTAATGGAGACGGTGCGGGCATATAAGCCTTGTTCCCTTAGTCGCCAACCGACCTTTTCGCCCATTTGAGCCAGCTGTTGGCGGAGGAAGGATCTGTTCTCTTGATCTTCGCTAAACGTAATTTCATGGCCTATTGACTGAGCCTCTTGTTCTGGTACGACAGGGCGGTCATCAATGCCCCGGGATAAATAGTAGACTTGTGAACCCAGAGCAGTACCGACCCTTTCTTGTAGCCAAGGAAGGGAATGGGGAAGAATATCTCGGACATAACGTAAATTGAGTTTGTGCAAGATCGCCTCGGATTTTTTCCCAACACCCCAGAGCTTGCCTACGGGTAGACGATTAAGAAACTCTTGAATCTCTTCTGGACCGAGGACGAAAAGTCCATCGGGCTTTTTCCAATCTGATGCGAGTTTTGCCAAGAATTTGTTGGGCGCGATCCCAACCGATGCGGTGATCCCAGTCTTTTCTTTGATGCGTCGTTTTAATCCATGACCCATTTCTTTTAGACTGGCGTAAAAGTGTTCACAGCCACTCATATCCAAAAAGGCTTCGTCAATGGAAAGTGGTTCCACTAGAGGTGAAAACTCAGGGAAGATTTCGTGAATTTGCCGGGAGACTTCCTGATAACGATTCATTCGTCCAGGAATGAAGATTCCGTCAGGACACAAAATGGCTGCCTTGGAGATGGGCATTGCACTATGAACTCCGAATTTACGTGCTTCATAGGAGGCTGTTGAGACAACGCCTCGGGGTGAATCTTTACGACCACCAATAATCAGTGGCTTTCCGGCATATTCAGGATGATCCAAAAGCTCTACTGCGGCAAAGAACGCATCCATATCAACATGCATAATTGTGCGCATCATATCTTCCTCCCTTGCCTTTAATTCCAGATCTAAGGCAAGAATCCTGCGAGAATAGGGGTGACCTATGCAACAAGAAAACAATCGACAGAATGCTTATTTGGTAGCTCTCCAACAGAGCTTTCAACGTGACTGGGAAGTAGAAGAAAACCTAGCTGAACTCAAAGAACTAGCGGAGGACGCCGGTTTAAACGTGGTTGACACCTTCGTTCAGAAACGGAGTTATCCAGAACCTGGTACCTTCATTGGTAAGGGTAAGGCGCTGGAGCTTTTTGAAATCGTGGAAGAAGATAGTTTGGTCATTTTTGATGATGAGCTCACACCGGCCCAGCAGGGCAATCTTTCGGATCTCATCGATGCTCCAGTCATTGATCGTACCCAGCTTATTTTAGACATCTTTGCCCAAAGAGCCCAGAGCAACGAGGGTAAGATTCAGGTGGAGTTGGCCCAGCTCAATTACCTTTTGCCTCGCCTCATGGGGAAAGGTAAGGCCCTTTCGCGCCTTGGAGGCGGAATCGGTACGAGGGGTCCAGGTGAAACCAAACTAGAGACGGATCGCCGTAGAATTAGAAAACGGATCTCTGATTTGCGCGGAGAACTAGATAAAGTTAGACAAACTAGGGGGCTCCAAAGGGAGGGGCGGGCCAGTACGTCCATACCTGTTGTGGCCTTAGTTGGCTACACCAATGCTGGAAAGTCTACCTTACTTAGGGCTCTAACCGGTTCTGAAACCTTTATCGCTGATCAGCTATTTGCCACCTTAGATCCAACCATTAGACGCTGGGAACTAAAAGATGGACGTTGGGTCTATCTCACTGATACGGTTGGGTTTATTCGTAAACTACCCCACACATTGGTCGCAGCTTTTCAGGCCACATTGGAAGAAGTAACCCATGCGGATCTTTTGCTCCATGTCATCGATGCCAGCCATCCCCAATCTTTGGAGCAAAAAGAAGCAGTCGAGGAAGTACTGAAAGAAATTGGTGCTACAGGTCCGGTCATTTCAGTGTATAATAAAGTAGATTTAGTGGAACACCCCATCGAAGTGAGGGAACCAGATCAGGCCATTTCTGCCCATACTGGGCAAAATCTAGCTGGCCTAGCAGAAGCTGTGGCTGCGTTTTTTGCAGATAACTACTCTACCAGAGAGTACCTCTTTCCCTTTGCTAAATTAGGTCAGGCAAATTATTTGAGGGAAAATGCCCACGTTCTTGCCGAAGAGTTCGTTGCAGAAGGCGTCATTATCAAGGCTGAAGTGGATCGAAAAACAGCGAATACTTTGCAGTCGTTTGAGAACGAAAAGTAAGGCAGGATTTCCTCTAGCCTTTAGAGAAATTAATTTTGTTATAGAGTGATAGAGGTGAGATCATGCCAGTACGTGAAGCATCTTGGCTGGAAGTAATCGTTGGTTCCATGTTCTCGGGAAAATCCGAGGAGTTAATTCGGAGAGTAAAGCGTGCCGCCATCGCCAAGCAGAATGTGTTAGTGTTTAAACCAGCTTTGGACTATCGCTATGGAATGGAAAGGGTAGCAGCCCATAATGGTCAGCATGTGGACTGTTTCCCCATTCGAGACCCTGAAGATATTCTCAGTAGAGTGGATGAACATGTTGACGTGGTTGCCATTGACGAGGTTCAGTTCTTTCCTCCGACGATTATTTCGGTGTGTCAGAAGCTGGTCAAAGGCGGTAAAAGGGTGATTGTGGCAGGGCTCGACCAAGACTTTCGAGGTGAACCTTTCGGTCCAGTTCCTATCTTAATGGCTTTAGCAGAGCAAGTGACCAAACTCAACGCTATTTGTGTCGTCTGCGGTAGGGCTGCCAGCCGAACCCAAAGGTTAATCGATGGTGAGCCTGCCAAGTATGATGATCCCATCATTTTAATTGGGGCTACTGAAAATTACGAGGCCCGTTGTAGCCGTTGTCATAGTGTGCCAGGAGGGCCGGAGGTATTATCTCTGGTTTCATTAGGAGTGTCAGAGAATGGTACGTAAAAAGCCCCTTTTCGTTCTTTTTATTACCGTGATGCGGGCCATTGTGGTGGGGGTGGCTTATTATCTAGTCCGTGATCTGCCGGGCTTAACCTCATCGTTCGTATCGATTTTCGTAGGTTTTCTCGCCTTTGATATGATCGTAGCCATGCCCAAATTTTCTATTCGTTTGAAACATCTGCGTGATTTATTATTGCTCTTATTGCCCCGTATGAGCGGTACCGCTTTAAGTCTTGGGGGAGGCTTGGTCCTAGGTGTCATTTTTGGAAGCTTAACGAAGGTTGGGCTTCCGGTGTTAGTTGGTGCGGTCTTTACCATAGGTCTTGCTTACAGTTTTTCTACTAATGTAAAGGGCAATATTTCCAGCTATGTGGGCATGATCGCTGGAGTGGATATGTTTGATCGGATTCGGCGTTTGGACTACTTCACCGAGTATTGGGTGGAGGATTTGGCGGGGCCCGCGGGAAATCTGGTTTATAGTACGTTTTTGGCACTTCTCATCGGTTGGTTGGTGGGAGTTGTCATTGGTGCTCTGACCAGGCTCTTTTTGCCCCGGGGTTATCGCTCCGTCAAAAGCAGTGCCTATGAGCAGCCCCTTTGGATGCGTTCCTTTAGGGATGTTATGCACATGGATGAAGACAAGGTTCTTTTGCAAATTGAGCTCAATGAAGATTCTCCCTTGGCCTATCATAGTCTTGCAGAGGTAGCTTTAGGTAAGGATTTGGGTGTTCAAGTGCTTTCTATTATTCGTTCGCCCCAGGAGATCATTTCTCCTAGAGGTGCTGATGTGCTCTTGCCTTTAGACCAGTTGGTAGTGGTCTTGCCATCCGGTCAGGTTCAGAACTTAATCTCCTTAATGAAAGGACGCGTGTTAGATGGGCAAGTTTAACTACGGCGGTCAAGCCGTTATTGAAGGAGTCATGATGCGTGGCCAATACCATTCGGCCATCGCGGTTAGAAAAGCAGATCAAACGATTACCGTCTTGGAACAGGATCTCAAACCTTGGTCCGATCGATTTCCCTTATTAAAAAAACCTATTATTAGGGGAGCGTTTTCCTTGGTGGAAACCATGATCATGGGCCTTAAGAGTCTCAATTTTTCCGCCAGCCAATTTGGAGAAGCGGACGAGCAACTCACAACAAAAGAATTGGTTATGACCATGGGATTTGCCCTAGTTTTGACAGTAGCTCTTTTTATTGTCTTTCCTGCATTTTTACTCCGATTTGTACAGAGTTATATCACTTCTAATGTCTTGCTTAATTTGGTGGAAGGACTCATTAAAGTTTCCATCTTTACCCTGTACATTTTGGGTATTTCGTGGATGGATGATATAAAAAGAGTGTTCGCCTATCATGGAGCTGAACACAAGAGTATTAATTGTTACGAAGCTGGTGACGAGCTTACAGTGGAGAATGTGAAAAAACACAGCCGCGTCCATGCCCGTTGCGGTACCAACTTCTTGTTGATTGTCCTTTTTACAAGTGTCTTTGTTTTCTCTTTCTTCGGCCGTCCTCCCTTTTTCCAAAGGATTTTAATCCACCTAGCCATTATGCCGCTAGTTGCAGGGCTATCCTACGAGTTGATCCGCAAGGCTGGGCAAAAAGACTGTCACCCTATTTTCAAATGGGCGGCGAAGCCGGGTATGTTACTGCAGGCCCTAACAACCAATGAACCTGATGAACACATGATAGAGGTGGCAATTCGGGCCCTGAAAACAGTGTTGGATAAGGATGCCAGCCATCCTGAAGAGAAGAAAGTTGTTCCCTTTCCCGCAACCGATCCCAGTGCCTAGGAGGCAAAAACAAGATGTTAGATAAACTACAAGCGTTAGAACAGAAATATGAAGACTTGAATCGAGACATGAGCGATCCCGATGTTTTAAGTGATCCCTCGGCCTACAAAAAACTTGCCAAAGCCCATTCCGATTTATCAGAAGTTGTCATGAAGTATCGGGAGTATAGTCAAACCCTTGCAGATCTCAAGGATGCTGAAACCATGCTAGAGGAACCACAAGATGCAGACTTTGCCTCCATGCTCGAAGAGGAAGTTTCAACCCTAGAGAGTGCTAAGGAGAGGCTCGAAGGAGAACTTCAAGTTCTCCTCTTGCCTAAAGATCCCAACGATGATAAGAACGTAATCGTAGAAATCCGGGCCGGAACCGGTGGAGATGAAGCGGCCCTTTTTGCCGGCACCCTTTTTAGAATGTACTCTCGTTACGCCGAGGATGAGCGCTGGAAGGTTGATGTTCTAAGTAGCAATGCTACTGAGCTCGGAGGCTTCAAGGAGATTATCTTTATTATTGAAGGACAAGGTGCTTATTCTCGCCTCAAGTTCGAAAGCGGAGTTCACAGGGTCCAGAGGATTCCGGCAACCGAGGCTGGTGGGCGCATTCATACCTCCACGGCTACAGTGGCCGTTTTGCCTGAAGCTGAAGAGGTAGAACTCCATATTGAACCTAATGAACTGAAATTCGATGTGTACCGTTCGTCAGGCCCTGGTGGACAGAGTGTTAACACCACTGACTCCGCCGTTCGGGTTACTCACATCCCCACGGGCCTTGTTGTGGCCTGTCAAGACGAAAAATCTCAGCTGAAGAATAAGGAAAAGGCCCTGAAGATTCTAAGGGCCCGCCTCTATGACCAGTTGCAAGAAGAGGCAGAGCGTGAGCAAGCGGCTGCACGACGCAGTCAAGTAGGGACCGGGGACCGCAGTGAGCGCATTAGGACCTACAATTTCCCCCAGGGACGAGTTACAGATCACCGCATTGGACTAACTTTGTATAAGCTAGACATGGTGGTTGATGGTGATCTAGATGAAATCATCGATGCCTTAATTACCGCAGATGAAGTAGAAAGACTAAAGGAGACCGTCGACGTTTAATGAGTAAGCAGCATACCATTGGAGAATTAATCAATCTGAGCGCAGGCTATCTTGAAGAGAAAGGCTGCAGCTCTCCGCGCCTTGATGCGGAGCTTTTGCTTGGCCATGTCTTAGGTCTGGATCGCTTAGATCTGTACCTAAATTTTGATAAACCCCTTAATCCACAAGAAGTGGAGCAGTACCGCAGGTTTATTGGTCAAAGGGGTCAAAGAATTCCAGTGGCGTATCTCACAGGCGAGCGGGAGTTCTATGCTTTGCCTATTAGGGTAAACGAGAATGTCTTGATCCCAAGGCCTGAAACGGAGTTTGTGGTGGACAAGGTCTTAGAGTTGGTAGAACCTAATGACCCGTTGGAAATTTTAGAATTGGGCACAGGAAGTGGAGCAATAGCTCTCGCCCTGGTTTGCCAGGATCCTAATTTTAAAGTCACAGCCGTAGATATTTCCCCAGAGGCACTGAAGGTAGCAGAAGCGAACGCTAAACGCCTAGAAGTGGACAGTCAAATAAGATTTGTCCGCAGTGATCTCTTTGGAAACGTATCCGGTACATATTCCGTAATTTGCTCTAACCCACCCTATATTAAAAGGGAAGAACTTCGAATCCTAGCCCCAGAAGTTGGCGTGGAGCCGGCTTTGGCCCTAGATGGTGGCCTTGACGGGCTGGTGTTTTATGGCAAAATTCTAAACCAGGCCGCTTCGTTTTTGGAGCAACCTGGTTTTGTCGTGTTAGAAATAGGGTGGGATCAGGCACATGATGTACGCTCCATTGGAGAAAAAGCAGGGTTTACGTACTTGGAGACCGTGAAAGATTATGCTGGTCAAGATAGGGTGGTGGCGTTTAAATGGGAGTAATGGAAACGCAGATCCTAACACCAGATCAAGTAGGGCAAGCCGTGAGGCTCTTGGCCGAAGGCAAAGTTGTGGCGTTTCCCACGGAGACCGTCTATGGCCTTGGCGCCAATGCCTTAGATCCAGGGGCTGTAAAAGCCATCTTTGAGGCCAAGGGCAGACCTGGAGACAATCCCCTCATTGTTCATCTTAGTGACGCAACTCAGGTGGACAGCTTCGTCCAAGAGATTTCTGCCAAGGCCCGAAAACTCATGAAGAGGTTTTGGCCTGGCCCCTTGACTTTAGTTTTGAAAAAGAGGGATATAATTCCCACCGTGGTCACAGCAGGTCTGGATACAGTAGGGGTAAGGGTCCCGGATCACCCCATGGCCCTAGAACTCTTGCGGCAAACGGGATTTCCTCTGGCAGCGCCCAGCGCAAATCTCTCAGGACGCCCGAGTCCAACCAGCGCAGACCACGTCTATGTTGACCTGAAGGGGAAAATTCCTGCCATTTTAGATGGCGGTCAGACGGGTTGGGGATTAGAATCTACCGTCTTAGACTGCACTCAAGAGCCCTTTCGACTTTTAAGACCGGGTGGCGTGACCTTGGAAGAATTGCGAGCCCTGGTTCCGGTTGTCCAGAGCGGCGAAATAGATGGAGCTACCGAAGTCCCCTCCTCACCGGGGATGAAATATAAGCACTATGCGCCAGAAGCCACAGTTTTCTTAGTTACCGGCAGCGGCGCTGCGGCAAAAATCCAGGAACTTAGCGAACCCTATATCTTAAGAGGTGAAGCAGTTGGTGTCATGACCTGGAATGAAAGGGCCAGCTTGTATCCGAAACTTAGTGTTTTGCCCATGGGATCACAAGGCGATCTCAATACACTAGCTAATAAACTCTATCATCTTCTGAGGGAGTCTGATTCTCTCGGACTAAAAGTATTGTTTATTGAGGGCGTTTCTGAAGAACATCTCGGCCTGGCCATAATGAATCGTATACGTAAAGCCGCAAATGGTTGTGAGATCAAAACCTAAGAACAAGGAGGACCAAAGGAAGCATGATCAAATCAGTTTTGTTCGTTTGCACTGGCAACACATGCCGTAGTTTCATGGCGGAACAGCTCCTGCGTCACCACGCGAAAAACCATAAGCTCTATCTCGAAGTGGCTTCTGCTGGGCTTGCTGCTTTTACTGGTGATGCCGCCACTGACCACGCCCTAGAGGTCTTGGTTGAACTAGGGATTGACGGAATGGAGCATCGGGCTAGACGGATACAACCTCGGCTCTTGGATGAGTTCGATCTGATACTGCCCATGACCTCAAGCCACAAAGAGCAGCTACTTACAATAGCACCTGAACTTGCTGGAAAGATCTTTCTTCTTAAAGAGTTTGCTGAAAGTGTAGATCCTGGGCAGGAGCTGAGCGATCCCATAGAGAAAAGTTATGAGATATCCGATCCCTTTGGGAAGTCCCTAGAAGTCTATCGCCAAGCACGTGAGGAGATTGATCAAGCAGTTCAGGGCATTATAAACTATGTACTCCGAGGCGGAGCAACATACATCAGAAAACGAGGAGATGATGATTTGAGCACAGTACATGTAGTTTCCCATCCTTTAGTTCAACACAAATTAACCATGATCCGAGATGAAGAAACCGGACCAAAGGATTTTAGGGATTTAGTTGAAGAGGTATCTGTTTTAATGGCTTATGAAGTGACTCGAGACATGCCCTTAGAGGATGTTGAAGTAGATACTCCAATGGGTAAGATGACAGGACGAGCTATTGCTGGGCGCCAAGTCGGCGTTGTACCCATCCTCAGAGCAGGACTTGGTATGGTCAATGGTGTGCTGCGGTTAATTCCTACTGCTAAGGTTGGTCACATTGGTCTATACCGTGATCCAGAAACCCTTCTTCCAGTTGAGTATTACTGCAAACTCCCCGTCGATGTGGAAGAACGGCAGATTATTGTCTTAGATCCTATGCTGGCCACAGGGGGTTCCGCCGCTGCAGCCATTACCTTTTTAAAGCAGCGTGGAGTCAGCTCCATCAAGCTCATGTGTTTACTAGCTGCCCCAGAAGGAATTGAGTTAATGCAAAGAGAACATCCTGATGTTGATGTTTTCACGGCAGCCATTGATGAAAGACTAAACTCCCACGGCTATATTATTCCAGGCCTTGGCGATGCAGGAGATCGCCTCTTTGGGACAAAGTAGGTGTTCAAGTGACTAGACCCTCCTGGGAAAAGTACTTCATGGAAATTGCCGAACTGGTCAGTAGCCGTTCTACTTGCCTGAGAAGGCAGGTAGGGGCCGTATTAGTTCGAGATAAGCATATTATTGCCACAGGCTATAATGGGGCTCCGAGAGGAGTGTCCCATTGCCTCGAGGTAGGTTGTTTGCGAGAAAAGCTGGGTATTCCTTCAGGTGAAAGACATGAAATGTGCCGAGGGACCCACGCTGAGCAAAACGCTATTATTCAAGCGGCTCTCCATGGCGTTTCCACCGATGGTGCCACTTTATATTGCACACACCAACCTTGTATACTATGTGCTAAAATGTTAATCAACGCAGGTGTGAAAAAAGTAGTCTCTAAAGGAAATTATCCCGATGGACTCGCTTTAGAATTGATGAATGAGGCTGGGATCGAGATGATGACCTGGGCTCAAGGAGAGGAGTAGCCATGAACATTGCCCAGTTCTTAATAGCTTTTGTAGTTGCTCTGACAGTTACGGCACTCTTAACGCCCTTCGCTCGGCGCTTTGCTTTGAAATGGGGCCTTGTTGATGTGCCTAATCCTCGCAGGATTAATAAAGTACCCATGCCTACAGGTGGCGGTTTGGCTATTTTCTGTGGTTTTTTCGTCGCTTCTATGGTAGGGAATATTCCCCATCTTGGTGTGACCATGCTCACAGCTGCCTTGATTTTACTCCTAGGAGTCCTAGATGATCGCTTCGAACTATCTGCTGGTGTCAAATTCGCCGGGCAGTTTTTTGCTGTTCTGATTTATGTGCTGTGGGGACCGCGCATAGAGTTCATGAGTAACCCCTTTGGAGACATGCTCTACTTAGGCAAGCTGTCCATTCCCCTAACCATGCTGTGGGTATTGACCTTGATTAACATTATGAACTTTATTGATGGAATTGATGGGCTTACCACTGGGATCACTTTAATTGCGGCCGTTGCCTTAACTACCCTGGCGATTCTTTTGGGACGTTTTGATGCAGCTCTTCTATCCGTCATTGTGGTGGGGGTCGCCTTAGGATTTTTACCTTATAACTTCAACCCTGCCAAGGTATATCTAGGCGACGGGGGAGCTATGCTCCTAGGCTTTTTGTTGGCTGCCGTTTCTACAGAGGGGGCCCTGAAGGGGGCAGCCACCATTGGTATTTCCGTACCCATTTTGATCTTGGCCGTACCTGTCACGGATTTGTTTTGCGCTATCGTTCGCCGTTTTCAAAAGGGAGTACCGATTTATCAAGCCGACCGGTCTCACTTTCATCACAGACTCCTGGATTTAGGATATACCCAGCGTCAAGTGGCCTATGTAGCTTATTTAATTACAGGCTTTTCTGCAACCATGGCCATCCTTACAGCTCACTTAGCTAGAACGACCTGGGTAGTTACTTTAATCCTTGGTCTTGTGCTTATCTATGGCTCCATGCGTGTAGGTATGATTAAGCCTTTAGGCGGATGGTCCAAGGGGGAGAGTAGGGATGTTTAAGTTGGCCTTGGTCTTTGGAACTAGGCCAGAGGCCATCAAGATGGCACCCCTGGTCAAGGCTTGTCAATCTGTGGTAGCCTGGGAAACCAAGGTCATTATCACTGGTCAGCATCGTGAAATGGTGGATCAGGTGCTGGACCTTTTTGAGCTCAAAGCAGATTTTGACCTGAATATTATGAGTCACGGACAAACCTTAAGTCAAATTTCAGAACGGACCTTAAAGGGAATGGCCGATGTATTCCAAAGGTGGCGTCCTGATCTTGTTTTGGTCCATGGTGATACCAGTACAGCCTTTGCAGCGGCCCTGGCAAGTTTTTACGAGAAGATTCCAGTTGGTCATGTTGAGGCAGGGCTTCGTACCGATTCGGTGCAAAATCCCTACCCAGAGGAGGCCAATCGCCGCCTCATCGATGTTTTAGCTACTTGGTATTTTGCTCCCACGGAGCAGTCAGCCCTTAATCTGAGGAATGAAGGAATCGATCCGGAAAGGATTTTCGTAACAGGGAATACAGTCATTGATGCTCTTTTATCTGTGGTGGACAGTGCATATGTGTTTAGGACACCAGCCCTAAAGGGGCTAGACTTTACTAAACCCACCTTGGTTGTCACGGCCCACCGTCGGGAGAATTGGGGAGAGCCTCTAAAGGAGATTTGCCAAGCATTACTTGAACTTAACGATCTGCAAATTGTGGTCGCGATGCATCGAAACCCAGCAATTCAACAGATAATGCGGGGGATTGTAGGTGATAGTCGGAACATACTACTCTTAGACGCTCCAGATTATCAGGAGTTCGCCAACCTTTTAGCCAGATCGACTCTTCTCTTGACCGACTCTGGGGGTCTCCAAGAAGAGGCCCCGGCTTTACACAAGCCTGTCTTGGTCATGCGTGAGGTGACAGAGCGACCTGAGGCTGTTTCGGCTGGAACGGTTAAGTTAATTGGCTCACGTAAACAGGATATTGTGGATGCCGTCCATAGACTACTAACGGATCCTAAACTTTATGAGAAGATGTCTGCTGCCCCTAACCCTTACGGTGATGGGCAGGCAGCACTCAAAATATGCGCAATATTACAACAGAAATATGAGATGGAGGAATAGCTATGACGATGAGGCCAGACGAGATCGTAGCAGTCTTACGGCGTCAGATTGAAGAATTTGAGTCCGAATTACAAGTGGAGGACTTCGGTTCAGTCCTCATGGTGGGTGACGGTATCGCCCGGGTTTATGGATTAGAAAAGGCGCTGGCGGGAGAGTTGTTGGAGTTTCCAGAAGGCGTCTTTGGTATGGTGTTGAACCTTGAACAAGACAATATCGGGGTCGTTATTTTGGGACCCTATGAACATATTAAAGAAGGAGACCCTGTGAAGCGAACAGGCACTGTTGTACAGGTGCCTGTTGGC
>WPCH01027809.1_pt1 | contig 25689 bp, 25 predicted proteins | sample 5399881 | NCBI WGS metagenome assembly WPCH01 (sample SAMN12869468, study PRJNA574797) | sludge metagenome | isolation source: wastewater treatment of pH5 | place: China:Beijing | collected 2019-05-20
TTGACAGCCAAGCCCAGTCACATAGTGTGAGCCTCAACAAGAGGACTCACCTATGGCTGCTGAACTGGATATCACCCTGACGCAAGGCAAGACGTTTGAGTTGGCCCTGATGTATGCCACCGACGAGCGTGTGTACCGGCCACTGGCCGGTGTGCCGTCGGTAGCGCCGGTGCGCCTGCATGTGCCGGACCACGGCATGCCGGACGGTTGGCCGTTTGATATTGCCTGTGTGCCACGGCCCGACGAGCTGAATGGGCAGAATTACATTGCCCGTGTTATCGATCAGGACACCGTCGAGATCAACGACCTGCTGGGCGCTTGCTGGCGGCCATGGAGTAGCGGCGGCATTCTGTCCTATCAGAAGCCGGAAGATATCAGCGGCTGGCAAGCCCGCTCCATCTGGCGGCGCAGCGTGAATGCTGCCGACCGCATCCTGACCTTTCACTCAGACCCCGCAGAAGGGCCGGACGGCCTGATTCTGGTGGACCCGGCCACGTCAACATTTACCCTGCAGCTGAATGCGGACGTTGCCGAGCGGGTGCCGGTGGTTACCGGCGTGTTTGATGTTGAAGCCATCGACCCACAGGGCAGGGTGTACCCATTGACCGCAGTCAGCCAGTTTGCCGTGGAGGCAGAGGTAACCCGATGAGCAGGACCTTTGTCCGGTCTGACAGCTCGGGTGCCACCGTGCTGGTCAGCCAGTCAAGCAACCGCCAGCTGGTACGGGCAAGTCAGCCGCAGCGGCAGGTTGTTCTTGCGGGCGTCAGGGGCCGGCCCGGCGTAGATGGGCAGGACGGTTGGGCCGTCAGCCCGGACCCGGACAACCGGCTGGAAGGCAGGGGCAACGGCCTTTTTGTATCCGACACGCTAACCCCCGACCCACTTGCTTATTACATTCTCGCTAAATCCTGAGGAGCTACCCATGAGTCTTGAAACCCGTTTGATCGCCCTGGCCGAAGCCGTCGGCACCGACATCAAATCCCTGATTACAAAGCAGGGCGACCTGACCAGCTTGAACACAACCGCCAAGGGCAACCTTGTCGCTGCGATCAATGAGCTGTTTGGCGCAATCGGCAATGCCGGCGCACAGATTGACGACTTGGCCGGCACCGGCGATAAGCTCGTAACCTACTCAGCCGACAAGATCCTGGCTGTCGTCGATGCGGCAAAGCAGGCGGTCAAGTCAGACCTGCTGGATGGAGCGCCCGAAGCACTCGACACGCTCGTCGAGTTGGCCGACGCCCTTAACAACGACCCCAACTTTGCCGCCACGCTGGCCACGCAGATCGGCAAACGGGTGCGCTATGACGACGCTCAAACCCTGACAACACAGGAAAAGTTGACCGCTTGTACCAACATTGGCGTGGGTGATCCCGAGATCGACCTGGTAGCAAAATACGTGGCGAAGAAAGCATGAGCCTGATAGAGCGCCTGATTGCGCTGGCCGAAGCCATTGGCACTGATATCAAAACGCTGGGTGCCGGCGCAACCCAGCAGGAAGCAGAGCAAGGCACAGGCACCGAAGTACGCACGTGGTCGCCACAGAGGGTCTGGCAGGCTGCAGCTGCATGGTTTTACGCTGTGGTGGTTCGAACCGGGGCGGCGTCCGGCGCTTTTGCATCCAAGCAAATTGGTCTTGATTTCCAGGGCGGCGCAGGATCGCCAGAGCAGGCGTCTGCGCTAAGGGTGGCCTCAAGCCTGACGGGGCGGTCTTCTGTGGGCGGCTGGCTGGCCGGTCTTGACCTTAATCAAGAAATTAAGCCGCAGGCCCAGGCCGATAAAGTATACGGCAGCGCCAGTTACGTCCAGCTGGGTGCCGGTGCTTCTGTAGACAAGCTTCTTGGCTACGAGTTTGTAATCAATAACATGGCTTCAGGTGCCACTGTAGGCGTTGCATGCGGCTTCTACGTGCCGAATTTGACCGGGGTGCCAAACATTACAAACGTGGGCCAATTCTACGCCTTCGGCAGTGACATGCCGGGCGCCGCAGTTCGAATTGCCGGCCCATACTTAAGGGTCAATGAGGTGGGTCTGGTGCAGGAGTTGGCGCCCTCTTCTGCAGGTCTCTTGAACAGCCGGCTACAGTGGTGTATCGGCCGGCAGGGCTGGGCAGAAGCTAATCAAAACTCGCTTCCCGCTGGCGTGCTTTGCATTGGCGCAATCTACCTGCCCCGGAAGATGACCATAACCAGTTTGTCCATTTACCTGCAGACGGGAGCCACCGGCAATGGGCGGCTGGCGATTTATCGACAGTCATCTGCCGGAATGCTGGGCCAAAAAGCATGGCAGAGCGGCAACATTCCAACCAGCGGGGCCGGAAACAAAACAGCAACCCTGTCCTTGACGCTTGAGGCTGGGCTGTACTTTGCGGCCTTTATAGCAAACACGGCTGTTGGTATCAGGGTGAAACCTAACTCAATGGTAAATACTATTTTCGGTACGGAGTCTGCCACTGACGAATCCTGTGTGCCTTACTGGTCGCTGGGCAGTTACCCGGCCAACCTACCGAATGACGCTTCTAGCAGCCCACCATCCGGATATTTACCAGCCTATTCACCGGAGTTTAATTTCATAGCCGGATGAATCCGTACGCAACCCGCCTTGTGCGGGTTTTTTACGCCTAAAAAGGGAAGAGCGAACCAGGTGTCCGGCATCAGCCGGGTTTTTGTTTGTGGATATATGGGATTTGAGAAAGCACTGGCTTGCGCGCTTGTGCCAGTCACATAGCTTAATGGCAAAAGGGCTGTTTGGAACCCGCTGTGAAGGCTGATGATTTGCTGAAACGCATACTTGTTGATGACGAGCTGTATTGCCGCATCAACCTGAAAATCCGCACGAAGGAAGGCGAGATTGTCCCGTTCGTGTGGAACGATGCGCAGCGGATGTTGCACGAGGCCATAGAGAAGCAATTGGCTCATGCCGGCTGGGTGCGGGCTATTGTGCTAAAGGGCAGGCAGCAGGGGTGCAGCACCTACGTTGCCGCCCGCTTTTTCAAAAGGGTAAGCACGCAGTTCGGCAAGCGCTGCATGATTCTGGCTCACCTGGACGCGGCCACGCAAAACCTGTTTGGCATCGTTAACACCTTTTACGACCTTTCTGATTCTACGCTCCGGCCGGTTGCCAAGCACAACAGCGGCAGCGAGCTGTCGTTTGCAAAGCTGCGCAGCGGGTACAAAGTTGCCACGGCCGGGTCAAAGAACGCCGGCCGGTCAGACACAGTGCAGTATCTGCACGGATCGGAAGCGGCATTCTGGCCCAACGCAGAGAGCATCATGGCCGGCCTTGGCCAGACGGTGCCGCTGACGGCTGGCTCCGAGGTCATTCTGGAGTCCACCGCCAACGGCATGACCAACCTTTTCCGGCAAATGTGGGCGCTGGCTGTGGCCGGTGAGTCCGACTTTGTGCCCGTGTTTATTCCATGGTTTGTACAGCGGGAATATCGTCGCACGGTACCGGCCCGCTTTGAGCTGACGGATAACGACACCCGGTACATGGAAGCCTTCGGGCTGGACATGGAACAGATGGCCTGGCGGCAGGCGAAGATCAACACCGATTTTGCCGGCGATGATGACTGGTTCAACCAGGAATATCCCGCATGTATTGCAGTTGGTGAAAGAGTCAGCACCAACAGAGGGTTAATACCTATTGAGCAGGTTGTTGCAGGCGATGTGACGCCTTTCGGTACGGTTACTCAAAGCCAGAAGTCAGGCACCAAAAAGGTTTACAGGCTGACGACCAAAGAAGGCTATAGCGTGCTGGCAACGGCAGACCACAGAATAAAACTCGCAGATAGCGATAGCTTTGTTGAGCTTCAGGACGGCGTGGGAGAAACCATTGAGCTGTCCACCGTCATGCTGGCAGAAGAGCAGTACACGGCACGCTGGCCGAGAACCCCAGTCATTGAGTCGAGAATTGAAATCAACGAACGTGTAGGACTGTTCCTTGGGCTATACATGGGAGACGGATCACTTAGCCACAACATGCTTTCTATTGTGCATGACGCAAAGGATACGGACGCTATCGAGCTATCCAGCGACCTTATAGAAATGCTGTCTGGCGATCGACCGGCAAGACGGGTGACTGGCTCTAAGCGTGGATGTGTTGAGGTTAGACAGTCGCGGATCGACCATACAGAGTTTCTTCTAGGGATTGGCGCGGCCGAAGATAGCGAGTGGGGAGCCAGGAGAAAGGTGTGTGTGCCCGAGTGCATATTCCGCTCGCCGCGCGAAGTGGTTAAAGAGTTTCTGCGTGGAGTATTTGAGGCAGACGGCTTTGCTGGGTATGACTTCCCGCGTGTAGTTTTGTTTTCCAAATATGAGCAGTTCTTGCGCGACATACAGATTCTACTTCTGGCTTTCGGCATAACAAGCCGCAGGGCATCTCTGGTTAAAAAAGCTGGCAGCGGGAAGAAGTACGTTGGCCACGAGTTGCACCTGAGGCGCGCAGAGGCTGAAAAGTTTGTAGAGCAGATTGGCTTTGTCTCCAATCGAAAAAGAGAGAGGGCCGAGTCGTGGGCAGCCATGCCGGCGGCAACCACAGGCAGGAAGCGCAAGAAGCTGCGCATGGCTGACAAGGTGGTGGCAATTGAGTTGGTTGGCGAGACTGACGTTTATGACTTGTCCGTTCCTGGCCTTGAGCGATTCGACGCATCTGGCGTAGTTGTACACAACTGCCCTGACATGGCGTTTTTGAAAGTGGGCCACAAGCCGCTTATCAATACGCTTGCCGTCCAGGCGGCCCGCAACGCCAACGATGCGCACATGGAACGTATTGGTGCGCACGTGGTTGGCCTTGATCCTGCCCGGGGCGGGGATACATCGACCTTTATTCACCGGCAGGGGCGAGTGGCCTGGGGCATCGAGCGGATGAACGTTCGCGACACCATGCTGGTAGCTGGCCGGGCCGCCCGAATGCTGGAAGACGACAAAACCATTGCCCGCCTGTTTGTGGATGTTGGCGGCATTGGCGCCGGCATTTACGACCGGCTGGTTGAGCTGGGTTATGGCGCCCGGGTAACCGCCGTCAACTTTGGCGGCAAGGCCACGGACGCACGCAGGTACTTCAACAAGCGCTGTGAAATGTGGGGCGAGATGGCCGAGTGGATCGAGGACGACATACCGCCATCCATACCCGATGACGACCAGCTACACGCAGACCTGACCGCTGTGTCAGGCGACCGTTACAGCTCCAACGGTCAGCTCAAACTGCAAAGCAAAGAAGACATTAAAAAGGAACTGGGTCGCTCGCCCGATGACGGCGACGCACTGGCCCTGACCTTTGCCGAGCCGGTGGCGGCTGATGACCGGCATACCGAGGACTGGCGCACCAAACTGCTGCGCAGTCGCAGACGCAAATCCGCAATGAGTGCATAGCATGAAAGACGAACAGACCCTGGACGAGGCGCAATTGGCCAAGCGCAACTGGTGCCGCTACGAGTACGGCATCAGCCGTGGGCACCGCGAGTTTTGCCGGCAGGCCCGTGTGCTGGAGGGCATGTACCTGGGCGGCGGATTGCAGTGGTCGAGGGAGGATCTGGAGGCGCTGGCCTGTGCCGGCAAACCTGCGTTCGAGTTCAACCAGATTTTGCCCAAGATTAACACGGCCCTTGGGTACCAGATTGCCAATCGGGTGGACATTGCCTATATGCCGCGCAATTCGGAGGCAACGGAAGAGCTTGGCACTGTGTTGTCCAAACTGGCGATGCAGGTGGCGGACAACGTTGGCCTGCATTGGCATGAGACACAGGTATATGGCGATGGGCTGATTCAGCAGCGTGGCTATTTTGAACTTAGCATCAGCTATGAAGACACCATCCTGGGTGAGATTGACCTGCAAACCCTGGACCCGATGGACGTGATTCCTGACCCGGATGCCAAGAGTTACGACCCGGACGACTGGGCCGACGTGATTATCACCAAGTGGCTGACCCATGACGAGATTGAGCGCCTGTATGGCAAGCAGGCGCTGGGCAAGATTGAGGCGCAGCCGGTCGGGGATGATGACTTTGGCGAGGGCGAGCAGGCGGAAAGGAACCGTTTTGGCGATATGAACATCGGCTTCGGCGAGTTCAGTATCGGTGACGGTCAAAAGCGGGTGCGGGTGATTGACCGGCAGGCGTGGCAGATGGCCGAGGCGGATTGCATCATCACGCCCACCGGTGACATCCGGGTGATTGAAGGGCTGCCGCCGGAGCGGGTGGCGGCCATGCTGGAGCAGGGCGGCATGCGCACCCGCCGGCGCACTCGTCGCATTCGCTGGACGGTTACCACGGCCAGCCAGGTCCTGCATGATGACTGGTCGCCGTTTCAGCATTTTACTGTGGTGCCGTATTTTCCATTTTTCCGCCGTGGCGTGACCCGTGGACTGGTGGACAACGCAAAAGATCCACAGCAATTGCTGAACAAGTCGCTCAGCCAGTTCCTGCACATCATCAACACTACGGCCAACTCCGGCTGGATTACCTGGGCGAACACCATCAACAATCTGCGCAGCGATGAGCTGGAAGAGCGCGGGGCGGAGACGGGGTTGCACATTGAGCTGCGTGGCGATACCGCTGCGGACAAGATGCCCCGCAAGATTCAGCCGAACCAGATCCCGAACGGGCTGGACCGGCTGGTAGACCGCAGTGCGCTGCTGTTGGAACAGGCCACCGGTATCAACGAAGCCATGATGGGCCAGCGCAGTGCCGAAACGTCCGGCGTGGCCATTCAGTCCCGTCAGCATGCCGCACAGCAGCAGTTGGCCGTGCCGCTGGATAACCTGGCATACACACGCCGCTTGCTGGCCAAGCGCATCCTTGCGTTGCTGCAAAGTTTTTACGACATGCCTCGCATCGAGCGTATTACGGGTACCAGTGCCACCGGCGAGAACGAAGTGGAGCAGCTGATGCTGAACTGGCCGGCGGGCGACCAGATTCTGAACGACCTGACCATTGGTGAGTATGACGTTGTGGTCAGCGAGCAGCCCATGCAGGTGACCTTTGAGAACAGCCAGTTCACGCAAGTGATGGAGATGATCGAGCGGGGCATCCCGATCCCGCCGGCGTTTGTGCTGCGTTATAGCAACCTGACCCACAAGCAGGAAATTATTGAGGCCATTCAGCAGCAGGGTGCCGACCCGATGACCGAGGCCAAGGTGGCGCTGACCGAAGCGCAGGCCGAGAAGGTGCGCAGCGAGGGCGTGAGCAAGTCGGTTGAGGCGATGTACAGCGCCATGCAGGCCGCCAATGTGATTGCTGTCACGCCGCAGACTTCGCCGCTGGCAGACGACCTGCTGAAGTCGGCCGGCTTTGAAGACAAGAACAGTGCACCGATTGTGCCTGAGTATTCGGGCGGTGCGCCGGTGGCTGATGTGGCCGAAATGGCACCCACCAATTATGACCCGTTCACTCCCGCCGGCCCGGCCACCGGGATGAATCAGGGTATTCGTACCCCAGAGAATGACGGAGCTTGAAATGGCGAAACATGAAATCAGCGAAGACAAGAAGTGGCGAATCGAGCAGGACCTGCGAACCCTGCTTGAGGCGCAGAAGATCCAGAAGGACAGCAAACGCATGGCAGCCGTGCGCACGCTGGCAAAGGAAGAGGCGGCTCGTCTTGAGTCGCTGGGCAAGAAGTAAACCAACCACAAAGGGGCATTAGCCATGTACGAAGAAGATCAGACCGAAGAGCAGCAAACCGACGTTGAGGACCGTGGCGACCAAGTAGATCAGGCGTTGCTGGACGACTTCCATAACGAAGAGGGCCAGGAACAGGAAACCACACAGGAAGCGCAGGGCGATGACCTTGATCTAGACGCACTGAAGGATCTGGCCGGTGACGACGAGAAGCCACGCATGGTTCCGCATGCCCGCTTCAACGAAGTCAACGAGTCGCTGAAAGCCGAGCGTGAAGCCCGCCTGCGGCTGGAAGAAGAGTTGGCCCGGGCACGTGGTGCGGGTGCGGTACAGCCAGAGGCTCCTGCTGATGCAAAGCAGGATGCCGGTTTTGACTTTGAGCAGGCTGACCAGCGTTACACCGATGCGCTGTATGAAGGGGACACGGAGAAGGCCCGGCAGATTCGGGCTGAAATTCGTGCTGCTGAACGGGCCGAGTTTGAGCGTCTGGCCGAAGAGAAGGCCGAGGCCCGGGTCATGGAGCGTCTGGCCCGCCAGGAACAGGAGCAGGCCCGCAGTGAGCTTGAGCAGGTGGCAGCCAAGATTGTTGCCAAGTACAGCTTTCTGGATTCGGACTCGGCGGATGCCGATGCGGATGCCATTGGCGAGGTGGTGGCGCTGCGTGATGCTTACATGGCGCGTGGAGCAACGCCGGGTGAGGCGCTTGCCAAGGCAGCTGACCGGGTGGCGCAACTGAACGGCCATGCCAAAGCAGAGCCGCAGGCCAAGGAGCGAACGCTGACGCAGGACCAGATTGGGCGAAGCTTTGAGCGTGAGCAGAAGATTCCACCCCGTGACCGTGGCGTTGGCGAGCGGGCCAACCGCATTGATTACGCCAACCTGAGCGATGCCGAGTTCGAGAAGCTGTCGGACGCAGAGAAAGCCAAAGCCCGGGGCGACTTTATTGGTTGACAGGCTATTCCAGTCACATCCACTGAATGGCAGGTGGCCGCAAGGCTGCCTGACCTCTGCGCCTTTGGCGCTCGCTCGCTGAGTCACAGCGTCCTCGCCGGCAGGCGTAAAACTGCGGCGCTCCAGGTGCGCATAAACCTGTTCCCGCCCGGGTGGCGAAACATCCCGCTTAAAGACAGTGTTCATTGACGAAGGAGAGCAGCAATGGCTGTTACCAACTTTTCGCGGCTGACCCCGCAGCAAAAGATCGTCTGGTCTCGTGATGTATGGCAAGCCGCCCGTGATCAGATGTTCATTAAAAAATTTCTGGGTACCGGCGATGCCGCCATGATCCAGCGCATTACCGACCTGACCCGCACCGAAAAGGGCGAGCAGGTGCTGATGCATCTGGTTGCCGACCTGGTTGACGATGGCGTGATCGGCGACAACCAGCGCGAAGGCAACGAAGAAGAAATGATGTCCTATGCGCAGGTCATCAACATTGATCTGATGTCTCACCAGGTCCGCAACAAGGGCAAGATGAGCGACCAGAAAACCGTTATCAATTTCCGTGAGATGGCCAAGAGCCGACTGGCCTACTGGTTGAGTAACCGTGTGGACCAGCTGGCCCTGTTGACGCTGTCGGGTGTTTCCTATGCCCAGCACAATGATGGCCGTCCTCGCACTAGTTCGCCGTTCCCAAACCTCAGTTTCGCTGCCGACGTTTCTGCCCCCTCGTCCAAGCGTCACCGTTTGTGGAACGGCACTTCTTTGGTGCCCGGCGATACCAGCGCCGTGACCAGTAGCTGTACCGCCAGTTACAAGATGATCGTGGATGCGGTGGCCTACGCCAAGACCAACTACATCAAGCCGCTGATGGCTGGCGGCAAAGAGTACTACGTCATCCTAGTGCAGCCCGGCACCCTGGCGCAGTTGAAGAAGGACGCGGACTACCAGCGTGCCGTAACCAGCGTTGCCGGTAAAGATGGCGTCAACTCCCCATGGTTCACCGGCGGCACCGTGACCATTGATGGCGCTGTTATCCATGAGCATCGTCTTGTGTACAGCACCTTGGGCGCAGCCTCCGGCAGCAAGTGGGGTTCCGGTGGCACTGTCGATGGTACCCGTGCGCTGCTGTGTGGCGCTCAGGCGCTGGGCATGGCCGACCTGGGCAACCCTGAGTGGGTCGAGAAGAAGTTTGACTACGACTCCAAGCAGGGTATCTCCGTTGACAAGATGCTGGGCTTCCTGAAGCCGAAGTTCTACAGCATCTACAACCGTAGCGTCGAGGACTTTGGCGTCCTGGCCATCGACCTGTACCTGTAACTCATGAGCTGGCCGGGGCGACCCGGCCACGCAGGAGACTGACATGACTGTAAAAAATGCAAACCGCCAAAGCCCTTCTGTAGCGATGGCCGTTATCACTGCCGCTGCCCTGGCTGACGGCTTGAAGCAGGCTGTGGTTGAGCTGCCGGGCGGCGCCATTGTCACCGGTGGCTTTGTCACCGTGACCAAGGCTTTCGACAGTTCCGACGCTGCGACCCTGAAGCTGGGTGATGCCACTGTGGATAACCGCTATGGCGCACCAGACATGAAAAGCACCGGCCTGACGGCGCTGACCCTGACCGGCTTTGTAACTCCGGTGGAGGGTGACATTGAGTTCACCTATACCGGCAGCGTACCCACCGAGGGTGAAGCCCACCTGGTGCTGGAATACATTGTTGTAAACCGCGCTGAGTTCACTCAGGGCTAAGTGGCTTGCGGCTGGGCGACTGGCCGCACCACCCTCAACCAAAGGGGCTGATTATGACCGAGACAAATCAAGTGCGCTTTCTGCCGGCAGCTGATGCTGACCATGAAGGCACCCATATCGCACTAACCACTGGCCATGCCTGCCGCGTTTACGACGTGGATCCGATCGACGGCAAGCGCGGTACCACCATTCCGCAGATGTTCCACAAGCACGCTATTGCTGCGGGCTGTGGCGTGGTGGGCATTATCGACCAGGTAGCTCAGGCACCCGATCCGGGCCGCCAAGGGCTGGTTGTTGACGCCATTGCCGCCATCATCGAGCAGGGCAATGCTGACGACCTGACCAAAGACGGCCGCCCGAAAGCGGCTGCCGTAAACCGTGTCGCCGGCTTCACTGTTATCAAAGAGGACCTTGACGCAGCTTGGGCTGTATTCGTTGAGTCCCTGGATGACGAGGCCCAGTAATGGAAACGGTACAGGATCTGGTCGATGCGTTCCGCGAGGACGAGAAGGATGCCGTAGCGCCTTACTTCTGGTCTGACGCGCAGCTCGTCCGCTGGGCTCGCCAGGCTGCCGATCGTTTTTGTGAAATCACACGAAGCGTGTACGACAGCACCAGTTCCTTTACCACCATTGATGTTCGTGCTGGTGATGACGTGTTCCCGCGCCACGCCAGCATCATCGACATTGTGTCTGCTGTAATCGAAGGCCCGAACGGCAGGGCGCTGGATATTCTGGCCCCCGGCCAGTACCCGGCACACTGCCTGCCTTCATACGGCATGACCAAAGCGGTCGTGGTCGATGACGCATCGCTGCGCATCCACCCGCCAGCGCCGCATGACTTCACTTTGCGGCTTGAGGTTACCAGGCGCCCGCTGCGCCGCCTTGAGCTTCAATCAAAGCTGACGGATGTCCCCACATCCGCACGCGAAGACCTGCTGCTGTTTCTGAAGCACAGGGCGTACCGCGTCAGCGATGCCGAGGTATTCGACCCGGCCAAAGCTGCAGACTACCTGCAAGAGTTCGAGCAGGCATGCCAGCGGCACTACGAAGTTGCCCAGCGAGCGCGCAGGCCCGGCACCATCCGGTTTAGGTGGTGAGCATGAATATCGTGAGGCGAGATCAGTTTCTGGGGGCAAACAACATTGCCAAGCCCGAAAGGCTGCCCGAGGGCGCTGTTGCTGATGCTGTGAACTTTGACTTTACCGTTGGCGGCAAGGCCGAGCTGCGAACCGGGTTTCAAAAGGTGCGTCAAGGTGACATGCGTGCACTTTTTAGCCTTGGCGATGAAGCTGTGATTGTCGACGGCAACGACATAATCACCTTGTCTGGTGACGGAGAGAAAACCGTAGCGTGGATCTCTGACGGCCCCGTTGCCGGCGTCGAACATGCTGGGAAGTTGTACATCAGGACGCTGAACGAGGCTTTGGAGGTTGACCGGGAAGGTGCGCGTAGCTGGACAGTTGATGCGCCCTGGTTCCACGTAGGCGCAGACTCGGGGATGCTTGAGGCTGGCATTTACAAGGTTGCTGTAACTCGCGCGGAAAGCGGGAAAGAGTCTGGCGCGATACCTGCGACAATCCGCATTGAGCAGGGAGGCGGGATCCTGCTGGCCTGTGAGGCAGGCACAGGTCTCAGGCTTTACTGCAGCCAGCCGAACGGCGAAACACTTTATTACCAAGGCGAACCAAATGCCGGCGGCATCACGTCGATCAAGTCTCGCCCCGAGAGCGGGACAGCACGTCTTGAGACGGCCATGCTCGCCAGCTTCCCCTACTGCTCAATACTGGAAAGCCACAACGGCATGGTGGTCGGCTCGCGCGGCAGCAGGCTGACATACAGCCGGCCGTTCATGCCTCACTTGTACAAGCCAGAGGCTGACTACATCCAGATGCCGGCGGACATTACGCTGATTGCAGACGTTGGCACTGGGCTTTTTGTGTGCTCAGACAAGACATATTTCATCACCGGCATAGGCGGGCCAGAAATGAGCCAGATGGTGTCGCTGGACTTCGGAGCTGTCCGGGGCAGCAAGGTAAGACTGCCTGACGGGAGCGCGGCCTGGTTCACCAAGTACGGCCAGGCGATTGCGAGCAGAGAGGGCTCTGTGCAGCTAATGAACCGGGCGAGTTACTCGCCCGAAATAGCGGTCGACGGAGCGGCCGGGCTCATTGAGCGCAACGGTAATCAACTTGTGGTGACCACCATGCACGGCCTTGAACAAGGTGGTTCGTGCCTGAGATCAACAGACAACTGGAACCTTGAGGTAGTGCAATGATTGAGGAAAAAACCATCGGCTTTGAATGGTGCCTTGAAGTCGTCAACGCAGACGGAACCGTCGCGAGCCGGGACATTCAACAAAACCTGATCCCCACCGACGGCCTGGATTTTCTGCTGCGTTCCCCATTTGGCGATGTCAGCACGGTATCCAGGTTTTACCTTGGCCTTTACCGAGGCAACTACATCCCGTCACCCGGTACGAAATCATCAGACATCCCCGGGAACATGCTGGAATTTGTCGACTATGCGGAAAGCACTCGACCTGAGTGGCGCCGGGCGCACACCGGGCCGGGCTCACTGGATAACATTGGCGACAAGGCAGAGTACACGGTAACCCAGGACAGGACGCTATACGGCGCATTCCTGGTATCAGACAACATCAAGGGCGAAGGCAACGGCCTGTTGCTTTCCTGTGTGCGCTGGCCGAGCCCAAAAGAGGTGACAAGCGGTCAGACAATTCGCCTGTCCGGTGGCTTGACCTACACATCAAGCAGCATCATTTAAGGAGCGAAAAATGGCAGCGCCAGAGCATATTAGCAAACAGTTCGTTAAGTTTTTCTTTACCAGCGAGACGGCAGAGAGCAGGCCAAGCAGCTGGGAAATCGCATTGCATACGGGGAACCCCGGGGCAGACGGGGAGAGCAATGAGGTCAGCGGCCTGTCATACAGCAGGCAGCCAGTTGACTTTGAGACGTACCCAGACCCTGAAGGCGGCGGCTTTTGGGAGGCACAAAACACTGATGACGTGACATTCGCGGCCGGCCAGTCCGGCGACTCATACCGCGTGAGCCATTACACGATCCGTGACGGAAGCACAGGCGACTGCCTGGCTGTCGGTCAGCTTACGGTGCCCATTCAGGTGGATGTTGGCGTAGTGGTCAGCTTCCCGAAGGAATACATTAAAGTGCGAGGTGTTTAACATGGCGTTCAAGTTCTCCACCGGTCTCAGAAAAAAGCTGTGCTTTAACGGATCGTTAAAAACAATTCTCGACGACACTGTGCTTCGGCTGTACAGCGGGCCGGTGCCCCAGGATGCCGACGCGCCACTGACCGGAAATAATATCATGCTGTGCGAGGTAACAGCGGGCGGCGACGGCGTTACCTTTGAAGGCGACAGCGCAGATCCGACCCTGACCAAGTCCATGTCGGAAGTCTGGCAAGGAGATGTTCTTGAGGCGGGCTACGCCACGTTTTTCCGCTTGGTTAAAGAGGCTGATACCGGCAACGCATCCTCAAGCAGCACGAGGATCCAGGGTACTGTCGGCGGGCCTGCAGCCGACCTGATGATTAGCAACCCCCAGCTTGCGCCCGGCGCACCCCAGCGGGTCGAGTATTTTGCCATTGCGCTGCTTGAGCATGCTTGATAACCATGGGCCGGCTTCGGAGGACGTATAAGGCAAAGTACATAGCCGGAAGCCCTGGCAGCCCCGCTGTGCCCGCGCATTGCGTAACGCACTGGCAGCCCACTGGGCAGTATCGAGTTGAAACGGTACAGCAAGGTATTAACCCAGGTATTCCTGGCACACCTACGATATACCCTGTCGGCTACAAAGGTCAGTTCTATATCGAGCCGATGCCTCCGGGCTCCTATGAAAAAGACTACCTGGTTCCGATCTATAAAGAGGTTAAAACCTGCTACCCGGAGACGCCGGCAGTTCCAGCGGTTCCGCACCAAATAGAAAAAATCGCCTCATCAAACTGGCACGCGAGCGCACGCAGCCAGCAATCGTTCATGCCAGGGCAATACTTTGAGGCGACGCTTCGTCCGGGCCCGGTAGCTATCCTCGTTGCTGCTCGTCACATGACGAGAAGTTTCTCGATGTCGACGTTTCTCCATGCGGTCACGTTTCGGACGGGCAGCGTTACCGTTACCGAAGGCGGTCAAGACAAAGCTCGGGTGGCTGGCGATTTTGAAAAGGTGCGGGTTGAGCGCCGGGATGGCGTAATCGTTTACAAGGCGGACGACGTAGTTGTTGCAGAATATCGCGACACAGCGCAGAGCACGCCGCTGCACGCATACTCGATGCTGTACTCGGTCGGCGACTATCTTGATAACGCAATGTTTGGCGCAGTTGCCGGAGGCATCTCAAGCTTTCACATAACCACTCACCTGGACGATACGCCGGGCGGGATGTGCGTGTTCAGGATTCAAACGGAGGCGACGGTTCTCTCGAACGGCATGGCACACGCTGGCGGCCTGTCTGTTATGTCGATGCGAACGCACGCAGAAGCGCGGGCGGTATGGCCAGCAAGCGGCGAGTCTGATCTTGTCATGCAGTCGGATGTCGTTGGGGTGGTGACCGCTGGATCTGCCGGAACTTCCGAGGGGGTCACTGCGGGCCTCGGGTTCTTTGGCTTGCGCGGCGACGCTTGGGAGGTTCCTGTTATACGCGGTACGGGATACCTACCGGCACCACACATCGAAGGGAGCATCAGCACAGCGGAGATTTTAGACTCGGGCGCTTCTGGTGGGTACAGCGGATTCCATGGCGAGGGCTTTATGCTCAGTGGCGGCGTGATGTCCGGGGTCGGTGATCTGGGTATGCGTGGTCGCGGCTCGCAAGACGAGTTCCTGACCGGTACTGTGCAGGTCATGCTGTCACCGACGATTGCCGGCTGGGTCGATCACAACGCGCCAGGATACAGCCACATCAACAGTACGGCGGTATTGGCGGACACCCTGATATTGGACGCCGCTGTCGTCTTCGCGTTTATCGAAAACGTCCAGGTTGAAACTTACCTTGATGTTTACGCGCTAATTTCTGCGTCTCTATTTGAAGCTGTCGAAATCGGCGGGTTCGCGTCCTTGAAGTCAACCATTGAGCTGATGATAAAGGAAAGCCTGTACATATCACAAACAAACAACTATGCGTCTGGACGAGAGGCGATCCAGTATGCGGTCAACGCGGTAACAGGTGCGCTCAGCCGGTATGAAGGGTTTGGGTTTAAACAGTTCGCCACAGTGGGATGCAGGACGTTTGCGATCACGGATACCGGTCTTTTTGAGCTGGGCGCAAACGAAGATGACGGCGACCTGATAGGGGCGATGATTGACTTCGGTGCGACCGATTACGGTTCTGCACAGAGGAAAATCGTGTCCAGCTTGTACGCCGGGATCGACACTGACGGAGACGTTTACTTCAGGCTTTCGGGCGACCAAGGGGAAGAGCGCATCTACCGGCCGGCCGGCGCCGGCGGGGAGGTCAGGGCGATGACTGCGAAAGGTCTGGCGGCAAGACATTGGCGCCTGCGACTCGTAGTAGATGAGGCGTCCGAGATCGACCTTGATAACGTGGAGATCGAGATTGGAGTCAGTCAGCGGAGGCTGGGCCGATGAAGATCAAGAGAGCGACAAACTCGCTTGCTGCCTCAAAATACCTTCCTATCGCGGTAAGGATGGCAGCAGCGATTAAATCCAGAGTGGCCGGCAAAAAACGTGTTCTTGACGGAGTAATTGTCGAGGGGAGGAAGGTCGGCGACCTGCGTATGGCCAGGTGCATAGAGATCCCTGGCGCTCTCACGTCGTTTGCTCATTATGGCTTCATCGCCTCGACAGGGCTGGAGATACCTGAGCACGCCGGCACGGTTGTGCCAAGCAGAGACGTTTTTGACCCTTCGTTTCATGCGCAACTGCAAGGACCAATCGTTATTGAGAGGACGCCAGGATTGATAGGTGTGGCATTCGGCATGATAAGCGGCGACCGACCTTCGGTTGTGTCTGGCGGTATTGCAATGGTCGACTCAAGCCGGCAAGCGACATCGTACCTTTCTACCATAACCACAAACCCAGGGCTGCCTTGGCACATGCTCAGGATAGACTCAACCAGAAACAGATACGCACCGGGTTTCACTTACTACATCCCAAGCGGACTTTTGTTTGCGAAAATGGGAATAGAAGACGGCGGGTTCAGGGCTTCGCAGTATTCCCAAGAAACTGCCACAAACGACTATTACCCTAACCATTTCCACCCGGTCACGGTTGAGGTTGATGGCGACCCAGTAACATTGTTTTCGTTTTCGAGGACATCGTTCAACACCCTGACGCCGGGTCTGAATAAGCAGACCGTTCAGTTCTATTTTGGCGTCACAAGAATTGATCTTGGTTTGCTGGCCGAGTTACTTCCGACACTTAAAACCGCAGACGAGCTTGCTGCCTCAAGCGTTTTGACAGCGCACGAGATTGATATTGATACCCTGCTGCCAGACTGGGCACAGATCAAAACCGTCAGGACTCCAGCCCCGAACCCGGAAGGCCATGCCGAAATGGTCAGCGCGAGAGTAATGAGCATATCGGACGCCATGGTTGATGGCGACAGCATCGTGCTTGCCATCAACTACTCGGTCGAGGTCGACGGGTCTCACCAGAATCCTGATGGGACTACCACGCAGGTGGAGCCTGTGCGTGTTGTGGCAGCAGGCCGGCTCGTTATCGACGCAGCAAGCTGGTCTGCGACGTCGCTGGACTTCTACGACATAAACTCGGTTGGCAGAAAGAACAGCGCGGAAGCGATAGATGGCGGGTATGGGTGGAAGCTGGATCCGGAAGTTCCAGACCAGAACAATGAGACGTACAGGCCGAACCTCGATGTTTTTCTTTTGCCTGACAAGCGCCTTGTTTCCAACGGCATGATCTTTAAGCGCACGGCACACATCGAGACGGTTGCAGAAGTCGCACTCCCGATTTCAGAAATGAAGGTCAACGGCATAACGGCCTTTCAGTATTCCGATGGCGTCGGCGCGGCCTATCCGCCGGGGCTTGTTGGGATCTGGTGGGGATATTCTGACAGGCGTTTCCACGGGCAGTCCGTGGAGAGAATTTCAAACACTACGGCGGCGGCGACATGGTACAAGCCCCAGGATGAGCCAGGGTTCGATCAAGGGGTCGGCGTCCTGTTTACAGATGGTGCCAGATTCAAGTCGTTCCCGCTGGGCGTGACTGTCGACGTGTCCACCCAGGGCAGTATTTATTTTTCCAACGACATGACGCTAAACGTACAGCTCACTTGCCCGCAGCGAGAGGTGCGGAGCGACGGAAAGCTGGTGATGCCGTCGACAATTATCGCAAGTTACTGGGGAGCCGGCGGAAAGAAATATGTCAGGGTGCGCAAGGGGCCGGTTTGGCCAGAGGACATGCCGGAAGCGGCAGACGAAAGCAGCTTTTGGTCAGAGCCGTTAGAGGTCGACTCTGTTCCGATGAGAGCCTTTTATTATGCTGGCAGCCAGCACATGACCAGCAGACACGGCGCATATTACGCTGATAAGGAAACAGATTGATGGCCATCACACACGTAGCAATTCGATATTACCCGAACGACTCAAAGCGCAGGTATGAAGACGGCATCGTCTCACCGGCAAGCGAAAACAAACTGCGCCTCGGTGTTGCCGTTTGGCTTCGTGACGATCCATACGGGACACCGCAAAACGTCCACACCATGCTTGATGAGGATGGCCAACCAACGGGCCTTCGGGGCCATGTTTCGTATGATAACTGGAGCCGAGCCGATCAAGATGTTATCGAGTTCGATCCGGGCGGCTTGGTTGAGGGGGAGTATGTTGAGCAAAAGGTCATCATCACCTCGGACGATGGCCAGCCAATACCAGATATATCGGTGCTGGGGTCTCCGTTGAATCTCTATATTGCGGGCCCGCCATCGTACATGGAGTACCTCTTCGACAGTGAGGTCGAGGTTTTTTACGGAGACTGGTACGAAGAGGGCAGTGGTTATCTTGATTCCGAGTCGGCCCATGGAGCAGGCCAAATCCAGATAGGGTATTACGCAAACGATGAGTTTGTGGTTGCGGCAAAGTTTGGCTTCTTGGGCGCCGGATCCATGTTCGTAGATCCATCCGTGGTGCCTGAAGCCTTTCGTCCAGGCGCGACCAAAAATATATGGCTTGACGAGGATCGTGGTGGTGTCGTGATGGGCACTCTCATCGGAGAAGCCCCCGACTGGCCGCCACCCCCGCCAAACAAAGAGGGAATGCTGGCTTTGCGGTTTTACCCTGTTTCGGGGCACCAATGGCTGGAAGGCATAGGCCTTGGATCTTGGGTGATAACCTTCACGCAAGACTACAACCCTTACCACCTTAGAACAATGCTCAGTGACGATGTGGAAACGTTCGAGAGCGCCGCGTGGCGGGAGGACAAGCTTGTCGGCTACACAAGGAAGTATCTGTCCTTTGTCAACCCAGAGTGGGGAAGCGATGGCGGCATCAACTATAGCGAAGCTGTGTTTTTGCTGACCGACGGCAATAACGACACGATCAAGGAAGTATCGCGATCAACGCTGCCAATGGATATTTACCTTGGCGGCTTGCTTGTTCCGTACAAAACGTACCAAGACGGGCTGGTTGTGCCGGATGAAGAACAGCAATTTTCTGATGTGCATGGCGCCTGGGTCAGCGAGATTAACGAAGGGGCGGCCGGACTTGTTCAGGTGGGCTTATATGAGGAGAAAGGGTTTACTCCACTTCTTGCGTTCAGAGTTATAGGCGGCTCAATGCTTGAAGAGATAGATCCTCAAGCGTGGGTAGCTGAAGGAATACCCCAGCCGGGGCCAAAGGAAGCCATTTGGTACGACCACAGTGATCAAGGGATGGTTCATGCACTGCTGTCACTTGGCACAAGCGTTCCTTCAACTTTCTGGACAGACTTCAAGCAGACGGAAGAAGTCAATCTTGCCGCAAGGGAGTTTTAAAAATGACCGACATCGACAAAACCTTGCAGTTCATACAGCAGTTTTCAGAGCGGGCAATCAGTGACGCCAGGAACCATGCCGGGCGCGTGACTTCGTGGGAGCTTAACCCGAAGGACATCAACTTCGACTTCGCTGTAAAAGCACCAAACATGAAGGAGCCGCCTGCTATAGGCGACCTGTTGTCGGAAAACGAAAAGCAGGACGTGAATATCGCGATCCTGAATGATGCGGCCGAAGCGTGGATCACCAAGTATTTCCCCGGCATTTTCGATTGCCTGTCGAGCCAGCCGGACGAGTGGGCCTGCAAGGTTTTAGCCGGGAACGGAGACCTGGACTTTGCCAAGCGTGCGTTTGATGCCGCTTGGCATGAAGGGCGTGACCGCGCATACACGGCAGCCAGAAGCGAAAAGGAACAAATTGCAGCGATGTATTCGCTCCGTGGGTTCTCGCTGCCTCAAGGAGCCTTCATTGCTGACATGGTTGGCGCAGAGGTTCGGGCTTCCGACGCAATCGCTGACATCAACAGGCAGCAAACCATCAAGGATGTCGAGATGAGGTTCGAGCTGATTAAGCTGGCCGTCCAGACATCGACACAACTGAAAACGTCGATGATGCAGATGCTGGCGTCCTTCTTTGGGAAGGTGGTCGACCTTGCCCGGCACGAGCCGGGGACCGACAAGCTACGTGCAAGAGCACAGGCGTATTCGGCGTTCATCAGCGGCCTGTCGAATTATTACAACGTCGAACTCGGGTTTGAGAAGTTGAGGCTGGACGTTGAGCGGACGAGGGCTGGCGTCAGCGAGTCGAACATGAAGATGAAGGCAGAGCTATCGCAGAAAGGTATCGACTCCAAGAACGCAGCCTTGGGGCAGGCGGCAAGAGGGTTTGCAGATGCCGCTGGCGCAGCCGCGAACGCGGCATCCAGCCTGCAGGCAGAGCTGTATAGCGGGGCACTGAGTTGACGCAGGCAGCAAGTCACATAGCGTTGGGGGCAGACCAACGAGGAAATTACCATGCCGTTTTCACAACTGACGCCAGGCATTGAGCCGGACAGGAAGAAAAAACCAGTCCCGCCAAACTCGCCAAGCCTGATTACCTTCAGCAACAAGCTGCCCAGGCAGGATTCAAGTGCGACCTATATGCGCAGGTCCGGCGCAGCAGGCGCCCGGCAGCCCGTGCAGCAGCAGGGCGGGCCGACAATCCTTGACGGCATGGTGTCGGCCAACCAGCGGCTGGCGCAGGGCGTGCGAGACACTGCAGGCAATGCGCTGAAAACTGGCGCAGGCTTATTTGCAGCTCCGTTCGCCGGCGCCGTTGACCTGACCCGCCAGGCGCTGACAGGTGTTGCTGGCGGCGACACTTCAACCCTTCCGGGCGGTCGTGGCAAATACTTTGACGCAGCCGCTCAGACTGCCGACCAGGGTATTGCAGGCTTTGGCCAGCAGATTGATGACATCAGCAATATCGCCGGACAAGCAGGGCGCGCCGGCCAGCGGTGGCTCCGTGGCGTGCTTGGCGTAGAGCGGGCGCAGCCTTCGCAGACAGCGCCAGCGCAGCAGCCGGCGGCGCAGCCAGCACGACAGGAGCGGCCAGCACAAGCCGCAGCGCCCGCCGCACCCACACCCGCGCAGCGTGAGGCAGGGCAGGAGCGAGCAGCGCAAGAGCAGGCACGGGAGCTGTCAGACCCGCCCCAGCAGATTCAGAACAGGATAGTTCGTGACGGCAACAGCTTTAGTGCCAACGGTCCGATCCGTGAAGGCGCCACCATTGGCTCCACTGACATGCTCCAGCCGGGACAAGTTGATGACGGCCGCGCACTCGGCGGCAGATTCTCGGTCGGCGAGCCGGGTGACGCGCAGCTTGCAATGGAGCGCTGGGCGCGAGCTTCACAGATCCGCAACCAGACCCGCATGGAAATGACCAACCCTAACCCGTTTGCCGTCATTCGCGATACCAGTATGGGCGGATTGCAGGGAGCACTGAACCAGCGCATGAACGAGCGGGACGCTGCGAACAGGCAGCAGCGGCTGGATAACCACCGTCAAAACATTGCACAAGGTCGCCAGAGTATTCTGGACGGCATGGAAGCAAGACAGGCCCAGCAGTACCAGCAGGGTCGTGAAGCGTTGCAAGACCAGCTGACCCAGCAGCAGATTGCCCAAGGCGCAATGAACGCAGAGCAGCAGCAGCGCATGGCTGAATTGCAGAAACGTATCGCTGACCCGTCGCTGTCACCTGAAGAACGCGCAGCAGCAGAGCGTGCATACCTGGCTATGAGCGGCGTTACCGGCCGTGACCGTTACTTCCAGGACGAAACTGTCATTGACCACACACCGACCGGCGAACCCATCAGGGGCAAGGTAACCATCGACTCATTTACAGGCCAACGTATATCTCAGGAAGCGTTGCAGAGGCAGGCCGCCATGGAAGCGGCGCACGCAGATGCCAGAAAGGCAATCGCGGCCGGCAAAAACAAGAAGCTGATTAACCGGGAGCTGGAAAGCATGGGCTTCCCTCAAATCCCCTAAACCCGACCCACCCGAAAACAAAAAAGCCCGGCACGAAGCTGGGCTTTTTTATGTATGATGCTACAAAAGTGCTACAGCACCGATCGCTCAAGATGTAACTGATTGATGTGCCAGATGTATTTTAATTGATCGACCCGATCCAGCATCGGAGCGACTGAAAACAGCGACCGCCTTGTGTTGTGTGGCTTTGCCTTATTTGGTAAGGGTTCCAGGGTGTTTTGACTCTGTATCATTGGCTACCTTTCGGGACTATAAACTACCTTTTAAGCGTCGGCGGTGCTACATTTCATGCTACACATTTCTTTTGTAGCACCGGGGCAGCACACTATGGGAACTATAACGCAGCGGCTGAAAGCCGACGGCACGCCGAGCTATACCGCGCAGATCCGTATCAAGCGGCAGGGCAAGGTAGTTTATCAGCAAAGCCAGACGTTCAGTAAAAAGGCAGTGGCACAGGCCTGGATCAAGAAGCGTGAGACCGAGCTGGCCGAGCCCGGTGCACTGGATGCCGCGCTCAACAAAACAGACGTGACGGTGGCGCAGGCCATCGACCGGTACATTGAAGAGAACGAGCTGGTCAGGGACATGGGTCGCACAAAGCGGGCGAGCTTACAGGCGATTGCCAGAACCTGGATCGGCGAACTGCAGGCGCATGACGTGACCAGCCAGGTGCTGGTTGAGTATGCGCAGCGCAGGATGAAAGAAGACGGCATCCAGTCGTCAACGGTGGGCAACGACCTGGCGCACCTTGGGTCTGTTTTTTCAGTGGCGCAACCTGCGTGGGGTTACCCGCTGGACCCTGCTGAAATGCGCAGCGCTCGCGCAGTGCTTAAAAGCATGGGCATTGTGGGCCCAAGCAAGGAGCGTGACCGGCGGCCCACCCTGGAAGAGCTGGACTTGATCTTGTCGCACTATCAGGACCAGAAAGCTCGACGCCAACAAGAAATCGACATGCTGCGCGTGGTGACGTTTGCGTTGTTTTCTACCAGGCGGCAAGAGGAAATCACGCGCATCAGCCTTGATAAAACCGACGTAGAAAACAGGCGCTTTCTAATTACGGACATGAAAAGCCCAGGGCAAAAATGGGGGAATGATGTCTGGTGCCGGATGCCAGAAGAGGCGTGGCAGATAATGATGTCGGTACCCAAGTCGGTAGGGAGAATCCCTTTTCCCTACAACAGCAAATCCATATCGGCCAGCTTCACACGGGCGTGTCAGTTTCTGGCCATTGAGGATCTGCATTTTCACGACTTGAGGCACGAAGGGATCAGCCGGCTGTTTGAAATCGGCTGGGATATTCCGCAGGTTGCGAGCGTGTCCGGGCACAGGAACTGGAATAGCATGCGCCGGTACACTCACCTGAAGGGGGAGGGGGACAAGTACAAGGACTGGCCCTGGCTGGAGCGGGTTATCCACTCATAAAAAAAGGGCCGGCACTGGGCCAGCCCTTTGTTCGCCTACAGTTGCTTGGTGAGTCACGCCACGTGGTGGTAATGGTTCAGCCGGTGCTTGCGCTGGTAGTCGTCCATGTCCTGGCCATACCGCTGGGCAAGAAGTACGCCCTGGCGGTGTGCTTCGCTCAGGTGTTCGGAGACGCCGCCGCCGGCTCTTGAGCCAAGCATCAGCAGCGCCTCATGAAGCTCTTTGCGGAAGGCGTCCTTTGCTGCGTTAAGGTGGCAGATCATCATGTAGACGCGGTAAAGGTCTTCGTCTGCGACTTCGACCACTGAATCCTTGGTCTTGCCCAGGTATTCGCCTTCCAGCGGCAAGCGGGCCACCAGGCTGGCCGCCTCGGTGAAGTGTTCGGCAGGAATATTCTTGTAGGTACAGCCGAACTTCGACTTGAGCGCTGACCAGCAGGTAATGGCACCTTTGGCCCGCTTCGCTTGCGGTAGCGCCTCAACCCGCGCCTTGACCATGGCTTTGATAGCGTCTTGCTGGTCGATGGTCAGGCCGTTGGGTAGGGCCTTGGGTTTGGTTTTGCGCTGGGGCGCTTTGGGTTCGGCGATGCCTTCCAGTACGTCCAGCACCCAGGCGCGGAACTCTTTGGCTTTCTTGGTGCGGGACAACATGCCCAGCAAGTGAGCGCCCCGAAGTGAAAAGATTCTGACCTGTTGCTTGCCGCCTGCTGTGTCCAGTTCGACAAGGGCGGTCATGCGGTCGGTGAATTCGTCTGAGTTTCGGTTGTAAACGTCAGTGATACGGTTCGCCTGGCCGTATCCCAAGGCTTCCGCAATTTGCGGAGACCTTAGCCAAGGCTGGCCGTTGCGGTCTACGATGTCGAACTTGGTGTTTTGAAAGGTAAGTGCTTGCATGACAAACGCTCCGTTATGAGTGCTGTAAACACCAGTCGGAACGTTTCTACGCGCGCCGACGGGTGGTCGGGAGGTTAGAAACCCAGATAACGCTGGGCGGACTTCTTTCCCTTGCGGGTATTGTATCCGTCGCCCTCCCGACCATAAATCGCATGGTACGGGCGCAAAAAAACCGCAAATACTATCGGGTGCGGTCTGCCGCGTTATCCAGGAGTTTCTACGCTCCATCCCTGATGTGCAGGGACGGGGTGAACATTAGCGCACAGCGGCGGGAACTGTCAATGCGGACGGTGATCCAAGTATCAGGCGGTAACATTGACGCAGTGGCTGGCCTTGCGCATGTTCCATCGAGAGCCCATACTGACGCCCCAGTTGAGTGGGTACAGGTTGGCGGCAAGGGCTATCGAGATAATGGCGAAAAATCAAAACGAGACCAGGGCGCCTGCACCTACGAAAGTGAGCGTGGCTCAAGCGTGCAGGGACGTAATTATTACGGCCATCAACAAGGGGCAGCTGCCTTTCGTCATTGTTGGAGCGGTTGTGGTTATTCTGGCATGGAAAGTACCGCCAGAAGAGGTTACACCACTTGTAAAATGGGTTTTTGAAAAGCTGTCTACATGGAGTTTGTTGGGTTACTCCCTGTTTGTTGTAACTGTGTTTCTTTGGTATTTCCATGCGCAGCGCGTTAGACGAGAGCTGAGCAAAGAACTGGAAGCACTAAGACTGGCTTTAAAAGAGCAAAGGAGGAAAAAATGATTTTAGGTTATTTAATCATTGGCCTGTTTTTGTTTGCTATTTTTCACTTCATTATTGACGGCATCGTTGCTCCATCTGAACACATGATTTCCCGTCAAAAACTGTTGGAAATAGCAGCCGAAATCAAGGCAAACAAAACAAACCTGTCACATGACGACAAATCGGTTGCTAACACGCTGTTTCGGTCGGCGAATACGCTGATTGCACACATGCCGCGTTACAATATCTTGAATTTGTCGAAGTTTATTTACCATCTGAAAGAAAATCCGGAGCTGGCAGAAAGAGCCAGAAAGCGAAGCGAAACGCTAAATGCGTGTGATAACGAGTTCTTGCTGTCCAAAAAGAAGGGGATCGAAAGAGAGGCGGACAGAGTTATTGCCTGGAACTCAATGTCGTGGATGCTGTTTATCGTACCGATTGCACTGACTGCTGCGTTTTTGGGATCGATTAAAAAGCTGGTCAGCCATGCCGTGTTCTTTGGTGGAACTTTGAAGCCCAGCTCGGGCTCCTTTGATGAACAACGTTTCGCATAATAACTTGAAGCAGGCGAATCTAAAGCCCGGCACCTGCCGGGCTTTTTTGTGCCTTCAGCGCCCATGCAGCTTGTTGTGGTCGCTGACTGCAACCTGGCGCTGGCGGTCAATGTACGCCGCAAGGTCTCCCACATGGACGCCCTTGGCCGACTTCCTGCTGGCGTCGATCTGCACCAGCGGCAGGTCAATGTCGCCTGCAGCCACCCGGCGCTTGAATATCTCGGGCGTCAGGTGGCTGAAGTAGTCGGAGCAGACCCGCTCCAGCGGAATGATTGCCTGGCC
>WPCH01316785.1_pt1 | contig 25649 bp, 20 predicted proteins | sample 5399881 | NCBI WGS metagenome assembly WPCH01 (sample SAMN12869468, study PRJNA574797) | sludge metagenome | isolation source: wastewater treatment of pH5 | place: China:Beijing | collected 2019-05-20
GCCGGTCATACCAAGCAGCATTCCCGGCTTTGACAAAAAGAACGTGGTTACCGCATGGGAAGTTCTGTCAAGCGAGAAAAAAGTAGGTGCGAATGTTGCCGTCATCGGCGGCGGCGCAATCGGCTGCGAAGTTGCCGAATACCTTGCGGGCCGCTTTACACGTCCTTTCACCAAAGGACGCATTGAAGTAACCGTTGTTGAAATGCTGAGCGGTTTAGCTTCAGGGCTTGACTTCGGCACCATGGCTCATCATGCTGACTTGTTTGGCGAGTATGGAGTGAATGTTTTCCTCAACAGTAAGGTTAAGGAGATTACGGACGACGGTTTGATCATTGATATGGACGGAACAGAAAAAGTGATAACCGGAATGGATACTATCATCCTCGCGATGGGCTCTAGGCCTTACGACCCTCTCAGCGAACAGCTGAAAGACATCGTTCCGGAAATCCATGTCATAGGTGATGCAAAAGAAGCTCAGACAGCAATGGAGGCCACTCATGACGGCGCTGACATTGGCAGATTAGTTTAAACTTCATCGAATAATTCTTTCCTTGAATAATAACGCTTAAGTGGGAAATTTTGGGCTTGAGAAAATTTCTTAGATCTATATGCGTTTCAACGAGGTGGGACATCTTCTCTTCGTTATATTTTATTAAAAGTAGCAGGGAATCAATTTTATAATTGCACTTCCCTGTTACTTTTTAAATAATAGAATAGAGGAAAAAAAGTTACTGTTAATGCGCACGTAACCTGACAAGAAACTGCTCGGTTAAAATGTCAGCAGATTGCGCAGATGTATGTCAAGTAATAAGCCTGCCGATTTAAAAAAGTATTTTATAAAGTAATATACAGAGGATTTTCAATCAACCAATAAAATGAAAGAAATCGAATACAGGATTGAATTTATTTTACAATTCCATAATTTTATAAGACAAAAATAGCTTGTAACTGTCTTCGCCGTCCTCCAGGTTCATGCCGGTTATTTCCGATATTTTGTTGATGCGATGGACCATGGTATTTCGATGGACATATAACGTTTCCGCAGTTCGGAGCTTATTTCTGCCATGGATCAGATAGGTATAGAGGGTATTGTAGTAATCGGTTCCGTTTGCTTTATCATACTCTAATATTTTGAATAAACTGGGATGACAAAAATCCTCCAGATTCGATTTGTCTCCTGCCAGCGTGAGGAGCTCGTAAATATACAGTTCGTCATAGTTGTAGAGACAATCCTGCCTTTTAAGTACTCTTCCTACCCGCAGTGCATTTTTGGATTGCTCATAATATTTTTTGATTCCCATGATGTCGGTAAATTTCAGACTCATGCCCGCGGTCAGGTTATTTTCCTTGAGAAGCTTCGCAAGACTGGCCTTTATCGAATCCAGTTCCTGCGGTTTTTTTAAATTCAGAAGAATGCAGAAATTCTCATCGTAATAAATAGGCTTGCAGTATGGCAGAAAGCTTTCTACGGTTCTTTTTAAATACTCCACATAGTAAAAGGTGATGTCACACTTTGGTATGTCGGCCGTAATCAGATAAAAATTCTGAGGCTGATCCCATTGCAATGATTTGATTCTTTCCATCACTATCTTTCTGTTATCAAATTTTCCATCTAGGAGGTCCGTGATCAGATATTCATACATAACGCCCGAAAAGTTTTCAAAGTTTTTATTTTTCTTCATTTCAGAAGAGACGACGTCACAAAGGAGCCTTGTTACCTCAATATCTTCCTCCTTCAAATCCTGATCGTTTTCAAAAACGGTAAGATAGCCGATGATAGTATCCTTTATAATGATCTTTCCAACAATTTTTCTCAACGATTTAAGAGAATCATGGCCGATAAAAACCGGCAGTTGGCTGTCGACTACCTTCTGGGTATTCTTTTGCCGTTTGAATTCCGTGATGTATTTCTGAAGACAATATCCCAGACTGATCGTTTCATTCCAGGAAGGGTCGGCCACCTCTCTGCTGGTAGAGGTGGCGAGGAGCTTAAAGGAGGAATCCATCAGGATGATGGGATTTCCCAATATCTCCGATCCCAATTGAACGATGTACTTCAGCCCTCTCCCTTTGATGAGAGAGTTCAGAAGTTCTGCGGAACTCTCTATGATTTTTGTTCTGGAATAGAATATATTTTGGACATCATTGAATAACTTTAAAAAATGGGTTTTCCCAGAGAGTTCGGCAACGTTTACCGGAAAGGATGAAAAATCAAGATTGCAGTCATTGATGATGATGAGGCCGATCTTATCTTTATCTCCAAGCTCTGGAAGCATGGATGCTTTTCCGACATAGAGAATATGATTTGCCAGCGTCATATCTTTCCCGCACAGTAGTCTTACCCCGTTAAATATTGCCTCGGGATTCGTTATCAATAAACGGATCTCATATTCTGATAATTTCTTCACTATATATTCTAATGTGACAGACATCGTCATCACCCCCTCCTCTATTATAGTGCAAAAAGCATAATATTGTATAGGCAAAATTATTTCATATACCAATGCTTTTCTTGTACTATTATGGTAAGTTATATCTATTAGTATATTAACAAACAAAGTGATATCACTTTTAAATTAAAAAAAGATTTAATCCACTGAAAAATAAAGGAAGACGGCATCGCTGTGGAAAAGGACGGAGAGATCCAGACGATTCCCTGCGACACGGTGGTATTGTCAATGCGGTTGCAGTCTGAAAACACTCTTGTAAAAGAATTGGAAGATAGAGTTCCCGTATTGGTTATTGGAGATTGCCGGTCACCGAGACATATCGCAGAAGCCATACTGGAGGCCCGCCAATCTGTGCAGCATTTGTCAGGGGAATCATTAAAATAAAAGGAGAAGAATAGGGATAAAATTTGAAAATTTACTCAAGCCGATCAAAATCAGAAATATGGAATTAAGAAACAGGGTTGAGAAAGGAGAACGGGAACATGAGCTACAATTTATTTTTTTCACCCAAAAGGATAAATAACATGGAGGTGCGCAACCGCATCGTGCTGCCGCCAATGGGAATGGGGGCATCTGAGGATGCATTCGTCAACCAGCATATCCTGGATTATTACGAAGCGCGCGCAAGAGGCGGGTGCGGGCTGCTCATCGTCGAGGCCACCAGCATCCATAAAGAAACCTCACCGGGCGTGGCGCAGATGGGCATCTATGACGACAGCCAGATACCCGGGTTCACTGATTTAGCCAACGTGATAAAAAAGCACGGTGCCAAAAGCTGCGTGCAAATATGGCATGGCGGCCGGCAATCTCCCGAATTCGGCTGGAATAAGGTCTGGGGGGCGTCGGAGATCCCTTCTCCGGTGGCTGGAACCAAACCCCATGCGATGACGAAAGAAGAGATCCTACTTATCGAAGATAAATACGCGGAAGCGGCACTGCGGGTAAAGAAAGCGGGGTTCGACTGCGTCGAGATCCACGGTGCCTCCGGCTACCTCATCGACCAGTTTGTGACGCCGTATGTCAATAGCCGCACCGACGAGTACGGCGGCAGCCTTGAAAACCGCGCCCGCTTCGGCATTGAAGTAATTAAGAAGGTGCGCGCCGCGGTGGGCGGCGGCTATCCGATCCTCTATCGGATGGACGTTGATCAGATCCTGGATGGCGGGTTCTCTCTGGAGGAAGCGGTGGAAACCGCCAAACTCTTTGAAGCCGCGGGAATAGACGCCATGGATATCACACGCGGTCACTGGGACACTATGGATGAAGGAAGCCTGATGTTCTTCTATCCGTATGATATGATGTACCAATACGCCAGAGCAGTAAAAGACGCATTGAGTATACCGCTTATATTGGCAGGCAGAAACAACAGCCCGGAACGTGTTGAATACATATTAAAAAATAATATTGCGGATTTTGCTGCTGTCGGGAGACCGCAAATCGCAGATCCCGACTTTGTGAACAAGGTAAAGGAAGGGCGGGAAGACGAGATCATACGGTGCGTGGCCTGCAATAAGGGCTGTATTGAAGGCTCTTTCGCCGGGATCCCAGCGACCTGTATTTTCAATCCCACATCCGGCCGCGAAAGCGAGAAGCAAGTTACTCCTGCCCAGAAAAAGAAAAAAGTGGTTGTGATCGGAGGCGGACCGTCGGGACTGGAGGCGGCTCGTGTGGCCAAAGAACGCGGACATGACGTCAAGCTGTTTGAAAAAACAACTTTTCTGGGAGGTCAGGTGCGTCTGGCAGGATATCCGCCGCATAAAGAAGAGTTTATCGACGCCGTCAATATCATGGCGCACCGCTGCTACAAGGCAGGAGTCGATATCCATATCAATACTGTGGTTGACCTAGACCGGCTGAATAAGGAAAATCCTGATGTTGTCATTGTCGCCACCGGTTCCGATCCGCTGATCCCCAAAATAGACGGCACAGATGGAGATAACGTCTTTGAGGCCCGCGCTGTTATTGAAGGCAGGCAAAGAATCGCGGCGGAAGAAGTCGCCGTGATCGGCGGCGGTATGGTTGGGTTGGAGACCGCTGAAATATTGGCAAACCAGGGTAAGAAAATTACCGTTATCGAAATGCTCGACGCTATCGGCAAGGATATGGGACTGGTCAGAAACTATATGATGAGGGTAATCGACCGGTTCGGAATGAAAGTACTCGTTCAATCAAAGTGCGTTAAGATTTCCGAAGACGGCGTAACGGTGGAAGGTTCCGATGGGAAAACGGGCTTTGTCCCCGCAAAAGCTGTGGTCATCGCTGTCGGCGGCAAAAGCAACACCGAGATGGTGAAACTGGCGGAGCAGTTTCCGGAACACTATGTCGTGGGAGATGCCAACACGGTGGGGCAGATCTTGAACGCCACCGTACAGGCTTTTGATGTGGCGCGGTCGATTTAACCTTCTGATCCAGGAGGGAATTAATGCTGTCAAAGGCATAAAATTGGATATATTTTCCTTTGGCGAGGCTTTTGCCGCATTGTTTCAGAGGAGTATCAAATGAACAACAATTTAGATCATCTGTTAAGCCCTGTTTCCATAGGTGGAATGGAGATCAAAAATCGCGTTTTTATGGCGCCTATGACGCTGATGATGGATTCAGACGACGGGTTGGTGAATCCGCAGTTGCGCCGGTTTTGGGTTGAACGGGCAAAGGGCGGAGTCGGCTGTATCATCACGGATGTTTTATCGATTTATCCCGAAGTTCCTTACATGGGACCGACTCTGCACTTCAGTGGCGCTGAATCTGTCAAATCGTTCAAATCCTTTACCAATGAGGTCCATTCATACGGCGCCAAAGTGATTCCGCAGATCGGACATCCCGGTCCGGAATCCAGTTCCGGATATGCCGGCATACCGCCAGTCGCCGCCTCATCATACATCAACGCGGCTGGGCATCAGACAAGAGAGCTGCGGCTTGAAGAAATTCCGCCGATTATCGACCAGTTTGCGCTGACTGTCGCACAGACCCGGGAAGCGGGTTTTGACGGCATCGAGCTGCACGCCGCCCATGCCTACCTTTTGATCGGCTCATTTCTTTCGTCCCTTCGCAATTATCGTACGGATGAATACGGCGGAAATCTTGTCAATCGGTCAAGATTGCTCTTTGAAGTAATCTCCGCCATAAGGCAGAAAGTCGGTAGGGATTTTCCGATCATTCTGCGCGTTGCCGGCGACGAGAGAGTGCCCGGCGGCAATACAGTAGAAGATATGCTGTTTCTTGTTCCGCGTCTCATTGAAGCCGGCATTGACGCTTTTGAAATCTCCGGTTCCACGCAATATGAAATGTGCAATAAAATTATCCCCTGCCACGGTGAAGTGGACGGTCTGAATACGCCTCAGAGCGAGAAAATTAAGAAAGTGTCGACGGTTCCCGTCCTTGTTGTTGGCAGGATACATGATCCGAGACATGCGGAATATATAATAGAATCCGGCAAGGCTGACGCCGTTACCGTGGGGCGATCGCTGCTCAGCGATCCGGAATGGGTAAACAAGGCTGCGGCGGGCGATTTTGACGGGATAGCGCCGTGTACTTCCTGCGGCGTGGGCTGCCTTGGAGAGATGGGAAAGGGACATCATGCTTCCTGCGTCATCAATCCGGCCGTAGGCGAGGAAGATGAAATGGAGATCAAGCCGGCCGAAACAAAAAAGAAGGTTGTCGTTGTCGGCGGCGGTCTCGGCGGTATGGCAGCGGCAAGGACAGCCGCACTCAGAGGCCATGATGTCACCCTGCTTGAAAAAAATTATAAGCTTGGCGGCCAGCTTAATCTCGCCTGTGTTCCTCCGCATAAACAAGATCTCTCGCAGTGGGGCGTTTATTTAAACAATCAGCTAAAACGGCTGAAAGTGAACGTTGTTCTGAACAAGGAAGCGGATGTTGACAGAATTGCCGCGGAAAACCCCGATGAAGTAATCATCGCTACCGGCGGTTCGCCTCTGACCCCGCCGATACCCGGTGCGGATAGAGAGAACGTTGTCCAGGCATGGGATGTCATCTCAAACAAAGTCGCTATCACTCAGGGCAATGTGCTCGTTATCGGCGGCGGCGCCGTAGGCTTGGAAACGGCGGAACTGCTGAAATTCAGGTCTCGCGGTCATCTGGCGGTAACTGTTGCCGAGATGCTTGACGACGTTGGCATGGACCTGGTCGAAAACAATAAGCTGCCGATGATGAATCGTCTGCGCGCGGCTGGGATCATACTCCTTCCGAAAATCAGAATCACACGGATAAACAGCGGCCTTGCCGAATATGAACAGGATGGGCGGGAAGGTACGCTTACAGGGTTGACCCACATCGTTCTCGCCTGCGGGACCAAGAGCGAAAACGCGCTGTACGCCGCTGTAAAAGAAAAATTCCCTCAGGCCGTTCTGGTGGGAGACGCCAATAAACCGGCGCAGGCTTTTGAGGCAGTTCGGGACGCGATGATTGCCGCCATGACTTTTTAAATGATGCTTCAGTCAATGTCTATGAATACCGCAAGACGTTGGCGATGCCAAGAAAACAAGACGCGCGATCGACGCAATCGGCGAGGGGGCAGACGTAGCGCTGAGCATTAAATAGGAACCAAATCATGTGCCGATTTCACAGATAATTTAAGGAAGCCCCGTCATCAACGACTTTCGGTATGGCGGGGGTTTTTTATATAAGTTTCAAATTAACTGTAACTAATGCTGCCAAAAGCATGAAAGGCGGTCAACATGGAAAATGAGAATTATAAGCAATTGTATGAAGAATCAATGCGGCGACTGGAGATCATAAGCAAAATCTCCGGCGCAATTGCGCTTGACAAAAATTCAGATGATGTATGGCAAAAATCGTTAAAAGATATCGTTTCTATTTTGGGCGCCAATGTAGGCAGCATCTATTTGCTAAAAGACAATAAAAAGAGTTTTTATTGCGCCTATGAATTCTCTGATTCGGGGAATGCGAGAAGATCAATTTTAAATGAAATGCATGTCAATTTGCTTAAAGATATGCCGATCATGGATTTGCTGACGTACGGTAAAAGCATAAAATTGGATGATATCTCAAGCGATTTAAATCAAAGGCTTAATTTATACAGCGATGACAATCCTTATCAATATAAATCCTCGATCTGTTCCCCAATCGTCATTGGTTCGACAATCGACGGCGCGATTGCTGTCTCATCAAAAAAACCACACCTTTTTAGTTCGGATGATTTAAAAGTATTGGATTCTATAGGACGGATCATCGGAACAGCCTTTTACAACAGACAATTGCTGACGGAATTGATCTTAAATAAAAATGAGTTAAATAAAGCATTCAATGCGATAAAAGAAGCACGGAATTCTGAACGGACGCGTTTATCAAGAGAATTGCATGACGATATCGGACAGCGGTTAACTTCGCTTTCGATCCGATTAAAAGCAATTCAGCAAGAACGGGATATTGATATTATATCTGATCGGCTGAACAGTGTCAGATTCCTTGTCGATGGCTCTCTGGAAGAATTGAAACGTATCCTTCAGGACCTGCGTCCTTCTAAACTGGCGGACGATCAAACGGTTAATACCTTGAGGGAATTAATTAGTGAAATAGCCTGTGATAGTGGTATCCCAATGTTTTTTGAAGCACCTAAAAATCAAATTAATATTCCTCAGAGTGTAGAAATAATCATTTTCAGAAGTGTCCAGGAAGGTGTTACAAATATTATTAAGCATTCAAAGGCTTCCTTGGCTCGCATTACACTTTCATGTGAAGATCAATCTATATTATTGAATATTCAGGATAATGGTATTGGCTTACCGCATGGGGCCTATGAAAACGGTACCGGATTGATTGGGATGAAGGAAAGGGTTTTGGAAGCTCGGGGTGAATTTAAGATTAGCTCGACGAAAACAGATGGTACGGCCATTTCGATCAAACTGCCGATCATTATTTAGCCTGCGGGATGGAGGTTATTATGAAAAATATACGCATTTTTATTATTGACGATCATGTGATGGTGCGCAGCGGACTTCGTCTAATTCTCGAACAAACCTCCGATATACAGGTTGTCGGAGAAGCCGGAACCGGGGAAGAAGCAATTAAAACAGTGCCTGAGTTAAACCCCGATATTATTCTGATGGATATATCTTTACCCAGAATGGACGGAGTAAAAACAACGGAGGCTATAAAGAAAATATGTCCGGATACGAAAATTATTGCTCTCACAATGCATGCGGAAGATGAATATCTATCTGCATTTATTAAGGCTGGTGGGGTTGGATATATTTCCAAATCAGCTGCAGACCGTGAATTGCTTCATACGATAAAGACTGCGTTGTCCGGTGAATTTGCACTTCAACCGCAAGGGATACAGATATTGGCAAAGGAATATCAGGAAAATTCCAAGGCGTTTTCGTCAGTTGAAAAACTGTCGGCCCGTGAATATGAGGTGCTGGTCTTAACAGTTAAAGGTTTCACAAGCAAGGAAATTGGGGAACAACTATTTTTATCCAGCCGTACGGTGGAAACATATCGACAGAGGATCATGAGCAAATTGGAGCTTAAGCATCGCTCCGAACTATACGATTTTGCTCACAAACACAAAATAATTTAATGATATACAAGTAAAAAACACTACATTCTTATCCGTAGATATTAGTAATTAAATCCGTATATTTGATGATATCATCCAATGCACCGATAAGATATAATTTGTTATATGATTCACAATTATATCTTATCGATGTTTTTTCACTGAAAGCAATGAAAAGGAGGATGAATATCAAATGCCAGACGAATTCAAAAAGCTATTTGAAACCGGGCGCATTGGCAATATGGTTTTAAGAAACCGCTTTGCTCTTGCTCCAGCAGGTACGCATTCCTGTGAGCCGGATGGCCGCTATACACAGCGAACAATCGACTATTATGCTGATCGGGCGCGCGGAGGAACGGCTCTTGTGATTCTTGAAGGACACAAGGTTGAAGTTAAACTGGAGCCGCGTGCCGGATTCGTAGTTTCCGCCCATTCAGATGAATATGTCCCAGCCATGGTTGAAATGGTGGAAGCCATTCATAGCTACGGGGGTAAGGCGTGTATCCAGCTTCAGACAAACATGGGACGTGAAAACTTCGGCATATACACTCAGGACAATCCGCCAATTTCTGCATCAGCAGTACCGGCTTATTGGAACCCAAACATATTATGCCGCCCACTGGAAGCCGAAGAGATCCAAGAGATTGTTAAAGCTTTCGGTGCAGCGTGTCAAAGAGCTCTCAAAGCCGGCTTTGACGCCATTGAGATCCATGCGCATACCGGATATCTGCTTGATCAGTTTATGAGTTCCCTATGGAACAAACGTACAGATGAATACGGGGGAGACTTTGACGGCAGGATGCGTTTCACAGCCGAAATAATTAGGGAAGCGCGAAAGGTTGTAGGTCTCGATTATCCTCTCATCTTCCGATACAGCGCCGATCAAAAATATCCGGGCGGGAGAGATATCGCGGAATCCCAGAAAATTGCCAAGAGATTGGAAGCACTGAGTGTTTCAGCTTTACATGTTGACGCAGGTATTTATGAGAGCATTTATTGGGCGGCTCCGCCAAACTATCTTGGTGATGCCCCGCTCATTGACACAATTGCCGAAATCAAAAAGGCTGTCAATATCCCGGTGATTGCTGTCGGCAGTCTGACGCCTGAGACGGCTGAAGCCGCCTTGCGGGATGGGAAGTGTGACTTCGTCGCCTTTACGAGGCAGTTGCTTGCGGATGTTGACATGCCAAACAAATTATACGAAGGGCATCCAGAGGATGTCCGCCCGTGCATCCGGTGCAATGAGTTTTGTATCGGACATGTATTCGGCGGCAAGATCGTGACATGCGGCCTGACTCCCGAAGCTGGAAACGAGATGAACAATAAGATTACGCCGTCAGAAAAACAAAAGAATATTGTTGTTGTCGGTGGAGGATGTGGTGGGATGGAAGCCGCCCGTGTTGCGGCTCTTCGCGGGCATAAGGTCACTTTGTTTGAAAAATCGGGCGAATTGGGGGGACTGCTGGGAATTATTGCGACGCCGGAGTTCAAAAAACAGCTCAAGAAACTGATCGAATGGTACAAGGTCCAGTTAAGCAAATCACATATAGATATTCATTTGAACACCGAAATTACGGCAGATTCCCCCGAGCTTGCAGAGGCAGATCATATCATTGTTGCCATCGGCGGTAATTCGATGCGGCCTAATATTCCCGGTATTGACACAGAAAACGTCATTGATGTGATCGATTACCATAAGGGCGTAAAAAAGATCAATGGAAAAAAGGTTGTCGTAGCCGGGGGAGGTATGTCCGGATGTGACGCCGCGCTGGAATTGGCCATGGAAGGTAAGCAAGTCACACTTGTTGAAATGCTGGACGGTGTGGCAAAGGAAGTAAACCATTTTACCAAGATGGCCATAAACAACATTTTGCCTGAGCATGGAATAAAAATCCTGACCAGTCATAAAGTCAAAGAATTTCGTCCGGACGGTGTACTCATTCAGGCTCCAGAGGGCGTTGATATGCTCATCGAGACTGATGCCGTCATTACATCCTTTGGCATGAATTCAAAGAAAGAAGAGGCTGAATCCATCCAGAATAAGTATTATGATGTCCGGGTAATCGGCGACAGTGCAAAACCCGGCAGAGTCGGTGATGCAATTCGGGCGGCCTATTTTACTACGATGCATATTTAGATTGAAACCAGCAAAGGGGCTGTAGCAAAACAGCCCTAAAAAAACAGAGCCAAAGTGACTGCGAAAGCAGGCACAGAGGCTCTGTTTTTGGTATACTTGAATTAATGAAAAACATAATACACCACCAAAAATATGGCACAGAAAAACGCAATGTGCAACTGAAAATGGATGAGGTTTTTGCCGAGAAAGTAATTCCAGCGGACGACAGTGTGCGGCTCTTAGATGAAATGATGGAGGAGATGAATTACACCGCGCTAGCCAGAGCATACAAACGCACAGGCCGCCCCCCGGCAACAAATCCTGTCACAATGATGAAAATACTATTGTACGCCAGTATGGAGGGCAACTTTTCAAGCCATGGCATTGCCTCCTCCTGTAACCGGGACATCAATTACATCAATATCCCTAAGGAGACCTCTCCGGGCGTAGCGCGGACGGTTTAATATCCCCTGGTGTATTTTATTCGATATGGGATATAAGAGAAGATGTAAAGGGCTCGATTAACAATCATTTGAATTGTCTCTGCCTGCGCTTTTCAGCATACGGTATGAAAGCATAATATGTTCGCGCACATCCATGTTATCCAGGTCCAACGGAACAACATCGCGGATTCGGCTCAAGCGGTGAAGCAGAGTGTTGCGGTGGACAAAGAGCTTTTCTGCGGCCACGGACAGGCTCCTTTCATTGGCAAGATAGGTATATAACGTATATAAAAGCTGAGAATCTTTTTTGCCATCGTATTCGGCAAGGGTAATCACGGCAGGATGACATAACATAGATTTACTTACAATTTGTTCTAGCTGCTCAGCCATATAGGTCCAAACATGATCTGCACAGAGGTTGACCGGGTCTGTCCCTTTGCAATATCTGATAGCTGCCTCGGCTTGCATGAATTGCACATTAAGTTTATCCCATCCGGAAAAAGGCATGGAGATGCCACAAACGAAGGAAAGCTGACTGATCACTTGCCTTATTCCTGTTATTGTTTCGGGAAGGTCTGACTCACGAATCAGTATCACAGGATGCTCTCTCCAAATAAAGCTGTATCCGGACGTCATGTAGTTTTTTAATTCGCCGCACAGAACTTCAGCTGTGAGAGAGCCCTCGCTGTTCCAGAAGCTCAATAGAAGAAATTTTTCGCTTTCTTCCCAGCCAAGGGACGTCAAGGCCCAGACGATTTTGTCCTTGTCTACGGGCGTTCCGTTAAGCAGATCACAGAATAATTCGGATAAAGATGTCGCCTCGTAGGAGTGGTTGCTGTAAGATAGTGCTTCAAGCATAGCCGTCGCTAGAACCCGGGTCGTGTCATTGATAGGTGTTTTGTATTCCATGACCTGCAGATATAGATGAAAGTCCCGTGCTTTGTCCAGTTTTCCTATGATGCAAGTAAAATTTTTATTGGGAAATTGGAAAATCTCCGCAGTGTTGCTATGAATTACAGCATAATAATGGGGTGAGTTGCGTAAAACCTGAACAGAAGATAAGGGGAGTCTGCGTTTTGAAACGATATGGCTCCATGCGGAACGAAAATCAGCATTTGCGAAGCCTTTTGTAAATGCAAAGACTTCTCCATGCCAGTTTGCAATAAATGCCGGATTGTCGAAATATGGCTCTGCGACATCCAATAACCCTTGCATATCCGTACCTTTATAAACAGCTCGCATAAGATCGTTTTCAAATCTGCGATAATATTGGAAAGCATCCAGTGACATGTTGAAGATCTTAGGCAGGCTCAGATCATCCACGATAAAAAACATATTCTGCAAGATGCACATGATTTTCTTGCTTTCTACCGGAACGAGCCAATCTGTCTCCGGTACGAATCGTTGCAAGTCTTCCCAGTGCCCAATGGTAAGATAATCAGGCAATAAATCTCCGTCAAACAACTTTATACCGGAAAGCGGCGTATTCGATTTACCGGCTTGTGCCGCTATTTTACAGCCTTGCTGAATGAGCCTGTCCCTAACCATAGCGACCGAAATATCCATACAGACCCTCCTTTTAAGTATTGTGCTATTAGCATAATGTTTCTGTTTCTTATGGTTGTCTTATTGTTCAAAAGGTACATTGTTTTTTTATTAACTATATATATAATATAAAGTAAAGTCAACTGTTTATAATACGGAATAGGCAGTTGAACAAATATTTCTCGAGCCGGTATTCTGTCGCCTGGCCAATGGGCAGAATATATAAAGTTATGCCTCTCGCCGTGTCCTGGTTATGGCGTAAGCAAAGGCTTAAGAAATCCATATGTAAGGAGAGGAGACCAAAATGAAAGCAAGAACCCAAACTGGTCACGAATTGCGGGACGCAATCGCCGCAATCGTCGGGCCAAAACATGTAATCGATGATTACTATGCACTCATCCCTTATGCAAGGGATATCAGCGCTTTTCCGGGCGTTATACCGGGAATTGTTGTACGCCCCGGGTCCTCCGAGGAATTGTCTGAGATTGTGAAGCTGGCAAATCGTACCGGCTATCCAATTACCGTAAAGGGCGGAGGCCAGGGGGGCGGCAGCGTCACGAAGGGTGAAGCAACGCGAAACATTATGATTGACATGGGCCGCATGGATACGATCAAAGTGGATGGCGATAACCAGAAAGTGACCGCGGGTGCAGGTGCGCGCCTGAGTACGGTAGATGACGCGCTAAGACCCTACGGCCGGTACATAAATACCGTAATCGGTCCATACTATACCGCAACGGTGGGCGGCCTTACCAGTGGTATCGCCGGAGCAGGATTCGGCAAAAATGTAGCCAGCCTGGGCTGCAACTGGACATCTGTACTTGGACTGAAGGTGGTGCTTCCCAATGGCGATATCATCACCACCGGCGCAGGCCCGGATTCCAATGTGAATAGGGAAGACATCTATTTTCGCGAAGTGACCGGACCCGATCTGACAGATCTGTTTGTGGCAAGCGGCGGCGCATTTGGCCTGATTACCGAGGTTGCCTATAGAACTTTGCCCATTCCCAAGCATATGAAGGCGATCAGCCACGTAACCCCCACGATGGAAGCGACATGGGCCATTCAGCTGGAGTTGAGCTTAAAGGAGCGTGTTCCTTACTCCAACACCATTATGTTTGAAATGACCAACTACATGGTAAAGGCCATATCGGACGGTATCGAAGGTTATGGAGCTATCTTTTATGCTGTGGAAGGTGATGATGAAGCGGATATCGATAGGAGGATCAAAGAGATTTCCGAAGTTTGCGAAAAGCATGGTGCAAAACATGGAAATGAAAAGATGGACTATTTTGCATTGACTGGTACGACCGGTACAATGGAAATCGTGCATGACGTTCCTGCAAACTCCTGCCCCTTCATGACTTGGGAATCCATGTTCCCCCGTGCGAAATCCCTTGAGTTCACAAAGGGCTTGCAGGAAGCGTTCAGGAGTGTGGAAGGACATAGAGAAAATGCTACCGCGGCAGGACTCTACCTTGTACCGATGGGACACATCTTCCTGACCGGCGTTACAATCAGAAGCGGTTTTTCGACACCTGAGGCCGAGGCGCATCTGCGCAAGACCTGGCGTGCCGGCGAGGAATACATGCGCAAGGTCGGAACCAGCTCCGCTTATGCACAAGGAACAAACTCTAACTTTATCGCGGAATCCTGGTCCCCCGCACACTCCAAATTGATGAATTCCATCAAGAAGGTTCTTGATCCGAACAACATCATGTGCCCGGGGCTTTGGAATTTTTAAGAAGGGAGATTAGAAATCATGTTGGATAAATATAAGAAAATGGCCTTACTGTGCAGTCGCTGCGGCATGTGTATCGTAGGAGAAGCAGGTTATATCTGTCCGGTGCAGCAGCATTCGGGAGGTTTTGACCAGTATGTGGCCCGCGGTCGCAATCAAATTGCAAAAGCAATCCTGAATGGTGATTTGGAGTACAGCGAAGAGCTTATGGAAAGTACCTTTACCTGTCTGGGATGCAACAGCTGCCACGAACAATGCACAAGAATGGATCCCTTGACAGGAGAAAAAAATGTAATAGAGGAAACCAAACTCACCAACGCTCTGAGAGTGGATCTCGTCAAAGCAGGCTTTGGTCCTCCGGAAGCACTGAAAGCGGTAGACGCCGGCGTTCAGTCATCCCATAATGTGTTCGGCGAACCAGCAGAGAAACGGGCGGCGTGGGCTGAAGGCCTTGGTCTTCCCAAGAAAGGCGATACCGTCTATTTTGCCGGTTGTTATGCGTCTTACAGAAATCAGAAAATCGCAAAGGCTACCGTAAATGTTCTTAAGGCCGGCGGTATCGATATGGCATATCTTGGCGAGGATGAATGGTGCTGCGGTGTTCCGCAATTGGCAGATGGCAATATCGCTTTGGCTGAAGCAATGGTCCAGCACAATGTGGAAGCGTTAAAAGCCGCCGGTGTGAAAAAGGTTATAACATCTTGCGCAGGCTGCTTCCATGCTTTGAAATCAGAGTATCCTGAAATCATCGGCAATCTGCCCTTCGAAATTGTACATAGCAGCGAGGTAATGGCAGAATTGATCGAGAGTGGAAAGATCAGTCTTGACACAGAAATCGCCAAGACATTTACCTATCATGATCCCTGCCATCTCGGAAGACATGAGAAAGTTTACGAGCAGCCGAGGAAAGTCCTTAAGGCGATCAAGGGAGCGACGCTGGTTGAAATGCCAAGGAATAAGGGCAACGCCTGGTGTTGCGGCGGCGGATCTGTAGTTTCGACAGCATTCCCCGATCTGTCCGGTGAAATCGCGGCCGGCCGTGTGGAGGAAGCCCGGGGTACCGCGGCGGAAGCGGTCGTTTCCGCTTGTCCCTCCTGCGAAAACGGCCTGACAGCGGCAGCAAGAAAGGCGAAAATGGAAGTGCATGATTTGTCTGTTCTCGTGGCGGAAGCCATGGGAATGCAGATTTAAAGAGAGGAGTTTTATCGAATGGCTGAAGAATATGAAGTAAGAGGGATTCCTTCCTATACGGATCAGGATACGTGGGCTAGGGTCATGGCTGACGGTACGGTCAGGATCGGTATCACAGACTATGCCCAGAAGATGCTGAAAGAGATTATGTTTGTTGATCTTCCCGATGCGGGAAGCGAGGTCGTACAGATGCAGCCATTTGCATCAGCCGAGTCAAGCAAAGCTCTCTCAGACGTCTATTCCCCTGTCAGCGGAACGGTCAAGGCAGTCAATGATGATGTGATGGGAGACCCGGGGATTATAAATCGAGATCCATATGATGCCGGCTGGCTGGTTGCAATCGTACCGTCAAATCTGGAAGAAGATTTAAAGAATCTGCTCAGCGCAGATGCGTATAAAGATCTAATCAAAGAAAAGGTCCGTTAGTAACTGGGGACTGAGTTCTATTACACAGGGCTCAGTCCTATTTAATAAGGTGGTTTTATGATTTCAAAACTCAACTATTATATTTCTCCGCAGACTATCCCATATTGGAACCTTGGTATGGAGGCCTTCCTCTTGGAGTGGGTTCCAGAAAACACCTGCATTCTCTATCTTTGGCAGAATCAGAGAACTGTTGTAGTCGGTAAAAACCAAAATTGCTGGGCCGAATGCAATGTCGGCAGCCTGGAAGAAGACGACGGATATCTCGTGCGCCGGATGTCAGGCGGGGGCAGTGTATATCATGACAAACAGAACCTTAATTTTACCTTTCTGGTGAGGGAAGAGGACTACGATGTGGCTCGGCAGTTGGAGGTTATTCTCCGGGCGGTGCGCAGTTTTGGCCTGGATGCCCGGAAGAGCGGCCGAAATGATATCACCATAGACGACAGAAAGTTCTCAGGCAACGCCTTTTATAAGAGCGGAGGGAAATGCTATCATCACGGCACATTGCTTGTAAATGTGGATAAACAGGCGATGAGCCGCTATCTCACCGTCTCTTCGGATAAACTCCAGAGTAAAGGAGTTTCCTCTGTCAAGGCAAGGGTCGTCAATTTGAAGGAGCTATGCCCAGATATGACGATTCCCGCTCTGTGCGACGCCTTGATCGATGCCTTCGGTGAGGTTTACGACGGCCAGCCGGAACCGATCTGCGACAACAGCATCGACCTTTTGCGGGTCAAAGAGCTGGAAGCGCGTTTTGCATCATGGGACTGGAGGTTCGGGCGTAACGTCACCTTCAGTTGGCAGGCGCAGGGCCGGTTCTCTTGGGGCGGCGTGGAGATTCAACTTTCGGTGGAAAAAGGCTGCGTGGTTGACGCCATGGTCTATTCCGACGCTATAGAGGGTGATTTTATCGCATCCATTCCGCCGCTGCTTACAGGCTGCACATTTGATGCGGCCTCGCTTTCGCAGGCCCTTTCCTTTTCTTCGGCATCGGAGGAAGAAACCATATTAGCCGATATCAGGCAATTGATCAAGGAGGAAATAAAGTGAATCAATATCAGTTGATCATCATAGGCGGCGGCCCGGGCGGCTATGTTGCCGCCATTCGCGCCGCCCAGCTCGGAATCAAGGCCGCTGTAATCGAAAATCGCGATATCGGCGGAACCTGCCTGAACCGGGGTTGTATCCCAACCAAGACTTTGATGCACTCGGCAGAGCTTGTAAATGAGATGCGTGAAAGCGAACAGTTTGGAGTTACCGCTGAAAACATCACCTTTGACTTTGGCAGAATCCACGCCCGCAAGACCGAAGTCAGCGCCAAACTGCGTTCCGGTATCGAGCAGTTGTTCCTGTCCAACGGGATAGCTTTGATCCGGGGCACTGGAACTATTACCGACGAAGGAATCGTGAGGGTAACTTCGGCAGAAGGTGAGCGGGTCTTTACCGCGGACAAGATACTGATTGCCACAGGCTCTGTACCGGCAAGGCCTCCGATTCCGGGGCTGGATCAGGAAGGTGTCATTACCTCTGACGAACTGCTACAGGACACCAACCATGTATTTAAAAGCCTGGTTATAATCGGCGGCGGTGTCATAGGAATGGAGTTTGCTTCTGTTTACAGTGCGTTTGGCTGTCAGGTCACAGTCATAGAAGCTTTAGCTCATATTCTTCCTAATATGGACAGGGAAATCGCTCAGAATCTGGGCATGATCATGAAGAAAAAGGGCGTTAATATCCTGGCAGGCTGCCAGGTTTCTGACATCACCCGGGATGAGAGGGGCTTGTGCGTCAAATATATAAATAAGGAAAAGGCGGAAAGCGTTCATGGGGAAGCAGTGCTTTGCGCCATCGGCCGCCGCCCCAACACCGCAGGTCTGTTCGGGGAAGGCATAGCGCTGGAAACGGAGCGCGGCTTCCTCGTCGTGGATGATCATTTCGAAACCAGCATGAAGAACGTATACGCTGTCGGCGACGTCTCCTCCAAAGTCCAGCTGGCTCATGTGGCTTCTGCTCAGGGCATTGCCGCAGTGGAAATGATGGCAGGAAAAGAGCCTGCCACCAATGTCGCAGCCATTCCCGGCTGCATCTACACTACTCCGGAGATCGCCTCCATTGGCATCACCGCTGATGAAGCCAAAGCAAGCGGACGTAACGTAAAGACCGGCAAGTATGTCATGTATGCCAATGGCAAGACGATGATCAAGAACGGCGCCCGCGGATTTATAAAGATCGTGGCTGATGCGGAAACGGACGTGGTTCTGGGTGCGCAGCTAATGTGCGAACGTGCTACCGACATGATCTCCGAGCTGACCACAGCGGTGGTCAACGGACTTACTGTCGAGCAAATGCTTAAGGTGATGCGTCCGCACCCAACCTTCAACGAGGGCATCACGGATGCTTTGGAAAATGTGGGAAAGTAGCAAAGGATCGCATTTTACTGTTTTTGATGTTGTCCCAGACTATTATAAGATTTTCCGTAATCACTTAAATCCCCTCCTTGCTGACATTCCCATCCCATTATGTGGATCCCCGTGCGGGCATTATAAGCTGGGTAATATGATTCCTTTCGTTACTATTCACGGCTCGGGACGGGACGATGTAGGCATCGTTCCCTACAAATGATAATTAACCTGTAGGGGGTGATGCCTACATCGCCCCGTAACGAAGCACTTTTGATTTAGGTGTCATTCTGGGCGGTAGCGAAGAATCTTTAGTAAGATCTTTCACTTCGTTCAGGATGACAAGGGTGTTTTGATTAAGATAAGCAATCGACCGTGAATAGTAACTTTCTTTCACAATTTAATCCTGCGATAAATTGATAATATCTTGACAAGGGGAAGGATGTATAATAAAATTTGTATGATGATTATACAAATGATTAGCGTACAGGAGGGATAAACGTGGCTAAGAAAATGGTTCGAGCCGGTTTGTCGGAACAGGTAGCGTTATCCTTGGAGGGGGATTTCGCACAGGGAAAATACCCGCCGGGCGCCCGGTTTCCCACCGAGATGGTACTGGCTGAACAGTATGGCGTCAGCCGCACCGTGGTGAGGGAAGCCGTGAAAATCCTCCAGGCCAAAGGATTTGTGGAAACCCGGCAGGGCAGCGGCACGGTTTCATTGGGGTACCGGCAAAATGCCAGCATCTTTGATATGTTTGGCGATAAGTATAGACGACCAGACTCCATTGAACTGGATCAGGCATTCCAAGTCACCGATTTGCTGTTTGGTTTCGTAGTGGAATTGGCACTGCCGAAGTTGGATGCGAAAACACTGGGGGCAATGCGTGCTAAATTGGATAAGGCGCAAAATACCCGCGACTTGTGCAAAATCGCAGACCTACAGCCGATGCTGATGAACCGCCTGGCGGCCGTTGGGGGCAATGAACTCAATATACGTCTGGCGCAGGCAACGGACAGCTACTTTGGAATGGCCAACCGTATCCTGCTGAAAAGTACCGAGGATCATGAATTTCTATTTCATAGCATTGAGGAGGTGTTGAACGCCCTTGAAGCCGGAGAAGCCCAGGCAGCAGTGAAGGCGCATGCTCTGTTGCAGACGAGGAACCGGCAGATGATCGAGGCCCTGATCAATAAGTCTTATCCCAAAACCAGTGAAACCCGCTAACAGGCGGCACAGAATAGGAGGAACACATGTGAAAATGATGTCACCAGGCAAAATAGGTTCAATGGAACTAAAAAACCGTATCATTTATGCCCCCATGGGCAGCCACATCGACAATTTTGGTCCCCGCAGCTACGAGTACTTTTTGGATCGTGCCCGGGGTGGCGCAGCTATGATTACCATTCCGATTTTTAACAAAGAATTGGTGGAGTATGCCGTTCCGTCGCTTACCATCACCCCCGAGAATAAGGAACTGTGCAAAAATCTTGTGGATGAAATCCACAATTGTGGTGCCAAGGTTTGTTTCCAGATTGTTCCGGGCTACGGACGAATCATGCCCAGTGCAGTACACCATTCAATTCCGGTGTCTGCTTCTGCGGTGCCCGCTCTTTTCGATCCCACCATCCTCTGCCACGAATTGACGGTGGAAGAGATTCGCGATATACAAAAAGGCTATGTCCAGGTAGTGGAAGAGGTCATGGATATCGGAGGTGACTCCATCGAGATTCATGCCTACGGCGGATACATTACCGATCAATTCCTCAGTGCTGTTTTCAACAAGCGCACCGATGAGTACGGCGGCGACATAGAAGGCCGCGCCCAGTTTTTGTTGGAACTCGTTGACATTGTTCTCAAGCGCTGCGGTAATGATTATCCGCTGCTGGTCAAATACACGCCTGCTCATTATGTGGAAGCTCCGGGTTATCGTACCATTGAAGAGGGCATCGAGTTGTCCAAGATGCTGGAAAAAGCCGGCGCCAAGCTATTGCACGTGGATGCGGGATCCTTTGAAAACCACTATGTGGCGATGCCGCCGATCTACCAGCAGGAACAGGTACTTCAGCTGCGTTCATCGGAAATCATCAAGCGCCATGTCTCGGTACCGGTAGCCACCAACGGTAAACTGGGAGATTTGGAAAAAGGCGAAACCGCCCTGCTGCAAAATAAGGTGGATTTCCTGATGATTGGCCGGGGGTTGCTGGCAGACCCGGAACTGCCGAATAAAATAGCGGACAACCGGCCTGAGGATGTACGACCCTGTATCGGATGCAACGAATGCATCAATCAGGTAACTGCCGGATCTCAGATTGTTTGCACTGTTAATCCGGAGGCGGGATATGAAACACAGCGGAAGCTTGCCCCGACCAAGGGGAAAAAGAAAATATTGGTAGTGGGCGGAGGCCCCGGCGGCATGTCTGCGGCTCTGGATGCGCAAAAAGCAGGTCACCAGGTGATGCTTTGGGAGCAGGGCACACAGCTTGGCGGAATGATTATTCCGGCAGGTCGACCGGGCTTCAAGCAGGAAGTAAGTGATCTGACGGAGTGGTTCCGCCGCCAGGTGGCCAAGTCGCAGTTACCGGTACGATATAACTGCAAAGCTACTACTGACATGATATTGGAGTATGCGCCTGATGCCGTTATCATCGCCACAGGCGCCGCCTCACGGATGGATTACAATATTCCTGGCCTTGGAGGGTCCAACGTGGTAAGTGCCATCGATGCCATGCTGGACAGGGCCACGCTGGGCCAGCAAATCGTCATAGTGGGCGCAGGCCTGGTAGGCTGTGAAACTGCACTGCATCTTTCTCCCCGTGGAAAAAAGATTACCTTGATTGAAATGGCCGACAAACTGCTGCCCGAACCTATCTTCTACATGAACGAAACTATGCTCCGACAGATGTTGGCAACAGACCCGAACATCAATACCAGAACCGGTATAAAGCTGCTGAGTGCCGATGAAACAGGCGCCCGGGTGCAATCGGCCGCAGGAGAAGAAATCATTCCCTGCGACACGGTAGTGCTGGCCATGGGTATGTGTTGCAACGACGATTTTGGGGCATTGGAAGGCAAAATTTCAACGTACAGGATTGGAGACTGCTGCTCCCCACGCCATATTATAGAGACGGTGCAGGAGGCCAGACAAGCTGTACAGTCGATTGGATAACCGGCAGTAATCAGATGGAGTATGAGTTTTGCTGGTTTTGCTCAGTGAATGGGACGTTCCCATATGGACATGTCCATACATAGAAAGGATAAAAATGTACAAGAAATTATTTTCCCCCATTAAGATTCGTGGTATGGAACTGAAAAACCGAGTGGTATTCCCAGCCATGGCTACACATCTTACCACCGCTGACGGGTATGTGACCGATGCGCTGATCGATTATCACGTTGCCCGGGTAAAAGGCGGTAATGGCTTGAACATTCTTGAGGCTAGCAGTGTGCATGCGCCGTCGGCAGCACTCACCTTTGCCCGTATTTGCGGCGACGAATATATCCCCGGCTTGAAAAAGCTGACAGACGGCATACGCGCCGCCGGTGGTAAAAGTTGTGTGCAGATGTGGCAGGGCGGGCTTGTGGCGGCCATGATGGACCCCACTGCGGAGGCCATCGTCCCCAGCGACTTTTCAATGCCGGGTTCGGACGGCAATATGCTGGAAATGAAGGGAGCCACTCTTGAGCAAATTCAAAGTGCGGTGAAAGCCTTTGGCGAGGCGGCGGCTCGGGCGGTCAAGGCCGGTTTTGACAGCGTGGAGTTCCATGCCGCCCACAACTATTCCCCCCACATGTTTCTGAGCCTCGCATTCAACAAACGCACAGACGAATACGGCGGCAGCTTTGAGAACCGCGCCCGCTATCCGCTGGAGTGCATCCGTGCTATCCGTGCTAATGTGCCGGAGGATTACCCCGTGCTGATGCGCATCGACGCAATGGATGACGATTTGGAAAACGGCCTGACTCTGGATGACATAGCCGCCTTCTGCAATCTGGCCAAGGCGGAAGGCGTCGATGCATTGGATATCTCCCGTGGGAATGTGGTGTCGGCGGCCGCCAAATTTGAGGTTCCCCCCATTGACCTGCCCAAAGGATTCAATGTGGACAACGCCGCATACATCAAAGAAAAAACTGGAATGCTAACTATCGCAGTAGGCCGCATCAACGACCCGGGTCAAGCCGAAGAAATTCTAAAAAGCGGCAAAGCCGATATGGTGGTGATGGGAAGGGCGCAGATTTGCGATCCCGAATTCTGCAACAAAGCGAGGACCGGCCACGCTGAGGACATCGTTAAATGTATCGCCTGCAACCAGGGGTGCTATGACCGCTACTTTGACAATCGGACCTATTCCCACCTGAGCTGCCTGCGCAATCCGTCTGTAGGCCGTGAGAAAGAATATGCGCTGAAAACCACCGACACACCCCAAAAGGTGGTGGTAATCGGCGGTGGCATGGGTGGCATGGAGGCAGTTATTACTTTGAAACTGCGTGGACATGAGCCGATTCTTATTGAGGAAAGCGACCATCTCGGCGGCCAGTTTATCCTGGCCGGTTTAGCTCCGCGCAAAGAAGAGATGAAAGATGCAGCCGTCTCTCGCGGGGAACAGGCCATTCGGGCCGGGGCGGAAGTGCGTCTCAACACCACTGCCACTGCCGCCTTGCTAGATGAGATAGGACCTGACGCAGTCATCAATGCCGCAGGCAGTATTCCCGTTACATTGGACATTCCCGGCAGTGAGGGGCCAAACGTATGTTCCAGCTTTGACGTATTATCCGGCCGGAAAGTGCTGGATGGGCAGCGTGTCGCCGTTGTGGGCGGTGGCCTTGTGGGTCTGGAAGTGGCCGAATTTCTGGCCGACCGGGGTTGCGGCGTAACGGTGGTGGAGATGCTGGACACCGTGGGAAAAGACATCGGCAACGGGCGCAGCATCAGCGTGATGGAAAGCATCCACATGGCGGGTATCAAACAGCGGGTGGGCACCCGGTGCACAGCCATCACTGCCACCGGGGTGCAGGCCAGCTGCGCCGAGGGAGATGCGGAGATAGCAGCCGACTCAGTTGTAATAGCCGTGGGTAGCAAACCGCGGGATACGGCATGGGTTGACGATTACTGCAAACAAAAAGGCATTCCCTGTCACGCTATTGGCGATGCTGTAAAGCCACGCCGTGCGATAGATGCCATCCACGAGGCGGTGGATGTGGCGCGCAGTATCTAATCCATTCATTTTCAAAACATATCTGGGTTGAGTAACGGGTATGCGTTTCACTCCATTATAATACGCCGAAAAAGTCGCCGGCTATCTTTGGCGTTAATAAGCGAGCTCAGAGATTTTACGAGAGAGAATAGGAATTGTGATTGAGCTTTGTTGATTATACCTATTCCCAAATATCAATAGACAGTTTTTATCTATCGCCCAACACCGGGGCGATAGATATTTATTGATCTTGAGTCCTCCAGCGAACACTGGGGAACCCATTTCTTAACGCCTAAGGGTGTTATTGAGCAAGGAGATGAAAGCTTAACGTCTGATGAATCCAAGTATCTGTCGATCGAATATATACGATATGAATATTGGTACACTGTTTTTATCGAACGGGATCATCATGTGGATTTTGATAATGTACCGGAGAAAGTAGCAAGCCTTCTGAACCATTGCTATATGGAAGAGCCGGAGATAGAAAAGAATGGCCAGCAGGCAGATCCATCCAATTCAAACCAACAAAACGGTCCGGTTATGGATTGGCGTCGTTTTTCTACTTTACGCAGGTCTCGGGCTATCCCCGCCGCAATTGTTGCTGACAACAAGCAAACAAAAACGGTAGCACTCCTCCTCCAATCAGAGCAATTGCAAGCATAATCAAATTCACTTAATTTTAACCTAAAAAGTTCATACTCAGTTCATACTATTGAGATATAATTAAATAAAATACATCTTTTTACTGGATTTCAATTTACGGATTTAATTGACAAAGATAAATTGCTAAGATTGCGATAAGGCAAGGAGGTGAAAAAATGTTTAATATTCTTGTCGTTGAGGATGATGAAAAATTACGTCAGCTTATATGTACCGTTTTAATTAAAAATGGCTATCATGCTATCGGAACGAAGGATGGTATGGAAGCCCTTGATATGATTGAGAAAGAATATATTGATTTGATTGTTTCGGACATTATGATGCCCAATATGGATGGATACGAACTTACAAAAATGCTTAGAGAAGCGGACTATAATCTGCCAATTTTGATGGTAACAGCAAGAGAGAGCTTTAAAGACAAACAAAAAGGTTTTCTGGTGGGAATTGATGATTATATGGTAAAACCCATCGATGTAAATGAAATGGTCTTGCGTGTTGGAGCATTGCTTCGGCGTGCTAAAATCGTAAACGAGCGGAAGCTTATTTGCGGCAATACGATGTTAGATTATGATTCCTTAACCGTATATCAGGATGGTGATACCTTCACTCTTCCGCAAAAAGAATTTTACTTATTATTTAAGCTGATTTCCTATCCAAACAAAATTTTTACCAGGCAGCAGCTTATGGATGAAATCTGGGGAATGGAATCGGAGTCAGATGAACGCACTGTAGATGTGCATATCAATCGTCTGCGTGAACGATTCCAAAAATGTTGCGACTTTGAGATCGTGACCGTTCGGGTATAATGCTCCCATAAGGTGAGACACAAAGGCAAAAAAATAAGTTATACTGTAGACATGAACAAGAGAAATCATTATTCAGCAGAATACAAGGCCACAGTGGTGCTCGAGATTCTCTCAGAAGCATACACGATCAACGAAA
>WPCH01336168.1_pt1 | contig 25627 bp, 22 predicted proteins | sample 5399881 | NCBI WGS metagenome assembly WPCH01 (sample SAMN12869468, study PRJNA574797) | sludge metagenome | isolation source: wastewater treatment of pH5 | place: China:Beijing | collected 2019-05-20
TCGTTGCAATCTCTGAAATAGGTACGTTTTCTTCAATGTGCATTTTCACAAATTGAAGTTTTTCCGAGATTGTGTGTTTCATTTAAAAATTCCCCCTTTTTATTTTACTCTCTTTGAGCAAAATTTTGGGGGAAGTTTCAATTTTAACGGGTGGAATGAGCGGCATCGAAACCGCGAAGCAAATTCGCAAATTTAACGAGATAACGAAAATTATTTTTTTGACAAATAGCGATTCCTATGTTTTTAAGTCGTTTGAAACAAATCCCACTGACTATTTACTAAAAGACATCCACGAGAGCAAATTCGCGGAAACATTTTTAAAGACCGTTAGCAAAATAAATTTAAAGACGAATCCCGCGGTATATATTTTTAAAAGTAGGGGTAAAGAAGTCACCATTCCCTTAAATGAAATTGCGTTCATTGAAAGTTACCAGCGGCAAGTAATTGTTAATATGTATAACAAAGAGAAACATGAATTCTATTACAAATTAAGTGCCCTTACAAGCGAATTAAAACCGCACAATTTTGTTTTGATTCACCGTACTTATCTTGTAAATTTAGCATATATCAAAACACTTTCGCGCAATGAAGTAACGCTTAAAAACGGATTAACGCTAGTTGTCTCCCGTCCCCATTATGAGTCTTTAAAAAACCGGTATATTCATTATCTAAATGGAATTAAGAGCGATTAAGGATCACGGATTATGCATATTATCACTTTAATTTTCGCCCTTATTACATCAACAATTTTTATCTTTTTTTATATAAATATTTATCGTAAATACTTTGAGATGCGCATGTATTCTTATCTTGGTAAAATCATGTTGCTTTTATCGGTATATATCCAACTGTTTGCGATATATTTGCAAATTGATATTAGACTTATTGCTTTACTATCCTTTGTCACATACCCACTTTCAATTTTATTAATTTTTAAAACAAATTATTTAAATAATTTCTTCCTTTCCTTAAACGCCATCTTAAAAATATACGCCGCTTTCATCTTCTTTGGTGCCCTTTTTGCTGTTTTTAATAACATCCAATATAATGTGCAGTGGATCACAACAACCCCATTTTACAATCTCGCTCAAGGCGCGGCTTATTTGCTGTCGATTGGTTCGCTCATTATCGTTGATAACTATATGATAAAAGAGAAACTTAAATTCTTCTTTAAATTGAAAAGCAACTTATTACTTGTTAGCTTCATTCAAATCATTTTGCTCTTAAATTTAATATGGATCAGTACCTCGAACACCCTCCTTCCGCAAGCGTGGTATAACAATAGCTTATTAATTATCGCCCTTAGTGTTGATATTATTTATTTTTTATTACGATTATATATCGCGAATTCAAGTTATTATATAACTTTTATGACCCATACTGAAACGTTAAAAAAACAATTAGACTTTCAAATTGAACATTATAAAAATTATGAAGAGCAGGCTAATGAACTAATTAAGTTTAAACATGATTATACTTCAATTTTAACGGGAATTGCTAATCTTATTCAAATTGAAGATTATCGGGCGGTAAATAACGTAATTGGTGATGCGCTTATAACTTTAAAGCACACTACCCTTTCTTATTATAAATATTCGAACAATATTATTTTGGATGCATTACTTAATGATTACGCCCAAAGATTTGAGCGAATTGGCGCGAAATTTAGCGCGAGTAGTTATATTGAAATTCCCCATTTAAATGAGTTAGATTTAATAAGACTATTTAATAACATCCTCGAAAATGCTTACGAAGCACTACTAAAACACCCTATTGTAAACGAGCGGACAATTGCAATTAATACCACGATAATCAATGATTACTTGAAAATTTCTTTTAAAAATACGATGAATGATAAAGAAGCAAATACGATGATCACAAGCAAGAATGATAAATTAAATCACGGTTTTGGTTTAGTGATTATTAATGAAATTATCGCAAAATATAACGGCTTTTCAAACGTATATACGAGCAGTTTTGAAGAAAACCAAACTTATTATAATTTGGAACTCTTCTTCCCTAAAGGTTAATTATGCGGATTTTTTGGGGAACCAGGGAATAAACTTGGATGTTTTTGCGCTATATTGCTGGTAATCTTGATTATTAATGTATTTTTTCTCTAAGAGCGGAACGCCGGAAACAAATAAAATTAACATAGTAATAACTAACGGGCTTAATATGCTTACGAAACTTAATAAAGTAAAGGAAGAAACGGCAATTAACCAAATTCCCCACCAAAGCGTTACTTCGCCAAAGTAGTTTGGATGCCGCGAATATTTCCATAATCCGGTTTGCAAAATTTGGCCTTTATTGTTCATGTTTTGTTTATGCCTTTTAAGTTGGTAATCACCAATTGCCTCAAACAAAAAGCCAATAATAAAGATGGCGACACCAACGCTGAGGATGATTGGGGTCATGATGGTACCGCTCGTCGTCTCAGGACTTAGATTAGTGTAGATAATAGGTAGACCAATTACATAATTTAAAATTGATTGCGGGATAAATATTTTAAATAGCGATTTAATTCGGACATTGTTGCCCCATTTGTTGCGCATATTTTGATAGCGATAGTCTTCACTTTTTTTGTAATTGCGACGCAACAAGTAGTAGGAAAGCCGTAGTCCCCAAAGTAATGTCGCCCCACTGATTAGTATCTTTTGCAAAGAAAAAGAACCACCAAACGCTAATGAGGCGATTGCTATGATCACCAAACCTAAGCCCCAAGCAATATCAACAAGTCCGTTATTATTTTGCTTCTGGGCAATTATAAACCAAAGGATGAAATGCAATAATAATATTAAGTAGATGTATAAATAGTCCATATATTAAACCTTTCTGATGTAGCCTACAGCTACTGATTTATTGCCGGCATTAAGCGCAATGACTTGCGAACTACTCGTAATGTATTGTGGCGCTAATTTTAATGCGCGAATTAACTCCACCTTAATCTCTTCGGCTAACCTTAAATTGTTAACATGGGTAATTGCGTAACTAATTATTGGGCCTTGCTGATGTTCTTTGCTGAGACGTTTGATAATTTTCTGAATATTTCGTTGCCGACCAATTGTTTTACTAAGGACAATACCTTCGCCTTTTTCATCAATCGAAACGATTGGTTTTAACTGTAATAATTTGGCGAGGAAACCAAGCGATTTTTTAATTCGACCGCCGCGAACCATATTATCTAAGCTGTCAACATGAACCAAAATATTCGTTTGTTTAGTGAAACTACTTACGCGTTCATATAATTGGGTAAAATCGACATTCGCTTCAATTAACTTTAATGCTTCCCAGACAATCAGCCCTTGACTTACACTATTTTGTTTCGAATCAATGATGGATATTTTCGGACTACCAATTTTATCGACCGCATTTTTAAAGACATTGTATGTACTACTCATTTTTGCCGAAACCGTAATGATTAAAATGTTTTCAAAATTCATTAGGGCAGTATTAAGGAGGTCAATGATACTCATCACACTCGGTGATGATGTTTTCGGGAAATGGGTGGATTTCGTCATTAATTCGATAATAAGTTCATTATTAATCGATAATTTATCAAGAAAAATGGTGCCATCAATATTTATTTGAATCGGGTAAATAATGAGATTTTGATTATCAACCACTTCTTTTGGTAAATCAGCGATTGAATCAGTAATGACAGCAATCTTGTTTTTAGTTTTTGTTTTTTGCGTTGCTTGTTTATACATATCATCAACTTTCGAGTCGATAATCGACGCAAAATTTAAAACTTTTTGCATGATGACATCAGGTTGGTTGGTATGGATATGAATTTTTATTAACTCGCCACTAACGCCGATGATCAGCGAGTCACCAAGGCCTTTTACTTGCCTATATACTGCCTCTTTATTTAGATTCGTCTTAATTAATAATTCTGTACAATACCGGAAATCTAAGGAGATAACGTCATCAAAGGGGTGCAGATTCATCACAAAGGGTTCGGCAGCTTTAACGACAAAAGAATCATCATTGATGCTTTTTACGAAACTATCAATAAAGATGGAGAAAGCTAACGCTCCGGAATCAACGACATTATTGTCCCTTAATACTTTTAGTTCATTTTTTGTTTCTGGTAAATATAATTTTAAGAGTTCATTACTTTTATTTAATGTCGTGGTGAATTCAAAAGTCCTCCGACTTTCCGCTTTCAATATTTCTACCCATTTGCGCATCAAGGTTATTATTGTTCCCTCTACGGGATTTTCAATCGCAGCATAGGCGAAATTATAACCGCTTTCCATTTGTTTAATAAAAGCAGCAATGTTTGGCTCGTCAGAATTTATTTCCCGCGTAAGTCCATAAAAGAATTGAGAGAAAATAATACCAGAATTACCTCTTGAACCAATCAAGGCCGCGGTACTTATTGAAATTAAACTTTCATTTAAATTATTCCCCAATTTGGCATTAGCAATAATTTCATCCATCAAATTTGCAAGATTACTGCCGGTATCTTTATCTTTAACTGGGAAGACATTAATAGCATCGAGATAATCTTTATAACCTATTACCGCCTCTGCCCCTTTTTTTATGGCATTAAATATGTTTTCATTTGTCATTATTGGCCTCGTTTCCGCTCTAATTTTAGGCAAGTAAAGATAAAACATAAGTAAAAATGTCACGAATTATATGATTTTTGTAATGAATAGGCAAATCGGGCTGTTAAATCCACCTTAATGCAAATTATAATTCGTTATTGTTGTATTTTGTTATTTTTTACAAAGTCCTCAGTTAATAAGTAAATACTTCTCTAAGTGATTAAAATAGCAGGATACCTCATCAGAAATATTAGCCATATAATTATACATGTAGTCCCAGTCAGGATTCCCTAAGTTAACACATGAAGTTTAATATTGATGAATGGTAAGACTGTGCTAGAAAATTGTTCGAGTAGTAAACATCGAAAAAAGACTAACCTATTTAATAAAACTCAACTTATTAAACGAAGATATATTTAAATTTACTTCTATTAGAATCATCACTTAAATTGAAAGTTGGATCTAAAATTCAAGAGGTTTCCTTTTTTATTTACGTTTAAGAGTTCGAACATATATTCCGAACTTTTTACAAAGAGAGTTCGAACATATATTCCGAACTTTCGTGAGACCACTCCCCAAAAAAGAACATGGCAGTTCGAACGAAACAAAATTTTCTTTGTCACCGCCGAAAACAACAAAAAAAGTCCATTAAGGACTAATTTATGCACTTTTTGGCAGTATTTACTTACCAAAGTAAGATTTACATGGCGGAAGCACTGAGATTCGAACTCAGGCGGGGCGTGAACCCCCTATCGGTTTTCAAGACCGACCCCTTCAACCGCTTGGGTATGCTTCCGTGGTGGACCCTATAGGACTCGAACCTATAACCAACCAGTTATGAGCCGGGAGCTCTAACCATTGAGCTAAGGGTCCAATTGGTAGCTGCGGAGGGAGTTGAACCCCCGACCTGCTGGGTATGAGTCAGCCGCTCTAACCATCTGAGCTACACAGCCACTTGGAAACCGCTTTATATGATGGTGGAGCCAAGGGGGTTCGAACCCCTGACCTCATGCGTGCAAGGCAAGCGCTCTCCCAGCTGAGCTATGGCCCCATCACAATGGTCGGGATGACAGGATTTGAACCTGCGACCTTCTGTTCCCAAAACAGACGCGCTACCAAGCTACGCTACATCCCGAGTGCTAGAATAGTTTACCAAAGGTATATGGATTTATCAAGTATTAATCTTATAAAATAAGATGCGGATTGAAAATTAAGGTATTTTTAATAAAATAAGCGCGATTTGCACCGCGCTTATTTACTATTTAAGTTTTACTTATGCTTTAACTTCTTTTTTCGCGGCGCTTTTTATTTCGAGTGACCCAAGGCCGAGGAGCTTGCCACTTTCGCGGTCAAAGAGCATGATATCACTACTATCAATCTTAATTAACGCACTACTATCGATCGCAAATGATTCACTACCAAAGATAACACCAGTTAATAAGTAGTTATTATAAAGGAAGCGGACCGTTGTTTCCATCCCGGCTGGCATTGCACTATAAATCCGTGTTTTAATACTACTTGCCGCTGTTTTTGTGACGTTAATATTTTCGGGACGGACACCAAGGACGAAATCTTCACCAAAGACGACAACTTCATCTTTTGGTAACACTTCTTCATCAATGACGTTAATTTTATGATTAAACGGTATGTCTTTATTCACCTTTTCGACTGTATGGACGTGGACATTTTGTGCTTCAACTTGCCGTTGTTGCGCAAAAGCAAATAAGCCAATTGGTTTTGTTGGTTTAAAAACGACATCAATGTCATTAAACATTTTTAGTTCAAACGATCCTTCTTTTGTTTGTTTCCCTTTAGCGTTAATAAAGTTAATTGCTGGGTTACCAACAAAGTCACCGGCAAATAAGTTTGCGGGTTCTTTATAAACAGTAAGTGGTTTATCGTTTTGTTGTAAGAGGCCGTTATCCATTAATGAAATCGTCGTTGCAAGCGTCATTGCTTCGAGTTGATCGTGCGTGACGTAGACAACGGTTGCACCCGTATCAATGTGGAGCCGTTGCAGTTCACTACGCATTTCGAGGCGTAATTTTGCGTCAAGGTTACTTAGTGGTTCGTCCATGAGTAACACGACGGGTTTTGGTGCGAGGGTGCGTGCAATCGCCACCCGTTGTTGTTGGCCACCGGATAGTTCACTTGGGTAGCGGTCCATGTAGTCACCAATTTTCACAATCCGTGCGACACGACGTACTTGTAAGTCAATTTCTTCTTTCGTGAGGCGGCGCGTGATAACATGCGGTTCGAGCCCGTCTACACCTTGTTTTAATAGTGTAAAGTCGTCAGCAATTTCGTAACCTTTTTCGAGGTATTTTGCTTTTAATTCTTCGGCCTTGACTTCAAGCGTATTAATGAGTTCACTCGCATTTTCTAAGTTGGCTTTAAAGATCTTCCGCGCAGTAATGCGCGAGATATCAAAACGATCAACAAGACGAATATAAGCAATTTTTGGCTGGATTTTGCCGTCTTTATCACGTGATTCATTAATTGTTTCGCGAATCGCATTTGGATTTTTCAAGAGTTCAATCTCTTTTAAAGTTAACGCATAATCTTCCGCGTAAACATTCATTGGTTCTTTAATATTTTTTAACCCGAAAACGATATTTTGATACACCGTCATTGTTGGCCATAAAGCGTAATTTTGAAATAAGAACCCCACCTTCCGTTTGTTCGCGGGAATATTAATCCCGAGTTCACTATCAAACACAACGCGGCCACCAATTGTGATGCGACCTTCGGTTGGAGTTTCAAGTCCGGCAATCATCCGTAGTGTTGTTGTTTTACCACAGCCCGATGGGCCAAGAAGCGTTAAAAAGGCGTTGTTAGGAATAACAAGGTTTAAATTGTCGACCCCATAGTAATTGCCCCAGCGTTTTACAATATTTTCTAAAATAATTTCTGGCATATCCTTATCCTCCCATGCCTTTATCAAGGCTTGCGCCTGTTAGTTTTTCAATTAGTTTGTTCGTCACTAAGACAAACACAATAATGAGTAAGTTAATCCCTGATGAGAAAGCATAAAGCCCCATTTCATCAAAGTATTGAAGTTGTGTCGTTGAAATCATATCTAGACTCTTAACGAGCATCATAAATAGTGTCATTTCGCGAATCGCCGTAATAAAGGGGAGTAAGTACCCACTTAAAATCGCGCTCTTTTGAATTGGTATGACGACTTTAAACATCCGTTTAAACCAGTTTGCGTTTTGAATATATGCCGCTTCTTCAATTTCGCCACTAATTTGCAGCATGGCGCTAAGGGAAGCGCGGGAAGCAAACGGTATGTATTTAACCGTGCCAACGGCAATGAGGATGAAGTATGTTCCCCATAAGCCAATTTGTTTACTAAATACGAAATAAGCGGCACCAATTGCAATACTTGGTAGTAAGTATGGTAAGAAGCTCACGCTATTAACGTAGCCGGCAAGTTTGGATTTTCGTTGTTTACTAACGGCGTACCCAACAAGTAGCCCCATCGTCCCCGCCGCTAGTGCGCTAAAGAACGCAACACGGAGTGAGCCGCCAAATGCTTCCCAAATGGCTTTGTTGTATAAAATCCCCATTTGTCCATACATCCCATCTTCACCACCGGAGACTTTTTTCGTCCACCACTTGAGGGTGAAGCCACTATAGTCACCAGGATTTGGTAAAAATGTTTCAAGCGCAAAGGCAAGAATTGGATAAATACTTGTAAAGACGACCAAAATAATGAGAATCGTTGGAATAATAACGGCACTTACTTTTGGTAAGCGAATTTTTGTAATTTGTCCTGATTTTCCAGATACCGTCGTATAAGATTTACGCCCACTCGTTGCTTTTTGGTTAACAAGTAAAATCGACAGACCAATTAAAATCATTAAAATCGCATGAATACTTGATGATCCCGGACGATTAATATTTAAGTCAATATATTTTGTTGACATCGTTGTTAAGTTTAAATAGTGCGGTACAGGATAACTACCCATCCCACTACTAAACACAAGTAATAGCGTAGATAAAATCGCAGGTGTAACCATTGGTAATGTCACACGGAAAAACGTTTTAAGTTTTGGTGTATTTAAAATTGTCGCTGCTTCTTCAAGGTTTGCGTCCATGTTTTTAAAGACGGAGCCAATAAGAATATAGGCAAACGGTGCGTAGTGGAGTCCGAGCGTAATAACACTTGGGAACATGCCAAGAATCCACCAACGAGGCATATAAATACCAAGGAAATGCGCAAGAATTCCGTTTGATCCGGCAACAGCGGCGGTATTTGTAAATAAGTTTTTCCAAACAATGGCTAATGTCCATTGTGGCATGATGTATGAAAATAAAAAGACGCCCGTAATAAACTTCTTCCCCCACATGTTTGTGCGTGTTACTAAAAACGCAACAATGCCCCCATAAAGGAGTGCAAAAAGCGAAGTAAAGAAGGCAAGCGTAATTGTATTTTTGAACGGTTCACGTAAATTTCGACTACTTAATGTCCCAGTAAACAAATCTTTCCAGTTACTAAATGATAGTGATCCCGGGGCTTTTTGGGAAATAAATGGTTCAGCGGTGCCAACGTGGATTGTAAACGAGTCAAGCACGACCGTAAAAAGCGGGATTAAGGTAAAGACAGTTAAGAGTAAGCCAAGGACAATTAAAATGATATTTTCGGGTTTGGTGAAGTATGTCTTCATTTCCCCGAGAAATTTACGGCGTTTTAGCGATTGTGTATTTTCCATAAATTTTCTACCTTATATTTGAATAAAGGGGAGGGTTGCCTCCCCTTCAAAAGCTTTTTTAGTTAAAATCGTCTATGCGGCTGGACGATCAAGAAGGGCAATCCAGTCACCAACGGTGAAGCTTACGCTTGAGGCATAAACTGGATCTTCGATAACGAGGCGGCCTTTGCCAGCTTCGTTTTTGGTCCACCAATCATAACCAAGGTCATTTAAGACTGGATATGTATTGACGTCACCAACATAGCCATCACGGCTGTGGTCTGGTGTAATTGCTGGGTCACTACTATAACCACCAATGTCACGGCCCCATGCGGAGAATCCGTTCATTGTTGTTGTCATATAGTGAATGAATGCGACTGAAACCCATGGCATTGGTGATGTTTTGAGTACTTGGAGATAATGTTTGTACATGTATCCGCCAACACCAACATAACCGTCTTCATAGGCAGCGACGCTAACGTTTAATTTTGAACTTTCGGCTGTTTCACCAACACTGCGTAATTTCGAGTAAACGATTAACGCACTTTGGCCGGATGCAGAGTTTTTCGCTAAGTCTGTCATAATTGGGCCGTCATCGGTAACTTGTTCAAATTGGTTAACCCAAAGTTTAATCCATGCTAAGGCGTGTGGTGCACTTGCGTGTGTTAAGCCTAAGCCGGTTGCTTCTGCGGTAAGGGCAGTGACTTCGGTTTGAATGCGTGTTTTTGCCGCACCAGCTGGAAGGGCATCAAACGCTGCTTTAATGACATCACTATAGTCGACACGTGTCATCATGAGTAAGGCGTTGTGTCCAACTGGTTCACTTTGTAAGCCCATAAACATTGGCCGTTCACCTTCAGCGACAAAGTCCCACATATTTGTGAACCGTTTTTCGGTGTTATGTGTGTTGTACATAAAGACTTTGTTTAATGATTGTAAGGCAAATGGTTTACCATTTTCTTCAACACTACCGTTCCATTCTTTTGGAATGTAGTTTAAGAGTAAGCCTGTATCAAGCATTTTGCTTTGGATTTGTGAACCATCTTGAATGAGGGTCATTGACAATTGTGGATTAGCACTACGTGTATCGTTTGCGATTTGTGCAAAGATTTGGTTATTTTTTGGTTGTGTCCAGTTAATTGTTGCGACTAAGTCTTCCTTATAATGTGGGAATTCTGCGCGAATTTCTGGGTCAACAACATAGCTATCGGTTGCGGCATCGTGCGATTTTCCACGGAGATAGTTTAAGAAGTGTTCTTGCGCCGTGCGACCGCGACTGGAGTTACCAACACCATTCATTGTCTTTCCACTAATTTCGTCTAATGCTTTTTTATAAAGGTCAGCACGATCCATCTTTTGTGCTTCAGCAATGACCTTTTCGACTTCTGACGTTGGTTTTGGCGTACACGCTAAAATTGAGACAGCTGTTAACGCTAAAATACCAACAGACAAAAATCTAGTTGATTTTTTACCCATTTTTGTTCCTCCTTATTATATTTAGGTGTGGTAGGGTTACCACTTAATCTATTATAATTATAGTGCTCTATTTATAAATAGGCAACCAATAACATTAAACTAATTATTTTTTAATTTGAGATTTTGTAAACGCTTACTTATTTTCGAATGTATCATATCATCTTAATTTGCGCTCTCAATGATTGCGTTAAAGTAATTTTCGACAAATGTAGTTTTTAAAAATTTATTTTTAATTTTGGGACTTATAACGATGGGCGGTTTTGTTTCTTTTAACGATTTTAGTGCGCGACTTAGCTCGGCATAATTACGATGTGGAATACGCACTAATCCCGCAATATCATTGATCCATGCTTCTTGATGGTCTTTATCATCAACACCAATAAAAACAAACGGTTTTCCGCTATTGATGACACTAGCAGTTTTCAGCGGTAAGGCGGTTTTAATAATGCCCGGCAAAATCGAAATAATATTGACATCAGCATTTTTATATAACGCACCACTTTCCGCGACACTAAGTGCAGGATAACTAATTGTGTTAACGATGTTTTCATCAATGATCCGCTTACTAATCCGCGCTGCTTGACTACCTTCCCCAAAAATATGAAAGACAATGTCGGGATCATGGAGTAAACGTTTAGCCGCCGCTAAAATGACATCAATATCTTGCACATAACCAATATTACCGGCGTAACACACATTAAACTTTTGCGGATCAAAGTATGTGACAGGTAACGCTTTAGCGTGATCAACGTCACTTATATCAAAGTTATAAACGACACTAATTTTATGATTAAAGTCGCCTTTAGCAAGGAGGGTATGCCGCATTGTTTCACTAATCGTAATAATCTTCGTGGCCCGTTTTAAACTTAATATTTGCAGCGGATTAAATATTTTATAAATAACACTTTTTGTATTAAAAATGTTGTCGGGATAAATGTCTTGCACATTATACACAACCGGAATGCCTTTTTTATGACAATGTTTTGTGACGAGATAACTATATAAAAGTGGCGGATTCGTCGACACGAACACAATATCACTCGCTACTTTCTTTAACATCTTACTAAGCCTTGTGGAAACACTCACATAGCGCCGGAATAGTTTAAATTTACTAAACTTCGCCGGTTTATATGTAAAACATGGCACCCGATAGATTGTCATCTGCGCACGTTCTTCAACGGTTAATTTTGTATATTGCGCTTGGATACTTGCACTTACCCCACGCGTTGGGTTTGGCGTAATAATATTAATATGGTGGCCTGCTGCCATTAACTTTTCCCAAAGCGGCCGATATAAATGATTTATTGTCGGCTCTTCCGGATCAAAATAAAATAACATAAACGTAATTTTCATCGTAAAAAAATTATAACATGGTCGCCGTTTAATTTATTAAAACATTACTAATGCTAGCGTACAAAGTTACTAAATAAAAGTAACCCAGTCACCAATACTATAATGCCCGTTTGCCGCATATAAAGGATCTTCAATGACAAGGCGACCAAATCCAGCTTCATTTTTGGCCCACCAGTCGTGGCCGCGATCGTTTAATGCTGGATACATACTATGCTCTGCAACATACCCGTTCATACTCCGGTCGAGGGTAATGCGCGGGTCACTACTATAATGACCAAGATCAACACCCCACGGGGCAAATCCGCTATGTGTTGTCGCCATATAATGAATAAACGCCGCTGCGGTCCATGGTAGCGGTGCATTTTTGGTAATTTGTAAATAATGCTTATACATATAACCGCCAAGTCCGACGTAGCCTGGTTCATAAGCGGCAACTTTAATATTATTTATTGATCTTTCTTCCGTTTCAAGCACATGCCCGAGTTTAGCGTAATGCAGTAAGCCACTTTCGACACTATTTTCATTTGCGGTTAACCCTAATGCAAGCGGCATATCATCACTAACCGTTTCCATCTGCGTTAAAAACCGTTTAATCCACGCTAAGGCAAATGGTGCACTCGCATGCGTTAAGCCGAGTGTGTTTGCAAGTTTGATGAGCCCATTAACGTCATCAAGATACAAATCTTTCGTTTCATCTTGTGGCAAGGCAAGAAAGGCGCTTTTAATGACATCACTATAATCAACATGTGTCATCATAATAAACGCATTATAACCAACTGGTTCAGCAATTAGCCCCATAATTTGTGGTCGTTCCCCAGGGGCAACAAAGTCCCACATATTTGTATATGCTTTTGTCCCACCAGCTGTGTTATAGGCAAAAACTTTACTAATACTTTGCAACGCAAAGGGGTTTCCGTCAGTCGTCACATCACCGGCCCATTCGTGGGGAATATAATTATGTGTCAACCCTAATTCGGTGAAATTAGCTTGTAGTTTTGCCCCATCTTCAAAAAGTGCTAAAGAGATTGTTGGTTCACCAAGCCGCATGTCACCTAATAAATGTGTTGTAATATTATTATTTTTGGGTTGAATCCAATTAATTGTTGCATCTAAAGTTTCATTGTAATGCGGGAATGCAGTGCGAATACTTTCATCGACAACGAAAGTATTAAGCGTGGCGTTAAATGATTTGCCGCGTAAATAATTAAGAAAATGTTCTTTTGCAACGAGCCCACGACTTGAATCACTCACGGCATTTAATGCTTTACCGTTAAGTTCAAGCACCGCACGCTTATATAGTTCATTTTGATTTAAGGTCATTGCTTCACTAATAATATCGGTAATAGCCGTTTCACTCGTTGTCTCGACAGCGGAAAGGGGCATACTTTCACTTGAGGTATGTGGTGTACAACTCACCAAGAGCATGACAAAAAAAGTAAAGGTGACAACAAAGCGAAAATAGTGTTTTTGACGAGACATAGCAGCACACTCCTTTAGTGTTATTCCTATTATAAGGTAATTAGGGTTATTTTACTTTGCGGAATGTCACTAAAATCGCACTTTTAAACGCATTAACATTTGGCATATACGAATGGCACACAAATTCATAACCTTGGGCAACGCGTTCATTAATAAGATCATCTAATGCTTTTAAGTCGCTTGCACTCGCGCTATGTTTAAAAAGTTTTGTTGTGGTTACAATTATTTCACTTTGATACATCGTATTTTCCTCCGTTTTCATCCACTTTTCATTATAACCGCTCGATCATTAAACCGCAAAACATCATAAAAAAACTACCCAACAAGGGTAGTTATTCATATAATGGCGCGCCCGACACGACTCGAACGTGTGACCCCAACCTTCGGAGGGTTGTACTCTATCCATCTGAGCTACGAGCGCAGTACCGCTACTATATTAAACTAGTTTATGAAAAAAACAAACGATTTATCCTAAAACGATATCTAACACCATCATTATAATAAAACCAATCATCACCGCAAACGTCCCCCGGTGATCAGTTTCACTAAGTTTCGCACCTGGGATTAACTCCTCAACGACGACATACATCATTGCCCCAGCCGCAAAACTAAGAAACCACGGTAGTAAATCACGGAAAACAGTCGCAAAAAGAAATGCTAATATCCCGCCAATTGGTTCAACAATCGCACTAATGACACCAAAGCCAAACGCTTTCCCGCGATGATTCAATCGTTGCGCCATCGGTAAACTAACGGCGGCACCTTCCGGAATATTTTGAATTGCAATCCCAATCGATAATGCAAGCGCACCATAGACGGATAATTGCGGATTTCCAGAAACAATACCCGTATAAGCAACGGCAAACGAGAAGCCAACAGCAATCCCTTCAGGGAAATTATGAATCGTCATGGCGAGAAACAATTTCATATCACGACTCAACTTTTTCGTCTTTGGCCCTTCACTAACTTTGGTTCGTTCGTGAATGTGGGGCACGACTAAGTCAATGACCCATAATATTAAGACACCGATAATAAAACCGATAACAACGGGAACAATGGCTGCATTACCCCAACCATTATCAACGGCAAAATCAAGTGCCGGGATAATAAGCGACCAAATCGATGCGGCAATCATGACGCCCGCTGCAAAACCTAATAAAATTGAATTAACACGGTCACTAATGGGTTTTTTGAAAAAGAAAACAGCTGCTGACCCAAGGGTCGTTGCAATCAGCGGAATTGACATCCCGATAATAATAATCCAAAGTTCTAAAGTTGAGAGTGGCATAATTTTTGTTAACTTCTTTCTAGCACGTATGATTATACATCATTTCGCCATTAACCGACGATTTCGCAATCGAATTTTTCAGTTTTTGGTGCAGCCAGAGAGATTTGAACTCTCACATCTTGCAATACAAGCTTCTGAGACTTGCGCGTCTACCAGTTCCGCCATGGCTGCATTAATATATTTTAACAAAACTGCACTTATTTTATGCATTAAAACGTATATCAAGAGCACAAAAGTGGCGCAAACGTTGATTGTATGGGAAAATACGGGTGTTATGTTACAAACAGTTTTTAAGAAATTAGTGACGAAGAAATACATGCTAGCAATGCTTGGCTACTTTGTTTTCTTTATGGTTTTATATACTGTCCTTGACTACTTAAACATTGCCTATCCAGAAATGGCGAGAACTTACGGCGCTTATTTAGTTGTCGTTAATGTTTTAATAAATGCCGTGATGGCGGCATTAAGTAGTTTTCTCATTGGTGCGACAACGGCCCATTTTGATTTTAGTAAGAAACAAAGTAAGGGCGCAAACATGTCGTTTGTGTCGGTTATCTTTGGAATTTTTACTTACGGTTGTACGCCATGCGTCATTAGTTTTCTTGCAGCTGTAGGCATTTCGTTTAGTGTGGCAGTTTTACCACTTGCAGGCTTACCATATAAATTTATTTCCCTCTTCTTACTACTTGGGGGCCTCTTGTGGATTTTACTCGCCATTAATAAAACGGTGTGCCAAGTAAATGACACAAAAGACGATCCAACCATTATTTTAAAATAAATTCGTTGGCAATGATGACCGGGTCACTAACAGTTAGGTGGCCTTTTTTTATTGCCACAAACTTATTCGTTAAGCTGTTAAGATATTCACCATCGCGTAATTCGGTCGTAATTGTTTGCTTTGTCCCACTTAAATTAAAGAACCCATACATTTCTTCTTCGTCACTTACGAGTTTTGCACGAATAACACCGTCATCGCCACTATTTAAAATTGTAAAGGTGTGGTGATCTTTAAAAATTGGTAAATGTTTAAACGCCACAAGCATCTTGATGAAATCGTAAAACTCATGGTCTTTAATCGTCCGACTAATTGTTTCTTTTTCAAAAAGCGACGGCCGATGTTTCGCTTTAAACTCTTGCCCGGCATAAATAAAGCCGACACCGTTTTGGAAAAACGACCAGGCGGTAACGTTTTTCAAAATTGTTTTACTTTTCGCTAAAGCGGCAATGCGCGCAGTATCATGATTTTCGAGCGTCCGGATTTTTAAATAACCACGCGGATAGTTTGTTTCTTGAAACATTACACCTGCTAAATAATCAGTTAATGACTTTGTGCCTTCTAAATAATATTTTAAATCGTTATACACATCATAATCATAAAGCATATCAAACGCTGCATATAGTTCGTGATCAAAATGACCAATGTGGTCATGGGCATGAAGAAACGCAAGAAAACTTGGTTCAACCGATTCACTAAGCCACATAACATCAGGATTTATCGCGTCAACTTTTGCACGAACATATTCCCAAAATGCAAGTGGCACTAACGGGGCAACGTCCGCGCGAAACCCGTCAACTCCTAGTTTCACCCAATACATAAGCATTTCGGCCATATAGTCCCAAAGCGCTTTATTCGTATAATCTAAATCGATAATGTCACTCCAGTCGCCAACTTTATTGCCGAGTTTGCCGTCTTTATAAAAGTAAAACTCTGGATGTTCTGTTAAGAGTAATGCATCGGGGCTTGTATGGTGTAAGACAATATCAATCATTACTTTAAAGCCGTAACTATGCGCAATATTTAAAAAACCAATAAAATCATCAAGTGTCCCTAGTTCGGGGTTAATACCGTAATAATCTTTTATTGCGTATGGGCTACCAAGCTTCCCTTTACGCGCGACTTCTCCAATGGGATGAATTGGTAATAAATATAAAACTTTAACACCTAGTGCTTTAATGCGATCTAAGTCGTTAATAAGTGCATTAAACGTCCCTTCTTTTGTATGGTTACGCACATAGATTTGGTAAATTGTGTGATTTTTTAAATATGTTTTTCGTTGCATGTTATGTTTTCTCCTCGTATTAATCATACATTAAATGAAAGCGAATATACGGCATAAAAATAAAAAGTTTTAAAGAAAAATAAAAGCCGCGTATATAAAAAACGCCCATACAATGAGCGTTATTTTAATAATGGCGCGGCCGGGAAGACTCGAACTCCCAACCCCTAGATTCGTAGTCTAGTACTCTATCCAGTTGAGCTACGACCGCATCTTTAAATATTATAGTTAGAAATTGCTATTTTGCAAGTGTTTTAAAACGAAAACAGCAATATTGACGAATATTTACTTTTTCGGCTTTACTGCTGTTATTTATCTTTAAATTTACTTAAATCGTGCCCTTCAAGTTCGAGAAGTTTTTTCTTTAAATGCAGGCCGCCGCCGTAGCCGGTTAGTTTTTGTTTAACCCCAATGACGCGATGGCATGGCACGATAATGGAAATCGGGTTTTGGCCAACAGCGTGACCAATTGCACGGGCAGACATAAATGTTGTGCCGCGTTTCGCCGCGACACGTTTTGCTAACTCACCGTATGTCAGTGTTTCGCCGTATGGGATTTTTAAAAGTTCCGCCCACACGAGTTCTTGAAACGAGGTGCCACTAAAAGCGATGTTTGGTAGGGGTGAATCAATACGCCGAATAAAGTAATTATCTAAATATGTTCGGGTCATATTAAAAATATGTAAGTCATCTTTTTCGATGTGATCACTCATTTTAAAGTTTGCATCTTGTTGTTCGGGCATAAATAGCCCTGTTAACGCATCGCCGTCACTCAGCATCGTAATCTTGCCAAGCGGTGATTCATACGTCGTTACATATGGCATAAAACCCTCCTTTCAGCATGGTCTTTGCACCTCTATCATTATACCATACGCCGTTTTCCAAAAAGATGATCGGACGCATGCTTGTATGCTAAACTTTATAAGAAGGTGAAAACTATGAAAGTATTATTATTTAATAAGCGGCAAAAGCTTTATGACAAAAGTGGGATTGGACGCGCGATGCGGCATCAAGTGAAAGCTTTAACGGACGCAAACATTGACTTTACAACAAACCCGAAAGACGAATACGACCTTGTGCATATCAATACACTTGATAAAGCATCATGGCGGATGGCACGCAAAGCACGACGGCTGGGCAAGAAAGTCGTATGGCATGCCCATTCAACCCGCGAAGACTTTGAAAACTCGGTCCTTTTTAGTAACCAAATTGCGCCGTTTTTTAAAATGTATTTAAAGCGAGCGTATAAACTTGGTGACATCCTCATTACGCCAACACCTTATTCGAAACGACTATTAGATGGTTACGGCTTGGACCGCGAAATTATTGCGTTATCAAACGGCATTGATTTAGCGCGTTTTAACGTTGCTAATAAAGATAAGATTAAAAAATTTAAGGAATATTTTAATTTAAAACCAAACCAAAAAGTGATTATGACGGTTGGCCTCTACTTTGCGCGTAAAGGGCTCCACGACTTAATTGCGATTGCAAAAGAACGCCCCGAATATACATTTATTTGGTTTGGTCATACGCCACGTATTGCGCTTAGTCGCAAAATCAAACAAGCAATCCGTCAAAAACCAAGTAACGTCATTATGCCTGGCTATATTGCGGGGGACATTATTGAAGGGGCCTACGCAAGTGCCGATGCGTTCTTCTTCCCAACATACGAAGAAACCGAAGGCATTGTTGTGCTTGAAGCACTGGCGTCAAAATGTCCCGTCATTATTCGCGACATCCCTGTATATGATGAATGGTTAACAGACGGCGTTAATTGTTTTAAAGGCAAAACAAACACGGACTTTATTAAAATTATTGATGATGTTGTAAATGGTAAGGCAACTGATACACGCGAAGCAGGCTATCAAGTCGCAAAAGACCGTGACATTAAAAATATCGGCCTTGCGCTTAAAGCGATTTATAAACAAGTCTTAAAGAAGTAATTAACGTTTTTTATAAAAATCTTTGTAACCGATAGTTGTGCTTTCACCAACATTATGATGGTGGCCATAACGTTTATTTTCAGGTGGCAACTTCATATAATTGCCAAAGCGGCGTGTTAAATATTCGTCGTATTTTTGGGGGACAACGGCTTCAATATCTTCAAACTTCATCTTTTTGCCCGGTCCATATATGGCTTTTGGCATTGCTTCTTTATTGCCACCCCACAGCATATAGGCACCAACGAGTTCCGCCTCATCAAACGGAATCTTTTGCATACTTTTATCAAGCGCTTTAATGAGCCAATTGTTTATTTTAAACGGCCATAATAATAGCGAAACAAGCGTTAATAATATTTGTACAAGAAACTTTTTACCGCGTGGTTTTTGGTAAAAATTTGCGGCGTAAACAATATAGTAAAGAAGCCAAAGCCGAGCATTTTTACGGCGATTCGCGAGTGTTTTCGTCTTGGACATCCCATCGATAATAAAAATATCAATCCAAATACCGTGATTAATTTTATGATATTGCATAAAGTTTTCAATATATGTTGTAGCAGAATTACGTAGTTTCATAAACGGATAAACATATTGCTTATCTGTCGTGTAATGTTGGAGAAAATAGGGCGCCTTAAATTCGTCTTTAAGGGCGAGGAGTTTCATTGCATCAGGACGCGGCATTGCGACATCAATATCATCATCCCACGGAATAAAGCCACCGTGACGGACGGCACCAAGCGCGGAACCCGTTATTAGATAATAGCGTAACCCATGCTTTTCACAAACACGGATAAATTCTTTAAGCGACGTGAGCATAACTTTTTGTAATTCATTCATAGTAAAGATTATACCTTAGTTTACAAAATGTTTTTGCCGAATAAAAAAATCCGGTAGTTGCCTACCAGATTTCTCTAATTTTTTATTCTTTATTAACGGATGGATGCGGCGTAAATGGCACTAACTGCTGCTTTTAACGTTTTATCAAATTCCGCATCAGTTTGGCCAAACCGTAAGTTTTCGGCAAGGGCACGTGAGAAACTTGCAATAAGTCCCTTGTTTAACATTAATAGATCATTAGCGTGATCCATTGGGTAGCCGCCACTAAGGGCGACAACACGAACAACACGCGCATCACTCATCAGATCATGATATAAATTGACAACAGTCGGGATCGTTAGTTTAAACATGACTAAATCATTTGGTCCAAGTTTTTTTAATTCCACCCATAAGTATTTATGTAAAATTGCTTCTGCGTCTTTTTTATCTTGAATATTAATATCAACTTCGGGTTCAATAATTGGCACTAACCCATAACTAATGATTTTCTTTGCCACCGCAAATTGTTGTTCAACAACTTTTTTAATGCCAGTTTCCGTCGCCTCTTTAATGACGGAACGCATCTTTGTCCCAAAAATATGCCGTTCGTTTGCTTGTTTTAGTAAAACATCAAGCTCAGGCATTGGTTTCATAAGTTGCACACCATTATCTAAGTCGGCAAGTCCTTTATCAATTTTAAGAAACGGCACAATGCCTTTTTCTTCCCATAAGTAATCAGCAGTGTATAACCCGTCGATCTTTTTATTCATCGTGTTTTCAAAAAGAATCGCGCCTAAAATATGCTCACTTGTAAATGCACTACTTTTAATAATCCGCGTCCGCATCGCATGGACGACATCATACATTTCGTTTTCATTACTATAGGCGTCTTCAGTTACTCCATACGCTAAAAGTGCTTTCGGGGTTGAACCACCACTTTGGTCGAGTGCGGCAATAAAGCCGGGTTTACTTTGCATGATTTTTAATTGTTCGTTACGTATAAAAAATTCTCCTTTTGTTTCCTCATCTAAAAATATTTTACTCCCAATTACTTTGTTTCGTCACATTAAAGCAATATCGTTTTATTTAATAACTTCGACATCAACAACGTTAAGATCTTGTAGTTCTTTTAAATGTACATAATAATTAATTTGTGCGGTTGTATAAAGAGGCGTAAAGTAAATTCCGTAAATACCAATTGTCAGCATTAAAAGCAAGACATGCCCAATGAAACTTAATTGGAAAATAAATAAATCAAACTTATACCCTTTCATCATCGCTTTTGACCGCCGCATTGCTTCCATAATATCAATTTCGGGGTTATCCATCATGATAAAACTCGCTTGACTAAACATATAGGCAAAAATAATGCCGGGGATAATAAAGAGCACAAAGCCAAGAAAAATAACAAGGGCACTTAAAAACGCCACAGCAATAAGTTTTAAAGCGTGGTTTATATCTTTAATCGTCTCGCCAAAGCGATTCGCATTAATGTCGCCACCTTTTAAAAGGTCGAGTGTAATTAGATAAACACCAAACGCTAAGACAGGGGCGATAATCCCCGCAACAAGACTACTTAGAAAGCCGACAAGCGCTAAAATAACAAAATAAAAAAGCCATTTGCCTTTAATTGCCGCTTTCGCTTGTTCTTTAATTAATTTTCGATCCATAATCATTTCCTCCATATCTATCGTAATTATAACATCCTATTCGGCGAATAATCACATATTTAGTCATAACTATCAACTATTTAAATTACTCTAAAGAGTAAAGTTAATGAAAATAATGTAAAATAGTAATAATGATTATTGCTAGCTGGAGGCCATATGACACCACGGAAAATTGAACTACAAAAACGATATAAAAAAATCTTTAAAAACTTACCTCAAGCAACATATTTTTCGCCAGGCCGTGTCAATTTAATTGGTGAGCATATTGATTATCATGGTGGTCTAGTCTTACCTGTAGCGATTACAATTGGCACATACGCTGCCGTTAGCCCGCGTGATGATGATCTTGTCCGGCTCTATAGTGACGGTTACACGAAAAAACCATTATCTTTTTCGTTAACCAATTTAATGCCTGACGCCAAGACGAGTTGGGCAAACTATGTTCGCGGCGTCTTTAAGATTCTTATCGATGCAGGATATAATCTAACGAACGGCCTCAATATTTATATTGAAAGTACAATGCCCACGAGTGGTGGTCTCTCCTCGTCTTCTTCCTTAGAGTTACTCCTGATTAAAGTATTAAGCGATATGTTTCGCTTACACATTAGTAAAGAAGAAATGGCACTCCTTGGCAAAAAAGTTGAAAACGAATATATTGGTGTCTTAACGGGCATTATGGATCAATTTGTTATTGCCCACGGGCAAAAAGATTACGCACTGCTTTTAAATACAGAAACACTCGCGTTTGATTATATTCCGCTCGCTTTAGAAGGCAATACACTCGTTGTTGTGAATACAAACAAACGACGTGGCCTCACTGATTCAAAATATAATGAACGCTATAACGAAACAATGGCGGCCTTAAAACTTTTACAAAAAACATACAATGTAACATGTTTAACGGCCTTACCAAGTAGAGAACTTGCAAACATTGAAAAAAAACTTGATCCCGTAATATTTCGCCGTGTCCGCCACATCATTACTGAACAAGAGCGGACCCTTTTAAGTGCCGAAGCATTAAAGCGTGGTAATCTTGATGCGTTTGCGACGTATTTAACCGCGTCACATAATTCACTGCGCGATGATTATGAAGTAACTGGCATTGAACTCGATACCCTTGTAAGTCTTTTAATGGCTGGGGGTGCGATTGGCGCACGCATGACTGGTGCGGGCTTTGGCGGGTGTGCAATTGCACTTGTGCCCCACGAAAAAGTCGCAAACCTAATTCCATTTGTCACGCATCATTATAGTGAAAAGATTGGGTATGCTCCGACGTTTTACGAAACAGGCAGCGCCGACGGCACACACGAATTGACATAATTAATTATTTAGTTTTATAGCATAGCGAATTGTGCGTGTATATGGTACATCTTTTGTGATACGTAAATTTTTATATGTATTGTCCTGTTTACTAACGATATCAACCGGTTCAATGGCTAACCCGTGATATAAATTAACTTTTTGTCCGCCAAGAAGCGGGAAACTACTCGGAAAGTTTGTGGAATACATTTGCACTGCCGGGTAATTAGACGTTACTTCCATTGTTAAGTCTGTTGTTTTTACGACTAATGGTCCGTCGATTACTAATAAATGATCAAAGCCCATTGCTGGCGCTTTGTTTACAAGCGGGTGCAAGATTATGTCACGTAACTTTTTCCCATTTGTTAGATAAAAGGGACTATTTGCAGTCACCTTAACCTTTATGTCATTAAGTTGCTTCTCATCATGCATAAAATAGTCGGTCGCGTTTGCGTATAGCGTATGCTCAACAATCGTACCCTTACCGTCTAAATTAAAGTATGAATGATTCGTAATGTTTAAAATTGTCTCTGCGGTAGTCGTCGCTTTATATTTTACTTTTAAGCCGTCTTTCATTAATGAATATATAACTTGTAAAACGACCGTGCCTGGATAACCACCTTCACCGTCATTGCTTGTATACTCAAAAATGATTTCGTTACTGCTTTCCTTCACAACACGAAACGGCTTAAACGCAAAACTATCGACACCGCCATGAAGCGAATTTGTTTCTTTCTCGTTTTGTACAGCGTGATACTTGTTATCACCAATCGTAAATACTCCGTTACCAATCCGCCCGGCAACACGACCAATTGTCGCACCGTAATACCCGTTAGACGGTAAATGATAACAATTTAAATCCGCGGTCGATAAGACAATATTGCGGTTATTTTTCAGTTTAATTTCAAAGGTGTAAATCGTCGCACCAAGCGCTAAAAATGTGACACGGACAAACGCATTTTCTAATGTATAAAGTTTCATAAAGCTTATTACCTTTCCATATAATTATATATGAAAAAAGCACTAATTACGCCTTTTTTGTAAGTGAAAAGCAATAATATCGTGCTTTTTTAATTTAGTAAAGTAACTTCGTGTTTAAATTATTTCTGCAGCAACAGCGCTTAAGCCGGCAACACCCGTTAAAATGGCTAGGATGATTGCGCTTGTCGTTAATTTAAAGTTATCAAGTAATCCGTCGTGCGTTAACACTGCAAGGTTCCGTACAAGTAAGACTAAAACGGCGACAGCGATACCGAAAATAAATAGTCCAAACGCTGCAAGTTTACTACTTTGTGCCTTTTTCTTCTTTTTCTTAGGCTTTTGGATAACTTTAAATGCTGCTAAGGCGGTGGCAGCAAGCGCTAATGGCAGCACAAGGAAGTTTAGAAAACTAAATTTCATCCCAACCGTAAGCAAACCAAGAAATGTAACTTCATCACCAAATGTTATCGACATAAATGTTATTGTCGAATTTGCAGAGTTTTTCGAAACAATGGCATCGACCGTAAACCACAGCACAAGTGTAACGACAAAGAGGACGAATGAAAGTCCGTAGAATATTCTTTTCTTATCCATGATTAATCCCTTTCTTTATTAATCTATTAAACCAAGCATTAGGCAAAAATAACACTTTTATAATAATAAACGGCTTGTTTTAACGCGAAATGTCAATAGTTTAAAGAAAATCGGCGTTTTCTTGTGCTAAGTTATGTTAATTTAAGAAATCGTGATATTGTTAACAAGGTTAAAAAAAGATAAGTATGGAATTTAAAGCGTTAGGCATTATGCCGGAAATATTAAAAGTTATTAAAAGTGAAGGCTACATCGACCCTTCGCCCATTCAAGTTGCCGCAATTCCCCTCATTATGGACAACAAAGATGTGTTAGGAAGTGCGTTAACTGGGACTGGTAAAACAGCCGCTTTTGCGATTCCAATTATTCAACATATTGCCGAAAAAGCAAATTATGGCGACCGCCAAAGTATTAGTGCGCTTGTCCTTGCACCAACCCGAGAACTTGCTGAACAAATTAAAGATACATTTCTAACATTTAGTAAACATTTACCGGTTAAAACTGGCGCTATTTATGGTGGTGTCTCACAAAAACACCAAGTTACAATGCTTGATAAGGGGATTGATATTCTGGTCGCAACACCAGGACGCTTAATTGACTTAATAAAGCAAAAAGTCATTAATTTAATTAATGTTAAAACATTCGTTCTTGATGAAGCCGACACGATGCTTGATATGGGCTTTATTAAAGACGTTAAGCACATTTATAGTCTTGCAAAAAACAACACCCAAACATTAATGTTTAGTGCGACCATTTCGTCGGAAGTTAGTGAACTGGGGGCAGCACTTTTACGTAACCCGATTTACGTTGAAACCACACCGCCACAAACGATGCTTACAACAATCTCCCACACATTAATTTACGTGGAAAAACTTGCTAAGCGTGACGTACTGCTTGACTTATTAGTGGACCCCAATTTATCCAGTGTCCTCGTTTTCTCAAAAACGAAGCATGGGGCAAATAAACTAAATACGTTTTTGCAAAGTTATGGGGTAACAAGTGATGTTATTCATAGTAATAAATCACAAAACAAACGGCAAAATGCTCTGAATATGTTTAAAGCGAAGAAAATTCGCGTCTTAGTAGCGACCGACATTGCGGCGCGCGGTATTGATATCGCGGAGTTAAGTCATGTCATTAATTTTGACGTGCCACTCACACCCGAAACTTATGTTCATCGCATTGGCCGTACAGGTCGCGCGGGTTTAATTGGGGCCGCAATTACCCTTAGTACCCCACAAGAAAAAGTGTTTATTAAAGCGATTCGTAAAACAACTGCTGTCGTCTTTAATGAAATTGAAATACCCAATATTCCTGCGGAAAAGCGTCTCCAAAAACTCGAAAATTATAAAGCACCCGCGCCACGTAAATATATGGAAGAAAAAAAGGCCACCGCTCAAAAGAAAGTTAAACAAAAACAAAAG
>WPCH01201724.1_pt1 | contig 25157 bp, 22 predicted proteins | sample 5399881 | NCBI WGS metagenome assembly WPCH01 (sample SAMN12869468, study PRJNA574797) | sludge metagenome | isolation source: wastewater treatment of pH5 | place: China:Beijing | collected 2019-05-20
AGTTTTTCTTGTAATCTTTCAATCCATTACTTATAATGATCAACAGCCAATTAAATAATATGATCTTATGAAGAGTGGCGGAGGGACTGGCCCTGTGAAGCCCGGCAACCGAGCATATGCTGAGGTGCCAAATCCAGCAGAGCCTGTTGAGAGACAGGTTTTGAGAGATGAGGTTGATACGCGCCTCCTCTATGGAGGTATTTTTTTGTTCGCCGGCGTAAACCTTTGACTGATCAGGATACCTTTTAATAAGGATTGGCAAAATTTTCTTTTTGAAAGGAAGTAATCATGTTTTATTGTAACAAGGATGAGTGGGTGTTTAGCTCGGAATCAGTAAGTGAGGGACATCCGGACAAGGTTTGCGACCAGATTTCTGATGCGGTTTTAGACGCTTTGCTGGCCAGTGACAGGAATGCCCGTGTAGCCTGTGAAGTGGTTGCCAGTACCGGAATGGTGATTGTTCTGGGAGAACTTAGTACAACAGCTTATGCCGATATACCGCAGATCGTGAGGAATACAGTGCGTGATATCGGTTATGCCAACAGCAGGACCGGGTTCGATGCTGATTCCTGTGCAGTGCTGACTTCAATCGATGAACAGTCTCCGGATATTGCCTTGGGAGTAAACCAGGCGCTGGAGTCAAAAGAAGGCCTGATGGAGGCAACAACCGGTGCCGGAGATCAGGGCATAATGTTCGGCTATGCCAATAGCGATACCGAGGAGTTGATGCCCCTGCCAATCACCCTGGCCCACCGATTGAGCAAGCAGCTGGCAGATGTCCGTAAAGCGGGTATTACCAATAGTCTCCTGCCTGATGGAAAAACCCAGGTGACCGTGCGTTATGAGGGCGATAAGCCGGTCCATATCGATGCGATTGTCGTTTCAACCCAGCATTATGAACACTATGAACTGGAAGAAGTTCGTGAAGAAGTGAAAAAGCACGTAATCGTACCTGTACTTGATGACTCTTTATTTACCGATAAAACACGGGTCCTGATTAATCCGACAGGGCGTTTCGTAGTCGGAGGACCACAAGGTGATACGGGTCTTACCGGCCGTAAGATTATCTGTGACACCTACGGCGGTTTCGGCCACCATGGCGGCGGTGCCTTTTCCGGCAAGGATCCGACGAAAGTTGACCGCACAGCTTCATATGCTGCCCGCTATATCGCCAAGAATCTGGTAGCGGCCGGCCTGTGTTCGCAATGCGAAGTGCAGCTGGCTTACGCAATCGGCGTGGCCCAGCCTGTCTCCTTGACGATCAGCAGCTTCGGCAGTGGTACTCTGGGTGACGGCGAGATGGAGGCTCTGGTCAGAAGAGATATTGATCTGCGCCCGGCGGCGCTGATTGAGCGCTTCGACATGCTGCGTCCGATCTACCAGCAGGTTTCAAACTACGGACACTTCGGACGCCCGGATCTGGATCTTCCCTGGGAACAGCTGGATTTAGCGAAAAAATGGGCCTAGAGCCGGTATATAAAAAGCAGCCTGCATAAAAAACTGCAGCACAAAGTGTTGCAATAAGATGATTTCAGTTAAACCGGTCGCAATCAGCCTGACGGGCTCGCGGCCGGTTTTGCATTTGTTGCCGGGCTATCGCAAATTATGGCCTGAAGAGGCTAGAATGAAAGGCGAGGTGAATTGTGGAACAAGAAAGTTTTCTGACTGACGATTTTGGACAAGAAGCGGTTGATACTGACGGTCAGCTGGAAGGTGTTGTCGAGCGCATCATTTTTCATAATGAATCAAATGCTTTCACAATCATTGAACTGTTGAGCGACCAGGATGAAGTAATAGTGACCGGAAAAATGCCGCCGCTTAATGTGGGTGAGACCCTGCGGGTCCAGGGCGAATGGTCTGATCATCCCAAGTACGGTTTACAGTTCACAGCCAGGTCCGTGCTTAAACAGGCTCCACGTTCGGAAGCAGCGATTTATGCCTTCCTCAGTTCCGGAGCAATAAAGGGAATCGGCGAAAAAACGGCTGAAAAACTAATAGATGCTTTCGGCAGCGAAACGCTGGAAATTATGCGTGAGAAGCCGGAACGTGTTGCCCGAATATCCGGAATCGGGAAAAAGCGGGCCAAGAACTTTCAGGAGGCCCTGCAGAAAGAACGATCTTACCAGGAGCTTTCATTGCTACTGCTGCCCTATGGCATCGGTCCCTCCCGTATTCGTACTATTTATAAAGAGTTGGGGGATTCAGCTGAGGCTGTCATCCGTCAAAACCCCTATTATCTGGCACAAAGGGTTCGCGGCATCGGTTTTGAGACAGCCGAAAGACTGGCTGAAGCCTTCGGGATGTCGGGCGATCATCCGGTACGCCTGCGCGGTTCTCTCCTTTATACCTTGCAGCAAAGCCTCTTCCAGGACGGGCATAGTTTTCTTAAGGAAAAAAACCTCTTGCAAAATTTAGCTCGGCGTCTGGAGGTAGATGAAGCAAAGCTTCACGCTGCCCTGGATAAACTTGTTGAAGAGGAAATGGTGGTCCGCTTTGATCCGGATAATCCGGACCTCCTGAAGCTGGAAGTTGAATTCGGCATTAATCTGCCGGCAGAGGCAGATCCGGAGAAAGCTGTCATCGCTATGCGGTCAGTCTTCATGTTGGAGCAAGACCTCACCCGGACAGTTCGTGTTTTGGCCGGTAGGCCGGAGGCGCAATGTGAAATTGACCCCCGCTATGGTGATACGGTTTATTGCGACCGGGTAATCTCGAAAGCTGCTGCCCAAACCAGCTTCAGGATTGACAGTGAGGAAATTATCACGCCCGGCAAGGATCAGATCAAGGCTCTGCAAATGGCGCTGACAGCTCCTTTCTCCATTTTGACCGGAGGCCCCGGAACCGGTAAAACCAGCACGGTGCGACTCCTGACCCGGATACTCCTTGCTGATGGGTTGGAGGTCAAGCTGGCGGCTCCGACCGGACGTGCTGCCCGCCGTATGGAAGAAGTTTGCCAGATGGAAGCTACGACCATACATCGTTTGCTCGACCTGCAGCTGGATGACAACTATATTCCCGGGATTAAGGAATATGAGAAAATCGACGCCGACTACCTGATCATCGACGAGTGCTCCATGATTGACCTCTTTCTTTTTTACAGATTGTTGAAATCAGTGGACAGTTCAACGCAAATCCTGCTGATCGGTGATGCTGATCAGCTGCCTTCGATAGGACCCGGACAGGTGCTGCGCGACCTGCTGGCAGACAACAGCCTGCAGATGACCCGCCTGGAGGAAATTTACCGGCAGGAAAAAGATCGGCTGATTGTTCGCAACGCCCACCACATAATCCGGGGTGAAGATCTGGAGCTGAAGCAAAGTCTGGAATCGGATTTTTTATTCATAGAACGTGATTCGGAGGCTGCCATGCTGACAGGTGTCCTCCAGCTTTGTGAGCGTATATTGCCTGAGGATTATGGGATTGACGGCATCTACGGGGCTCAGGTGGTTTCGCCGATTCGCCGGGGTATAGCCGGTGTCGAAAACCTCAACCAAAGCTTACAGGAAGTCGTTCAGGGTATGAACTTTCCGCATGTGGCTGCTTATGGCAAGCGTTTTGCCGTCAACGATAAGGTGATGCAGCTGCAGAACGATTACCAGCTGGCTTACTACGATGTGCGCACCAATGAGCGTGGTGAGGGCGTGATGAATGGGGAGCTCGGTGTCGTCCAGGAGATTGATCTGGAGAGCAGGAGCCTTGTCGTTCTCTTTGAGGGTGAACATCTGGCATCCATCTCCTATGACCAGCTCGATAATCTCGATTTGGCCTATGCGACTACCATTCATAAGACACAGGGGTCTGAATATCCTGTTGTGATTCTGGTGCTGCCACAAGGGGCACCTCCCCGCTTTTTGAACCGCAACCTCCTGTATACTGCGGTGACGCGCGCCCGTCAAAGGCTTTTCATCTTGTCCAGGCGGCAGACCTTAAGGAACATGATCCGCACTGAGGATGCCAATCGCCGTCACAGTCTGCTCAGCTATTTCCTTAAATTGAGCTAGAATTGGCGGCGTTGATGGCAAGGAGTCAGTGGGGTTTTTTAACAGAAAAACTTGAGCGGCTCTTTTACCCTCAGGTTTGTTCTTTCTGCGACAGTCTTATTACGGAGGATGACGCCGGTCCCAGACGCTATGTCTGCCGAGCCTGTGAAAGTGACCTGCCTTTCCGCCTCAATGATGAGATTTATCCCGGCCATACTCCCTTTCTACTTGCAGTCAGTTTCTATTATGAGGAGCCGTTGCTGTTGGCCCTGAGGCAACTGAAGTTTCACGGTCGCACCGATTTCGCCCCCGCTCTGGCTTCATATCTTCATGCAACATATCAGCGCCTTAAGCTATCGTGTGACGTCATTATTCCCATGCCCCTGCATTACAAGCGGGAGCGGCAGCGGGGTTATAATCAGGCCGGTCTTTTGGGTGAAGCTCTGGCAGACCTTGTTGGGATTCCCCTGCTGGAGGATGCTTTACTTCGGGTGAAAGCTAGCGGCCGCCAAAGTGAGCGGAGGGGACGGGAGGAGAAGTTAGCCAATGTCCAGGGCATTTTCGAGGTGGGTGAAGATGGTCTTCCGGCTCTTCGCGGGCGCCGGGCACTCTTGCTGGATGACATTGTAACTTCCGGTGCCACAATGACAGAGGCCGGACTTTGCCTGCAGGAAGCCGGCATTGACGTGCTTGGTATGGCCTGTGCGGCCGGAGGTTTGCGTCCGGACTAGTTCAGTCTTGTAATGGATCTTCGATTTGACGGCGGTTATACTGGTGAGACTCTTGCTTGGTTTTTTTAGAAAAAAGGAGAAGGATTGTGAGAAAGAGAGCTCTTATTTTACTGGCAGAGGGTTACGAGGCAGTTGAAGCTTTAACTCCTGCAAATTTTTTGCGACGGGCGGCTATAGAGCTGGAGCTGTGCTCCTGTGAAGAGAATAGTTTGAGCGTTGCCTCCGCTACCGGTATAAGTGTAGTCTGCGATATCAGGCTAGATCAGGTTCAGGTGGGGGACTTTGATATGCTGGTTGTCCCCGGCGGTGATCCGGGCTACAGGAATCTGCTTAAGAACGAGCGTGTGCTTGAATTGATACGGGAGTTCGATGCTGAAGACAAGTGGATAGCTGCCATCTGTGCCGCACCCCTGGTTTTGCAAGCAGCGGGAGTGCTGGCCGGAAAGCGCCATACGTCTTACCCTGCTATGAAGGCTGAGTTTGATCCGGAATACTATTCTGAGGATCTTGTGGTCTGCGATGGCCGGCTGATCACTTCACGTGGGCCGACAACCGCTATAGAATTTTCATTCGCTCTGATTGAGGCCTTGATGCCGGAACGTGTGGTTCAGCTGCTGAAAGATAAGACTCTTTACGGACTGACCCTGGATTGGCTCTGTCGCTGAGCGGTATAAGCGCACCGGCCTTTGCATAACTTAACAATTGAGGTGCCTGGCACCGCTTTTGCACAGTTTTCTGATGGAAAAATCCTTATCTTTCTGATCAATATCCCCCAAAATTGAAGATTACTTGACATTCCAAAATACAAGAATCATAATTGGCATTAATTAAAATTATTTATTCAATTTATTTAATTAATAATTTTAATGAACTATCTTTTATTTAATTTTTGGAGGATGAATATGATTACTAAGGATGTACAAAAAATTGTTGCGGACCTTCTGGCTGTAGATATAGAGGAAGTTACCCTGAGCGCCAGACTGATTGAAGATCTGAATGCAGACTCTCTGGATGCTGTTGAACTGGCAATGAGTCTGGAAGAGCATTTCGAGATCACAGTCGAAGACGATGAGATCGAGCGTATGAATTCGGTCAGCGACATTGTTGAGACTATCAAAAGACATCGCCCGGATCTGGAAGCTTAGTTTTTTTAGAAAAAACTGACTGCTGATCCCGGAAATGAGGAAGATTAATGAAATTATCGCTAATTAGCAGTGGTAAGGCGCTGGGACAACGTGAGATTCACAACGAGCACTTTGTCTCATACCTGGATACCACAGACCAGTGGATTCGTGAACGGTCGGGTATTTCTACCCGTCGCTGGGTTGATGATGAAAGTACTGTAGATCTTGCCTTTGCGGCAAGTGAAGAGTGCCTGAGCAGATTGCCTGATTTTGATCGTTCTAAGATCAAAGTGGTGATTTGCGCCACCGTGACACCGGATGAAGTAGTTCCGGCTATTTCAGCCCAGTTGCAGGAGCTGCTGGGTCTGGATACGGATATTCTTGCCTTCGATATTAATGCGGCATGCAGCGGCCTTGTTTATGCATTGGAAATTGCCCGCAACCTGTTGCGTGTAAGGCCGGCAGGAACTGCAGCACTGGTTCTAGGTGCTGAAATGCTGTCCCGTAAGACGGATATGCAGGACCGTGGCAGCTGTTTTCTTTTTGGAGATGGCGCCGGAGCAAGCCTCTGGACCCTGCATGAAGGTGAGGACGACTATTTTTCCGCCAAAACTGTGGGCGATACCGAGATGCTGACCGTGGGTCTTAATGAGCCGATCAGAATGGACGGACGTGCAGTTTTTCGTTTTGCAGTAAGCAAGATGTCCGATTGCATTCGCGATGTGCTGGAAAAGGCTGACCTTGCACCTGATGAGGTGGACTATTACCTGCTGCATCAGGCCAACCAGCGGATCAACGATGCTATCATGCGTGATCTTAAGCTGACCGGGGAGAGATTTCCTTCTAATATTGCCCGTGTCGGAAACACCTCATCAGCAAGTATCGGCATTCTGATGGAAGAACTATACAGGTCAGGGCAGCTCGATGGCAGTAAGACCATTTGCCTGGCCGGTTTCGGCGGCGGGATGTCCTGCGGGGCGCTTCTGATGAAAGGACATGAAATACATGTGGTTGGATGAGACTTTTAATCTGAAATATCCGGTTTTACAGGGCGGAATGGCCTGGGTTGCTACGGCAGAGTTTGCAGCTGCGGTTAGTGAGGTCGGAGCACTGGGTCAGATAGGTTCGGGCTCAATGACGGCAGACATGGTGCGTGACTCGATCAGGCGGGTGCGCGAGCTGACCGACCGTCCTTTCGGTGTCAATCTCATGCTGATGAATCCGGAGGCGGACGCTATCGCCCGGGTTCTGGCTGAAGAAGGTGTTCCTCTGGTGACAACGGGTGCCGGAAGCCCGGGAAAATACATTGCTATGTGGAAAGAGGCGGGCAGTATCGTTATTCCGGTAGTCTCTTCTCTCTCGCTGGCCCAGCGTATGGAGCGTCAGGGCGCTGACGCGGTGATAGCCGAGGGACAGGAAGCGGGCGGGCACATCGGCGAGCAGACTTCAATGGTCCTCTGGCCCTTAGTGGCGGACAATCTGTCGATTCCGATGATCGCCGCAGGCGGCATCGGCTCTCCCAGGCAGATAAAAGCGGCGATTGCGCTCGGAGCAGAGGGTTTTCAGCTGGGGACACTCTTTCTTTCAGCGGAAGAATGCCCTATACATCCGGCCTATAAGGAGGCAGTGATCAAGGCAACCGATACCCAGGTTTCAGTCATGGGACGTGTCGGCGGCGTGCCTTGCCGTGTTTTGAAAAACAAATTCTGCCGGGACTATATGTCTTTGGAACGTGAAGGGGCGGAAAAAGAAGTATTGGAAGAGATGCTGGGCGGTTCTCTGCGCCAGGCTGTCCAGGAAGGCAACAGCGAAAAGGGCGCTTTCATGATGGGGCTGGTAGCAGCCGGCATCAAGGAAATAAAGCCGCTGGATCAGCTGCTCGCAGATCTCTTCGAAGGTGTAGATGCATAATTCGGTGCCCATAATTCGGTGCCAGGCACCTTTTGATGCACGAAAGGATGTATGAATGAACAAACAGAATGAATGGGTCTTTCTTTATGGTGGCCAGGGCTCGCAGTTGGCAGGAATGGGACTTGATTTTGCCTGTGCTTTCCCTGAAGAAAGCTATTACTCTGATTGCTATTGCACAAAGGACGAGCTGGAGTATCTGCTCGATCCCGACTTTGATCGTTTAGACGAAACCCGCTATGTCCAACTGGCTTTGACGGTTTTCTCACTGACAATAACGAAAGTTTTACAAAAAATGGGTATTGAGGCTGATGCTGCTCTGGGCCTGAGCGCCGGCGAATTCCCGGCTCTGGCCTTGGCAGGCGTTTATTCGGAAGAAGCAGTTCTCAATATTATTCGTCAGCGCGCTGACTTAATGGCAAGGCGCATGAAGCAAAGGCGGCAGGATGGCTTCGATGACGGCATGCTGGTTGTGCTGGGTCTGGAGGAAGCGGAGCTCCAGGAACACTTGCAGAATTACCCTGACCTGTCGTTGGCCAATAAAAACTCTGAAACTCAAATGGCTGTGTCGGGAAGTATCAGCGAATTAGAGCTTCTGATGCAGGATGTATTGGCAGCAGGTGCCAAACGGGCAGTATTTTTAGAAGTTGAAGGAGCCTACCATAGCAAGGTTTTTACGGCTGACGTGCCGGACTTGCGTGCTGTTTTGCTGCAAGAGGAAGCAGAGGAAGCACAGATTGATCTGGCTCTCAATATTCTGGGTAAGGCTGCCCGGCCTCTTTGCCGGGACGGGGAGCGCAGTGAAGTCTACGCAGATATGATGTCGCGGCAGATGTCAAATCCGACGCGTCTGGATGACTGCTTCACTTATCTTTTAGACAGGGGCTACAGGAACTTTATCGAGATAGCACCCAAGGCTGTGCTGACACCGCTTCTGCGCCGGCGCGACCGCAGTTTGAATCTACATCACATAGCCGATATGGAATCATTCGAAAAATTTCTGTCTCACTCTTTAGCGACGACTCGTCGTTAATTTTTTCATGCATAATTCGGTGCCAGGCACGAAATGATGCAGCATGCAAATCAGGAGGATTTAATGTCACATAAGCAAGTGGTTCTGGTGACAGGAGCCGGACGTGGTATCGGAAGAGCCATTGTCCGAGCTTTGGCCTCGCCGGAACGTTTTATCTATATACATTATTCAACATCCGAGTATAGTGCCAAAGCCCTGTCGGAGGAACTGGCGCAGGAGGGCAAACCGTCACGCACAATTCAGGCGGATCTCTCTGAGTCAGAGGCTGCCAAAGCTTTGATCAGCGAGATTGTCGAAGAGTCCGGCCGACTCGATATTTTGGTGAACAATGCCGGACTGACTCGTGACCAGTTGACGGTCAGAATGAGTGACGAGGACTATGACGCGGTCATTCAGGTCAACCAGAAAGCTCAGTTCATCCTGATGCGTGAAGCAGCTAAAATAATGATGCGCAAGCGTTGGGGACGCATCATAAGTATCAGTAGTATTGTCGGACTTAAAGGCAATGCCGGCCAGATCAACTATGCCGCCAGCAAGGCAGCTGTTATCGCCATGGGTAAATCGCTGGCCCAGGAGCTGGCCACGCGCAATGTGACCGTTAACGCTGTCGCACCCGGTTTTATTGAGACGGACATGACGGCTGTGCTTGCAGAAGATGTGCGTGAGCATTATCTGGCGACCATACCCATGCGCCGATTGGGCAAGGCGGAAGACGTAGCTGCCGCAGTGGCCTTTTTGGCCGGTGAAGAAGCTAACTATATTACCGGTCAGACAATTTCAGTCGATGGAGGCATGAATCTCTAAAGCAGGGAAGACGGAGGTTTTATTTATTAATATGAGCAACAAAAGACGTGTTGTTATCACAGGAATCGGCATGCTGACTCCTCTGGGACTTGATACTGAAAGCAGTTGGCAGGCAATCAGGCGGGGCGAGATCGGAATTGCCGAACTGACCCGCGTACAAAGAGAAGAGCTGGATATTGCCCTGGCTGCTGAATTGAAAAATTTCAAAGTTACTGAGTATATTGAGGGAAGATCTGCCCGCCGCATGGATGAGGTGACCCAATACGGCCTGATTGCAGCGAGAGAGGCCTTCCGGCAAAGCGGACTGCAGGCGGGAGAGTTTGACTCTAACCGGGCAGGCGTGATTTTTTCGACCGGTATCGGCGGGATCAATACCTTTGAGCGTGAGAAGCAGGCAGGTATTGAAAAAGGCTACAATCGTGTTTCGCCTTTCTTTATCCCCCTGACTATAGCAAATATGACGGCAGGAACAGTAGCACAGGATTTGGGCTTGCACGGTCTGTCCACTGCTGTCATTACCGCCTGCGCCGCATCCACCAACGGACTGGGTGAAGCTTTTCACAAGATCCGCGACGGCTATCTGGATATTATCGTGGCCGGAGGAGCTGAAGCTGCCATAACTCCAATGGGTGTGGGCGGGTTTTCGGCCATGCGTGCACTCTCTAAATCGACCGATCCCAAACGGGCCTCAATTCCTTTCGATGCTGAACGCGACGGCTTTGTTATTGGCGAAGGAGCCGGTGCACTTATCCTCGAAGACTATGAACATGCAAAAAAACGGGGTGCGAAGATTCTAGGCGAGGTCGTCGGCTATGGCTCGACTTCAGATGCCTACCATATGACTGCCCCTGATCCCGAAGGAACACAGGCAGCACGCTGCCTGCAGTTGGCAGTGGAGGACGCGTGTATCAAGATTGAAGACATCGGCTATATTAATGCACACGGAACTTCAACCGAGCTCAACGACGCTAGCGAAACACATGCAATCCGTAGAGTTTTCGGTGACCACGCCGATCAGATGAAGGTCTCTTCAACCAAGTCCATGACAGGTCACTTGTTGGGGGCCAGCGGAGTGGTAGAAGCAGCCTTCTGCGTGCTGGGTCTGAAAGAACAGTGGGTACCGCCGACCATGGGTCTGGAAAAACCCGATCCGGACTGCGATCTGGATTATGTTGCCAATGCCGGCGAAGACTTCAGTTACGATTACGCTCTGAAGAACTCATTGGGCTTTGGCGGACATAATGCCAGCATAGTTTTGAAACGTTACCTAGCTGACTAGGGCTCAGTTTTTTTAAAGTCAGGAGAGTTACATGCAACTGGAATATATGGATATTCAAAAAATACTGCCCCATCGTTACCCCTTCCTGCTGGTCGACCGCATCACAGCAATGGAGCCCGGCCTAAGCGCTGAGGGGATCAAACAGCTGAGCGGCAATGAGATTTTCTTCCAGGGACATTTCCCTGAAGAACCGGTTTTTCCCGGAGTTTTGCAGATTGAAGCTCTGGCCCAGGTCGGCGGTGTGGCCCTACTTTCATTAGAGGAAAATCGGGGCAAACTCCCTCTTTTCGCCGGTGTGGACAAGGTCCGCTTCCGCGGCGTAGTCCGGCCGGGCGATACCCTCCATCTGTCAACGAAGATCACCAAGAAGCGCGGCAATTTCGGCTTTGGCACAGGTGTGGCAAAGGTCAACGATGAAGTTGTGTGTGAAGCTGAGCTGATGTTTGCTTTAATAGACCGTGAATAGTAATATTTATATAAATCTTTTGAAGCATTATTCAGCATAAGGGGTGATAATGATGTTGGAAGACAATCTGCACGACATATATTTAAAACTTAAACTCTATTATTACCGCCGGATCTTTCGCAAAATCTCTGACAGTGAGTCTGATTCCCTGACTGCGCTGGAGGCCTTCTGTGCTGAAGCCATCTATGGTCTGGGACAGCCGACCCTGACGGAATTTGCAAATTTTATCAATGTATCTCAACCCAATGCTGCCTACAAGGTGGCTAATCTCGAGAAAAAAGGCTATGTGAAAAAAACCAAGTCCAGTGAAGACGGACGTATCGTCCACTTGAGCGTTACGGATAAGTTTCTGCAGATTTACGGTACCAGCGAACGTTATGTTTCCATCCTGGCCAAACGTCTGAAGAGAAAGTATTCAGATGAGGAGATCGGGAAGTTTTCTGAGATTATGCAGGATATCTCTGATAACATGATGACTGAAGTAAACAAATACTTACGTAATAAGGCTGATTTACCGGAGGGGACTATTCCAGTGAAGGACTAAGTTGGATCTCCGCCGCCTGAAGCTTCTACAGACCAAGAGGAGAACAGATGCTTAACTTCACGCTAGAATCCGATTCAAACGGCTCCGGAAGTAATACTGACAAGAGATTCAATTCCGCAAGAATCAAGAAACTCGTCGGCTGGTTCTTGTGGATAACCCTCATTATATCCACCGGCTACGCAATTTACCGCATCATAATTACTCCGGCCGATGCCGTTCCCCCCGCAACTCCTCGCACCCTGGCCGACTATATCCTGATGCTGGTTTCATGTCTTGGCGGCCTGATTGTCATGGGCCTCCCCAGCCTTATAGAAAAAAGATTTAAGATCATTATCCCTGATGGCCTGACAATCGCCTATTTTATCTTCCTTTATGCCGGAGTTTTTCTGGGCGAGGTACAGAATTATTTCCACGTTTTCAAGTATTGGGATGTACTTCTGCATTCCTTCAGCGGTGCAATGCTTGCGGTTTTAGGTGTCAAACTGATCTCAGTTCTAAATTCCTGGAAGCGCCTGGATCTACACCTGTCCCCCTTCTTTGTCGTTTTGTTCGGCTTTTGCTTTGCAGTGACTATCGGTGTCATCTGGGAAATTTATGAATATTCAGGCGACGCACTGCTTGGCATGAATATGCAAAAATATATGACTGAGTCAGGCGAAATCCTGGTCGGTCAGGAGGCACTGCGGGATACCATGGAAGATTTTATTGTAAATGTTGCCAGCGCCCTTATTGTTTCTGTCGGGGCTTTTTTCTCTGTAAGAAAAAAACAAAGAGTTTTCCATAATGAAATTGCCAGCAGCCCTGAGCTCCTGGTAGAAGCAGTTGCTACTGCTGTACAGGAAAGATATGACTCTCAGGAAAGGAAAAGCGATTAAAGCTGTATTCTGCGCTTGCAAAAGGAGGGATATTTTGGTTAAGAGTGACGCAAAAGACCTGGCCATCCGTGATAAATTCGAAAGTTGCCGTCGATTTTTTGACAGCGATAAAAGTCGTTCCTATCAGGCGAGACGTCAACAGTTGCTTCTGCTGCAAGGGAGAATCAAAGAACTGACTCCGGAAATTGAGCAAGCCCTGAAAGATGATCTGAACAACTCATCTTTTGAAGCCTACATGACAGAGATCGGATTGGTGCTGGATGAAATCGGCTATGCACTCAAGCATCTTAAGCGCTGGATGAAGCCTCGGGCTGCCAAAGTTGCACTCACGCAAATGCCGGGCCGCGTGAAAAGATTTCCCGAACCCTACGGTGTAGTTTTGATCATGTCACCCTGGAATTATCCCTTCCAGCTCTCAGTTAACCCGCTGGTCGGTGCTATTGCCGCCGGTAACACAGCTATATTGAAACCCTCCGCCTACAGCCCTGCCACAACGGAAGTTCTGGGCAAAGTCCTTACGGTTCTGGAGCCGGGCTGGGTCGAGCTGGTTACAGGCGGCAGAGAAGAAAACCGGGATCTTCTGAAGCTTGATTTTGATTACATCTTCTTTACCGGATCACCGGCGGTCGGACGCGATGTAATGAGGCATGCTGCTGAGAATCTGACCCCTGTCACCCTGGAACTGGGTGGCAAATCACCTGCAATAGTGGCGGCAGGCGCTGATCTGAAACTGGCTGCCCGCAGGATAGCTTTCGGCAAACTGGTCAATGCAGGGCAAACCTGTATCGCTCCCGACTACGTTATTTGCGAAGAGGCGATTAAAGAAGCTTTCCTGAAACTTTTACAAGAAGAGTTCTCTCAACTGAGCCGGGATGATGAATATTTCAGAGAAATCTACCCCAAGATTATTAATGAAAAACATTTCAACCGCCTGCAAGCCTATCTAGCAGAAACTCCACCTGCTTTCGGCGGCAGGGTATTTCCTGAAACGAGGCAAATTGAGCCTGCTATCATTGACTCTCCGGCCGAGGACAGTGAAGTGATGCAGGAGGAAATCTTTGGTCCGATCCTACCAGTCATTTCCCTTCCTGATCTCGGAACAGCTATCAGCTATGTCCGTCAGCGGCCCAAACCGCTGGCGCTTTACATTTTTTCAGAAAAAAAGGAGACGCAGGACCTGCTGCTTGATACAATCTCTTTCGGCGGCGGCTGCATCAACGATACACTTGTCCATATGTCTTCGCCCCATGTCCCCTTCGGTGGCGTCGGCAACAGCGGTATGGGACAATACCATGGAAAATTCAGCTTTGACAGTTTCAGCCATTACAAGACAGTGCTTAAAAAGTCACGCTATGGTGACCTGTCCCTGCGTTATCATCCTTATCGTGAAATCGACAATAAGATCATTCGCAAGATGCTTAAGTAATACTATATATTGATTTGAAATCCCAAGGAGGTTTGTGAGTACAAGATGGCTACATTACTAATCAAGAACGTGAAGCAACTGATCAGTTGTGATGCTGAGGACAAGCTTTATGACAGCGTCAATATATTTTGTGAAGACGGGTTAATCAGGGACATCAGCAAGGAGACACACGAAGCTGACGAAACAATCGATGCGACAGATATGCTCTGCTTCCCCGGTTTTATCAATACCCACCATCACCTTTATCAGATTTTTACCAGAAACCTGCCGCAAACACAGAATAAAGAACTCTTTGAATGGCTAAGAATAAACTATGAAATCTGGAAGCGACTGGATGAGGATACGGTTTACCTTTCATCAAAGACAGGTATGGCGGAGCTGATGAAGAACGGCTGTACTACTGTTTCCGACCATCATTATGTTTTTCCGAAAGACAGCGGTGACTTAATCGGCGCTCAAATCGCTGCCGCTGACGAGCTCGGTATTCGCACCCACTTCACCCGCGGCAGCATGGACCTTTCGGTTAAGGACGGAGGCCTGCCTCCGGATTCAGTAGTCCAAACTGTTGATGAAATTCTCAGAGACAGTGCTGTCCTGGTCGAAAAATACCATGACAAGTCCTTCGGGGCAATGCATCGTCTGGCGCTGGCCCCCTGCTCACCTTTTTCCGTTTCAGATACTCTGCTGCGGGAGAGCGCCAAGCTGGCGCGCGAACTGGGCGTTCGCCTGCACACACATTTGGCTGAAACCAGAGATGAAGAGGATTATACCCTGCAGCATTTTGGCATGCGGCCCCTGGAGTATATGGAAAGTCTGGGTTGGGTCGGTAAAGATGTCTGGTACGCGCACGGTATCCATTTCAACAGTGAGGAGCTGCAGCTCTTAGCAGACACAGGCACCGGAGTCTGTCACTGTCCGACCTCTAACCTGAGTTTGTCTTCAGGTGTTGCCCGTATCCCGGAAATGATGGCTTTGGATATTCCGGTCGGCTTAGGTGTGGATGGTTGTGCAGCCAACAACGGTATGAGTTTATTGGAAGAGATCCGCACCGGCTATCTGATGCACCGCCTTAATTCGCCTGACAATGGTGTTAAAGGCTACGATATGCTGAAACTGGCCACCATGGGAGGCGCCCGCGTTCTGGGGCGTGAACAGGAGATCGGCTCGGTAGAAGTGGGGAAATGTGCAGACATAATTTTGCTTAGCGTCAATCGCCTTGATCTGGTAGGAGCCTTCTACGATCCCATGTCTATTTTGGCTACTGTCGGCATCAAAGGCTATGTGGACTACACGATTATCAACGGTGAAATTACGGTGCGGGATGGTAAGCTTGTCAATCTGGATGAAGAAAATCTTATCGCAGAAGCCAATCAGGAAGTTAGAGAATTTTTGCAGATTTAAAACAGGAAAGAGAAAGACTTTTTAATAAAAAAGGAGCAAAGTTATGCAGACGGAAAAAGAAAGCAGACCATATCTGTCCTGGGACCTTGTCGGAAACTTCATGGAGGATGCTTTCGTAGCTTATGGTGTCCCACGTGAAGATGCGAAAATTTGTGCAGATGTATTGATGGAAAGTGACCGCCAGGGGATTGAAAGTCACGGCAGCAATCGTTTCAAACCGGTCTACCTTGATCGTATTGAAGAAGGCATTTTGAATCCTGTCACCGACTACGAAGTAGTTAAGGAAACTCCCAGTACATTAGTTATTGATGCTAATGACGGCATGGGCATGGTAGCCTCTTATAAAACAATGCAAAGTTTAATAGAAAAGGCTCGTAAGAACGGTATTTCAATGGCTGCTGTCCGCAATAGTTCCCATTACGGAATTGCCGGTTATTGGCCCTTAATGGCAGTCAGAGAAGGCATGATCGGTATTACCGGTACGAATGCGCGTTCCAGCATAGCGCCGACTTTTGGCGTGGAAAACATGCTGGGAACCAATCCTCTGACTTTCGGTATGCCGACAGATGAGGATTTTCCTTTTATGCTTGACTGCGCGACGAGCATAAGCCAGCGGGGCAAAATTGAAGTTTATGCGCGTACGGGCCAAGATGCTCCCGAAGGTGTAGTGATCGGTCACGACGGCAGGGCCATGACTGACAGCGGGGAAATTTTGAAAGGTCTGACTGACGGTACCGCTGCCCTGACGCCCCTGGGAGGGATCGGTGAAGAGCTGGGAGGCTATAAGGGTTACGGATATGCCACTGTGGTTGAAATCCTTTCTGCTGCACTGCAGGCCGGCAGTTTCCTGAAGCTGATTACAAATGTCGACGAGGCAGGCAATAAGCGCCCTTACCGCCTGGGACATTTCTTCATTGTTATAGATCCGGAGGCCTTCTGTGGTCTTGACACTTTCAAAAAAATCGCAGGGGATATCTTGCGTGATTTGCGCGCCTCCAAAAAAGCGCCGGGCCAGGATCGTATTTTCACGGCCGGTGAGAAAGAGTGGTTTGTTTGGCAGGAACGCAAGGAAAAGGGCGTACCGATCGGTGAAGCGGTCCAGAAGGAGTTTATCGCAGTAAGAGATGAAAAGAATCTCCCCTACCGTTTCCCCTTTGAATAGGATCCTGCTTCACTAAAAACAGGCCTCTTTTGCGCAGAGGCCTGTTTTTAGTCTATTTGCTCAATTATGCCTGGTAATCTCTTTAATTGACTGTCGATATTTACATGTTATAATCACTATACAGCGACAAAACGATGTTTTAGTGTTGTTTGTTTTTATTTCGCAGTAGGAAAGTGTGACTTACAGCGCTTTGAATAAATGGACCTCTTTCAAGCGGGATGGCTTATCCCGACACGAAGACCCGTCAGGGATCTTCACAAGAAAGGATAGACGGACCATGGCTAAGAATGTCATTGAGATGGATCAGATCACAAAACGTTTTGGTAGCTTTACAGCAGTAGACGATGTGACCTTCCATCTGAGACAGGGAGAAATCCATGCCTTACTGGGCGAAAACGGCGCAGGAAAAACTACCCTCGTAAACGTGCTTTTCGGACTTTATGCCCATGAAGAAGGCACAATTAGGATCAACGGAGAGCCGGCAACCCTTGATAACCCTAACGATGCCAATGATTATGGCATCGGTATGGTGCACCAACACTTCATGCTGGTGCAGAATTTCACTGTTTTGGAAAGCATAATTTTAGGTGATGAACCGACCAAGGCCGGTATCATCAATAAACGCGAAGCTCTTGAGAAGGTAGTTGAAATCTCAGAACGCTATAAACTTGCGATTGATCCCCATGCTGAGATTCGTAACATTACAGTCGGTCAGCAGCAGCGTGTTGAGATTCTCAAAATGCTTTTCCGTGAAAATGAGATTTTGATTTTTGATGAACCCACTGCTGTTCTCACTCCTCAGGAAATTGATGAGCTGATGAGCATAATGCGCGATTTGGCTGATGAGGGTAAATCCATTATTTTCATAACCCACAAGCTGAATGAAATTCAGAAAGTAGCCGATCGTGTGACGATTTTGCGCAAAGGCAAACATATCGTGACTCTTGATGTCGCTGATACAAGTGCAGAAGAGATGTCGGAACTGATGGTTGGACGTGCAGTTGATTTTGATGTCGATAAACCCGAAATCGAAAGAGGAGAGGTGGTTTTTTCCTGTGAAAACATTACCGTGAAACGTGAGCACTCTGCGAAAAATGCTGTAAACAACGTTTCACTTGAGGTTCATGCAGGTGAGATTGTTTCCATAGCCGGTGTAGATGGAAATGGACAGTCCGAACTGGTCTATGCACTGACAGGGATTTACCCTCCGGATGAGGGGCGCATTTTTCTGAACGGCGTCGATATCAGCAGAATGAGTATACGGGAACGTACAGAATCCGGTATGGCTCATATTCCTGAAGATCGTCAGCGCTATGGCATGATCCTTGACCTCAGTCTTGCCAATAATCTTGTCTTACAAACTTACTATCAGCCCCGCTTTCAAAAGCACGGTTTTATGCGCTTCGATAGTATCAGGGATTATGCGGATGAGCTGATCGGACGCTTTGATATTCGCAGCAGTGAGGGCGCCGGCAGTATGGGGCGGGCACTTTCCGGAGGTAATCAGCAGAAAGCGATTGTGGCCAGAGAGCTGGACCGTGATGCAGATATTATCATCGCAGTACAGCCGGTGCGTGGTCTTGATGTCGGTGCTATCGAATACATTCATGGACAATTACTGGAGCAGCGGAACCGGGGAAAAGGGGTTTTGTTGGTCTCTTTTGAACTTGACGAGGTAACCAACCTGTCTGATCGTATCTTAGTTATGTATGAAGGTGAAATCGTTGCTGATCTGGATCCGGATCAGACTGACGAAAGGGAACTCGGCCTCTATATGGCTGGCAAGAAGAAGGAGGTCGGGCATGTCTGATTCAGGCAATAATAACGATCACGAGTTCAAGAACAATATCCCGGTGGATGAAAACAGGGAAGCGGTCCTTGAAGAAGAGTTGTCCTTGACGCAACAGGCGCGTTCCAAAGGTTCGTACAGCTTCTTCGCTTCACTGATGGCAATAGTAACCGGACTTCTTGTTGGAGTGATTATCCTCCTGATTGCCAATCCTGCCCGGGCCGGCCAGGGTTTGTTGACTATACTCAGAGGTGGTTTTACCGGCAGCCCGACACAGTTCGGACAGTCAATTGCTACTTCTATTCCCATAATTATGACCGGTCTCAGCGTTGCCTTTGCCTATAAGTCGGGCCTCTTCAATATCGGAGCTTCAGGACAATTTATGGTAGGGGGTGTTTGTGCCGTCTTTGTCGCAATAAAAGCTAGCATGATTCCGGCCTCAGTACTCTGGATAGTCTGCATGCTTGCTGCAATAGTGGGAGGAGCGATCTGGGGTGCAGTGCCGGGAATCCTGAAAGCTTATTTCAAGGTCAATGAAGTCATCACTTCGATCATGATGAACTACATCGGCATGTATCTGGTCAAAATAATCATTGAGCAGACAATTTATGATGCCCGCTATGCCAGAGCGCAGAATGTCCCCGCTCGTGCAGAGATTCCGACCCTTGGACTTGATACGGCATTCCCGGGCACGAATCTCAATATCAGCCTTTTGCTTTGTCTCATATTTTGCCTGATTATTTTTATTATTTCTTCCCGCACTGTATTCGGTTATGAACTTACAGCTGTTGGACTGAACCCTGATGCTTCCTGCTATGCAGGAATCAGCTCTAACCGCACAGTGATCATGGCCATGGTAATTGCAGGTGCCTTGTCAGGAATAGGCGGCTTTATGATGTACCTGGGCGGGACCGGTGTTTACATGGAAACAAACGAAATTGTTGCATTACAGGGTTTCAACGGCATACCTGTCGCTTTACTGGCCATGAACCATCCCATGGGAGTTTTCTTCACGGGTTTGTTTATCGGGCAATTAACGATAGGGGGAGAAAATCTGCAGTTGTTCGGTTATTCAAAAGAAATAATAGACATGATTATTGCTGTCATACTCTACTGTGCTGCTTTCTCGCTGATTTTCAAACAAATACTTTATCGGATTGTCAGCGCTATTGAAAAGAAGCGAAAGAGACCGGGCGGAGTAGGACCCGGGGGACCGGACCGGTACACGCAAACTGGCGAAAGGGAGGTATCCTCATGACAACCATTGCCTTTATTATGCAACAGACCATGATCTTTTCAGTGCCGCTGCTTGTTGTTGCCATGGGCGGAATGTATTCAGAACGCAGTGGTGTTATTAACGTCGGTCTGGACGGCGGTATGATTATGGGAGCCTTCACCGGCACTCTCTTTATCAACCAGATGCAGGGTAACATGTCGGGACAGGGCTTGCTTCTGCTGGCGATGCTGGTGGCAGGATTATCAGGTTTTCTATTTACAATCTTCCATGCCTTCGCTTCTATCAATCTCAAAGCTAATCAGGTCATCAGCGGTACAGCCATGAACATGTTCGCTCCCGCTTTTGCCATCTTTGCAGCTCGTCTGGTATTCGGAACCCAGCAAGTACAGTTCAGGGATACATTTTTTATCCGTAAAGTACCGCTATTGGGTGACATTCCTCTAATAGGACCGCTTTTGTTTCAAAATGCCTATATTACGACTTATATAGGATTTCTGATCTTCTTTATAGCCTGGTTTGTGATTCAAAGAACTCCTTTCGGCCTTCGTCTGCGGGCTTGCGGTGAGCATCCGGGAGCAGCTGACACGGTCGGTATTGATGTCCAGCGTATGCGCTGGGCCGGAACCCTGATTTCAGGTCTTCTTGCAGGTATCGGCGGCCTGGCTTTTGTTGTCCCGACTTCAACTGAATCGAACGCTACGGTATACGGCTACGGCTTCCTGTCGCTGGCTGTGATGATTTTCGGTCAGTGGAGATCACCTAAAATCCTGGGAGCCGCATTCTTTTTCGGATTAATGAAAACAATCGCTTCAGCTTATTCAGCAATTCCGGGTATAAAGGAGCTTCCCATTCCTTCAACGGTATATAAAATGATTCCTTATATTGCCACTTTGATCGTCTTGATTTTCATGTCTAAACGTTCACAGGCACCGGCAGCTGAGGGAATACCATACGAGAAGACAGGGCGCTAATGCGAATTTACGATTTAATCAAGAAAAAGCGTGACGGCGGCACTCATAGCGAAGAAGAACTTCGTTTCATCATTGATGCTTATGTGAGTGGAGAGATTCCGGACTACCAGATCTCTGCCTGGCTGATGGCTGTTTATTTCCGGGGCATGAGTAAAAAAGAAACGTTGGACTTTACACAGGCATTGGTGCTCTCAGGTGATCAGGTGGATTTGTCCGCGATTGAGGGATGCAAGGTGGACAAGCACTCGACCGGCGGTGTCGGAGATAAGACCTCGCTCATAGTCGGACCGATTGTCGCAGCCTGTGGCCTGAAATTAGCAAAAATGAGCGGACGCGGTTTAGGGCATACAGGCGGCACACTTGACAAGCTGGAAGCGATACCCGGCTTTAGCACCGAGCTGTCTGAGCAGAAATTTATCGAACAAGTTCAGAGCATCGGCATTGCCATCATCGGACAGACTGCAGATTTGGCACCGGGTGATAAGAAGCTGTATGCCCTGCGTGATGTCACTGCTACAGTGGATTCCATACCTTTGATTGCCGGCTCCATCATGAGCAAAAAACTGGCAGCGGGAAGTGATATTATAGTCTTAGATGTTAAATGTGGTAGCGGCGCCTTTATGAAAAATGTGGAGGATGCTGTGGAACTGGCCCAGACCATGGTTGATATCGGTGAAGGTGCCGGGCGCAGAACAGCAGCTCTGGTTACGGATATGGACCGACCTCTGGGACAATGTATCGGCAATGCAATTGAAATAACTGAAGTCATTCAGGTTTTGAAAGATGAAGGCCCGGAAGACCTGCGCGAATTGTGTTTTGCGCTGAGTTCTGAATTGCTTAAGCTGGCTGATCCCGATTCAGGTGAAGATTACGATGTACTTGTCCGGGAAGCAGTTGCTTCAGGTAAAGCACTGGAATGCTTGGCTCAAATGGTAGGAGCACAAGGCGGTGATCCCCGGATTACAGAGGATATCAGCATTTTGCCTCAGCCGAAATATTCAGCTGAACTATTAGCACCACAAAGCGGTTGGATCAGCCAGATGGATACTGAGGCCTGCGGTATCGCATCATCCATGCTGGGCGCCGGTCGTTTGAAAATGGATGATCAAGTTCAGCCTTCAGCAGGAATCAGACTTCATCGTCGCAGCGGTGAACAGGTAAAGAAAGGCGAGACACTGGCTGTACTCTATACGGATGATGAGGCATTATTGTCCTCTGCAAAGTCGAAATTAGAGTCGGCCTACGTGTTTACTCAAGAAAAAGCAGAAAGGAAAGCCCTTATTCTCGCACGTGTATACGCGAAGGATAACAGCTAAAACACTTAGTCTGACACAAGGCAAAGTACAATATCAGACCTTAGGAGGAAGAAAATGAATAGAAAGAAAATTTTTGCCCTTATGCTGGCACTGGTGATGATGCTTGGCATCATCGCTGCCTGCGGCAACAAAAAAGAAGAAGATTCATTACACAAAGAAGGTAAACAGGATTCAAAAGGCAATGCTGAGATCGCATTGATTACAGACGTAGGTACCATTGATGACAAGTCGTTCAACCAGGGTTCCTGGGAAGGCGTTGTACAATACGCCATAGACAATGACAAAACCTTTAAGTATTTCCAGCCGACAGAAAAGTCTGATGCAGCTTACATTAACTCCATAAACCTGGCCATTGAAGGCGGAGCTAAAATTATCGTAACACCGGGCTTCCTCTTTGAAGGACCGATTCATACAGTACAGAATCAGTTCCCTGATGTTCACTTCATCTTGCTTGATGGCTATCCACATGCGGGCGATTACGTACCGGACATTTCAGACAACGTAATCGGTATCCTTTACGCTGAAGAGGAGTCCGGCTATCTGGCCGGCTACGCGGCAGTTCACGAAGGCTATCGTGAACTCGGCTTCATGGGCGGTATGGCGGTACCTGCAGTTGTCCGTTTCGGCTATGGCTTCCTGGATGGTGCTGATGACGCTGCTGCTGAATTGGGCCTGGCTGCCGGTGACGTCAATGTTAAATACACCTATGTCGGCAACTTCGATGCCAGCCCGGAGAATGAATCAAAAGCAGCTTCCTGGTATCAAGAAGGAACGGAAGTGATCTTTGCCTGTGGCGGCGCGGTCGGAACCTCAGTTATGAAGGCTGCTGAAAAGGCTGATGCAAAAGTTATCGGTGTTGACGTTGACCAATATGCTGAATCAGATACAGTCATCACGTCAGCCATGAAAAACTTGAAAAAATCAGTTAATGACGCTATTGCTAGCATTTATGACGGAAGCTGGGAAGGCGGCAAGGCAGTAACACTTGACGCAACCCAGGGCTACACCATGATCTCCATGGAAAATGCCCGCTTTAAGAATTTCAAACAGGCTGACTATGATGCGGTCTATGCGAAACTGGTCGCCGGCAGCATTGAAATCACCAAAGACCAGGATGCAAGTGGCGAACAGATTCTAGAACCGACAGATCTCGTATTATCTCTCGTTACTGTTGAAAACATTAAGTAAAACTTGCTTAAAACCAAGCAAAGAAAAGAGGCCCCGGATTTGTTTGTCCGGGGCCTTTTACAAGTCTGATGCCGATAGCTATGCCTTTTAAGTTCTGCTTTTGTGGAGTTTCTCAATCCTTTGAAGACGAGAGATGCGGAAGATGCGGAAACAGTTGAGGATAACCAAGAGGGTTACTCCTACATCAGCGAAAACCGCCAGCCACATAGGCATATAGCCGACAGCTGCCAGCAGGAGGAAGAGAAACTTGACCCCCAGGGCAAAAATTATATTCTGGCTGGCAATATTCATGGTTTTTTTCGAAATAATCACGCCCTTAAGCAGAGCAGACAGCTTGTCCTGCATCAGTACCACATCGGCGGCTTCTATGGCGGCATCGCTGCCTAAGCCTCCCATGGCCACACCGACATCGGCTGTCATGAGCACAGGTGCGTCGTTTATGCCATCACCGACAAAACCGGTCCTTCCATTGCTTTCATCTTCATGCACTTCTTCCATCCAGGCGACCTTATCCTGTGGCAGAAGAGAGGCATGCACCTCGTCTATGCCGGCCTCTTTAGCTACTTCGCGTGCGAAAACTTCGTTGTCTCCGGTCAGGAGTGCGATGCGTTCTACGCCTTCTTTACGTAGGGCAGCGATGGTTTGAGCTGCTTCGGCTTTTAGCTCATCACGGATCACAATATGTCCCAGATAACGAATCTCAGTTGAAGGCGGACCTGCTTTAACCTCTTCGTAAGAACGGGTGTCCCTTAATCCCGGCACTATCGCCACATGACTCATGGTCCAGGCCTGTCCTTCACAGCCGTCAGCCAGAGCGCTTTCGTGCAGTCCCAACATCTTCATTAGAGCAGCATTGCCAAGGTAAACGGTTGCCGGCATTTCAATGGGGAGCTTGAGCCCGTTGGAACTGTCAATTACACCGCGAACCCCGTGTCCGGGTAAAGAAATGATATCGGAGAGGCCTTCGGATGACAGGGTGAGGCCGAGGGATTCCGCATGTGAGACAATGCTTTGGGCAATCGGGTGTGTGAAGCTTTGCTCCATAGTGCCTGCCAGAGCAATAAAGGCTTGCTCATCTATATCTTCTTCGGCGTGACTGGCGATAACGCTGAACTTCCCTTCAGTAAGGGTGCCGGTCTTATCAAAAGCCAGGGTTTTCAGGTTGGCAAGACTTTCCAAATCCGTGCCTCCCCGCACTAAAACTCCATGACGTGAAGCCATACCTATGCCTGAAACAAAAGTAAGAGGAACTGAAATGACAAAGGCGCAGGGGCAAGAGACGACGAGGAAGATAAGCCCGCGGTAAACCCAGGTGGAAAAACTCTGGTCCAGAAGCAAAGGCGGAATGACTGAGATCAGGACGGCCAGAAAAACAACAATAGGTGTATAGATTTTTGAAAAACGCCTGACCAGGGTTTCGGTGTCTGCCTTGCGCGAAGAAGCTTCATCAACCATATCCATGACGCGGCTGGCGGTGGATTCGGCGTAAACCGTGTTCGCTTTCATACGCAAAAGCCCATCGCCATTGACGCTGCCGCTGAGAACCTGACTGCCTTCTCCTGCTTCCATAGGCACTGACTCACCACTTATGGCAGCTGTGTTAAGACTGCTCAGGCCACTTACAATAATTCCGTCAGTCGGAATAAGCTCACCCGGCTGGATTTCCAGGATATCTCCGACTTTAATTTCGGCGGGGTCAATCCGCTTGACGCCCTCAGCAGTGACAAGGTTGGCGTAGGGGGCGGCAATGTCCAATAAATCAGTTATAGACTGTCGCGACTTCCCCACAGCGAAATGCTCCAGGTTTTCACCAATCTGGTAGAGAATCATTACCAATGCAGCTTCAGGATATTCTCCCAGGATGACGGCACCTACGGTGGCTGCAGACATGAGGAATTCCTCGTCCATGATAAAACCGAATAA